>Ga0209024_1000027_pt1 | contig 357045 bp, 358 predicted proteins | sample AutmiccommunBRH5_FD_187380 | JGI IMG/M metagenome (GOLD analysis project Ga0209024, IMG submission 187380) | Deep subsurface microbial communities from Mt. Terri, Switzerland - Autotrophic microbial communities BRH/5 (SPAdes) (version 2) | ecosystem: Environmental > Aquatic > Deep subsurface >... | reverse complement strand
CGGTTCTATCCGGCGCATCTGCGCTTCCGACAACCAGATCAGATCACTCATGGCAGGGCCTCCTCGCCCCGCCATTGAATCAACCCAACGCCAACCACGCAAGCAAATTAATAGGTCCTGAGCCTAGTAAATTTGCGTTGTAATAGTGCGGTGCCGAACCACTCCCTCACTTTACGACGCATTGTTCGCTCATAACGATCTGAAATCGTGCGAAAAAGTTGCATGTCTATGGTGCTAGCGCCGCCGTGGCGCTTGCGGAGAAGTAATCGTTTAATTTCTCGTAGAACTGAAAACCAGTCCACACCTGAATGTTCGAAAAATCGCCGATCTTCCAACAGCAACACCATCTTTTCTAATTTGGTCAGGCGAGGTTGTTGCTTGATCCCCCAGCGCTCTATATCGATTTTCAAAATCACTCGATGAATGCGTATCAGTGATGATCGAAGGCTGGGGCTTTGCGGGCGCATGAGGACTTTTTGCGCAGTTATTGATAGGTTGCAATGCTTCAATAATGATACCGGCAACTCAGCACTTCCAGCGCCTGCGTCTCGCCCGATCCGCTCACCCGATAGACCAGGCGATGCTCGCCGGTGATGCGGCGTGACCACCAGCCGGTCAGATTCTGTCGCAACGGTTCGGGCTTGCCTGTGCCACGAAAGGGATCGCGCATACATTCGCCGATCAGCGCGTTGATCCGCTCCAGCACCTTGCGGTCTTCCGCAGCCCAGGCGACATAATCGCGCCAGCTGTCAGCCCGGAAGACGATCTTCACGGCGCGATCAGCTCATGCTCCTCGCCGATCCCGGCATCGAGTTCCGCGATGCCCTCCAGTAGATGCTTGGCATTGGCGGGCGACGCCAGAAGGTGCAGGGTCTCCTGCATTCCTTCCCATTCGCTCTCTGAAATCATCACCACGCCCTCGCCTTTGGGCCGCACGATCTGGATAGGCGCTCGGTCGGCAACGACCCGGTCGAGTACGGCCTTGAGGTTCGCGCGGGTTTCGGAAACGCTGACTGTCTGCATGAGAAGCATGTACCAAAATTTGTACAAAACTGCAAGACGGTTGTATTAGACCACTTCCATGTTATAACCCACGTATGAACGTGCCCCTCAAAATCACGAAGATCGGCAACAGCGCCGGGGTCATCCTGCCCAAGGAGTTGCTGGCCCAGTTGCGGGTTGGGCCGGGGGACATGCTCTATGTCACGCAGGCACCCGACGGTATCCGGTTGACCGCCGCCGACCCCGATTTCGGGGCCAAGATGGATTTGGCCGAACAGATTATGCGGGAAGATCGCGATATATTGCGCGTTCTGGCAAAGTAAGCGCGCATGACTGATCCCGATGGGGACCGGCGCGAACCGGTCTGGATCGAAAAATCCGTGGCGCTGGCGATCCATGATCGCCAGCTGGCCGAACATGGCGGCGGCACCGGCGTACGCGATGACGGGTTGCTGGAATCGGGACTGGCTCGTTTGCTCAACCAATGGGCGTATGGTGAGGATGATCCTTGTCAGTTGGCTGCCGCCTATGCGTTCGGCATCGTCCGTAACCATCCGTTCGTCGATGGCAACAAGCGCACCGGCTGGGTGCTGGCGCGCCTGTTCCTTGCGCTCAATCAGGTGGCGCTGACCTTCGATCCCACCGACGCCACCCGCACGATGATCGCCTTTGCCGCCGGCAATCTCACCGAAACCGACCTGGCCGACTGGTTCCGCCAGCATATCGCCGCCGCCTGAAGCCCGCGCCTGAAGCCTGCTTCTGTCCTACGGCGTCGGTTGCTGCTAACCTGCGCCCCGGCTCCTTCCCACCGTCTGCTATTCCTGCCCCGACAGCGCACCCTCGCGTTGCTCGCCCGCCGACTTTGGGCAAAATTTCCATGCGCGACATGGCCGAAGTTTGCGAACTTCCGCGCCGATTACATCTTGCGACAATTCCCGCTGGCCATTGCCAATATTTTGCGACAACTGCCCGCTAGAGGAGAGGCAAGAGATATTGTCCGGGGGTAAATGCGTGCGCCGATCCACTTCGTTCGTCCTGTTTTCGCTGATGCTGGGGGCCGCGCCCGGCGCGCTGAGGGCGCAAGGCGCGCCGCAGGCCGATCCGCAAATGGACGATGGCGAGGAAATTGTCGTCACCGGCCAGCCACAGCGCGGCGCGGTGCCGGGCAAGATCGAGCCGGAGCAACAGCTTAGCGGCGCGGATGTACGGGCGCTGGGCGTGACCTCCATTTCCGAACTGCTCACCGAATTGTCGCCCCAGACCAACGGATCGCCCGTCATCCTGCTCAACGGCAAGCGGATTTCCAGCTTTTCGGAAATTTCCGACCTGCCCTCCGAAGCGGTCGCGCGGGTCGACATATTGCCCGAACAGGTCGCGCTCTCCTACGGCTATGCCACGACGCAAAAGGTCGTCAATATCGTCCTGCGTCAGCGTTTTCGCGCCGAAACCGTCGATCTGCGCGGCGGCACCACCACCGATGGCGGGCGCGACAATGGCCAGGCGGAGGGCGGCTTCCTGCGCATCCAGGGCGATAATCGCTTCACCCTGAACGTCAAATATCGCCGCGCCGCGCAATTGCTGGAAAGCGAGCGCGACATTCTCAACACCGGCGCGTCCCGCCTCACCGCCACCACGCGCGGCGCGGAAATCGACCCCGCGCTCTCCGCACTGGCAGGCGCGATCGTCACCCAGACCGGCGTCCCCGCCAGCGCCGCGACGGCCCTGCCGACGCTGGCCAGTTTCGTGCCGGGCGCAACGACAAGCGAAGCGGTCGACCTCACCCCCTATCGCACGCTCAGCCCCGCGACCGAAAATTTCAGCGCCAATGCGACCCTGGCCCGCGCCCTGGGCGGCGTGTCGGCGACGATCAACGGGCGGCTGGAACTGTCCGACAGCGATTCGCTGCAAGGCCTGTCGCGGACCGCGCTGACCCTGCCTGCGGGCAGCCCCTTCTCCCCCTTTGCCAATGACGTCGCGCTCTCCCGCTATCTGGTTCAACCCGGCGCATTGGGGCAGCAGGTGCGCGGCACGACGGCGCATGTCGGCGTCACGCTGAACGGGCGGCTTGCGGGTAGCTGGCAATGGTCCTTCACCGGCAATGGCGACCTGTCGATCACCCGCACCCGCACCGACAGGGGCGTGGCGACCGGCGCGATCCAGGCTGCGCTCGATGCCGGCGACGCCAGCGTCAATCCCTATGCCAGCTTCGCGCCGGACCTGCTCGCCACCCGCCTGACCGACCGCGCACGGGCGAAGTCGCAGGCGGTGCAGGGCGACTTGCTGATCAGCGGCGCGCTGTTCGACCTGCCCGCCGGGCAGGCGATGACGTCCGTACGTATCGGTGCATCGGCCAACGGCTTTGAAAGCCGCTCCACCCGCGCCGGAATAGAAAGCCGGTCCGACTATAACCGTGAAATCGGCAGCGGGCAGGTCAGCATCGACCTGCCGCTCACCAGCCGGTCTAGGCATGTGCTGGGCGCGGTCGGCGACATTGGCGTCAACCTCAACCTCGCCGCGCAGCAGCTTTCCGACTTCGGCACCCTTTCGACGATCGGCTATGGTCTGCGCTGGCAGCCAATCAAGGCGGTGCAATTGCTGATGTCCGCCAATCAGGATCGCGCCGCACCGACCGGCACGCAGATCACCGACCCGCTGGTCGCGACCCCCAATGTCACCGTGTTCGACTATGCGACCGGGCAGAGCGTGTTCGTCACCCAATTGTCGGGCGGCAATGCGAACCTGCGCGAAAGCGTGCGAGACCAGTTCCGCCTCAGCGCCAATATCAAGCCGTTCGACAAGCCCAATCTGACGCTGACCGCCACCTACCTCAACAGCCGCACCAGCAACCCGATTGCCGCTTTTCCTTCACCCACTCCGGCGATCGAGGCGGCCTTCCCCCAGCGCTTCCTGCGTGACGCGGACGGCAATCTGCTTCAAATCGACACCCGCCCGACCAACTTCCTGGCGGCGCAAAGCGAGCAACTGCGTTGGGGTTTCGATCTGTCGATCCCGATCAAGTCGCATATCCAGAAGGTCGTCGAAGCCTGGCGCGCGGCAGGCGCCAAGCCGGAAGACCGCCCGCCCGAATTGCAGGCCCTGTTTGGCAATCGCCAACCCCGGCCCGAAGGCGCCCGCCCACCGGGCGAAGGCGGCGACCGGCCACGCGGCGAAGGTGGCATGGGTGCTGGCGCTGGACGTTCCGGCGGTCGCGGCTCCGGTGGCTTTGGCGGTTCGCGTGGCCCCGGCGGCGGCAGCGGGCGGCTGAGCTTCAGCCTCTATCACACCTGGCATCTGACCGAGAGCATCACGATCGCGCCCGGCGTGCCGCAACTCAACCTGCTGGATGGCGACGCGACCGGATCGTCAGGCGGCCAGCCGCGTCATGAACTGGAAGGGCGGATCGGCTATATGAATAACGGCATCGGCGCGCGGCTGGGCCTGGACTGGGAAAGCGGCACCCATGTCGATGGCGCGCTTGGCGGCAGTTCGCGGCTCGATTTTGGCAGTCTGGCGACGGTCAATCTGCGTCTGTTCGCCAATCTGGGCCAGATGCCGCAACTGGTGAAATCCGTGCCGTTCCTGCGCGGCGCGCGATTGTCGATCGGTATCGACAATATCTTCAACCAGCGTCGCGAGGTCACCGACGCAAGCGGAATGACGCCGCTGCGCTATCAGCAGGATTATCTCGACCCGCTGGGCCGCGCGGTCACCATCAGCTTCCGCAAGCTCTTCTTTCCCAATTTTGCCGCCAATAATGGGCCACGTAGTTAAATGGGTGTTAGCCACGTCTAAAGCATGGTCCGCCCCGGTCGTTATGATGCTCATAAACGGTTCGGGGAGACGGCAGATGAAGCCTATCAGAATTGTGGTGGTCGACGATTCGCTCACCATCCGCGCGATGATCGAAACGCTGCTCGAACGCGACCGCCGGGTTGAGGTGGTCGGCATCGCGCGCGACGGGGTGGAAGCGATAGAGATGATCCGGGCCGAAAAGCCCGATGTGGTGACGCTGGACATCGCCATGCCAGGCAAGGACGGCATGACGATATTGGACGAGATTATGGACATGGAACCATGCCCGGTGATCATGCTGTCCAGCCTGATGCGCGACGGCGCGCCGATCGTCGCCGAAGCGATGGACCGGGGCGCTGCGGCCTGCTTCAACAAGGCGATGATCGTGCGGGAAGCCACCCGCTTTGTGACCCTGATCAAGAGCGTGGCGCGCGGCCTGATCGAGGCGGAAGCGGAACCGGTCGCGATCGCCGCCTGACCAGATATGGACAAGGAAAAGGGGGGGCAGAAGCATATCGCTTCCGCCCCCCTTTTCCTGTGCCCATCAGTCTGGGCTGGATGAATTGGAACTGGCCAACGCCATTGCCTGCGCCGTCCCGCTGGCGGGTTTTATGGTCGTGTGATTGTTGGACAGGATATAGGCGCTCAGCGTCGCAATGCCCAAAAACAGCGCCGCGCCAATAACTGCCAGGCCGTTATGCCCGCTGCTGCTGGTCCGCTTCTGTCCATCACGATCATCCCTATAACGCATCGGCAGTCTCCATTGAGTTGGTGTGCCGATGATAATCTCCGCTCAGATGTGCAGTTCCAGCCTGATTTCGTGATATTTTATTGCTGAAACCGAGAGTTGCGACGCCGTCAGGATGCCAATGCCTTGGGCGCGTTGCGCAGCGCTCCAAGGTCCACCGCTCCGGCAAACTCTACGCCCATGCGGTCGTCCTTCGACCAGCGGGCTGTGGCGTTGACGAACTGGCCTTCGCTCAGTTCGATCGCGAACAATGTGCCCAGCGGCACGTTCCACAACCCTTCGATCAGGGCGCCGGTTGACGATATGTTGCGGACCCGTCCGGTATAGACATGGCCGTCATGATGCACGGCTATCGTGCGCAACATGGTCTTGCGCGCGGGACGACTGGACTGGAAGCCGTCCGCCGCCGCCGCCGAACCATTGACGCGCTGACTTGCCAGAACGTCGGCGGCGGGCATCGGGCGGCCATAGATATAGCCCTGAATATGGCTGCACCCCAATTGCCGGATCAACGCCAGTTCATCCTGCGTCTCCGCGCCTTCGGCCGTCGTATCCATGCCCAGCGCTTCGGCCAGGCTGACGATCGCCTTGATGATCGCGCTGTTGCGGCTGCCCTTGGTCGCGGCTCCGCGCACGAAGCTCTGGTCAATCTTGATCTTGTCGAAGGGCGCTTTTTTGAGATAGCCGAGCGAGGAGTAGCCGGTGCCAAAATCATCGAGCGCCAGCCGCACGCCCAACGCCTTCAACCGCGCAAACATGGCGTCGGTGCCGTCATCGTCGTTCAGGAATACGCTTTCGGTGATTTCCAGTTCCAGCCGTTCCGGCGCCAATTGCGCGCTGGCCAGGGCATTCATGACGGTCGACGGAAAACCGGGATTGGCAAATTGTGTCGGCGACACATTCACCGCAACGCGGATGTCATCGAGCCACTGGACGGCGTCGCGGCAGGCGGTGCGCAGCACCCATTCGCCGATTTGCGCGATCAGGCCGGTATCCTCGGCGATCGGGATGAACAGGGCGGGGGAAATCGGCCCCCGCACCGGATGTTCCCAGCGCAGCAACGCTTCATAGCCGGCAATCTGCTCCGTCTTGGACGACACCACCGGCTGGTAGACCAGATGCAGCCCGTCGGCGGCCAGCGCGTGGCGCAGATCCTCCTCCAGCTGGCGGCGATCTTCGGCATCGGCATGCATGTCCGACGAATAGAAGCGGTGGACGCCGCGGCCATTGCCCTTGGCCGCATAGAGTGCCAGGTCGGCGTTGCGGATCAGCGCGTCGGCTGTCACCCCGTCCTGCGGACAAGATGAAATGCCGATCGACACGCCGATGACGACCGCCGTTCCCTCGATCGAATAGGGTTGCGACACGGTGGCGATGATGTTCTGCGCCAGTTGCGCCAGCATCGCCTGATCCTGGCGACCCGGCAGCAATATCTTGAATTCATCACCGCCCTGACGCCCGACCAGTCCCCGGTCGCCGACGACCCGCTGCAATCGCTGGCTCACCTGCCGCAGCAGCGCGTCACCTGCCGGATGGCCCAGCGTATCGTTGACGCTCTTGAACCGGTCCAGGTCCAGCATCATCAGCGTGCAATCGCCCGCCTTGCCATGCCGGTCAGCCACAGCCTGCTCCAACGAACGCAGCATCTGGATGCGGTTGGCGAGGCCGGTCAGTGAATCGAACTGGGCCAGCCGCGTGACTTCCGCCTGGCTGCGACGCATTTCGGTCAGGTCGGTGCCTGATCCGCGAAAGCCGTGGAACTGGCCATATTCATTGAATACCGGCTGGCCGGAAATCGACCACCAGCGCTCCTCCTTCGCCATGGCGGCGCGGACGGAAATGTCGGAAAAGCCAGTGCGTGCCGACAGGTGAAAACCCAGCGTGCGCTCCCCATCGCCCTGCTGCTTGTCGCCGGGACGGATCATTTCAGTGATCGGCCGGCCGATCAGCCCGCCCTTGGGCGCGTCCAATGTGCGCACGAGCGTATCGGAAATATAGGTCAGGCAACCCTGCCGGTCGGTTTCCCAGAACCAGCCACGCCCGGTGCGCTCATGCTCCTGCAAAAGCCGGTCAGATCGTTGCGCACGCAAGTCCTGCCGCTGGCGTTCGATGGCCCGCTCGCGGTCCGCCGTCGCCTGTCGCAGCGTGGCGACTGCCATGATGATAACGCAACTGACCAGCAGGCCGATCTGCGCCGGGCCCGCCTTTGCCGCCACCGACACAAGCAGCGCGCCCAGAAAATAGCTGATCCCCAACAAACGGCGGTCGCCCACGATGCATACCGCCAGCAGCGCGACCGCCAGTTCGGGCACAGCGGCCAGGAACAGCGAGTCCGACACCGTTTTCGGATCATGCTTTAACCACAGGCTGAAGCTGAGGCCGGACAGGAACAGCATTGGCAGCATCAGCCAATTCTGGATGTGGGGCATCCGCTCCTGAAACACGGGCCAGCGCGGCACCAGCATCAACGCGCCGTCCACCAGCAGCATCACGACCAGGACGCCGAACTGCTGCGCATCATCGGGACGGAAGAGTGGGATGCCCAGCAGGCTTATCACGCACAGCTTGGACAGCAGGATCAGCGGCCATAGCCGGGCGATCTGGACGAAAGCGCCTGAAATCCAGGACGCGGCCACCTCGGTCCCGCTCTCTGCCAGCCCCAGCGCGACCATGAGGGACATGGAGCGGGAGGGAGTATCGGACAGGGACGCGCGCAATCGAGACATGCGCGTTGTTTAACGCCCGTTCCTTTACATAGAATTACTTCAAATAAGGGGACTTTTGCATGTTTAACGACACTAAACGCGCCAGTTGGACATGGCTTTGGTCACACCCGCATCGGCATCAATACATAGAGCGCCGGGCTGCGGTCATTCTCGCGTATCAGCGTAGGCGCGGCGGCATCGGCAAGATGCAGTTCCACTGTTTCGCTGTCGATCTGCCCCAATATGTCGAGCAGGTAGCGCGCGTTGAAGCCGATGTCGAAACCCTCGCCCTGAAACACGCCGGACACTTCTTCGGCAGCGGTGCCATTTTCGGGGCTGGTGACCGACAGGGTGATCTTGTCGCGGTCCAGGCTCATCTTGACCGCGCGGGTCTTTTCGGTAGCGATGGTCGCAACGCGATCAACCCCTTCCTCGAAGCTGCGCGGGTCGATCTTGAGCAGCTTGTCGTTGGCGGTCGGGATGACGCGGCTATAGTCGGGGAAGGTGCCGTCGATCAGCTTGCTGGTCAGGATCGCGCTGCCCAGGCCAAAGCGGATCTTGCTGGCGGACAGCGAAATCTGCACCGACCCTTCGACCTCGTCGAGCAATTTGCGCAGTTCGCCGATGCATTTGCGCGGGACGATGATGCCGGGCATCCCGTCCGCGCCATCGGGACGAGGCACGGTGACGCGGGCGAGGCGATGGCCGTCGGTCGCCGCTGCTTTCAGCACTGGCTGGCCATCATCGGACACATGGAAATAGATGCCGTTCAGATAATAGCGCGTTTCTTCGGTCGAGATCGCAAAGCGCGTCTTGTCGATGATCTGCTTCAATGTTTCGGCGGGCAGTTCGAAGCTGGTCGGCAGGTCGCCCTCGGCGATCACCGGGAAATCGTCGCGGGGCAGGGTGGACAGGTTGAAGCGCGCGCGTCCGGCCTGAATCAGCATCTTGCCATCGGCCGCCGCCAGTGACACCTGACTGCCTTCGGGCAGCTTGCGGGCAATGTCGAACAAAGTGTGGGCGGATATGGTGGTCGCGCCAGCCTGCTCCACCTGCGCCGAAATACTTTCGACCACCTGCAGGTCCAGATCGGTCGCCATCAGCTTGATAGCGCCGTCCGCCGACGCTTCGATCAGCACGTTGGACAGGATCGGAATCGTGTTGCGCCGTTCGACCACCGACTGGACGTGGCTCAGGCTCTTCAACAGCGTCGCGCGTTCGATGGTGGCCTTCATGTCCCTGTTCTGTCCGTTTCTTTTTCTGCAAGTGCCCGGATGCAGTCGAATCCGGGTGACTATGATGGATGGTTCTTCATAACCGCTGTTGCGGCATGGGCAAGCACTCGCTCGCGCTTTCGCGCAGCAGCACCCTTGCAAAACGGGACAGGGTGCGCTCTGCCTTGGCAGATGAGCCGCATCGCCGCCTGTCTTATGATCTTGCTGCTGGTCGCATCGCCTGCGTTCGCGCGTGATTCGCTGGGCATGTTCGAAACCTGGGGGGCGTTTCGGGATCCCGCCACGCCGCGCTGCTACGCGATCGCCCGCCCCGTCAAGCGCGCCGGGCGGGTCAGTCCGGGCTTCGCGGCGGTCGGCACCTGGCCACGGCAGAAGGTGCGCGGCCAGGTCCATTTCCGCCTGAGCCGCACCCGTGCGGACAAGGCGCCAGTGACGCTCACCGTCGGCGAACGCCGCTTCACCCTGGTCGCGGGGCGCAGCGACGCCTGGGCCGCCGACGCCCGCGGCGACGCGACGATCATCGCCGCCATGCGATCCGCCAGCAGCATGAGCATCCAGACCAGAGACGCGCAGGGCCGCGCCTTTGCCGATGCTTACGCCTTGCGCGGCGCTGCGACCGCGATCGACGCGGCCGCGCTGGGGTGCGCGCGGCTGCGGTAAAGCGGCAACGCTTTAATCGTCGGCGAAAATCGACTATGGGCGCGATCATGCAATCAGCCGCCAACCCCATCATGCCGATTCCCGGCCTTGTCGACCCTGTGCCCGTGCCGCGCGCCGTGACCCCGCGCGCCGATGGCCGCACCGACCTGCTCGGCCTGTCGCGCCCGCAGATCAAGTCGGTGCTGGAGGAAGCGGGGCTGGACGCAAAAGCCGCCAAGCTGCGCTCCAAACAGCTGTTCCACTGGCTCTATCATCGCGGCGAGACGGACTTTGAAGCGATGACCGACCTTGCCAAGCCGATGCGCGGCTGGATGGCCGAGCGCTTTGTCGTCGGTCGCCCGCAGGTGGTGGAGGCGCAGGTTTCGAATGATGGCACGCGCAAATGGCTGCTTCGGTCGGACGACGGGCAGGATTATGAAATGGTGTTCATCCCCGATGCCGATCGCGGCACGCTGTGCGTGTCGAGCCAGGTGGGCTGCACCCTCAACTGCCGCTTCTGCCACACCGGCACGATGCGACTGGTCCGCAACCTTACGCCCGGCGAAATCGTGGGTCAGGTCATGCTGGCGCGCGATGCGCTGGGCGAATGGCCCAAGGGGAATATGGGCAGCGCCGCCGCGGTGCCGGACGATGAGGATGAGGACGCCCCCCAATATTCGCCCGACGGGCGGATGCTGACCAATATCGTCATGATGGGCATGGGCGAACCGCTTTATAATTTCGAGCATGTCCGCGATGCGCTGAAAGTCGTCATGGACGGCGATGGCCTTGCCCTCTCGCGCCGCCGCATCACCCTGTCGACCAGCGGCGTCATTCCGATGATGGCGCGCGCCAGCGAGGAAATCGGCGTCAATCTGGCCGTCTCGCTGCATGCCGTGACCAAGGAAGTGCGCGACGAACTGGTCCCGATCAACAGGAAATATGGGATAGAGGAACTGCTCCAGGCCTGCGCTGACTATCCCAAGGCCAGCAATGCGCGCCGCATCACCTTTGAATATGTGATGATCAAGGACAAGAATGACAGCGATGAGGATGCGCGGGAACTGGTCCGCCTGATCCGCAAGTATAAGTTGCCGGCCAAGGTCAACCTGATCCCGTTCAACCCCTGGCCCGGCACGGACTATGAATGTTCGACGCCCGATCGGATTCGCGCGTTCAGCAGCATCGTGTTCGAAGGCGGCATTTCGGCCCCGGTTCGCACCCCGCGCGGGCGCGACATCATGGCGGCTTGCGGACAACTCAAATCGGCCAGCGAAAAGAAAAGCCGCGCCGAACTCGATCGGCTGGCAGAAGAAAAGCAGGCGGCGCTCGGCTGACCGTCGCCCCACGGCGACAGGATGCAGCAAGCCCCGCCCGCAACGGCGGGGCTTTTCATTGTGGGGGACGGACGATGACAGATGAAGAGATTGAGCGGCTGGCGACCGGCTTTTGTGCCTGCACCCTGCCCAAGGCGGCCTGGACCCACGGCGCGCATTTTGCGACCGCCCTTTGGCTGATCCTCCAACGTCCCGATATCGTGCCGGAACGCGATATGCCCGACATGATCCGCCGCTATAATGAGAGTGTGGGCGGGGTGAACAGCGACATGGGCGGCTATCATGAAACCATCACCCAGGCATCGTTGCACATGACCCGCATGACGCTCGCCGCCCTGCCGCCGGACTCAACGCCCGCCAGCGCCTTCGCTGCGCTGATGGCGTCGCCGCTGGGAAACAAGGACTGGCTGTTCGCTTACTGGTCGCGCGCAACGCTGATGTCGGTTGCGGCGCGCAGGGGCTGGGTCGCACCGGACCTTCAGCCCTTGCCTGCATAGAAAAAGGGCGGCCCCACGGACCGCCCTTTCCCTTATTCCAAACTGATCGACAAGGATCAGAAACGGAAGCCGACGCCAACCATCGCGGCGTCACGACCGCCGATATTCTGCTCATATTCGGTGCGCTGATATTCAGCCGAGATATAAGTGTTGGGGGTCGCGGCAAATTCCAGACCGCCGCCGAAACGCACGCCCTCGAACGCCGCGCCAACGCCCAGCGTTTCGATGCGGGTGGTGGCATAGCCGACCTTGCCGAACGCCAGGACGCGCGGGGTGGCGACGAAGCCGAGGCGCAGCGACGCGGCGAGATCACGGCTGATTTCCACGCCGGAATCGCCGACAGTGGTGTCGCCCAGGCTGACTTCGACGCCGCCGGTGATGCGCGGTGCGAGCGCCAGGTCATAGCCGGCGGTCACGCCATAGGCGAAGCCGTCCTCGTCACCCGCATTGTCATAGCCCAGCGTCACACCCGCGCGCGGCCCGGTGAAGGGCGCAGCATCCTGAGCGAAAGCAGGGGCCGAAACACAGGCAGCAGCGATCGCTGCGAAAATCACAGTTTTCATAAAGTCCTCAATATATATTCATGGCCGAATGGCTAATTCATCCGGCGTTCAGGTTCGATGCAAAGAAATAACGACAAAAATAACATGGTTCCTCTTGTCCATATATCCACCTTGTCAGTGGCTTATATGGTTGCGATCGGCATCGGCGTCGCGCAATCGCCATCTAGGTTGGCTCTTTTCGTTTGCAAAGGGGCAAGGTCTTTATTTCAAATGATTTCAACTGTCTGTTGCAAAAGTGTAACAACATGATGGAATGGCAGGCGGCGCGCCATTGCGAACAGCCGTGGACTGGGCCGCGCGATCGGTTAGGATAGGGACCATGGACAGCCAGACCCCCAAGAAGGCAACCGGCACAGTCAAGCGGCACCGCCTGTCGACGCGGCTGTGGCACTGGCTGAACGCAGCCCTGCTCTACACGCTGTTCACCAGCGGGCTGGGCATCTTCAACGCCCATCCTCGTCTCTATTGGGGGCAATATGGTGCGAATTTCGATGCCGCCTGGCTCGAACTGGATCGCTTCCCCGGATGGCTTACGCTGCCTGCGCTTTATAATCTGGCCATGTCGCGCCACTGGCACCTGACCGCTGCGCCGATCTTTGCCTTTGCGCTGCTCTTCTACATGCTCTGGAGCCTCGCCAACCGGCACATCGCCCGCGATCTCGCCTTCCGTCGCGATGATCTCGCCCCGCGTCATATCTGGCAGGACATCAAGGACCACGCGCGGCTGCGCTTTCCCACCGGCGACGCGGCGTTGCGCTACAATGTGCTGCAAAAGGCCAGCTATATCGGCGTCATCTTCATTCTGTTGCCGCTGATCATCCTGACCGGGCTGACGATGGCGCCGGGCATGAATGCGGCGTGGCCATGGCTGGTCGATCTGTTCGGCGGACGGCAATCGGCGCGCTCTCTCCACTTTATCGCCGCCTTCGCGCTGGTCGCCTTTTTCCTCGTCCATATCCTGATGGTGCTTCTTGCCGGGCCGGTGAACGAGGTGCGATCGATGATCACGGGCCGCTATCGCGTGCCGGAGGAACGCCCATGATTCTCACCCGCCGCCATTTGCTGTTGGGCGCCACAGCGACGCTGGCGGGATGCGACCGGCTTGGCCGTAACGAGGCCGTGCGGGAAGCCCTTTTCTCGGCCGAAAATTTCCATCGCTGGGCGCAGCGCAGCCTGATGGCGCGTGACGCGCTGGCGCAGGAATTCCGCCCCGATCAGATCTCGCCTATCTTCCGCGCCAACGGTACGGCCAATCCCAATACGCCCGCCTATAAGGCATTGTGGCGCAGCGGCTTTGCCGATTGGCGGCTGCCTGTGACCGGACTGGTGGCGCGCCCGCTGTCGCTGTCTTTGGCCCAGTTGCAGGCGATGCCTCACCGCACCCAGATCACCCGCCATGATTGCGTCGAAGGCTGGAGCGCGATCGGCAAATGGCGCGGCGTCCCGCTTAAACCCATATTGGAGGCCGCGGGGCTGAGTGACCGCGCGCGTTATCTCGTCTTTCGCTGTGCCGACGATATGGGCGGGGGGCGGCCATATTATGAAAGTATCGACCGGTTCGACGCTTTCCATCCCCAGACGATCCTTGCCTATGCGCTCAACGATCGCCCGCTGACCGTCGCCAACGGCGCCCCGCTCCGTCTGCGTGTCGAACGGCAATTGGGGTATAAGCAGGCCAAATATCTGATGGGGATCGAAGCCGTCGCGACCCTGGACGGCATCGGCAAGGGCAAGGGCGGCTTTTGGGAGGATTATGCCGGTTATGATTGGTATGCGGGGATTTGATCTGCGTTCCTGTGAGTGACAAGGTATCGTCATGACACTGTTCGAGCGAATATTGCGGCGGTTGGTCACCCGTGGCCAATTGACCATTTTCACCCCAGATGGCGCGCATTTCACCGTCGGAAAAGCCGATCCGGCCTTTCCCGATCTGGCGTTGCGGTTGCAGGATAAGAGGGTCGCCTTCGACATTGTGCGCGATCCGCGACTGGGCATGGCCGAAGCCTATATCGACGGGCGGGTGACGATCGAGGGTGGCGGCATCCTGGAATTCCTCTCCATGATTCGCGCCAATAATCCATGGGAAAGCGGCCGTTCCATCGACGCGAAGAATGTGCTGGCGCGCGGCCTTGGCACTGTCCGGCAAAAATTGTGGCGCGCCAATCACAAGGCGCGGGCAAAGGCCAATGTCGCCCATCATTATGACCTGTCCGCTGCGCTCTACGCGCTCTTCCTCGACCGCGACCGCCAATATAGCTGCGCCTATTGGCCCGACGCGGACAATGAAGCGGGCATCAGCCTGGATCAGGCGCAGGAGGACAAGAAGGCCCATATCGCCGCCAAGCTGCTGCTCAAACCGGGGATGCGGGTGCTGGATATCGGCTGTGGCTGGGGCGGTATGGCGCTCTATCTGCACCGCACCTGCGGCGTCGATGTGACGGGCATCACCCTGTCGGAAGAACAACTCAAGATCGCACGGCAGCGGGCGGCCGACGCGGGGGTCTCAGACCATGTCCGCTTCGAACTGATCGACTATCGCGACATGACCGGCCCGTTCGACCGGATCGTGTCGGTCGGCATGTTCGAACATGTCGGCACGGCCCATTACCGCACCTTTTTCAACACATGCCATGATCTGCTGACACCGGACGGGGTGATGCTGGTCCATACGATCGGCCGCATGGGCGGGCCGGGCACCACCGACGCCTTCACCCAGAAATATATCTTCCCCGGCGGCTATATCCCGGCCCTGTCGGAAATGGTGGCCGGCAGCGAGGGTACGCGGCTGATGGTCACCGATGTGGAGGTGCTGCGCATTCATTATGGCCTGACCATCCGCCAATGGTACAAGCGGGCGATGGCCCACCGGGCGGATATCATCGCGCTGTACGACGAACGATTTTTTCGCCTTTGGACCTTCTATCTGGCGGGCGCGGCGACGGTGTTCGAACATGGCGGCATGGTCAATTACCAGGTTCAATATGCCCGCAACCGGCGCACCCTGCCGATCACCCGCGATTATATGCAGGAAACAGAAGCCGCACTTCAGGGCCGCTGACTGGCTGAACCGCCGCTAAATGGCGCGTTCGCGGACGGTTCAGTCGGCTTGGGCCATTGTCCCCTCATGGTCCTGCCTTTGGAGCGGCGGGGCAGTGAGGAGAGCAGGATATGAACATCATCTGGAAAGGCGCCGCGGCGCTTGGCCTGACCGTGGCGGGGTTGAGCATGGCAGTCCCGGCGCAGGCACAATATCATGGCGGCTATCGTGACGGCTGGCGCGGCGACCGTGGGCACCACTGGAACAATGGCCGGTGGGACAATCGCCGCCACTGGCGCGGCCATCGGCGCGACTGGCGCGACAATCGCCGCTATTATCGTGGCTATCGCCAGCGCTGCTGGACCGAATGGCGCTACGACTATTATCGCCGCCGCGACGTGCGCGTGCGCATCTGCCGCTAATGGCATGACCAGCCTGCAACCCGCCGCCAACCGGAGGCGGGTTGCAGCATCGCGGGCAAACGGCTAGGCGCGGGCGCAACATTGCAGGAAGCATCTGACCATGAGCGATACGCCCCCCGATCATCTTTCCACCAACCCGCGCAGCCCGCATTTCGACATGGACGTCCTTCAGCGCGGGATCGGCATTCGCTTCAAGGGACGCGAACGCAATGATGTCGAGGAATATTCGATTTCCGAAGGCTGGATTCGCGTCGCAGCCGGCAAGACTCGTGATCGCCACGGCAATCCGCTGACGATCAAGCTGAGCGGGCCGGTCGAAGCCTGGTTCCAGAACCCAGCGGAACCGTCCGAAGAGAAATCCGCCGACGCCGAATGACCGGCATCGGCGCGTTAACGTCGGTCAGTTCAGCCTCGTTTCCCGCTTCACATCGGCGATGATCGCGCTCAGCGTCCGTTGCGATGGGGTGCTGTCGGCATATTCGACGATGAAGGGGTCGGTCTCCAATTTCGGCGCAGCCTTGCGCACCGTCGCCCTGGCCTGTGCCATTTTCGGTGCCGCTGGCTGACCGCGCGTATAAGTTGGCGTGGTGCGCGACGGCGTCACTCCGGCAGGCAGCCGCACATCGTCCCACTGGTCGCGATCGACACGGGCAAAACGGACGCTGCTGCCCAACGCCGGGTCGGGCGTAAATTCGTGCAGCTTTGCCTTGGCCGGGTAGATGAAGCCGAATGTCGGATTGGTGCGCGCACCCATCTGCGCGGTTGGGCTATGCCACACCCGCACCTGGCTCCAGTCGCCCGCATCCGACACATCGATCGCCAGCACATCCTCCTCGATCGCGCCCGGTGCTGACCAGTTGGCATGGCGGATCAGCACGCGCCGGTCGTCCAGCACGCGGCTGACCACGGCGACATGCCCCAATGTCATCGGCCCGACTGGCCGAAAGGCCAGCACAGCACCCTTTTTCGGCTCATGCCCGCGCTGATATTGCGCCGCTGCCTGGTCCCACCAGGTCAGCGCGTCGCCGCGAATCTCCACCCCTGACACAATGCGCGCGTAAGGCACGCATTGCAGTGCGCTCGCACCCAACAGGGGTGCCGCGCTCAGACCAGACAGCAGGCACATTGCCGCCCAGCGTAACTGTCGAACCATATGCGATTCCGAAACCTAAAGAATCGCCCCACCGGGATCGATCCTAGATCGGACCCTTTATGAAGAGGTTAAGCCGTTCAGAAAGCTGAACGGGCAGCGCCGGTGACACTGGCGTCGGTGACGGCGTCAGCCATGGCGACCTGCACCGGCTGTTCGATGTCCTTGGGCTGGTCGGCATAGATGAAGCCGTTTGCCGGATTGGAGCGCAGCCCCAGATTGCCGATCGGGCCATACCATACGCGGACATCCGACCAGTCATTATTGGCGGACACGTCCACGGCGCGGACATTGCGTTCGATGCCGCCGCGATAGGACCAGTTGGCATGGGTCAGCAGCACTTCGCGCGGGCTGACCACCTTGCTCACCATCGCGACATGACCGACCGGCATGGCGCGACTGGAGGCGAAGGACAGGACAGCGCCGACACGCGGTTCATGGCCGCGATCATAACGGCCCTGCGCCTGGTCCCACCAGGTATTGGCATTGCCGTGGAGCTGGATGCCCGACACCTGACGGGCAAACGGAACGCATTGCAGAACACCAGCGGTCGCAGGCGTAACGATCAGGAAAGAGAGCGCAAGCATAGCAGCGGCGATAAGCCGTTGAAAACTAACGATCATGCGAATGCGACCCCGACTTTGATTCAGGCTTTTGCCCCGTTGAGATGCTTTAGGGCAGAGCCAGGGCACGTTGAAAAGTGCCGGGCGACGAGTCGTTGCGGTGGCGGGTTATATTGCGGAACGAAAAACATGACCCGCCGTTACAGTCAGCCGGGTTGCAGATGATAATTCGTTGAAAAGGCTCGATTCCGTGCCTGTCATCCATACCTGCCCGCCCGTATGTTCCAATCGGTCGAACAAGGCGGCCCGTCGCGACGGGTCGAGATGTGCGGCCACTTCATCGAGCAACAGCACGGGCGGTTGGCCGCGATGCGCGGCGACCAGCGTGGCATGAGCCAGCAGGATCGACAGCAACAAAGCCTTTTGCTCACCGGTCGAACACAGGGCGGCTGGCTGGCCCTTGGCGATATGGAGCACTGACAGGTCGTGCCGGTGTGGCCCGGACAAGGTGCGCCCCGCCGCCGCATCGCGCCGTCTTTCCCGCGCCAGCCGTTCGGCCAGGGGCAGGTCGCTGCCATCCTCCTCGCTTTCTATCGCGATCATCGGACGGGCAAAGGGTGCGTCGGGCTGCCCCGCCAGGGCCAGGTTCAGCCGTGCGACCAGATCGCTGCGCGCTGCCGCCAGAGCCACGCCATGCTCACCCATCTGCGCTTCGAGCGCGGCGAGCCAGGCCGGATCGGCCCGGCGCTGGTCGGTGAGCAGTCGGTTGCGCGCCCGCATCGCTGCATCATAACGCGCGCTATGGGCGGCATGGGCTGGATGCAGCGCCAGCGTCAATCGGTCCAGAAAACGCCGCCGCCCGCCGGGACTGTCCAGAAATAGCCGGTCCATCGCCGGGGTCAGCCATACGATCGACAGATGGTCGGCCAGTGCATTGGCCGATGATGCTACCCCGCCGATCCGCACCTGCCGTCGGTCGGGCGTCGCAGCGACCACGCCGGTGCCCAGCACGACCCCATCCACCTCTGCCGCGATGCCAAATCCGCCCGGCCCGTCCTGCCGCGCCATGGCCCGCAACGCCGCGCCGCGCAGCCCGCGTCCGGGCGCCAGCATCGACACCGCCTCCAATATATTGGTCTTGCCCGCGCCATTGTCACCGGTCAGCAGGATGAAGCCATGATCGGGCACGATCAGCGCGTCCGCATGATTGCGGAAATCGCTCAGGGTCAGGCGGCCGATCATCGTCCGGCTGTAGCCCGGTCCATCGCCATGGGAAAGCGTTTAGCAGCGCTTGCGCGTCACCGCCGTCCCGTCATTGACGATCGTCAGCGTCGCACCGTCCGCCGCCGGTCGCAACGTCAACGTGCGGGTCCAGCTTTGACCTTCGCCAGTGAATGCCGCCTTGACCGCGACTTCGCCTTTTGCGCCGGGCGTTACCGCCTCGACCGTGCCGACGCTTTCATGAAAAACCAGCTGGTCGGGCAGGATGTTCAGTTCCAGATCGGCCGCCCTGTCCCCGCACTGATTGCTCACCCCGGTCCAGCGACCCTGTAGATCGATCGGAATCTTCCCCGATGTCGCTTGGTCGGGCGATGGTGTTGGCGCCGTAACGTTGGCTGGCGGCGGCGCTTCCGGCGCAGGCTCGATCGGAGCATTGATATTGGCCACGACGCCGGGTTGCGACGTCTGCTTGTCGGCAGGCTTGTCGCAGGCAGCAAGGGCGATCACCGGCAGCAGGGCAAGGGCAGGGCGCATCCTGCAAGAACCGGCGAAACGCCCGGCGGTTCCTGTCTCCTGCCGTGACGGACCTTTGCGGGCATGCTATCCTCCGGCCCGATCATGAAGGAAGGAAAGCATGGCATGCCGGTGCTGGGAATGGGCGGACTATTTTTTCGCGCGCATGATCCGGATGCGCTCAACGCCTGGTATCGCACCCATCTGGGCGTGGGTGCGGGCTGCGTGTCCGATCCCGACGCCCAGCCTGACGAATGGACCTGGCGAACATTGGGCGGACCGATGGTGTTTGCCGCGTTCAAGGCCGACAGCGATTATTTTGCCGCGGACAAGGCGTTCATGATCAATCTGCGCGTGTCCGATCTCGATTCCCTTCTGACCGGCTTGCGGGATGCGGGTATTGCCGTCATCACCAATGCGGAATGGGATCATCCCGATGTCGGGCGTTTTGCCCGCATTCATGATCCCGAAGGCAATGCCATCGAATTGTGGGAGCCGCCCGCGCCCGCCGCCTGACCGTCCGTTTAAGGAGCCTGATGATGAAGCGTCTAACCCTGTTGCTTGCCGCCGCCGCGACCCTGCTGGGATCGAGCGGGGCCATGGCTGCCCTTGCCGTCGGGGCCAAGGCACCCGATTTCACCACGCGCGGTGCGCAGGCGGGCAAGACTTTCACCCTGACCCTGTCGCATCAGTTGAAGCGCGGCCCGGTCGTCCTCTATTTCTTCCCAAAGGCGTTCACGCCGGGCTGTTCGGCCGAAGCGCGCGAATTTGCCGAGAATATCGACAAGTTCAAGGCAGCCGGCGCGACCGTCATCGGCATGTCGGCAGACCCCGTTGATGATCTGGTGGCGTTTTCGACCAAGGAATGCGCGGGCAAGTTCGCCGTTGCTTCCGCCGGCCCAGGGATCGTGTCGGGCTATGACGTCGCGCTCAAGATGCGGCCGGGCATGACCGACCGTACCTCCTATGTCATCGCCCCGTCTGGCCGCATCGCCTTCGTCCATTCGGAAATGAACTATGCCGAACATGTCAAATCCACCCTGGCGGCGGTGCAGGCGATGAAGCAGAAATAAGCGGACCCTGCTGACACCCGTTCGCGCGCCTGCCAAAAGACAGTCCTTTCCTTCGCGAAGGGGATAAGGCGTCGACCAGCGCAGCGCGAACGGGTGCCGGACTATCCAGCCAGAAAATCCCCACTCGCAATCCGCTCCAGCCCGGTCACGTCGCGCGTGTAAATATAGGTCCAGGCCTCAATAGGTCCATCGGGGGTCTGCACCGTCACCTTCTCCCGCCGATATTCATGCGGTTCGGGGAAATGCACGGTACATTGCTCATATTCGTCCAGTCGGGCGAGTAGCGCTGCCGTGTCGGGCAGGGCGAACAGATGACCCATCACCTCGCCTGCATCATCGGGCACGAAGCCTGGATAGGTTTCCACCCGATATAGCGAGCCGCGCGCCGTGGCCAAACCGACGGCGGGGGCCATGCTGTGCAGCCAGCGCGCCATCGGCCCGTCGAAGCCGGGGCGCAACGTGCCATAGACGAAAAGCAAGGGGCTGCTCATGCTGCCTCTGTGAAAATTATACCGATAAACGGGAAATTTCCCCAACTGATGGAGATGAACGCGGGCGAACTTGCCGACATGGCGCCTGAAAATCGCGAATTTCCGGGGAAAAGTGAAACTGGCACGGCTCCTGCAATCCTGTTTGGCATCAAGGCCGGATCATCCGACCAGCCAAAAATCAGGGAGTTTCTACCATGTCCATCGCCAAGGTCCACAACGCCGCCGTCGCTCTTGTCGGTGCTTTCCTCGTCGCCAGCCTGTTCGTCGGCGCTGCCGTGCCGGTCCTGCCGATCGCCTGATCGACCCGTATTTTTCAACCGCATTACCAGAAGGCCAGATTCATGAACAACAGCTTCACCCTCGACCGTCGCCACGGCAAGATCATGGGCGTGTGCGCGGGCTTGTCCAACCGCACGGGAATTGACGTCACGCTGATCCGCGTCGCCACTGTGTTGCTGACGCTCTGCGCACTCGGCCCGGTCGGCGTTGTGGCTTATCTGCTCGCTGGCTGGCTTGCTGAAGGCTGAGCCAACACAAAGTTCGATTAAAGTCGTTCCATAATAAAAGAGCCGCCCCGGCATTGGCCCTGGGCGGCTTTTTAATATCCCAACGAGTCGGGGTAGAGATGAGCGCGGATAGCGCTCAGGCGTAAAGCACCGAATAGAAGGTCAGCATCTGTACGCCAACCGCAACCACCAGCGCAGCGCCCTGAAAAGTCTGTCGCATATTTAACTCCAATATGATCGTTCATTGCCGCCCCATATGGGCGAACCGGGCCTATGCGCCCGTCATGATTTTGTAACAATCGCAAAGCACGGCATTTTGATTGCAACAAATGCAACAGACTGTGACTATATAGCCGCACTCAGCGCCAGCGCCGCCGCGGGATTGCGCACCTTCGCGCCACTGATGAAGAAGGCAAAGGCATCGCCTGCCGCGGCCTGCGTCCGCAACCGTTCCGCCCAGTCCGTCAGCGCCGCCGCGCTATAGCCCGTGCTTTCGTCCTCCAATGTTTGCATCAGCCGCGTGTAGGAAAAGCCGACATCGGCACCCCGGATCGCCGGATAGGTCTCATGATCCGCCAGCACGATCGCCGCTCCCGCGTCCCGCGCCATTGCCAGAAAGGCCGGATCGTCGAAACTGGCGTGCCGCACCTCCAGCGCGTGGCGCAGCGGCACGCCATCGACGCTGGCGGGCAGCAGCTTCAGGAACGCGCCGAAATCGTCGGGATCGAACGCCTTGGTCGGCATGAACTGCCCAAGATCGGACCCAGCCGGTCGCCCAGTTCGGCTATGCCTTGCCCGACAAACTTGCCAACCGATTCGCCCGCTTCCGCCAACACCCGCCTGTTGGTGCAATAGCGCGAAGCCTTGACCGCGAACTGGAAGCCATCGGGTACCGCCTTCGCCCAACCCGCGAAAGTCGCCGGTTTCTGCGTGCTGTAATAGGTCGCGTTAATCTCGGTCGCCGTCAGATGTTGCCCGACATAGGCCAGTTCATCCTTCTGCCGCAGCCCGGCGGGATAGAAAGTCCCGCGCCACGGCTCGAACACCCAGCCGCCAATGCCGATCCTGATCCGTCCCGCCATCCCGGCCTCCCGCTCAAAATTGCGCTACCTATGTCTATCTCACTGTCGGCCTTTTCAACCCGATCAGCCACGGCTTGACCCCGCGCGTCGGTTTCGGCTTCCCGTCGATCCGCCGCGCTCGCAGGATTTTGACAGGCTTTATGATCATCTGCCCCCGCATCGGTCCGGTCCCGCAACAGGTCGGCACCGCTAGTATCTTTTTGACCACGTCCATCCCGCCGACGACATGGCCGAACGCGGCATAGCCGATAGACCCTTCGCGCGCATCCATCGTTGGGGTCGCGCCGATGGTGATGAAGAAATTGCCCATCGCCGAATTGGTCCGATTGGGCCGCGCCATGGACAAGGTGGCGTCCAGGTGGCGAATCCCGGTCTGGCTGGTCGGCTCATGCACCACCGGCGGCAGCGATCGCCGCACGTCCATATCGATCCCGCCCTGGATCAGTCCTTGTTTCGGATCGCTCTTGCGCCGCGCCGCACGATAGAAGGTCACGCCATCGAACCGTCCGTCATCCACATAGGTCAGGAAGTTGGCCGACGTCCGCGGCGCGCGCTTCGTATCCAGTGCCACGGTGATCGTCCCCACCGACGTCTCGATCGCCACCCGGATATAGCCGGGTGTCGCTCGGTTCGTGGGCGCCGCACTGGCAAAGCTGGACGAAAGCAGGACCGACAAAATGACAAGACAACGGGCAAACAGACGCATCGACAGACAAACACTCGCGGCAGGAGGGGGCAAGCCCAAGGCTAAAGCCGCCGCATGGTCAGCGCAATCGCCCACTACCATATTGGCTGCGGTTGGCGTGATGAAGATGAGGAAAAAATGGTGCCCGGAGACGGATTCGAACCGCCGACACAGCGATTTTCAATCGCTTGCTCTACCAACTGAGCTATCCAGGCACGGCCAACTGCGGATGGCTCCGCCCGATGGAAGCGTGCCTATAGTCGTCAATCTGCGTCGCTGTCTAGCCCATAATCGCTGCTTTTTTGCATCCCTTCGTCTGCCGCTGGCCCCGGCACGCGATAGCCTTCGCCCAGCCATTGCAGCAGGTCGCGGTCGCGGCAGGCGGGGCTGCAAAACGGGCGGGTTTCGGGCTTTACGGGCTGGCGGCAGACCGGGCAGGCGGCGGCTTTAGGCGACATGGCCCGCCCCCAACGCCAGCGTCGCGTCGGCCGTCAGGGTGATCGCACCGCCGCGCCGCTTGGCCAATTGCTCGATCCAGTCACTCTTGCGATGGAGCAGGTCGATGATCGCCGGCGCCGCGGTCAGTGTCACCGCGCCGCCATTGCCGTGCCGCTCCGCCCGACGCAGCAGCGCCAGTGCCGCCGTCTCGACCGGATCGGCGCGCAGCAGTTCGATAAGGTTGGCCCGCTCGCGCTTGCGGATGATCTGGAGGAAGCCAAATCCGTTAACCGCCGTGCGCTCAAACGGCAGCGGCAGATATTTGTCGATCTGCGCCGCGGCGATCATCCGCTCATCCTTGTTGTTCATGGTCGGCAGGTCGATGCCGATCGACCCGGAAAGTCCCATGCGGCGAATCGTCTGCGCCGCGATCTTGGCGCCCTTGGGACCAAGCTGGGCAGGTGGCAGCGACCCGTCAACGTCGATCAGCAGCATGGCTGGCGTAACGTAAAGACGCAGCGCGGCGGCTTCCGTGCCGACATCTCCACTGATCGCCTCTTCCATCAATTCGGTCCAGCCGACCGCTTCCAGCCGGTCCTCCTCATGCGCGGGGCAGGGGACGACGGGGACGCCGGTGGCGCGCAGCCGTTGCAGCAGGCTTGGCCCGGCATGCGGCTTGCTGCCTGGTTGGGCGATCCGGCCCTTGGCGCGCTTGGGACGGCCTTCTTCGGGGATCGCCTCGCGCAATATTTCGACCAGCACGGTCGACCCTTCCGACGTGCGCGGCGGCATTGGCTCGATCAGCACCTCTTCCTGGCTTGTCAGCCGGACAATGCCCCGCTTCTTGGGGATAAGCGTCTGGGTCAGGCGCCCTTGCGCTACCGCGCCTGCGCGCACGCCACCAGTTTCCCGCTCGATCAGCGCCTCGACCAGGCGACCATTTTCCACCAGCGCGGCACGGGATTCGCCAATGCCTTCTTCATAAAGCCATTCGGCCATGTCTATTCCTAATCGAGAGCATAGCCCGCCGCCTTCAACAGCGTACGGGTTTCGTAAAGCGGCAGGCCCATGATCGCGCTGTGGCTGCCCTGAATTGCGCGGATCAGGCCAGCAGCGCGACCCTGTATGGCGTAGCCGCCTGCCTTGCCCCGCCATTCTTCGCTGGCAATATAGCGGTCGATCTCGCTGCGTTCCAGCGACTTGAAGGTAACGATGTTGGTCGACAGGCGATGCCGTGCGTGCCCCGTTGCGTCGATCAGCGTAATCGCGCTCAGCACGCGATGTCGCCGCCCGGACAGCAAGGTGAGGCAGGCGCGCGCCTCCTCTGCCGTTTCCGCCTTGGGCAATATGCGCCGACCGGCGGCAACGACCGTGTCGCCTGACAGGATCAACGCGCCCGGATGCCGCGCCGCGACAATCGCTGCCTTGTCCGCGGCAACCCGCGCGGCATAGACGGACGGCAATTCCGCCTTGCAAGGCGTTTCGTCGCAATCGGCGGGGTCTACCTCATCGGGCGCAACGCCGATCTGCCCCAGCAGCGTCAGGCGTCGGGGGGAAGCGGAAGCAAGAATGAGCCGCATCGGGCCTGACACCCGTTGGCTTATTTGAAGCGGTAGGTGATCCGACCCTTGGTCAGGTCGTAGGGCGTGAGTTCGACCAGCACCTCGTCCCCCACGAGGACGCGGATGCGGTTCTTGCGCATTTTACCAGCGGTATGGCCGAGGATCTCATGATCATTCTCAAGCCGGACGCGGAACATGGCGTTGGGGAGAAGCTCCACAACCTGTCCGCGCATTTCAAGCAGTTCTTCTTTGGCCATAATATCCCGAATTCAAAAAATCGCGTCGCCATAGCGCCAATTCATGCAAAATGAAAGGCGGCTTCATGCGCTGAAATGATCGCCTGCTGCGACGAGTGCGGCAAAGATGCGATCCAGCTGCTGTTCGTCGATACAATAGGGCGGCATCAGATAGATGGTGTTGCCCAATGGCCGCAGCAAGAGGCCATGTTGCAGGAAGAAGGCGCGAAGTCGCGGCGCGAGGTCCGACAGATAGCCCGCATCCGGTGTGACGATGTCGATCGCCGCGATCGTACCCAGCTGGCGCGGATTGGCGAAGGCGGGATGCTGCGCCAAGGAAGCGAGCCGCGTCGTGATGCCATCGGCCAGCGCGGCGAGTCGGCCACGCACATCCTCTTCGCGCCAGATGGCCAGATTTGCCACGGCAGCGGCGCACGCGATGGCATTGGCGGTGTAGCTGGACGAATGGTAGAAGAGACGGGCGCGGTCGGTCGATCTGTGTGCCTCGAAAATGCGGGCTGTCGCCAGTGTCGCGGCGAGCGGGATCGCGCCGCCGGTTATGCCCTTCGCCACCGCCATAATGTCCGGCACTACTCCCGCCTGTTCGCAGGCGAACAGCGTGCCGGTGCGGCCCCAGCCGGTCATGACTTCGTCAGCGATGAACAGCACGTCGTGGCGACGACAGATGGCGGCCATGTCGCGCAGCACATGCGGCGGATAGAGCAGCATTCCGCCCGCACCCAGGATCAGCGGCTCGACGATGAAGGCCGCTGGCTTGTCGCGGCAGGCCGCTTCCAGCGCGTCGAGGCTGGCCTGCTCCTTGCCAGGCGCAGGGAAGGGAATGGTGCCGACATCGAACAACAATGGCGTCCAGGCGGCATTATAAACACCGCGTTCGCCCACCGACATCGTGCCGATCGTGTCGCCATGATAACCATGTTCCAGCACCAGGATGCGGCTGCGCGCCTCCGCCTGTCCATCGAGCGCCAGATTGTGCCAATAGCCCAGCGCCATCTTGAGCGCGACTTCGACCGCCGTTGAGCCGCTGTCGGAAAAAAAGACGTGAGCCAGCGGGTCGCTATCGGGCGATCGTGGAGCAATCTCTATCAATTCGCGGGCGACTGTTTCGGCTGGTTCATGGGTGTAACCGGCAAAAATCAGCTGATCGAGTTGCCCGGCCTGCTGTGCGATGGCGGCGGCGATGCGCGGATGGCAATGGCTATGGGTCGTTACCCACCAGCTCGAAATCGCGTCGATCAGCGTGCTGCCATCGGCCAGATGCAGCAACGCTCCCTCCGCACGCACGACATGGGGGATCGGCTCGTTCAGGCCATGCTGGGTGAAGGGGTGCCAGACGGGGGAGGTCATATGGCGCGGCTTTAGGCCAAGCCCTTGCCCATGACCATCCCCCGTGCGGCCCTTACCAGATCTTCACCCGATCTTCCGGCTTCAGGCTCAGCTTGCCGTCGGGTGCCGGCTTGAAGGCGTCATACCAGGCGTCGAAATTGCGCACGATGTCGGCGCGATACTGGGACGGGGCGTGGGGATCGGTCACCAGTCGCTGGCGCAGGTTCGCTTCCCGATAGTTGCGCCGCCATACCTGCGCCCAGCCCAGAAAGAAGCGCTGGTCGCCGGTCATGCCGTCAATCACCGGGGCCGGCTTGCCGCCCAGCGAAGCATGATAGGCGTCGAGCGCGACCGCGAGGCCACCCAGGTCGCCGATATTTTCGCCCAGCGTGAACGCGCCCTTCACATGCACGCCAGGGAAGGGCTCATAGGCGTCATATTGCTTGACCAGCTTGTCGGTCAGCCCCTTGAACTTGGCGACATCGGCTTCGGTCCACCACTGGTTGAGCTTGCCGGTCTCGTCATATTTCGCGCCCTGATCGTCGAAATGATGGCTCAATTCATGGCCGATCACCGCGCCAATGCCGCCATAATTGACTGCCGGGTCGGCATGGGGATCGAAGAAGGGCGGTTGCAGGATGGCGGCCGGGAAGACGATCTCGACCATGCCGAAATTGGCGTAGGCGTTGATCTCCATCGGGGTCATGCCCCATTCCCAGCGATAGATGGGCTTGCCCAGCTTGCCGATATTATAGTCGAAATCAAACTGGTTGGCGCGCATCGCATTGCCCAGCAGATCGTCACGCTGGATGGTCAGGCCCGTATAGTCGCGCCACTTGTCGGGATAGCCGATCTTGGGGGTGAAGGCGGCCAGCTTCTTGTGCGCGCGCGCCTTGGCGGTGTCGCTCATCCATGGCAGGCCGTCGATGCGGCGGCCCATGGCGGCGAGCACATTTTTGACCAGGACGTCCATCGCCGCCTTGGTTTCGGGCGGGAAATATTGCGCGACATAGACTTTGCCGACTTCTTCGCCGAGCGAATCCTTGAGGAAATCGACGCCCCGCTTCCAGCGTGCCTCACGTTCCGGCGTGCCGGACAGGGTCGTGCCGTAAAAGGCGAAGTCGGCATTGGCGATGCTGTCGGGCAGCTTGTCGGCATAGGCGTGCAGGCTGCGCAGCAGCAGCGCGTCCTTCAAAACGCCGATCGGCGCCTTGGCGATCAGCGCGGCCTCGCCAGTAATGGCGGATGGCTGGGCGACGAGCAGTTCGGTCGGGGTCAGGCCGTTGGCCTTGAAATAGGCGGCAAAGTCGAAGCCGGGTGCGGCCTTTTGCAGCGCGGCCAGCGTCAGCTTGTTATAGGTCTTGTCCGCGTCGCGGCTGTCGATCTGGGTCCAGTGAACCTTGGCGATCTCCGTTTCGAACGCCATCAGCGCGGCGGCGCGCGCCTTGGCGTCGCTTTCGCCCGCCAGTGTCAGCATATTCTCCAAATGCGCGACATAGGCGGCGCGGATCTTGGCCATTTCCGGCTTTTCATCCAGATAGAAGTCGCGGTCGGGCAGGCCGAGGCCGCCCTGGCTCATGGAGAGGATATAGGTTTCGGGGTCTTTATCGTCCTGCCCGACATAGAAGCGGAACGGGCCGCTGATCCCCGCGCGGGCGGCCTTGGCGGCGACAAGGGCGTAGCCGGCCTTGTCCTTCACGCCCTTGATTTCGCCCAGCCAGGGCTTGATCGGGGCCAGCCCCTTGGCCTCTACCGCGGCAGTGTCCAGATAGCTGGCATAGGCCGCGCCGATCTTGCTGTCGGGATCGTCCTTGGCCGTTTCCAGGATCGCGCGGGTGCGGGCGCGCGACAGTTCGTCCAGCGTGTTGAACGCGCCATAGTTGGATTTGTCGGCGGGAATGGGGGTGTTCTTTGCCCATGTGCCGTTGGCGTGGAGGTAGAAATCATCGCCGGGCTTGACCGACGGGTCCATGCCTGCGGCGTCGAAGCCGTAGCTGCCATAAGTCGGCTTGGCGGTGGCGGTGGCGGTGGCGGTGGCGGTGGCGGGGGTCGCAGTCGAGGGGGCAGGCTGTTGCGCGTTCGCGATAGCGGCGGTCAGCGCCAGCGCGGAGGCGGCGGCGCGCAGGAAAAGGTGTTTCATCAAAGCATCCCTTGCTTGGCAGTAGGCGCAACGTAGCGCGCCCGGCATGACGGGACGTTGAACGCCTGTCCAACAGTCCTGTCCATGTCGTTGGTCGAATATTATCGGCCGTTGAAAGGATCGGAAAGCCGGATTTGGCTGGCGAACGCGGCGGCCAGCGTGGCGGGGTTCAGCGGATCGAGCAAGGGCAGGCGGCCAAGGCTGCGGACATTGCCCAGTTGCGGGATGATCCGTTCATTTTCCTCATGCGGTTCGCCGATGAAGGCGATGCCCGCGATCGGCACGTTGCGGGCGCGGAGCGCTTCGATGCTGAGCAGGCTGTGGTTGATCGTGCCGAGCGCGGTGCGGGCGCACAGGATGACGGGCTGACCCCAATGGGCGAACAGATCGGCCATCAGCAGTTGTTCGTTGACCGGCACCAGCAGGCCGCCAGCGCCCTCTATGACCAGCGGGCCATCGACCTGCGGCAGGGCGAGTCGGTCGAGCGAGATTTCAACCCCGTCGATCCGGGCGGCGAGATGGGGGGAGGCGGGGGTATTGAGGCGATAGGCTTCGGGCAGGATGTGGCTGGCGGGCAGGCCGGACAGGCGGGCAACCTCCTCCTTGTCGCCATCGGGTTCCACGCCGGCCTGGATCGGTTTCCAGTAATGTGCACCCAGCGCCGCCGCCAGGCCAGCGGCGAACACGGTCTTGCCAATGCCGGTGTCGGTGCCGGTGACGACATGGATGCTCATCGCACGATCCTTTGCAATTCGCGGCCCAGCGCGGCGATGTCGGCGCGGCTGACGTTGAGCGTCAGCGAGATGCGCAGGCGGCTGGTGCCGGGCGGGACGGTGGGCGGGCGGATGCCGCGCACGTCGAAGCCGGCTTCCTGCAGGGCGGCGGCGGCGGCCATGGTGCGGGCGTCGTCGCCCAATATGACCGGCACGATCTGGCTGCGCGGGGTGGGCAGGCCGAGCGGGCCGCAGATCGATTCGGCGGCGTCCTGCCGCAACGTCGCCAGCCGGTCGCGCAGGTCGTCCGCTTCCTCGATCCGGTCCAATGCTGCGGACACGGCGACCGTCATCAGCGGCGATGGCGCGGTGGAGAAGATGAAGGCGCGGGCGCGGTTGATGAGATAGTCGATATGGATGCGCTGGCCGCAGATCAGCGCGCCCTCGACGCCCATCGCCTTGCCGCAGGTGTGCAGGGTGATGACATTGTGCAGCCCGTCTAGCCCGGCAGACAGGCCGCGCCCGCCCGGACCGAATACGCCGGTGCCATGGGCTTCGTCCAGGATCAGCATGCCGTGATGCCTGGCCGCCAATTTGGCGAGATCGGCGAGCGGGGCGATGTCGCCATCCATGGAGTAGAGCGTTTCAACCGCGATCCAGATGCGCCCCTTGCCCCCTTCTGCGCGGAAGGCGGCGATCAGGTCGGCAAAGCTCTGCACGTCATTATGGCGGGCGAACACGGCGGTCGCCTTGCTCATGCGGATGCCGTCATGGGCGCTGGCGTGGATCAGTTCATCGGCAACGATCAGGTCGCCGCGCTGGGGCAGGGTGGCGAACAGGGCCAGATTGGCGACATAGCCATTGGCGACGAACAGGGTGGCCTGGGTGCGGAAGAAATCGGCGGCCTTCGCCTCCAGCCCTTCATGTTCGGGGGCATTGCCGCGCAGCAGTCGCGATCCGCCGGACCCGACCGGCACGCCGCGCCCGATCGCGTCGGCAACAGCGCCTGCAATGATCGGATCGCCCGACAGGCCGAGATAATCGTTGGAAGCGAAATCGCGGCCCGACCGGGGGATCAGGCGGCGCAACCGGCCACGCGATTCGAGCGCGACCAGCTGTCTGGCAAAGGGTTCGGCGGTCATGGCCGGGCTATAGGCGCGGGGGCGGAACTTCGCAAACTTCGCCCATATTCATATATGCAAATTTCAGGCGAAACCTTGCGCGGCCCCCGACGCGGCGGCGGGGGTGGGGCGGACGATGGGAAAGAGCGGGACGGGCGGATCCGTAACAGAAGGGGGTGGTGTAGGACAGGGCGACCCTTCAACGCCGATCGCCAAGGCAGATTGATGTCGCCGTGAAACGGAGGTTGGGCGTCTTGCCCAGGATCATCGCCTAGAAGCTGAACCCCAGCGACACAGACGCGACATGGTCATTGCTGTCGTCGGCCGACGGGCGGAAGCCGTGCTGGTGGAGATAGCCGATTTCCATATTCACATTTTTGGCGAGCGGCGTGGTGATGGCGATCAGGTTGCGCATCCGTTCTTCGCCCTGGACCCGCTGAAAATTGGTCTTGTTGAGATCAAAGAAGCTTTCATGGCTGAGCACCAGCGCGGTCTTTTTGCCCTCCTGAAACGGCAGCACGAACTTCACATAGGGACGCAGGCGATAGGCCGTTCCATCGACGCCGTCGCGCCAGCGCTCCTCCATCCGCATCCGCGCGCTCAGCGTGCCGCGACCGATTTTCAGGATATTGTCGGCGGTGATCTGCTGGCGGCCGCGATGCTCCATGACGGTGAAGTCGCCCCCTGCATATTGCGGGTCATGGGTATAGCCCGCCCATAGCGTGACCTGCTTGCCGATCCTGTAGCCGATCAGCGTATTGGATTCGATTTCATACAGCCCCTTGCGGTCGTCACTGAAGCGCAGGACAACTTCCTGCGACAGCCGCCATTTGTCGCCCAGTTTCACCGTCGCATTGGCGGTGGTCCATAATTGTTCATCCTCGCTGGCACGGGCGGCATTGGGCAGTGCCAGTGCGGCAAGCAGGGGCAGAAGCAAAAGGGACAGGCGCATGGGTCATCGTCTCCACCGCCTGCGTGGCGGTGCGGCGCCTCTATGACCGTTGCGTTACAGTAGAGTGACTAAAAAATTGCGGTTTTGTGACACAGTGTTGCCAAGGCGAGGCTGTCACGCCGGGTTATGGGCTTTCAAAAAGGCGTCCATCTGTTCGAGAAACTCCAGCCGGTCCGCTTCGCGGGAAAAATGATGATCGGCCAGCGGCTGTTCGACATAGATATAGTCGCGCCCCTCGACCTTGCCTGCGGCCTTGAGCTTTTCGGCCATTTCGCGGGATTGGTTGACCTGAACGCGCCGGTCCTTCTTGCCGTGCATCAGCAGGATGGGCGTGGCAAACTGGCTGGCAAAATGGACTGGCGAGACCGACGCGAAATCGGGAGCCTGTTCCTTCAGCCAGTCCTGGCGCGTGCTATGGTTGAGGAAGCGACGATCATAGCGCATCATCGCCGCCAGGTCCGATACCCCGGCATAAGAGACGGCGCAGCGATATTTCGCCGGATCGCGCTGGGCCGCGCGCATGGCGGCATAACCGCCATAGGAAGCGCCCACCATGCAGACGCGCTTGGGATCGGCAATGCCTTGCTTGACCGCCCAGTCGACCGCATCGTTCAGGTCGTCCTGCATGGCAAGACCCCATTGCCCTTCGCCCTTTTCCGCAAAGGCGGTGCCATAGCCCGATGACCCGCGATAATTGGGTTGCAGCACGGCATAGCCGCGCCAGGCGAGGAACTGCACCCACCAGTCCCAATCTTCGCTGTCACGGGCGAACGGGCCGCCATGAGGCATCAGGATGAGCGGCAGATCCTTCGCCGCCGATCCGACCGGCAGGGTCAGGACGGCGGCGATGTCCAGCCCGTCGCGCGCCTTGTAGTGGATGGTCTTGACCGGGCCGAGATGGGTTTTCGTGCTGAACCGACTGCTGACCTTGGACAACAGGCTCATCGCGCCTGCATTGGTATCATAATAATAATAGGCGCCCGGCTGATCGGCCGAGCCGACATGGACGATCATCCTTTGCCGATCGCGGCTGAGCGATATGATGCGCGCGCGCCGATCGGGAACCGCCTTGTCCAGATCCGCCTGAATCTTGGCCAGAGTGGCGTCGAACCAATGGACCGACGGCCCGTTTGCGATATAGTCCACACCGGCCAGCGCCATTCCGCTGCTGTCGGTCGATATGCTGCCTATGTCGAAACCCGGAGCGGAAAAAATCTTCTTCCCCAACTCCAGCGTGGTCAGGTCCAGTTCGTAGAGGGCATCGGTGCCCTCGCGATCATCCTCTGCAATCGCCTTGTTTGGATCTGCGGTAAAAAGCAGTGGCGAGACAAGGGATTCGCCACGGCGGCGATCGGCGCGATCGATCGTTCGGAACGATGCTTTCCCGTCCGGTCGGTAGACAAGTTTCGCCGTTCGCGTCGCATCACTATAGCCCACGCCCATGCGAACCGTGCCGGCTGCGTCGGCAAACCAACTGCGCACGAACGTTTTCGGGGCGACGACGCTGTGCATCCGTCCGGTGCTGACGTCAATTTCATCGACCCTTGGCCAGAAACCCGGCTCGTCGTAAAAAATGGAGGTCTGGTAGGAGAGCATGATGCGCGGCGTGCCGTCGCGCGCCATCCAGATGACATCGTCGGCATTTTGCGCAGCGTCCTTTTTCGCCAGCAGGATCACCTTGCTGCCGTCACGTTTTATGCTGACGACGCGGCTGATATACCAGGGCGTCCCCTGCACATTGCTTTCAGCGCCCACGCCAGCAATCAGCCAGTCGTCATTGACCCATTGCCACCAGTTCAGGTCGTTGTCGCTCAACCCTATCGATCGGATACGGTCGGCGCCTTCATGAACGTCGGCGATGACGAGTCGCTGTTCGCCGTTAACCGCCACGCGGCTGGCGATATGCAGGCCGTTGGGCGACAGGGCCGGCGCATCCATGAGCGGCAGCGCGGCGAAATCCTTGAGCGTGTAGGCCGGTGCGGCGGTCTGGGCCGGAGCAACCGGGGCGTCGGTCTGCGCCAGCGCCGCGAAAGGCAGGGCGCTGCTCGCCAGCCATGTGAAAAACGCTTTCATTCCTATGCCCCCGAAACGACCAACCCCGCCCTGGGAAATAGGGCGGGGTTGGCGCTTCGTCACGATATTTTTGTTATCGTTTCAGTCCGTTGTGGGGACTACATGCCCCCATGCGCCAGCGCGGCCAGCAGCAGCAGCGCGACGATGTTGGTGATCTTGATCATCGGGTTGACGGCCGGGCCGGCGGTGTCCTTGTAGGGATCACCCACCGTGTCGCCGGTGACGGCGGCCTTATGGGCTTCGCTGCCCTTGCCGCCATGATGGCCATCCTCGATATATTTCTTCGCATTGTCCCATGCGCCGCCGCCACTGGTCATGGAGATGGCGACGAACAGGCCCGACACGATGACGCCCAGCAGCAGCGCGCCAAGGGCGGCAAAGCCGTTGGAGACGCCCGCGACGGCGGCGATGACGAAATAGACGATGATGGGCGCAAGGACGGGCAGGAGCGAGGGGACGATCATCTCCTTGATCGCCGCCTTCGTCACCAGATCGACCGTGCGGGCATAGTCGGGCTTGCTGGTGCCGTCCATGATGCCCTTGTTTTCCGCAAATTGCGCGCGGACGTCTTTGACCACGTCACCGGCGGCGCGGCCCACGGCGGTCATGCCCATCGCTCCGAACAGATAGGGGAGCAAAGCGCCCAGCAGCAGCCCGACGATGACATAGGGATTGGAGAGGCTGAAATCGACCGGGGCGGTAAGGCCCAGCGCCGAATTGTAGAATTTCAGATCCTCCGTATAGGCGCCGAACAGCACCAGCGCGGCCAGGCCCGCAGAGCCGATGGCATAGCCCTTCGTCACCGCCTTGGTCGTGTTGCCTACAGCGTCGAGCGCGTCGGTCTTGACCCGGACGCTGTCATCGAGATGCGCCATTTCGGCAATGCCGCCGGCATTGTCGGTAACAGGGCCATAGGCATCGAGCGCCACGACCATCCCGGCAAGCGCCAGCATGGCGGTAGCGGCAAAGGCGATACCGATCAGGCCCGCCAGTTGATGAGCGACGATGATGCCCGCGACGATCACCAGCGTGGGCAAGGCGGTCGATTCCAGGCTGACGGCCAGCCCCTGAATGACGTTGGTGCCATGGCCGGTTTCGGACGCCTTGGCGATGGAGCGGACCGGGCGATAATTGGTGCCGGTATAATATTCGGTGATGACGACGAGCAGCCCGGTGACGGCCAGCCCGACCATCATCGACCAGAACAGGTCCATGCCGGTATAGCCGCCGACCCCGTCCAGATCCGCGCCGAACACTGCGTTCATGTCGCCCAGCGTGCGCCAGCTGACATAATAGATGGCCGGGATGGAAAGGATCGCGGTGACCCAGAAGCCCTTGTAGAGCGCCCCCATGATCGACTGGCTGGACCCCAGCCGCACAAAATAGGTGCCGATGATGGAGGTGATGATGCACACCCCGCCCACGATCAGCGGGAGCGACATCAGGCTCATCTTGAAGGCATTGTCGACGCCCGCGACCAGCAGCGCGATCAGCACCATGGTCGCGCCGACGGTGACGACATAGGTTTCGAACAGGTCGGCGGCCATGCCCGCGCAATCGCCGACATTGTCACCGACATTGTCGGCGATGACGGCGGGGTTGCGTGGGTCGTCTTCCGGTATGCCGGCTTCGACCTTGCCCACCAGATCCGCGCCGACATCGGCGGCCTTGGTAAAGATGCCGCCGCCAAGGCGCGCGAAGATGGAGATGAGCGACGCGCCGAACGCCAGCGCGACGAGGCTGTCGATGACGAGGCGATCGTCGGGCGCATGGCCGGCCGGGCCGGTCAGATACCAGAAGAACAGGCTGATCGCGAGCAGGGCAAGACCCGCCACGAGCATGCCGGTGATGGCCCCGGCGCGGAAGGCGACGGTGAGGCCGCTTTGCAGCGTGCCGCGACAGGCTTCAGCGGTGCGGACATTGGCGCGCACCGAAATATTCATGCCGATAAAACCCGCCGCACCCGACAGGATCGCGCCGATCAGGAAACCGACCGCCGAAGTCAGCCCCAGAAAATAGAATACCAGCAGCGCGACGACCGCGCCGACAATGGCGATGGTGGTATATTGGCGGCCCAGATAGGCTTTCGCCCCTTCCTGAATGGCGGCGGCGATCGATTGCATGGTGGCGTTGCCCGCAGGCGCATTGAGCACCTGCCGGCTGGTGAACAGGCCGTAGAGCACGGCCAGCAGGCCGCACCCTATGGCGATGATGACGATTGGCATAGACGTTCCTCTCCCCCGTTTATGACTTTCATCGGCCGCTCCGCAGGGAATGACGGGCGAACGAAGGGCGCATAGGCGGGCGGCCGGACGGAGGGGGTCCGGCATCTGGCACCGCGTCAATCAGCAACAGGCACACGCACATAAGCGGTCCAACCGGGCTGAGAATAGGGTGAGACGAAGCTACAGACCCGGCAGCGCGCGTCAAGCGGGTTGGGGGACTATCCGTGTTCCCAGCCAAGTGTGGCCGGTAATGGCACGGTTGCGCCGTCGATCATGAGGGTCAGGCCCGTCCCGGCGCTGACATGGCCGATGCGGATGGCGCGGACGGGGGGCGTTTCGCCGCGCGGCAGGGTGAAGAGCAGTTCATAGTCGTCCCCGGCCTGGGCCGCGGCGATCTGCACCGCGGTGCTGGCCCCGCGCACGCTCTCCAGCGCGGGGGACAAGGGGATATGGTCGATGGTGATGGTGACGCCGCTGGCCTGCGCCATCCGCTGCGCGTCGATCAGCAGGCCGTCCGACAGGTCCATCATCGCGCTGGCGAGCGGGGCGATCAGCGCGCCTTCGGACAGGCGGGGACGGGGGCGGCGATAGGCGTCGACCAGCGGGCCGGACGCGCCGGGATCGGCACGGGCAAGGGTGAGGCCGATGCCTGCGTCGCCGACCGGGCCAGTGACATAGAGCATGTCGCCCGGCTGCGCGCCGTCGCGGGTGGGGATGGGGCCGCCTGCCTCGCCGATCGCGGTCAGCGTGTAGCTGCGTGGCGCGCCATCGGGCATCTTGACCGTATCGCCGCCCAGCAGCGGCAGGCCATGGCGGTCAAGCGCCTCGCCCAGCCCGTCGAGAAAGGCGGCGTCCCACGCTTCGTCGCCCGACAGCGCATAGTTGAGCAGGCAGCCGACTGGCCGTGCGCCCTTGGCCGCGAGGTCGGACAGGTTCACGGCGGCGAGTTTCCAGCCAATGTCGGCGGGCGGATCGGTGGGGAGATAATGGACCCCCTCCACCATCGTGTCGCTGGTGAGGATGAGTTTCGTGTCGCCGACCGGCAGGATGGCGACGTCGTCCATCAACCCCTGCGCGGCGGGATGGTTGGCCAGCAGGCGCAGCAGGGCGAGGAAGCGGGATTCGGCGGACATATTCTTTCCGTTCGGGCTGAGCCTGTCGAAGCCTTGTCCTTCTTATCGAAGAAGAGCGGCCCTTCGACAAGCTCAGGGCGAACGGGGTTTTACTTCCGCGCGTCCTTGGCCACGGCATCCAGCAAGCCGTTGACGAAGCCGGATTCGCGCTTGTCGTAGAAGGCGTGGGCGACATCGACATATTCGCTGATGATCGTCGCGGTCGCGATGTCGGCGCGGGCCAGCAGTTCATAGGTGCCCGCGCGCAATATCTGGCGCATCGGCTTGTCGAGCCGGTCAAGGCTCCAGCCGCTCGACAGGCGGGCGACGATCAGCGCGTCGATCTCGTCCCGGCGCTTGTCCACGCCGGACACGATATCGTCGAAAAACGGCTCCTCCGCCGGGGCGTAGGTGACATCCTCGATCGTGGCGCCCAGGCGGTGGGCATGGAATTCGTGCAGCAGAACATGGACGGGCGTACCCTCCATTTCGAGCTGGTACAGCGCCTGGACCGCAGCAAGGCGCGCGGCGGAGCGGGATTTGGAGCGTGCGTTCATAATGTCTTCCTTAGCCGTTCGGGCTGTTTTTACGAGTCGCTTGCCTCGAAAAATGTCGAAGCGGCTTCGCCTTCGGCTCTGCCCAGCCCTTCGACTTCGCTCAGGGCGAACGGAATTTATGTTAAACGGAGAGATACTGACGCCGCGTGCGCTGGCAGTCCTTCGGCCTGCGCCAGCGCCACAGCCGCCGGGCCGATCGCGCGGATCGCGGCATCGTCGAGGCTGAGGAAGCTGGTGCGTTTCATGAAGTCCAGCACCGACAGGCCCGACGAGAAGCGCGCGCGGCGGCCCGTGGGCAGGACGTGGTTCGGCCCGGCGACATAATCGCCGACCGCTTCGGGCGTCATGCGACCCAGGAAAACCGATCCGGCGTGCCGTACCTTGGCGAACAGCGCGTCGGGATCGTCCACCGCGAGTTCGAGATGTTCGGCGGCGAGGCGGTTGACCAGCGGCATCGCCTCTTCAAAATCGCGCACGATGATGATCGCGCCATTGGCGGTCCAGCTGGCGCGGGCGACCTTTTCCGTGGCGAGTTGGCCAAGCCGCCCGTCGACCGCGCGATCGACCGCATCGGCAAAGGCCGCGTCATCGGTAAACAGGATCGACTGGCTGGTCGGGTCATGTTCCGACTGGCTGAGCAAATCGGCGGCGATCCAGTCGGGATTATTCCTGCCGTCCGCGACGACGACGATTTCCGAAGGCCCGGCGACCATGTCGATGCCGACCACGCCGTAAAGCTGGCGCTTGGCTTCGGCGACCCAGGCATTGCCGGGGCCGGTGATGACGTCCACCGGGGCGATCCGGTCCGTGCCATAAGCCAGCGCGGCAATGGCCTGCGCGCCGCCGACGCGCCAGATTTCCTCTATCCCCGCAATCTGCGCGGCGGCCAGCACCAGCGGGTTGATCTCCCCATTGGGGGTGGGCGTGACCATCGCGATGCGCTGCACGCCCGCGACCTTGGCGGGGATGACGTTCATCAGCAGCGAACTGGGATAGGCGGCGCGACCGCCCGGTACATAGAGGCCCGCTGCATCGACCGCGCTCCAGCGCGCGCCCAGGCGCACGCCCGCGCTGTCCACGCCGTCGCTGTCCACGGGCTTCTGCTTTTCATGATAGGCGGTGATGCGCGCGGCGGCGAGTTCGAGCGCGTCGCGCAGCGGGGACGAGAGCGTGTCGAGCGCGGCGCGGGTTTCCGCCGCCGTCACGGCCCATCCGGTGACGTTCAGGTCATGATGGTCGAAGCGCTGCGTATAGTCGGCCAGCGCCGCGTCCCCGTTCGCGCGCACGGCCTTCAATATGGCGGTCACGTCGCGCGAGACATCTTCATCGGCTTCGCGGCGCGCGTCGACCAAGTCGGTGAAGGCGGCGGCGAAATCGGGCGCGGTGGTGGTGAGGCGCTGGGTCATGGACGTGATCCTAACGCCAGAAAACCGCGTGCTCCCGCGCAGGCGGGAGCCCAGTCGACAGGGCGGAGCTGGGCTCCCGCCTGCGCGGGAGCACGGTAGTTCCGGTTACGCCGCATCCTTGACCCCCACGGCCTTGCGAAACGCCTCCACCATTGGCGCGAGTTCGGCCGAGCGCATCTTGAAGGCGGCGCGGTTGACGATCAGGCGGGCGGAAATGGGCATGATGATGTCGGTTTCGACAAGGCCATTGGCCTTGAGCGTCGCGCCCGACGAGACAAGATCGACGATACGACGCGACAGGCCGAGCGAGGGGGCCAGTTCCATCGCACCGTTCAGCTTGACGCATTCCGCCTGAAGCCCGCGCGCTTCATAATATTTGCGCGTCAGGTGCGGATATTTGGTGGCGACGCGGACATGGCTGATCGCGGCTTCATCTTCATCGGCCAGATCGGCTGGCTGCGCGACCGACAGGCGGCAATGGCCGATGTCGAGGTCGACCGGCGCGTAGAGTTCGGAATAGTCGAATTCCTCGACCACGTCGGAGCCGACAATGCCGATCTGCGCCGCGCCATGGGCGACGAAGGTGGCGACGTCAAACGCGCGCACGCGGATGATCGAGACATTGGCGTGATTTGTCGCGAAGCGGAGCGCCCGGCTCTTCTTGTCATGAAATTCCGCCTCCGGCTCGAGACCGGCTTTGGCGAGCAAGGGCAGCGCTTCATCGAGGATGCGGCCCTTGGGAATGGCGAAGGTGAGGGTGCGAGTCATGACGCGCGGGCCTTAGCGGGGCCGGGGGGGGAGGGCAAGGATTTGGGGCGTTGCTACTGGCCAGCGATCGAAAAGGGCATAAGGTGGCGCGATGTCCATACTCATTGACATTATCGCAGGTTTCTTCACGAGCGACCTGTCTGTGGGCTGGAAGTTAATTGCTATTTTGGGCTTGGCATTGCTGGGGCTGGCGGCGATTTTGGCAGCGGCCTGATTACCTTCCCTTCCGTCATCCCGGCGGAAGCCGGGATCCCGCTTCTTCTGAGGCTCGCGAAGAAAAGCGGGATGCCGGGTCAAGCCCGGCATGACGAGGTGGTGGAGGTTACGCCACTTCCGCCATCGCGCTCTGCGTGCTGGCGATCCAGCCGCCGCCCAGCACATGGTCGCCATCATAGAGCACCGCCGCCTGTCCCGGTGCGACGCCATATTCGGGGGCGTCGAACAGGAGCTGTCCGTCCACCAGCTGCGCGGGCACGGGTTTCGCCATAGACCGCACCTTGGCCGTCAGTGGCCCGGCAAAGTCGCGGCCCAGCCAGTTGATGTCGGTGAGGGTCGCGCCCGATACCGCCAGTGCGGCCTTTGGTCCCACGATCACGCGCTTGCCCGCCGCATCCAGGCGGATGACATAGAGCGGATCGGGCTGGCCGCCGATTTCCAGCCCCTTGCGCTGGCCGACGGTGAAATGGATCATGCCCTTGTGCCGGCCCAGCACGCGGCCATCGACATGGACGATGTCGCCGCCTTCGTCCGCGTCGGGGCGCAGCTTGCGCACGATCTTGGCATAATCGCCGTCGGGGACGAAGCAGATGTCCTGGCTGTCGGGCTTCAAGGCTACAGCCAGCCCCAGTTCGGCGGCGATTTCGCGCACCTGCGGCTTGGGCAGGGCGCCCAAGGGAAAGCGGAGATAATCAAGCTGCGCCTGGGTGGTGGCGAAGAGGAAATAGCTCTGGTCGCGGGCGGGATCGGCGGCGCGGTGTAACTCTGCGCCCTGCGGCCCCTCCACCCGGCGGACATAATGGCCAGTGGCGAGGCAGTCTGCCCCAAGGTCGCGCGCGATCTGGAACAGGTCAGTGAATTTCACCCCCATATTGCATTTGACGCAAGGGATAGGGGTACGCCCGGCCATATATTCGTCGGCAAAGTCGGCAATCACGGATTCGCGAAAGCGGCTTTCATAATCGAACACATAATGGGCGATGCCGATGCGGTCCGCCACGGCGCGCGCGTCGCGTATGTCCTGCCCGGCGCAGCAGCTTCCCGTGCGGCCGACAGCCGCGCCATGATCGTAAAGCTGGAGCGTGACGCCGATCACTTCCGCGCCGGTTTTGGCGGCGAGCGCGGCGACGACCGAGGAATCGACGCCGCCGGACATGGCGACGACGATGCGCCGCGCGTCAAACGGACCTGTCAACTGGAATTGGGCTAGCTGAAACTCTGGCTGCATGGCTGTGCCTATAGGGATGATGAGCGTCGGGTGCCAGTGTTTCAGCTTTGCGACGAAGCGAGCGCGCATTTACCGACCCTTATCCATTGGCGCGTAGAAACAGCGTCATGGATTTGAGTTTTCTTAGGACAGGCGGGCTTACCCCCGCCCATGCCAGACCCCTTGGCCGCGGACGCGTGCCGGTCTGGCCGTTCCTGCGCGCCGCCTGTGCGGCACAGCAGGCGGCCAGCCCGACGGCGCTGGCGGTTGCGGGCGTCCTGCGGGGGCAGGATGGAACGGAAGACTGGATTCAGGAACTGGCGGGAATTTTCGCGCCACGTTCCAGCGGCATGATCGAGGCCGTTCGGCTTGCAGGAAGCTTTAATCCGCTGATCGCGAACCGTTTAGCTGTGGGGAAAGGATGATGAAGGTGGCGTTTACCTTGGCGCTTTAGCCGTTCTTCAGGGCTGAACATATATCAAGGTTTCGCTGCTGGATTTGACAACGCCAGCGCCGCTTTTGAGGGTAGTAATGATTGAAAACCAGAAAATACGACCAGCCCAGGTCGTCGGGCCGCTCGGAGAACCGCTGACGCTGGACAGCCTGCCGCCACCGGACACGACCCGATGGGTTGTGCGGCGCAAGGCCGAAGTCGTGTCCGCCGTCAATGGCGGGTTGCTGACCGTGGATGAAGCGTGCGCGCGCTATAATCTGACGCTGGAAGAATTTGCCGGCTGGCAGCGGGCGGTCGACCGGTCGGGCATGCATGGCCTGCGCGTGACGCGCATCCAATATTATAAATCCCTCTATGAACGGCAGCAGAAATATTAATCTGTCGCCTAGGCATCGCTGATGCAGCATGAAAAGGGGCCGCCGGACAGCATCCGGCGGCCCCTTTTGCGTCAGGGCCGGTCCTGAAACGCGCCCTTGCGCAGCCGCACCGATAGCGGCCGGGTGGCGCTGAAATGGTCGGCGCCGGCAAAACCGCCTGTAACGACGCGGGACGGGGATGGTTTCCCGCCCGGAATCATTTTTGGCTCATGGAACGCTCCGCCCCGTGCACCGTTAATCCCGCAGCACCCAACCCGCTGGGGGCGTGGTCAAGGAGAGTAACATGGGCATCATTATGTGGCTTATCGTCGGAGGCATTATCGGCTGGCTCGCCAGCATGATCATGCGGACCGATGCGCAGCAGGGCATCCTGCTCAATATCGTCGTCGGCGTCGTCGGTGCGTTCATCGGCGGCATGATTTTCAGCGGCGGTTCGATCAACAATGCCGGCCTGTCGCTGTACAGCTTCCTGGTGTCGCTGGTCGGCGCAGTCATCCTGCTGGCGATCGTCAATCTGGTCCGTCGCGGGTCGGTGCGCTAACCGCACCCCTGGAAAGACTGACCACCCAAAAGACCGTGCCCCAACCGGGCACGGTCTTTTCATTATGTCCCGCCTATCGTCGCGCGGCGAACCAGCGATAGAGCGCCAGCACCGCGACCGACCCCAATATGGCGGCGATGAAACCTGCCCGCTCACCCGGCGCGTAGAAGCCCGCGAGTCGGCCGACGAAGCCCGCCAGCAGGGCACCGGCGATGCCCAGCAGGATCGTGACGATACAGCCGCCAGGATCGCGCCCCGGCATGATCAGCTTTGCGATTGCCCCCGCCAGCAGGCCGATGATGATCCAACCCAGCAAGTCCATGGCCCGCTCCTCCCTGTTGATCTTCGCGCCCACGCGCATAGCGCCATAATCGGGCGCTTTTGGCAAATGAATCCGCTGACGGGCGGAAATTGCAAATGATTGCGCTAACAATGCCGCCTGCCCTTTCCACCGTTCCGGTTTATACAATCGCGCAATATCGCTTTGCCCTCCCCCTTTGACCCATGATATTGGGGGTTGAGGCCGGTGCTATATTGATATAATACAGTTGCTGGATGGCGAAGCGCCGGAGAGACAGAATCGCATGAATTACGAAACCCAGGTCACGGCCGACTCAGCGGTCGTCATCGACGATGAGGATGCGCGTGCGCGCAAGCGGCGGCTGTTGCTGGTCGCGGCGGTGGTCATCGTGGCGCTGGTCGGCGGTGCGGTATGGATTTCGACCAGGGGTGGCGGCGCCGCTGCGCCTGCGGTCACGGCACAGGTGCCCGTCGTCACCGTCAACAGCCCCGGTCAGTCGACCGTCGCGCGCACGGTGACCGCCACCGGCTCGCTTGCCGCGCGGATCGACATGCCGGTCGGCGTCGTGGGTGAAGGCGGCATGGTCACCCGCGTATTGGTGCAGCCGGGCGACTGGGTTCGCGCCGGGCAGGTGCTGGCCGTGATCGAACGGTCGGTGCAGGCGCAGCAGGTCAATTCGCTCGCCGCGCAGGTCGATGTGGCCCGCGCCGACGCCAAGCTGGCGCAGGCGCAGCTGGATCGCGCCAAGGCGCTGGTCGGGCGCGGTTTCATCAGTGCAGCGGACATCGACCAGCGCACCGCGACGCGCGACGCGGCCATGGCCCGCGTCAATGTCGCCGTCGCCCAGCTGGCCGAACAGCGCGCCCGCACCGGGCGGCTGGATATTCGTGCGCCCGCCAACGGCCTGGTGCTGACCCGCGCGGTCGAGCCGGGGCAGATTGTGGGCTCTGGCAGCGGCGTGCTGTTCCGCATGGCCAAGGATGGCGAGATGGAATTGCTGGCGCAGGTGGCCGAGGGCGACCTGGCGACGCTGCGTCCGGGCAACAGCGCCATCGTGACGCCGGTGGGGGGCAATGACCAGTTTGCCGGACGGGTATGGCAGGTTTCGCCGGTGGTCGATCCGCAGACGCGGCAGGGCATCGCCCGCATCGCGCTCCCCTATCAGCCCGCGATCCGGCCGGGCGGCTTTGCGTCCGTCACGATCACCAGCGGATCGGGCAACGCGCCCTTGCTGCCGGAATCGGCGGTGCAGAGTGATCCCAAGGGCAATTATGTCTATGTCGTCAATGCCAAGAATGAAGTCGAACGGCGCAACGTGACCGTGGGTCAGGTGTCGGAGGCCGGCGTTGCCGTGACGAGCGGCATCACGGGCAATGAAAAGATCGTGACGTCGGCCGGCGCCTTCCTGACGCCGGGACAGAAGGTCAAGCCGGAGCGCCTGAAGGCTTCGTAAGAATATTCGGCGGCCCTCTCCGGGCGGCTGTGCGACGGAATGAACGGACGGATTGCGTCCGGCGAAGGAAGCTGTAGCCCATGAATTTTCGCAATATATCGGCTTGGGCCATTCGCAATCCGGTGACGCCGCTCGTCATGTTCGCGGCGCTGTTGCTGGCTGGTCTGGTCAGCTTCAGCCGGATGGACATCAATAATAATCCCGATGTCAGCTTCCCGATGGTCAGCGTGGTCGTCAGCCAGCCCGGCGCGGCCCCGACCGAGCTGGAAACCCAGGTGACCCAGCGGGTCGAAGCGGCGGTGCGCGGCATCAGCGGGGTCGATGAGATCACGTCCTTCGTGTCCGAAGGCCGATCGCTCAGCAACATCCAGTTCGCGATCGGCACGCCTGTCGACCGGGCGGTCAACGACGTCAAGAACGCTGTCGATCAGATCCGCAGCGACTTGCCCGACGGCATATTGGAACCGCAGGTTACCCGCGTCGACATCGACGGCGGGCCGATCGCCTATTTCAGCGCCGAAGCGACCGACATGACGCTGGAGGAACTGTCCTGGTATGTCGACAATACGGTCGCAAAACGATTGCGGTCGGTCAGCGGCATGGCGGCGGTCAACCGCGGCGGCGGGGTGAGCCGCGAAATCCGGGTCATTCTGGACCCGGCCAAATTGCAGGCGTTCGGCATCACCGCGGCGCAGGTGAACCAGCAGCTTAATCAGGTCAATCTGAACGCAGCGGGCGGGCGCACCGAAATCGCAGGCGCCGAACAGTCGATCCGCGTGCTGGGCAACGCCGCCAATGCGCGCGACCTGGGCGCGACGCAGATCGCCATCAGCGGCGGACGCACGGTCAAGCTGGCCGACATCGCCGATGTGCGCGACATGTATGCCGAACAGCGCAGCCTGTCGCTCATGAACGGGCGCCAGGTCACCAGCTTCAGCCTGGAAAAGGCCAAGGGATCGTCCGACGTCACTGTCTATGACGATGCGATGAAGGAGCTGGAAAAGCTGAAAAAGGAAAACCCCAAGGTTACCTACAAGCAGCTTTATACCAGCGTCGATTATACCAGAGAGCAATATCATAGCGCGATGGCCGCGATGATCGAGGGCGCGGTGCTGGCCGTGGTCGTCGTGTTCCTGTTCCTGCGCGATTGGCGCGCAACGATGATTTCGGCCCTGGCCATCCCGTTGTCGGCCATCCCGACCTTCTGGTTCATGGACATGCTGGGCTTTACGCTGAACGGCATTTCCTTGCTGGCGCTCAGCCTTGTGGCCGGCGTGCTGGTCGACGATGCGATCGTGGAGATCGAGAATATCGTGCGCCATATGCGGATGGGCAAAAGCGCCTATCAGGCGTCCATCGATGCGGCTGACGAGATCGGCCTTGCGGTGCTGGCGACGACGATGGCGATCGTCGCGGTGTTCCTGCCCGTCGCGCTGATGCCGGGGATTTCCGGGCAGTTCTTCATCCAGTTCGGCATGACCGTGGTCGTATCGGTTCTCATGAGCCTGGCGGTCGCGCGCCTGATCACGCCGATGATCGCCGCCTATTTCCTGAAGGCCCATGGCGCGGAAAGCCATGGCGAAGGGTGGTTGATGGATCGCTATATGGCGGTGCTGCGCTGGTCGCTCGACGATCGCCGCGCCATCGCCCATCGGGCGCGCGGCGGCTGGCGTCGTTTCACCAGTGTTTTCCTGGACCACCGGATGTGGACGGTCGGCTTCGGCTTCCTGGCGTTCATCGCCACGATTGCCGCCTTCGCCACGCTGCCGATGACGTTCCAGCCGGTCATCAACACCGATTTCAGCCAGGTGAAGATCGAAACCGTGCCGGGCAGCACATTGGCGCAGACCACCGCCATCACGCGCAAGGTGGCCGATATGCTGGCCGCCGACAGCGATGTGGTGGAAGCTGCCTTTGCCGATATTGAAACCACCAGTGCCGACATATTCCTGACGCTGAAAAAGGATCGCCCCATCTCTTCGGTGGAGTGGGAACGCAAGGTTGCGCCCAAATTCCAGACGATTGCGGATGCGCGGGTGAATTTCCAGTCGCAGTCGGGCGGCGGCTTTGGTCGCGACATCATCCTGATGTTCGGCTCTGACGATCCGGTCAAGCTGGAGTCGGTGGCCAATCAACTGGTCGCGGAAATGTCCAAGATCCGCGAACTGCGCGCGCCGCGCGTGCAGGGCGACATGCAGCGCCCCGAAATCATCATCAAGCCGCGGCTGGACCTGGCCGCCAGCATGGGGGTGACCACTGCGGCGCTGAGCCAGACGATCCGTATCGCCACGATCGGCGAGATTGACCAGAACAGCGCGAAATTCTCTCTGTCGGACCGCCAGATTCCAATCCGCGTGTCGATCGCCGAGGATAGCCGCAAGGATTTCAGCACGATCGAAAATATGCCCGTACCCACCATCAATGGCGGATCGGTGCCGTTGAAGGTGGTCGCCGACATCAGCTTTGGCGCGGGACCGACGCAGATCCGTCGCTATAACCAGATCAGGCGCATCGTCGTGGGCGCCGATCTGGCGCCGGGCATCGTGACCAGCGAAGGCATGGCCAAGCTCAACGCTTTGCCGCTGATGAAGGCGATCAACGAAGGCCGCGTGCCGGGCGTGCAGAAAATCAATGCGGGTGACGCCAAGTGGCAGCTGGAAATGCTCCAGAATTTCGCCATCGCCGTGGTGTCGGGCATATTGCTGGTGCTGGCGGTGCTGGTGCTGCTCTACAAGCGGATCATGCCGCCCTTCGTCAATCTGGGGTCGCTGCTGCTTGCGCCCCTTGGCGGCGCGCTGGCGCTGCATGTCGCGGGGCAGCCGCTGTCGATGCCGGTGTTCATCGGCCTGCTGATGCTGCTGGGGATCGTGGCCAAAAACTCGATTCTCGTCATCGACTTCGCGCTGGAGGAGATGGAGAAGGGCGTGCCCAAATTCGAGGCGATCATGGATGCAGGTCATAAGCGCGCCCAGCCGATCGTCATGACCACGGTGGCGATGGTCGCGGGCATGGTGCCGACGGCCCTGTCGCTGTCGGGTGACGGCGCCTGGCGCGCGCCGATGGGCATTACCGTGATCGGCGGGCTGATCCTGTCCACCGTGCTGACGCTGGTGATCGTCCCTGCGACCTTCAGCCTGGCGATCGCGATTGAAAGCTGGGTCGGGCCGCGCCTGGGCCGGGGGCTGCTGACCTACAAGCCGGGCGACGACAAGGAGACGCCGGGGCACGTGCAACCGGCGGAATGACGCGCGCGGTGCCCTTCCCAAAAGAACGCTTTGCCTGAACGAAACGGCGGCGTAACCGTTGGGGAGCCATGAAGCTGCTCCGCGTCCCCAGGTCCATCGGCGAAAGCCAGCCCAATCCCGCGCGACGGATGCGGCTGCTGGCGACGGGCATGTTGCTGGCGATGGCGGCGTTGTTCATCGCCGCGCGCAGCACTGTGCATCTGCACCCGGCCATCGGCTTCGTGCAGGCCTTTGCCGAAGCGGCGATGGTCGGTGGCCTGGCCGACTGGTTCGCGGTCACGGCCCTGTTCCGCCATCCGCTGGGCCTGCCCATTCCGCATACCGCGATCATTCCGCGCAACAAGGACCGGATCGGCGATACGCTGGCCCTGTTCCTGCGCGACAATTTCCTGACCCCCGCCGTGGTGGCCCGGCGCATGCGCGGCATGGATGTGGCAGCAGCGGCGGGGCGGTTCCTCGCCAGCCCGTCGGCGGGCGACGGGCGGCTGCGCGAGGGCGCATCGCGCCTGATCGCCGACATGCTGGAGGCGCTGGACCAGGAACGGCTGGACGGCATGGTCAAAGGCGCGATCGGCCAGCGGCTGCGCGGCATCAATGTCGGCCCGCTGGTGGGGCAGGCGATCGAGGCGGCGATGCGCGACGGTCGCCATGCGCCGGTGATGGACGGCATCATCCATTGGGCCGATCGCACGCTGGAAGCGAACGACCATCTGATCCGCCAGATGGTGCATGACAAGGCGGGCAAGCTGTTGCGATGGACGGGGCTGGACGAAAATCTGGCCAATGCGATCATCGACGGGCTGCGCAAGATGCTGGCGGAAATGGCCGCCGATCCGGGGCACAGCCTGCGCTTGAAGGCCGAGGAGGGGATGGCGAAACTGGCTTTCGACCTCCAGTTCGACATCGAGATGCAGGCGAAGGCGGCGCAGATCCGCGACGAGATTCTCGACAATCCGGCGATGCAGCGCTGGATCGACGGATTGTGGGAACAGGCGCGCGGCGGCCTGCTGCGTGCGGTGCGCGATCCGGGCAAGGCGATGGCCGGGCGGCTGGGCGAGGCGCTGCGCCAATTGGGTGGCACCTTGCAGGAGGATGCGCGGCTGCGCCATGTCATCAACCGCTTCGTCCGGCGCGCGGCGGTGGGGGCGACAGCGACCTATGGCGACGCCATCGTCCGGCTGGTGAGCGACACGGTGCGCGGCTGGGACGCGGGCACCATCACCAACCGGCTGGAGGGCGCGGTGGGCCGCGACCTGCAATATATCCGCATCAACGGCACGCTGGTCGGCGGGCTGGTCGGCCTGGTGATCCACACTGTCGACACGCTGTTCTGAACGCGCTGATCCGGCCACTATGTATCGCTAAAAATCATGTTGCATCATATCATTGAAACATGATGTAACATGTCACGCACCGTTCAAAAGCGGACGGGCGGGAGAGGAGTCGGGCAATGCGTTTGAGCATCATGCAGGCAGCTATCGGACATAGGCATATAGCAGGCGGAGGCGACAAGCCGGCACCATCGGGCTATCGCGGCGGCACCGGATCATCGGTTGGAATTGGCGGCGCGATCGCCGTTCACGCGCTGGTGATCGGGGCGTGGCTGCTGATCCCCAAAGAGGTGATCGATACGGTGATCACGCGCCCGTTCGAGACCTATGCCGTGCCGGAGGAGAAAGCGCCGCCGCCAGAGCCGGTCGAAACGACGATCGAGCAGCCGATCAGGACTCGCCCGACCCAGCAGCAGCCGACAGCTGCCGACCCGATCGTGACTGGGGCGCAGGGCGATCCGGTCGTGATCGGCAGCGCCGGGACAGGGGAGGGGATTGATCCTGGCCCCACCATCATCCTGCCGCCTGCCGATCCGCCCCGCGCGCCGGTGCTGGTCGACGCAGGTATCGATCCGCGCGCACTGCCCCAGTTCCAGCCCGATTATCCCGGCGCCATGATCCGGCAGGGGCTGGAAGGATCGGTGACGGTGCGGGTGACGATCAATGCCGAAGGGCGCGTGACCGACATTGCGCGGGTGTCGGCAACGGATGAGAGCTTCTGGCTCGCGACCCAGCGCCATGCGCTGCGCAAATGGCGCTTCCGCCCCGCCACGCGGGACGGCGTGCCGGTGGAGACGACGAAGACAATGATCGTGCGCTTCACATTGACGGACCGATAGATTTTTTTGCGCCCCGCCCGCCAGCGGGAGGGGTTGGGGGAAGCGCGACGGCAATTGCCGTGCCTTCCCCCTTTTGCATCCGGGCGCGGCCTGCACTATATGGGCGATATGGCGATTTTTCCCCGTCCCGTTTCCCCCAAGAGCGCGCTAGGCGATCTGTGGGGCTATTTCCGGCAGCCGCGCCAGCATAAATGGCCGCTGCTGGGGGTTTCCATGGCGTTCACCTGGGTCATCGTGTGGGCTTTCATCACCGATGCCAACACCAACACCATGCCGACGCGCAACAAGATCATCTATTTTCAGAGCTGGGACGCGAATCGCAGCGATGCCGCGATCATCCTGCAACAGAAAATGGACCTGGCCCGGCGCGACGCCATCCTGCAAAAAAAGCAGGTGGAGATGCAGAAAATTGCCGATGCGTTTGGCATCGACTGGCGCGCTGACGAGGCCCGCAACACCGCGCGGCGCAAGGAAGCGGTCAAGCAGATCAACGCCATGCTCGACCAGCGGCTGGTCAAGGCAGAGGCGGAGGTCCAGCCAAAGCCTTCATCCGAACCGGAAGTCGCCAAGCCCTGAGCCAGACGTCGACGTCCGCCGCCGACCGGCGCTTCATGGCCGCCGCCATCGCATTGTCGGGGCGCGGGCGCGGCCTTTCCACCCCCAATCCCAATGTCGGCTGCCTGATCGTCCGGCAGGATCGGGTCGTGGGGCGGGGCTGGACCCAGAAGGGTGGGCGGCCCCATGCCGAGGCGCAGGCGCTGGCGCAGGCGATGGAGCAAGCCCATGGCGCGACCGCCTATGTGACGCTGGAGCCCTGTTTTCATCTGTCCCCGCGCGGGCCGCGCTGCGCCGACCTGCTGGCGCGCGCAGGCGTCGCGCGGGTGGTGATCGCGCTGCGCGATCCTGATCCGCGCACCGATGGGCAGGGTGCGGCCTGGCTGCGCGAACGGGGTGTGACGGTTGAGATGGGGCTGATGGCGGCGCAAGCCGCGCGCGCCATGGCGGGCTTCGTTCTGCGCCAGACGCGGGGGCGGCCGCATGTGACGCTGAAACTGGGCCTGTCGCTCGATGGGCGGATCGCGTTGGCGGATGGGTCCAGCCGCTGGATCACCGGGCCTGACGCGCGCGCCCACGCCCATGTCGAACGCGCCCGGCATGATGCGATCGTGGTCGGCGGCGGCACGTTGCGCGCCGATGCGCCGGGGCTGGACGTGCGGCTGGCGGGGCTGGAGGATCGCTCGCCGCGCCGGGTGCTGCTGAGCCGCAGCGCCTCGCCCGTCGGCTGGGAGCGGATCGGCGCGCCCGAAGAGATAGCGGCGCTCGATCGGGTCGATCATCTGCTGGTCGAGGGCGGTGCGGAAACGGCGGCGGCCTTTTTGCGGGCGGGGCTGGTCGACCGGTTGCTGCTGTATCGCGCGCCGATCCTGATCGGTGCGGGGCTGGCGGGAATCGGCGACATCGGCCTTGCGGACCTGGCCCACGCGCATGGCCGCTGGCGACTGACCGACGAACGGCGGCTGGGCGTTGATCGTCTGGAGGTTTACGAGGCGGTGGCGAGCGCTTAGAGGAACGACCAACTCATCCCGTTCGGGCTGAGCGGGGCTTCGACTTCGCTCAGGGTGAACGGACAATTGGATTTCGACCTATGTTCACCGGCATCATCACCGACATCGGCACCATCCGCCAGGCGGAACAGCGCGGCGACCTGCGGCTGGTGATCGGCAGCGCCTATGACATGGAGTCGGTGGCGATCGGCGCATCGATCGCCTGTTCGGGCGCATGCCTGACCGTGGTGGAAAAGGGCGCGGACTGGTTCGCTGTCGACCTGTCGGCAGAAACGGTCGCGCGCACCGCGCCGGGCCTGTGGGTCGAGAGCGGCCGGCTCAACCTGGAGCGCGCGCTCAAGGTCGGGGACGAATTGGGCGGGCATATCGTCACCGGGCATGTCGATGGCGTGGGTCATCTGGTGTCGGCCACGTCCGAAGGCGATTCGACCCGGCTGGTCATTGCCGCGCCTTCCACGCTGGCCGCAGCGCTGGCGGCCAAGGGATCGATCACGCTCGACGGGATTTCGCTGACAGTGAATAATGTCGAGGATCAGGCGGATGGCAGCGTACATTTCGGCCTGAACATCATTCCGCACACCGCCGCTGAAACGACGCTGGATGCGCTGCCGCAAGGGCGTGCGTTCAATCTGGAGATTGACGTGCTGGCCCGTTATCTCGACCGGATGATGAGCCTTCGCACGCGCGCAATGTGATTGCCTCTTGAAATAATCACATTGTAGTGTGATATGCGGATCATCCCGGCGTTCGGGAAGGAGTCCGCTGCCATGTCCTCTACCCTGATTGATACCGTCCGCAGCCTCGTCACCGATGGTGGCATGTCGCGATCCGGGCTTGCCCGTGCCGCGGGGCTGCACGCCAATTCGCTGCGCAAGCTGGGCGAGGGGGACTGGAACCCGACCGCCGATACGCTGGGCAAGCTGGAAGCCTATCTGTTGAAGCGCGAGGGCGGGACCGCGCTCGCGTCGCCGGAAGAAATCATCAACGAAGCGCGCAATGGCCGCATGTTCATCCTGGTCGATGACGAGGATCGCGAAAATGAGGGCGATCTGGTGATCCCGGCGCAGATGGCGACGCCCGACGCGATCAATTTCATGGCCACCCACGGGCGCGGCCTGATCTGCCTGGCGCTGAGCAAGGCGCGGGTCGATGAGCTGGGCCTGAGCCTGATGAGCCGCAACAATGGCACCCGCCATGAAACCGCCTTCACCGTGTCGATCGAGGCGCGCGAGGGGGTGACGACCGGGATCAGCGCAGCCGACCGCGCGCGCACCATCTCCGTCGCGATCGACGGGTCGAAGGGCCGGGGCGACATCGTGACGCCGGGCCATGTCTTTCCGCTGGTGGCCAAGGATGGCGGCGTGCTGGTGCGCACGGGCCATACCGAAGCGGCGGTGGACGTCGCGCGGCTGGCCGGCCTGAACCCGTCCGGCGTCATTTGCGAAGTGATGAAGGACGATGGCACGATGGCGCGCCTGGACGACCTGATCCCCTTTGCCGCCAGGCACAAGATGAAGATCGGCACGATCCGTGACCTGATCGCCTATCGCCGCCGCCACGACCATATCGTCGAACGCCGCGCCGAAACCACGTTCCAGAGCCAGTGGGGCGGCGATTGGAAGGCGATAAGCTTCTACAACAAGGCGACGCGGACCGAGCAACTGGTTTTGCAGAAGGGCCATGTCGACCCGGACACGCCAACGCTGGTGCGGATGCACCAATTTTCGCCACTGACCGATACGTTCGGCAAGCAAGGTTCGCGCGCTGGCCTGCTGCAACGGTCGATGGAGATTATCAGCGCGGAAGGGGCGGGCATCATCGTCCTGCTGCATGGCGACGAACCCGACATACTGACCCGCATGCTCCAGCAAAATGCCGGAATTGCCGTCGGCGATATGGACGAATTGCGCAACTATGGCGCGGGCGCGCAGATATTGGCCGAACTGGGCGTGCATGACATGGTCCTGCTGACCAACAGCCATCGCAGCCTGATCGCGCTTGACGGCTATGACCTGGCCGTGGTTGGGCAGCGTCCGATCGAGCTGTAAAGGATTTATCATGGCCAAGTTCCTGATCGTCGAAGCCCGCTTCTACGACCATCTCAACGACCTGCTGATCGAAGGCGCGAAGGCTGCGCTGGACGATGCAGGGCATAAATATGAGGTGGTGACGGTGCCGGGCGCGCTGGAAATCCCCGGCGCGATCGCGCTGGCGGCGGAAAGCGGCCGCTATGACGGCTTCATCGCCATCGGCGTCGTGATCCGCGGCGAAACCTATCATTTCGAGGTGGTGTCGAACGAAAGCGCGCGCGGCCTGATGGCGCTCAGCATGGATGCGATCGCGATCGGCAACGGCATATTGACGGTCGAGAATGAAGCGCAGGCGCTGACCCGCGCCAAGCGGACCGAAAAGGACAAGGGCGGCGAGGCGGCCAAGGCGGCCATCGCCATGCTGGCCCTGCGCGAGCGCTTCGGGGCCTAGGCTGTTTGCGCCCCCGCACGCGGGGCGCGCAATGACAGAGCGGATGGACCATGGCCCCGGAAGGCCGGGAAACACCCGTCGTCCCCCATGGGACGACGGGTTCTTTTCGATCAGGCCGTGGCCGGTTGCTGCTCCAGCGCGGGATAGTTGGTATAGCCATCCTCGCCCGGACCATACCAGGTTTCCATCCCCTTGATCGGGTTCAGCGGCGCGTCGCTTTCCAGCCGCTCCACCAAATCGGGGTTGGCCATGAACGGGCGACCGAAGCTGATCGCGTCGGCAAGGCCGCTGTCCAGATCCGCTTGCGCCCGTGTCTTGTCATAATCGCTGTTCAGGATCAGCGGACCCTTGAAATGCTGACGGATCAGTGGTGACTGGCGCGGCACGTCGGTTGCGCCGAACGTGCCTTTCTCCCCCGGTTCGCGCAGTTCGAGCGACGCGATGCCGATCGCGTTCAGGACTTCGGCGGCATGGGCGAAAAGCGGGCCGGGATTGCTGTCATTGACGCCCTGGCTGTCGCCATTGGGCGACAGGCGTACCGACACCTTGTCCGCGCCGATCGCGTCGACCACCGCCTGTGTGACTTCCGCCAGCAAGCGCACGCGGTTTTCGATGCTGCCGCCATATTGGTCGGTGCGGAAATTGGCATTGTCGCGCAGGAACTGGTCGATCAGATAGCCGTTGGCGGCGTGGATCTGCACACCGTCGAAACCGGCGCGGATCGCGTTGCGCGCGGCGGTGACATAGGTGTCGATCAGGCCGGGAATTTCCTCAAGCGTCAATGGACGGGCCGTTTCGAACGGCGCTTTGCCCTCGTAGGTATGGGCCTCTCCCGCCGTAGCGGTGGCGCTGGAGGACACCGGCTGTTCGCCCGTGACGCTGCTATGGACCTGCCGCCCCATATGCCACAACTGGACGATGATCCGCCCGCCCGCGTCATGCACCGCCTGCGTCACCGGCTGCCAGGCTGTGACCTGTTCGTCCGACCAGATGCCCGGCGCATAGGGCCAGCCCAGACCCTGGCGGGAAATGCCCGTCGCTTCGCTGATGATCAGCCCAGCGCCCGCGCGCTGGCGATAATAGTCAACCATGATAGGGGTCGGCACATGATCGCGAGTCGCGCGGCCACGGGTCAGCGGCGCCATGACGACGCGGTTGGGTGCGCCAATGGCGCCGATCTGAACAGACTCGAACAGCTTGGACATGAAAATTCCCTTTATAAAAGTTGCAAATTGCAACGGGACGTAAAGCTGAAAGCCAGCTAGGGAGCCGCGATGGTCAGTTCAACCCCCAGTGCCCGTGCAGGCATGCCCAAATTTGCATTTCCCGCGCTGATACTGGCCAATCTCATCCTGCCACTCGGCCCGGTGCTGGTGCGGATGGCCGATGTGGGGCCGGTAGCGGCGGCATTCTGGCGGTTGACGCTGGCCCTGCCGTTTCTCCTGATCCTCGCCTTGCCGCGGTTGCGCCGCACGATGCCGACGATTCGCGAATGGTCGGCGCTGATCTGGTCGGGGCTTTTCTTCGCAGCGGATCTGGCGGCGTGGCATATCGGCATTCTCTACACCAAAGTCACCAACGCCACCATATTCGGCAATATGAGCGGTCTGATGCTGCCGATATGGGGGATGGTCGTGCTGCGCCAGCGGCCCAGGGCCATGCAGGCGATCGCCCTCACCCTGGCGACGGCAGGTGCGGCGGTGATGATGGGGGGCAGCTATGAACTTTCGCCGCGTTACCTTCATGGCGATCTGCTCTGCCTGCTCGCCGGGGCGACCTATACCGGCTATCTGCTGATCGTGCAGCGGGCGCGGGTGCGGCTCGACAGTTGGTCGGTGCTGGCCATGTCGACCCTGTTCAGCATCCCGCCGCTGCTGCTGTGCGCGCTGTGGCTGGGCGAACGGATCATGCCGGGCGACTGGACCCCGCTGGTGGTGCTGGCGCTCAGCAGCCAGCTGGTCGGGCAGGGGCTGCTGACCTATGCGATCAGCTGGTTCACGCCGCTGGTGCTGGGCCTGAGCCTGCTTTTGCAACCGGCCGTGTCGGCGGTGCTGGGCTGGGTGCTGTTTGGCGAATGGCTGAGCGTCACCGATATGGTGGGGACGATGGCGATCGCTGCCGCGCTGGTGCTTGTGCGCTTGCCCTCGCGCGCCTAGATTGGTGGCATGAGCGACGATATTGCCGACATGACCCTCGATGAAATCCGTGTCCTGCTGGCGCCCGTACTGGCGCGTCATGCGGCCTTTGACGGGTGGCGCAAGGAAGCGGTCGCCATGGCCGCGGCGGAAAAGGGCGTGGACGCGGATATTGCCGCGCTGGCCTTTGCCGACGGCCCGGTCGACATGATCGACGCCTGGTTCGCCAGCATCGATGCGCGGATGCTGGACGCCTTGTCAGCCGACACGCTTGAAGCGCTGTCGATCCGGCGCAGGATCATCGCGCTGGTGGAGGCGCGGCTGGACCTGCTGGCGCCCGACCGCGAAGCGTTGCGCCGCGCCATCGCCATCCTTGCCCTGCCCACTAATGCGGCGCGCGCGACCCGGCTGGGCTGGCGCGCGGCCGATGTCATGTGGCGCGCGGCGGGCGACACTGCCACGGACCTTGCCCATTATACCAAGCGGATGACATTGGCCGGGGTCTATGCCGCCACGTTGCTGATGTTCGTGGACGACGAAAGCGAGGCCCATGCCGACAGCCGTGCTTTCCTGGCCCGGCGGATCGAAGGCGTGATGCGGTTCGAAAAGCTGAAGGCGCAGGTCAAGGGCGTGGGCGGCGGCGAGCGGCTCAGCCTGGCGCGCTTCATCGGGCGACTGCGCTATCCGGCGGTGTGATCTGTCGCGCTGGCGAACATTTCCTTCTGGCCTTTCCTAATCGGTATTGATAGTCACTCGCAGCAACTGACCTGTGAGTATCCATTCCGTGCGTCTGACCGAACTGCCCCTGCGCCAGCCCGCCTATGTTGACCTGATCGACTGGTCCGCGCTTTCCGCGTCAGAAGGCCAGCGTCTGCGCGAGTTTGGCCTGTGCGAAGGCGCGAGCGTGGAGGCGCTGCACCATGGCGGCCTGTGGGGCAAGGGGCCGATCGCCTGCAAGGTGGGCCGCATGACCATAGCCATGCGCCGCAATCACGCCGCCGCCGTCACTGTCCGTACCGGACCGGACGCTGCGCCATGAGCGCGCTGCCGCTCGTCGCGCTGGTCGGCAACCCCAATGCGGGCAAGAGCGCGCTATTCAACGCCCTTACCGGCGCGCGGCAGAAGCTGGGCAATTATCCGGGCGTCACGGTGGAGCGCAAGGCGGGGCGGCTGGCGCTGGCCGATGGTCGCCCGGTCGAACTGGTCGACCTGCCCGGTACCTACAGCCTGAACGCCGCCAGCCCGGACGAACAAGTCACGCGCGACGTCGTGATGGGGCGGCAGGCGGGGGAAAGGCAGCCGGACGCGCTGGTGATCGTGGTCGATGCGTCCAACCTCGACAATCACTTGCGTTTCGCGCTGGAGCTGATCGCCCTTGGCCTGCCGACCATCGTCGCGCTCAACATGGTGGACCTTGCCACGCGCGACGGGCTGGAACTGGACGCTGCCGTCCTGTCGCGCGAACTGGGCGTGCCGGTGATCGCCACCGTGGCGGTGCGCAAGCGGGGGCTTGATCATCTGCGTGAGGAGCTTGGTGGCTTGCTGGGCGGCGTCGCGCCCGAAGCCAAAGCGCCGCTGCCGGAGCGCGATTTCGATGCGGTGCGCGATGAGGCACGGCGGATCGCCCGCGCCGCCATCGTGCGCGAAACCCCTTCGCGCCGTCTGACCGCCGCGGTCGATCGGGTGGCGCTGCACCCGGTATTTGGGCTGTTGCTGTTGCTTGGCCTGCTGTTCGTCATGTTCCAGGCGGTCTATGCCTGGTCCGAAGCGCCGATCGCCATGATCGAGGGGCTGGCGGAGGCCGCCGCCAACAGCGCGCGCGATGCTCTGCCCGACGGAATGCTGCGGTCCTTCCTGGTCGATGGCGTCATCAACGGCGTGGGATCGGTGGTGGTGTTCCTGCCGCAGATCCTGATCCTCTTCTTCTTCATCCTGATGCTGGAGGCGACCGGCTATATGGTCCGCGCCGCCTTCCTGATGGATGGGCTGATGGCCAGGGTGGGCCTGTCGGGGCGCGCGTTCATTCCTTTGCTCTCCTCCTTCGCCTGCGCCATTCCCGGCATCATGGCGACGCGGACGATCGCTGATCCCAAGGACCGCCTCACCACCATCCTGATCGCGCCGCTGATGACCTGTTCGGCGCGGCTGCCGGTCTATGCCGTCATCATCGGCGCCTTCATCCCCGCGCGCGACATATTGCCGGGTGTGGGCCTTCAGGGGTTCGTCCTTTTCTGCCTCTATATCTCAGGCATTATCGGCGCGATGTTGGTGGCGCTGATCCTGCGCATGACCGTGACCAAGGGGGCGAGCGGCGGCTTCCTGATGGAAATGCCCAAATATCAGTGGCCCCGGCCGCAGGACATAGTGCTGGGCCTGTGGCAGCGCGCGGTCATCTTCCTGAAGCGCGCGGGCACGATCATCTTCACGTCCACCGTGATATTGTGGCTGCTGCTGTCCTACCCCAAGCCGCCCGAAGGCAGCGCGGTCAGCCAGGTCGATTATTCGATTGCCGGGCGGATCGCCGGCGGGCTCAATGTCATATTGGAGCCGATCGGCTTCAACCGCGACATTTCCCTCGCCCTCATCCCGGCGATGGCCGCGCGCGAAGTCGCGGTGTCGGCGCTGGCCACCGTCTATTCGATCGATGCTGGCGATGACGAGGCGTTGCTGGAGCGCAGCCTTGGCGATCGGCTGAAGGACCAGTGGCCGCTTCCGACCGCGCTGGCCTTCCTGGCCTGGTTCATCTTCGCGCCGCAATGCATATCGACCATCGCCGTGACGCGGCGGGAAACGAACGGTTGGAAATGGCCGCTGTTCATGGTCGGATACCTGTTCGTGCTGGCTTATGTCGCAGCTGGCCTGACCTACTGGACCGCGACCGCAGCAGGACTATAAGGGCCGCTTTAAGGCTTTCGGAGGAATCATGGCAGGCTCGGTCAACAAGGTCATTCTGGTCGGCAATCTGGGCGCCGACCCGGAGGTCAAGAGCTTCCAGAATGGCGGCAAGATATGCAATTTGCGCATCGCTACGTCCGAAAACTGGAAGGATCGCAACACCGGCGAGCGCAAGGAGCGCACCGAATGGCACAGCGTCGTGATCGGCGGCGAAGGGCTGGTCGGCGTGGCCGAGCGGTTCCTGCGCAAGGGGTCCAAAATCTATATCGAAGGCCAGCTGCGTACCCGCAAATGGCAGGACCAGAACGGCAATGACCGCTATTCGACCGAAGTGATGGTGCAGGGGCCAGGGGCCGTGCTCACCATGCTGGATGGCGCGCCCGGTGGTGGCGGTCAGGGCGGCGGTGGCCGATCGCAGCAGGGCGTCAGCGATTGGGGCGCGTCGTCGGGCGGCTATGACGATTTTGGCGGCGGCAATAGCGGCGGCGGCTTTGGCGGTCGCTCGTCGAGCGGCGGTCGCGGCAGCGCAGGCAGCCCCAATTTCGACAATGATCTGGACGATGAAGTGCCGTTCTGACCGGCCTCTGTCCGCAAGAAAGAATCCAGTCCAATGCAGGTTCTTTTGACCGGATCTTCAGGATGGCTGGGGCGCTTTCTGGGGCCCCTGCTGCGCAGGGCGGGCCATGATGTCACTGGCCTGGACGTGGCGCCCGGTGCCGATACCGACATCGTCGGGTCGGTCGCCGATCGCGCCCTGATCGACCGGGTCTTTGCCGAACGCGGCATCGAGGCGGTGATTCACGGTGCCGCGCTGCACAAGCCGGACATCATCCGCTATCCGGCCCAGCGCTTTGTCGATGTCAATGTAACCGGCACGCTCAACCTGCTGGAGGCAGCGGTTGCAGCTGGGCATGATCGTTTCGTCATGACATCCACCACGTCGCTGATGATCGACCAGCGCATCCGCGACGAAGCCGGGGAAGCGGCGATCTGGCTGGATGAAAGTGCCGGGCCGCTGGCGCCGCGCAACATCTACGGCGTGACCAAGCTGGCGGCGGAGGGGCTGTGCCGAATCCACCACCTGACACATGGCATGGGCTGCGTCATCCTGCGTACCGGGCGATTCTTTCCCGAAGATGATGATACCCATCAGCTGCTGTCCGGCCCGAACATGAAGGCCAACGAACTGCTGCATCGCCGCCTGACGGTGGAGGACGCGGCACGCGCGCATCTGATGGCACTGGAACAGGCGCCGGCCCTGGGCTGCGAAACATTCATCCTGTCCGCGCCGACGCCCTTTTCGCGCGACGAGGTGCGGGGGTTGAAGCAGGACGCGCCTGCGGTCATTGCCCGCCATTTTCCCGATGCGGCCAGCCTCTATGCCCGACAGGGCTGGCACCTGCCGCGAAGCATCGGCCGCGTCTATGATGCCAGCCGCGCCGAACGGATCATGGGCTTTCGCTGCGAAACGGATTTCGGGTCTGTGCTGGCGGCGCTGCGCGAAGGGACCGATATGCCCTTCGCGCATGACGCCAACTATGTATCGCCGCAGGTACAGTCCTTAGCGGACTGATTTCGACATTCGCATGCCACCCGGCATCCAACGATGTCGAACGTCAGAACAGGACGACTAAGCCGCCGTCGCCACGCTGTCGATGCCCAGTTCGGTGAGCGCAAATCCCCGGATATGGTCGCGCAGATCTTCGCGCTCCAGAGCCAGTGCAAGATTGGCCTCGACATAGCCGGCCTTTGACCCGCAATCGAAGCGGCGGCCGTCAAATGTCACGCCATGGAAAGGCTGCTTGCCGATCAACGCTGCCATCGCGTCGGTCAGCTGGATTTCCCCGCCAGCGCCCTTTTCCTGCGTTTCCAATATCTTCATGACATCGGGTTGCAGGATATAGCGGCCCGGCAGGATCAGGTTGGACGGTGCGGTCCCGGCGGCGGGCTTTTCGACCAGCCCCTTCACCTCCGTCAGCACGCCATCGCGCGCGCCCGGATCGATCACGCCATAGCTGGGCGTCTGCTCCATGGGGATTTCCAGCGCGCAGACCAGATTGCCGCCGACCTTTTCATAGGCGTCGACCATCTGCTTCATGCAACCATTGCCCGGCGCGCCCTTCATGAATTCGTCGGGCAGCAGGATGGCGAACGGTTCGTCACCGATAATGTCGCGCGCGCACCAGATGGCATGGCCAAGGCCCAGCGATTCCTGCTGACGCAGGAACACCGCATTGCCCGGCGCGAGCCGCGTTCCTTCCAGCGCGGACAGATCCTTGCCGCGTTCGCGCTGCAAGGTTTCGCATTCGAAGGCCATGTCGAAATAATCTTCGATCGCGCCCTTGCCGCGCCCGGTGACGAAGATCATCTGCTCGATCCCGGCCTCGCGCGCTTCATCCACGGCATATTGGAGCAGCGGGCGGTCGACCACCGGCAGCAATTCCTTGGGCACCGCCTTGGTCGCGGGCAAAAAGCGCGTGCCCAGTCCCGCGACAGGAAAAACAGCTTTGCGAATCGGCTTGTTCAAGTTGGACTCCCCTTAACCCCAAGGCCCCCACGGCCCGACATGATTTGCCGCACATGCGAAAAAGGTCAAGCACAGGGGGGCAATTTCCCGTGTGCGCTGCACCCTATACTGCCAGCAGCCGGTTAGCGATCGTTTCCAGATCGCTTATTTCGTGATCTAATTGCTCAAATGTGACGAATTGGTGGATATTGCGATGGTCGCGGCAAATAAAGCCGCCCGGCTCCGGCTGGTGAAAGCCCTGGATGATGAGCGCGCGGAACCTGTCGATCCGCTGGATGTCGCGTTCGATGGCGGCGATTTCGGTCAGCGCGCTGGCGTTGCGCCGGTCGCGCATCGCCACCATCGTGCGCAATTCGGTCATCAGCTTGGCCATGGACGGGCGGGTGCGCGCGCCCACGGTACGAACGTCGCCCATCTTTTCGCGCATCAGACCGATCTTGGTTTCCAGGCTTTGTTCCAGCATCGTCCAGGCGCATACCAGTCGCCCGACCGCGCATAGCAGCGCCGCATCCTCCGGCGCGTAATCCGACACTGTTTTTCCACTCACGTCTGCAACCAAATGTACGCCCACGCCCCATTCTCCTTATTCATCCCTGTCCTGCGCAGACGGAGACGGATAGGCCAGAGCGGCAGGCGCCATCGCTCGTGGCGGTGGCACGGAACATCGGAAATTGTGCAATATTGGCGGCGAGCCGATTAGCCTATCGCTTAGAAATCAATCGCTAAGCCTTTGCGTTCCCAATCGCCGTAGCGAACCGGGCTCAACTCTTCCTGAGGCTGAGGCGGGCTGTCGATCGGGTCCGGCTGCGGCACGGGCGGGCTTTTGGACAGGTGGGCGGGCGGCTGCACATGCGCGGGGCGCTTGCCATTATAATGTCCCATGAAGCCGCCTTTCGATTGCGGAGCGCTACGGCAGCGCCCTGTGCCAGTGCTTTCATTTGGGCGAGCCCCGATCCAAGCGCAAGGGCGGGGTGGTATGGCGAACCTATCTTATCCGTCCAAAATCGCCTAGGCGCTGCCCCATGGCTCAATCTTCCCGCCCCGCTGACGTCCCCGGCCTGCCCGCGCGTCGTTCCGCCCTCAAACTGCTAGATGCCGTGTTGCGGCGCGGCGACCCGCTGGAGATCGCGCTGCATGGCGCCTGCCAGGGGCTGGCCGACCGCGCGGACCGGGCATTGGTCCATGCCATCGCTGCGGAAGTGCTGCGCCACCTGCCCGATCTCGACGCGTTGATCGACGGCGCGACACGCCTGCCGCTGCCCGATGATGCCAAGGCGCGCATGGTGCTGCGCATCGCACTGGTGCAGGTGCTGGTGCTGGGCACCGCCCCGCACGCCGCGATCGCCACGGCGCTGCCGCTGGTCGATGGCGGGCCGCGCAAGCTGGTCCATGGCGTGTTCGGCACGGTGACGCGCAGCGCGCCGGTGCTGCCCGATCCGCCGACCCTGCCCGCAGCCGTCGCCGATCGCTGGGCCGCCCAATGGGGCAGTGCGATGGTGGAGGCGGCTGCGCGCGCCTATGCCATCCGTCCGCCTGTGGACGTCAGCCTGCGCGATCCGGCCGCCACCGCCGAATGGGCCGCGCAACTGGGCGGCGTCAGCCTGGCCCCCGGCCATGTCCGCCTGCCCGACGGGGCCAATATTCCCGATCTGCCTGGCTTTGCCGATGGCGCATGGTGGGTGCAGGATGTTGCCGCATCCTGCCCGGCACGCCTGTTGGGTGCCGGGGAAGGGCGTCATGTGCTGGACCTGTGCGCAGCCCCCGGCGGCAAGACGATGCAACTGGCGGCAGCCGGATGGCGCGTGACCGCGATCGACCAGTCGAAAAAGCGGCTGGAGCGGCTGACCGAAAACCTGACCCGCACCGGCCTGCCCGCCGATGTCGTGCAGGCCGATCTGCGCCAGTGGCAGCCGGACCAGCCGGTCGACGCCATATTGCTCGACGCGCCCTGCACCGCGACCGGCATCTATCGCCGTCATCCTGACGTGCTGCACCGTATCGGCCCGCGCCAGATTGCCGAGCTGGCGGAGTTGCAGGGCGCGTTGCTCGCCCGCGCCGCCGACTGGCTGAAGCCTGGCGGGGTGCTGCTCTACGCCACCTGCTCGCTGGAACAGGCGGAAGGGGAGGAACAGATCACCCGATTGCTGGCCGCCCGCCCGGACTTTGCGCTGGTGCCGGCGCAGGTGGGCGAATTGCCCGACGGCATGACCCCCACGTCGCAAGGCTGGCTACGCACGCTGCCCGACACATTGGCGACCCAGGGCGGCGCGGACGGATTTTTTATCGCGCGCCTTGCAAAAGCAACGAACTAAGCCTTAACCATGGAGCGCTTAGGATGACCATTCCCTGTCTGGAAGGTGCGCCGTGCGTCCGATCGAACCCTTGCCTTTGCACCATAGCTGGCCGCTCTACGACCTGCACGAACATCTCGCCCCGGTGATGCTGGACCCATCGCTGGCGCGCAACGATGCGGCGCTGGCGGAACGGGGGCTGGGCCTTTGGCATTGCGACCTGACCGATGACAGCCTGACCTGGACGGCCGGCGTCTATGATATTTTCGGGCTGGAGCGGCATATTCCCGTGCCACGCGCCCTGTCCGTATCGCTCTATGCCCCGGATTCGCGCGAAGCCATGGAGCGGTTGCGCACCTATGCCATTCGCCACAAGCGGGGCTTCACCCTGGATGTCGACATTCATCAGGCCGACGGGATGGGGGCGTGCGCCATGCGGTTGATCGCCGCGCCGGTACTGGACGATGGGCAGGAGGTGATCGGCCTGCACGGCGTCAAACAGATGCTGCCGCACGGTACCACCCCTTCGCACCGGCTAGATCCAACGATTTTCGTTATGTTATAGCGGCTTGGGCGCGTTCCTTGCGCCCCATCCAAATCACCCGTTGCCCTTGGACCGAGGCATAGCTAAGGCGAACGGTTAATGACACCCTCGATCCTGATCTCGCCCTCCATCCTCTCTGCCGACTTCGCCCGTCTGGGCGAGGAAGTCCGCGCGATTGACGAAGCGGGCTGCGACTGGGTCCATATCGACGTGATGGATGGCCATTTCGTGCCGAACATCACGATCGGCCCGGCAGTGGTCAAGGCGTTGCGGCCGCACACGAAAAAGACGTTCGACGTCCATCTGATGATTTCCCCGGTCGATCAGTATCTCGACGCTTTTGCGCAGGCGGGCGCGGACATATTGACCGTCCATCCCGAAGCGGGGCCGCACATCCACCGCTCGATCCAATATATCAAGTCGCTGGGCGTTCAGGCTGGCGTGGTGCTGAACCCTGGTACGCCCGCCAAGATGCTCGATTATCTGATCGATGATGTCGACCTGATCCTGGTCATGAGCGTCAATCCCGGTTTTGGCGGTCAGAGCTTCATCGAAAGCCAGCTGCGCAAGATCGAAGCCTGTCGCAAGATGATCGACAAGAGCGGGCGCGACATACGGTTGCAGGTCGATGGCGGCATTGATTTCACCACCGCGCCCAAGGCGATCGCCGCCGGGGCCGACGTGCTGGTCGCGGGCACCGCGACATTCCGCGGCGGGCCATCGGCCTATGCCGACAATATACGGAAGCTGCGGGGCGGGTGAACGAGGTCCGGCGCATGTCCGCCCGCAAGGTGCCCGAACCCGCCGCTCCGGAAAGCAGCGACGACGGCATCGAACAGGGCAAGCGTCTCATCCGCGTCGCGGATGACAAGGGGCTGTCGCTGGCGCAGAAGATCGCCAATCATTTCTATCTGCTCAGCTGGAAAACGCCGATCCACGGCCGCAAGCTGCGCGGCAAATATCCGCTCAAGCTGCTTGCCGTTCCCGATGACGAATTGCCCGGCGACACGCGCGCGGGGCAGGCGATCCGCGCGGGCTATTTCCTGTTTCGCGGCAAGAAACAGATTATCGACACGCTCGATTTCGCGCGGCTGGACCTTGATCCCGCCTTTGCCGACTATCTGCATAGTTTCCGCTGGTTGCGCGATCTGGCGAGCGTCGCCAGTCGCGAACAGGCCGCGCCGATCGCCGAAAGCGTCATGCGCAAATGGCTGGCCGTGCATGCCGAAACGCCCAGCGAACAGGCCTGGCGCGCGGACAATGCAGGCTGGCGGCTCTTCTTCTGGACTGCCCATGCGCCGCTGATCCTCTCGTCTAGCGATCTGGTCTATCGTTCGCTGGTCCTCAACTGCATCGCCCGCACCGCGCGGCATCTGGACCGTATCGCCGACAAGGCGCCCATGGGCCTGCCGCGCATCGTCGGCTGGAGCGCAATCGTCGCCGCTTCCATGCTGATGCCTGGCGGCGCGGCGCGCAAATTGTTCGGCGAAGCGGGCCTGAAACGCGCGATTGACAGCGGATTCTACCCCGATGGCGGCATCGTTTCCCGGTCACCGTTGGCGCAGGTAGAAGCGGTCATGGCGCTGTCCATGCTGCGCGCGGTCTATGACGTACGGCGCGAAACGGCTCCCGGCTTCCTCCATGACGGGCTGAATCGCATCGTCCCCGCCTTGCTGGGTCTGACCCATGGCGATGGCGGCCTTGGCAACTGGCAGGGCGCGGGCGCGATCGATCCTGCGATCGTCAATGCTGTCATCGCGGCCAGCCGGGTGCGCGCCCGGCCGCTGCGACAGGCACGCGACTGGGGTTATCAGCGGATCGCGGCGGGTGCGAGCGTGGTCCAGATCGACGCCGCGCCGCCGCCGGTCGCGCGGCTGGCCGACGCAGGCTGCGCCTCGACCGGCGCGATCGAAATCAGCGATGGACCCCATCGCCTGATCGTCAATTGCGGCGGCGCGGGGCTTGAGGGGGCATGGATACCCCGCGATCTGGCGCAGGGGCTGCGCACGACCGCCGCGCACAGCACGCTGGTGCTGGACGATTGCAACAGCACCGCGCTGATGCCCGACGGCACGCTGGGGCGCGGCGTTACCGAAGTGGAACTGAACCGGCAGGAACTGGACAATGGCAGTCGGGTCGACCTGTCCCATGACGGCTATGTCCGCCGCATCGGCTATGTCCACCGCCGCCTGCTGCTGGTCAGCGGCGATGGCAAGGAAATTCGCGGCGAGGATATGCTGACCCCGGCGCAGCGTCGTCGCAAGCCCGCCAAACTCCCGGCCGTTTTGCGCTTTCACCTGGCGCCGGGCGTCGAACCGACGCTCACCGCCGACAATCAGGGCGCGCTGCTGCGCATCGATATGGGCGCGTTGTGGCAGTTCCGCACCGGCACCGGCATATTGACCGTCGAGGACAGCCTGTGGGTCGATGGCGACGGCAGGCCGCATCCGACCAAGCAGATGGTGGTGACCAGCGAGGCATTGCCCGGCGGGTCGAGCATCGGGTGGCTGTTCAAGCGGGTTGGGTAAGGCCTTGGCCTTGATAGGCTTTCGCCGTCATCGCCTTCCGGGGCTGTATTTTTCCGCCATCTGCCCTTAAGGGACCGGCGCAAACTCGTCCTGCAACCAGAAAGCCTTTCCTCATGACCGACTATCCCATCAAGCGCGCCCTGCTGTCCGTGTCGGACAAGGCTGGCCTTATCGAATTGGGGCAGGCGCTGGGGAAGCATGGGGTGGAGCTGGTGTCGACCGGCGGCACGGCCAAGGCGTTGCGCGATGCGGGCCTGACCGTCATGGATATTTCGGACCTGACCGGCTTCCCCGAAATGATGGATGGCCGGGTCAAGACGCTGCATCCCAAGGTGCATGGCGGGCTGCTGGCCGTGCGGAACAACCCTGAGCATGTTGCGTCGATGGACGAGCATCAGATTGGTGCGATCGATCTGGTCGTGGTCAATCTCTATCCCTTCGCCGCGACCGTCGCCAAGGGGGCGGAGCGCGAGGAGATTATCGAGAATATCGATATTGGCGGGCCGTCGATGGTGCGCTCTGCGGCCAAGAATCATGAGAGCGTGGCGATCGTCACCGACCCGACCGATTATGCCCGGCTGATCGCGGAAATGGATGAGAAGGGCGGGGCGACCAGCTACGACTTCCGCCGGATGCTGGCGGCCAAGGCCTATGCGGCGACCGCCGCTTATGATTCGATGATCGCCAGCTGGTTCGCATTTGCCGATCAGGGCGTGACTTTCCCCGAAACGCTGGCCGTTGCCAGCACGCTTGGCACTACGCTGCGCTACGGCGAAAACCCGCATCAGTCCGCCGCCCTCTATCTGCCCACTGGTCCGTCGGCCAACGGCATTGCCCAGGCGAAGCAGATTCAGGGCAAGGAACTGTCCTACAACAATTACAACGATGCTGACGCCGCGCTGGAGCTGGTCAGCGAATTTCGCGACGGCCCGCCGACCGTGGTGATCGTCAAGCATGCCAACCCGTGCGGCGTGGCGACCGGCGCCACCCTGATCGAGGCCTATGAGGCTGCGCTCGCCTGCGACAGCGTGTCGGCCTTTGGCGGCATCATCGCCGTCAACCGCCCGCTCGACGGCCCGACTGCCGAAGCGATCAGCGGCATCTTCACCGAAGTCGTCGCCGCGCCCGACGCCGATGACGCGGCGCGCGCCATCTTTGCCAAGAAGAAGAATCTGCGCCTGCTGCTGACCGGCGACCTGCCCGATCCCGCGCGCCCCGGCCTCCAGCTCAAGACGATCGCGGGCGGGGTGCTGGTGCAGAGCCGCGACAATGGCCGGATCAGCCGTGACGCGCTGAAAGTCGTGACGAAGCGTGAACCGACCGAACAGGAACTGGCCGACTGCCTTTTCGCCTGGACCGTCGCCAAGCATGTGAAGTCCAACGCCATCGTCTATGCCAAGGGTGGCAGCACTGCCGGTGTCGGCGCAGGCCAGATGAACCGGCTGGAATCCGCGCGCATTGCGGCATGGAAAGCCAAGGATGCGGCTGAAAAGGCAGGCTGGAGCGAGCCGCGCACCATCGGATCGGCGGTCGCGTCCGACGCCTTCTTCCCCTTCGCTGATGGCCTGCTGGCTGCGGTCGAAGCAGGGGCCACTGCGGTGATCCAGCCGGGCGGATCGATCCGCGACGATGAAGTCATCGCTGCCGCCGATGAAGCGGGCCTTGCCATGGTCTTTACCGGGATGCGCCACTTCCGGCACTGATGCTGGTTCAGCCGTACCAGCGGCCAATGCGCAAATTGATCTGCGCGTGCGAAACAAATCCTTTCGCACGCGCAAAATAACGGTTTTCCGCCACTTTTTGCCAATTGGCCTCTTTTCATTTTATTCGAGCAGGCCTATTTAGGCGTGGACCCGGTGCCCAAGTCAGGTGTTGGGCAAAGAACAGAAAAATGTTCGACAGGAGAAACAGGATGACTGCAAAGACGCTGGTGGCGCTGGCCGCCACGATGGCTCTTGCGCTGCCCGGCGTGGCGAGTGCGGGCAATGACAATATGGATGTGATCGTCGATGGCCGTGCGGGCACGGAAACCCGTTCGATTGCCGTTTCGGTCGCTGACCTGAACCTCGCCAGCACCGCCGGTCTGCGCCGCGCCGACTATCGCGTCACCCGCGCCGCCAAGCAGGTCTGCGGTTTCGTCAACGGCTCGATCATCCCCGTGACCCAGGATTATCGCAATTGCTTTGGCGAGGCACTGACCGGCGCTCGCAGCGATCTTAACGCCATGGCCCAGCGCCAGGGCTGATCATCTACCCGGTTCCCCTCACGAAGGGGACTGCAGGGGGCCGTTCCGCGTCGCGGGGCGGCCCTTTCTGTTGTTGCCCGATGGCGCGTTTGCTGCCTGATCCTTACCGCGCATTAACCACTCCTTAGAATATTTCCTTCACTCCCAGGGTCACGAATGACCATCCGGGGGAATTGCCTGTCATGCCGCGTATCGACCAAAGCGTGGACGTCGCCATCATTGGCGCAGGCCCGGCGGGCCTGACTGCCGCCTATCTGCTGACCAAGCAGGGTTATAGCGTCACGGTGATCGAAAAAGACCCGGTCTATGTCGGCGGCATCAGCCGCACGGTCGAGCTGGACGGCTTCCGCTTCGATATTGGCGGCCATCGCTTTTTTTCGAAATCGCAGCAGGTCGTGGACCTGTGGAACGAGATATTGCCCGACGACTTCATCCAGCGCCCGCGGATGAGCCGCATCTATTATGAAGGCAAATTCTACAGCTACCCGCTGCGCGCGTTCGAGGCGCTGTGGAATCTGGGCATCTGGCGCTCGACGCTCTGCATGGCGAGCTTTGCCAAGGCGAAGCTGCTGCCCAACCGCAATGTCCGCTCCTTTCAGGACTGGACCGTCAATGCGTTCGGGCACAAGCTTTTCTCGATCTTCTTCAAGACTTACACCGAGAAGGTGTGGGGGATGCCGTGCGATGAAATGTCGGCGGACTGGGCAGCGCAGCGGATCAAGGGCCTGTCGCTCTGGGGCGCGGTCACCGACGGGTTGAAACGCTCGCTCGGCCTCAACAAGAAGCCCAATGACGGCATGGCGACCAAGACGCTGCTGGAAACATTCCGCTATCCTCGCCTTGGCCCCGGCATGATGTGGGAAAAGGCGCGCGATCATGTGGTCGATGGCGGCAATCAGGTGCTGATGGCGCACAGCTTCAAAAGGCTGGAGCAGGACCAGGGCACCGATCGCTGGCGGCTGGTCGCGCAGGGGCCGGAGGGTGAAGTCATCATCAACGCCGCGCATGTCATTTCGTCCGCGCCCATGCGCGAACTGGCCGGGCGCATCCATCCGCTGCCTGCTACCCTGCCTGAGGCGATGGACCTTAAATATCGCGATTTCCTGACCGTGGCGCTGATGGTCAAAGGGGATGATATTTTCCCCGACAACTGGATTTATATCCACGACAGCAAGGTGCAGGTCGGGCGTATCCAGAATTTCCGCAGCTGGTCGCCCGAAATGGTGCCGGACCCGACGCTCGCCTGCGTGGGGCTGGAATATTTCTGTTTTGAAGGGGACGGCCTGTGGGCTTCGTCCGACGCCGATCTGGTCGCGCTGGCGACGAAGGAAATGGCGCAACTGGGCCTGTGCAACCCCGACGATGTCGTGGGCGGCACGGTGGTAAGGCAGGAAAAGGCCTATCCGGTCTATGACGACGCCTATGCCGCCAATGTCCAGGCGATGCGCACCGAACTCGAAGCGCGCTACTCCACGTTGCACATGGTCGGTCGCAACGGCATGCACCGCTATAATAATCAGGACCATGCGATGATGACGGCGATGCTGACCGTGCGCAACATCGTTGCGGGTGCGCGCATCCATGACGTCTGGTCGGTGAACGAGGATGCCGAATATCATGAGGCCGGGGAAGAAGGTCAGGACGCCGACGCGCAGGCAGCGCTTGCCAGCACCCGCGCCGTCCCGTCGCGCCTGAAGGCTGCCTGATCCGGTGCGCATGTTGGTGGCGCTGGTTTCGCGTCTGATGTTTGCCCGCTATCTGCTGGCCAGCATCTGCGCGCTGTCGAGCGACATGGCGCTGTTCCTGATGCTCGACCATGTCGGCGCCGTCCCCATGCTGGCGGCGTTTGGCGGTTATGCCGTCGGTCTGGTCGTCCACTGGACCATCAGCATCCGTTTCGTGTTCGATACCGGCACCGGACCGACCCACGCGCAGCGCGCCGGGTTCGTGGCGAGCGCCCTGCTGGGGATGGGCATTACCCTTTCCATGGTCGGCGGGCTAAGCCTGATCGGCGTTGCGCCGACGATCGCTAAATTGCTGTCTGTGCCGGTCAGCTTCCTTACCGTTTATGCGATCCGCAAATATGGCATCTTTGCCCGCGCCTGACGGAAAGCGGGCGGCGCTGCTGGCGCTGCTTGCCTGGCTGCTGTGCAGCGCGGCTATGCTGTGGCTGTTCCGGGGCGATTTCGCCACGCTTGGCTTTCGCGATCCCGATGACGCCATGCGTCTGGTGCAGGTCCGCGACTGGATCGGCGGGCAGGCCTTCTGGGATGTCAGCCAGCATCGCGTGAACCCGCCCATAGGCGGGCCGATGCACTGGTCGCGGATCGTCGACATGCCGATCGCGGCGCTGATCCTGCTGCTGCGCCCGTTGCTGGGCATGGCCATGGCGGAACTGGTCGCCTGCGCCGTCGTGCCGCTGCTGCTGCTGGGCGGGCTGACCGCAGCGCTGTTCGTCGCCACGCGCCGGATTGCCGGGACGATCGTGGCGTTGCTGGCCGTCATCCTGCTGCTGACCGCCCCGTCGATCCTGGTCCAGTTCACACCGCTCAGGATCGACCATCATGGCTGGCAGATCATGGCCGCCGCGCTGGCACTGGGCGGCGCGATGGACTCGCGCCCGGTGCGCGGGGGCATAGTTGCAGGGCTTGCGCTGGCGCTCTGGCTTCAGATTTCGAGCGAAGGGCTGCCCTATGTGGCGCTGTTCGCTGCGCTGTTTGCCCTGCGCCACTGGATCGACCGGGCCGAAACGCCGCGCTTCGTCGGCTTCACTGTCGCACTGGGCGCAGGCGCGCTGATCCCGCTCATCCTATTGCGTGGGCCATCTGCCGTGCTGGCGCGCCAGTGCGACGCGCTCTCCTTCGTCTATGTCTGGCCCTTGGTCGCGCTGGCGGTTGCGACGCCTGCCGCCGCAAGATTGATCGGCCCGTCCACCGCGCTACGCCGCTGCCTGATCGGCGCGATCGGGGGCGGCGCAGCGCTGGCGACCTTCCTGCTGACCGGCGGGGCGTGCCTGTCGGGTGATCCCTTCGCGGCGTTGGGACCGCTGGCCTATAAGCTCTGGTATTTGCAGGTCATGGAGGGGCGGCCGATCTGGGAACAGAGCCGGTTGATGGTGGGCGTCATCCTGCTTCCCTCGCTATTCGGCCTGATCGCGACGCTATTGGCGGCGCGCGCGGCTAGTGGCCCGGTGCGGATGCGCTGGCTGGCAATGGCGCTGCTGCTGGCCGGAGCGATGCTGGTGGCGATCATGGTCATGCGGGCCGTGTCCGTGGCGCATCTGTTCGCCTTGCCCGGCACCACCTGGCTGCTGGTCACCCTGTTCCGCCGGGTGCAGGCGTCCGCCAGCGCGATCGTGCGGATAGTCGGTTCGGTCGCACTCGTGCTGCTGACCCCGGCTGGTCTCTGCGCACTGTGGGTGGCGTTGGCCGCGACGCCCGAACCGGCCCGAAATGCCAGCGCCAATTGCCGCGCGGCCACGGTGCTGGCCCCGCTGCGCACCCTGGCGCCCACCACCCTGTTCGCGCCGATCGACCTTGGCCCCGACATTCTCGTCCAGACCCGCCATAGCGTCATCGGCACGGCCCATCACCGCAATGCAGCGGGGATTACGGCGGTGATCGAAGGCTTTGTCGATGCGCCGGACCAGGCAAGAACAGTGATTGGCGCAACCAGCGCGCGCTATGTCGTGACCTGTGATGGGCTCAACGAATATCGCCTCTATGGCCAAGCCAATGGCAAGGGTCTGGCGGCGATGCTGGCGCGCGGCACGATACCGCAATGGCTGGAACCCTTGCCGACCAATGGTCCGCTGAAAATCTACCGGATCAGGCCGCCACGAAGCTGAGCGCGACGCCGTTCATGCAATAGCGCAGGCCCGTGGGCTTTGGCCCGTCGTCGAACACATGGCCCAGATGCCCGCCGCAGCGCGCGCAATGAACCTCGGTCCGGGGATAGCCCAGTGCGAAATCGCGACTGGTGCCCACCGCCTTGGGCAGTGGCGCGTAGAAGCTGGGCCAGCCAGTGCCGCTGTCGAACTTCGTCTTGGAACTGAACAATTTTTGTCCGCATCCAGCGCAGGCGAAAATGCCCGCGCGATGTTCCTTGTTGAGCGGGCTGGTGAAGGGATGCTCCGTCGCCTGCTTGCGCAACACATTATAGGCGAGCGGCGACAGCCGCTTGCGCCATTCCGCATCGCTCAGGGCATAGGGATAGGCGGCCTCCGCCGTGCCAAGGCCCAGCCGCCACCAGCCCAGCGCCATCGCGCCGGTCGCTACGCCGCCCAGGAAGAATCGCCGGTTCATGAAGCCATTAAACATGGTTCAGCCTGTCGTGTTCCTGAACAGGCGCTTCCACCAGCTGCCGCCCGACTGCATGACATGGCGGCGGAACAGCAGCACGCCCACGCGGATGATCAGCGCCACGAACGCCGCCTGCCACAGCAGCGCCAGCAGATGCGGCCACAGCGCATCGGATTGCGCCGCGCGCGCGATCATCGCGAAGGGTGAACTGAACGGAAAGATCGTCGCCGCGACCTCCGCGGGTGATCCCATATGGTCGACGGCGTAATTGGCGAAAAAGAAGATCAGCATCTGCCCCATGGTCACCGGCATGTTCAGCGTCTGCACTTCGCGCACCGTAGCCGCCTGCGCGCCGATCCCCAGGAACAGCGATCCCAGCAGCGTATAGGCCGTGGCGAAATAGAGGGTGGCAAGGATCAGGAATATCGGCCAGCCCACCGCGGGCGCTGGCAGGCTGGACCCGCCGCCATGCAGCGCCAGGAAGATCGCGAAGGCGGTGCCGCCCCAAAAGGCGATGCCGACAAAGCTCATCGCCAGCATCGCCATCAGCTTGCCCAGGAAAATCGCGTCTATCGGCACGGCGGCCGCCAATATCTCTATGATCTTGTTCGTCTTTTCCTCAACAAGGTTGGACAGGATCATCCCCGCCAGCAGGATCGTCAGGAAAAACATCACCACCTGCGCCATACGGCCGATCAGCCACCGCGCCTGCGCCTGCGCGCCAAGGCTCTTGGCGACCTCCTGCCGCTCTACTTGCACGAGCCGCAGCGTATGTTCCGCTTGCGCCGCGCTGGCGATCAGGCTCATATCGCCCTGCAACTTGTCGAGATCTTCCGCTTTGCCGGTCAGGATCGGGTGCGCGACTGATCCGGAAAGGATCGCCACCACCGCCGAATCAGGGCGCGCCAACTGCTCGCGCGGTGCCGGGGTCAGCGACACGCGCCGCAGCCGGACCAACGCCTGATCCCCCATCCGTTCGGTCAGACGGGCATGGGCGCGCTCCAGCTTCGCGGCTTCCCCCGCTGGCATGGCGATGCCCACCAGCGGGCGCAGGTCTGTGCTGGCAATCTTCTCGCCCAGGCCGCCAAGGGCCATGCCGATCAGAATGGGCAGCAACGGGCCGAGCAGAAAAAGGATGAAGGTGCGCGACAGCACGACGGCGGTGAAGTCCCGCCGGGCGATGACCAGCGCGGCGCGCAGCATCTCTCTCATGCGTCCTGCTCCCGTGCCTGCGCTTCTTCCATCTGGCGCGCGGTCGCGGCACCGGCGATGGCGACGAAGGCGTCATGCAGGCCCGGCCGTTCGATCGACAGGCTTTCAATCCCCGCCTGCCCATCCAGCAGTGCGCGTAACAGCGGCTCGATCCCGTCATCGGGCAGGGCGAAATGCCATGCGCCATCCTCCACCACCGTATCGGCGGGCAGCGCGCGCCGCCACGCCCCGTCGCTGGCTTTGGTGCGCAGCCGCACCTGCGGGCGCAGTTTGTCGCGGGCGTCAGCCACTGTCCCCTCGAATCTTATGCGTCCGCCCGCGACGATGGCGATCCGTTCGCACAGCCGTTCGGCATGGGCGATGACATGGGTGGAAAAGAGGACGGTGACGCCCCGACGCGCTTGCTCACGGATCAGCGCCTCCAGCTTCTCCTGATTGATCGCATCCAGCCCGGAAAAAGGCTCGTCCAGCAGGATCAGCCGGGGTTCGTGGATGATCGTCCCGAACAATTGCACCGTCTGCGCCATGCCCTTGGACAGCTGGCGGATCGGCTTGTCGATCGCGCCGCCCATGCCATGCCCCTCCAGCATCGCCCGCGCCCGTTCGCGGCCCTGCTTCAGCGGCAACCCGCGCAGCGCGCCCATGAAGGCGATCGCCTCAAACGCCTTCATTGACGGATAAAGCCCGCGCTCTTCCGGCAGATAGCCGACCTGCCGCGCCATCCGCAGCGGGGCGGGGTCGCCCAGCAGCGACCGTGTGCCTTCGTCCGGGTCGATGATGCCCAGCAGGGTGCGCAGCAGCGTCGTCTTGCCCGCGCCATTTGGCCCCAGCACGCCATAGATGGACCCGGCAGGCACGGCGATGTCGACGCCGTCGACCGCGCGGAAACTGCCGAATGTCTTGACAAGGCCATGGCCTTCGAGCGCATAGCGGAGGGGCGGGGCCGGAGTGTCGCCGTTCATCCGCTCCTGATAGTGTCCCCCCATGCCAACGCAAATGGAAAGCTTGGAAACCCGTCTGAAGGTGCAGGCCGCGTCGCTGGGCTTTGCCGCCTGCGCCATCGCGCCTGCGGACGTGGCACCGCAGGCCGGGAAGCGGCTGGGCGAATGGCTGGATGCGGGCCATCATGGCGACATGCTGTGGATGGAGGAGCGCGCGGGCCAACGTGGATCGCCGCGCGGCCTGTGGCCGGACGTGCGCAGCGTCGTCATGCTGGGGATGAGCTATGCGCCGGGGCGCGATCCGCTGGCGCTGGCGGACGTGCCGGACCGCGCGCGCATATCCGTCTATGCGCAGGGCAAGGACTATCATGATGTCGTCAAAAAGGGTCTGAAAAGCCTGGCCCGTTGGCTGGTGGAGCAACAGCCCGGCGCGCTCAAGGTGTTCGTCGATACAGCGCCGGTCATGGAAAAGCCGCTGGCGCAGGGGGCGGGGCTGGGCTGGCAGGGCAAGCATAGCAATCTGGTGAGCCGCCAGCATGGCAGCTGGCTGTTCCTGGGGGCTATCTACACTGAAATCGCGCTGGAACCCGACGCGCCGGAGGTCGATCATTGCGGCAGTTGCACCGCCTGCCAGACGGCCTGCCCGACCGATGCCTTCCCATCCCCCTATGTCGTCGATGCCCGCCGCTGCATTTCCTATCTGACGATCGAACATAAGGGGCCGATCCCGGACGAACTGCGCGAAGGCATAGGCAACCGCATCTATGGTTGCGACGATTGCCTGGCGGTCTGTCCCTGGAACAAATTTGCCGATCAGGCGGCGGCCAACAAGGCGTTCGTGGGCCGCGCCGAACTCGCCGCGCCTGCCATTGCCGACTTGCTCGCGCTGGACGATGCCGCGTTTCGCGAAATCTTCTCCGGCTCCCCCATCAAGCGCATCGGCCGCAATCGCATGGTGCGCAATGCGGCCATTGCGGCGGGCAATAGCGGCGACGCGCGCTTGCTGGGCCGGTTGCAGGCGCTGGCGGGCGATGATGATCCGGTGGTCGCGGAAGCGGCGGCCTGGGCAATCGGGCGACTGTCGGTTTAGCGCGCCCGCAACGCCGTTGCGCAGGCCGCCGGATCGACATCCGTGCCAGCGGGCGAGCGCGCGTCCACATGGGTGACCACTGGTTCCTTGCCGCGCGCGGGGGCGTAGAGATAGGTGTCTAGGACGCAGCGGCCATTGGCAAATTGCAGCTTGCGTACCGTTGCCTCGCGAATGTCGAGCCGGGGCGTGCCGAACATCTGGGTCAGGGCGCGCGCGTCCGCGCCCATCAAGGGGCCGGGCTTGCCAAAGGCGCTGGCCGGGGGACCGGCGGGTGGGGGTGATATTCCGGTCTGCGGCACCACGCTGCCAGCGCCACAGGCGGCAAGCGGCAGCGACAGCAGCGCGATCAGGGTAAGGCGGGGGGCGTTCATACAGGCTTCCTTCTGACGCCGTGCAGCATGTGGACCGCCATAGCCGCGCTCCAGATCGGCGCAAGCAGGTTGACCAGCGGGACAAGGAACAGAAGCGCCGAAGCGAGCCCCAGAAGCCATCGGCTGCCGCGCGGGATCGGCGGATGGCCGGGATGGCGTGGCTCCACCATGTCGGCCAGATCGCGGCCCAGCAGATAGGCGTTGAGCGCCAGAAACAGCCCAATCGTCCCCACGCCTGTCACCAGCAATGCGATATAGGCAGGCAGCGCCAGCAGGTTCCAGCCGATCGTCCGCGCGACCGAGGCCAGCGCATAGCGGATGCTGCGCGCCGGTCCGACCGGGCGCGCATGGGCCGCAGCGCCCGGGTAACTGTCGCTCTCGACCGCGGCGACAATGTCGTCGGCGAACAGGCCCATCACCGCCATCGCAGTCGCGCGGAACAGCAGCCATCCTGTAGCGGCGACGATCAGCGCGGTCGCCGCCGCCTCCGCCAGGCCGCCGCCGCCCCAGCCATAATGGAGGCGCAGCGCATGGAATCCTGCCCACAGCCCCACCGCCAGCAGGGCAAAGACCAGAAGCGTCAGCAACAATGTCTTGACCAGCAGCCGCCTGGCGGCGGCATGGAAGATCAGCGTGAAGGCGCGCAGCGCGGCGGTCAGGACCATCGCGTCCTTATCCTGCCTGTCGCGAGGCCCGTCAATCGCACGCTGTTGCATGGCGACACGCGCGCCGATAGAGACGGCACCCGGACATTCCCCGTACCATAAGGATATTGCGTGACCGCTTCCGCTTCAGTTTCGGCCCCGACGCTTGACGTCGTCGCCATCGGCAACGCCATTGTCGATGTTCTCGCACGCAGCGATGACGCCTTTCTGGCCGAACATGCGCTGACCAAGGGCGGGATGCAGCTGATCGACGCCGATATGGCCGAAGCGCTCTATGCCGACATGCCCCAGGCCAAGGAAATCAGCGGCGGATCAGCCGCCAACACGCTGGCGGGGCTTGCCGCGCTGGGCAAGACGTGCGGCTTTATCGGCCAGGTGAATGACGATCAGCTGGGCACGGTATTCGCCCATGACGTTCGCGCGCTCGGCATCCGGTTCGACACACCGGCGATGACTGGCGACGTGCCTACCGCCCGCTGCCTGATTCTGGTGACCCCCGACGCGCAGCGTACGATGAACACCTTTCTGGGCGCATCGCAATTTTTGCCCGAAGCCGCGCTCGACCTCGACATGATCCGGTCGGCGGGCATCCTTTATCTGGAAGGCTATTTGTGGGATCCGCAGCAGCCGCGCGCGGCGATGCGGGCGGCGATCGACGCGGCGCGCGGCGCGGGGCGCAAGGTCGCCTTCACCCTGTCCGACAATTTCGTCATCGACCGGCATCGCGCTGACTTCCTGGACCTGATCGATCATGGCCAGATCGACATCCTTTTTTCCAATGAAGGCGAAATCCAGTCGCTCGCGCAGATCGACGATTTCGACAAGGCCGTGGCGACGATGGCGGCCAAGGTGCCAGTGCTGGTGTCGACCCGCAGCGAAAAGGGCGCGGTCGCGATCGTCGATGGCATGCGTTACGAGGCACCCGCCGCGCCGGTCGCGCAGATCATCGACACGACGGGCGCTGGCGATCTGTTCGCTGCTGGCTTCCTAGCCGCCCATATCGACGGGCGCAGCGTGGCCGATTGCCTGGCATTGGGTGCAGCGGCGGCGGCCGAAGTCATCTCCCACTGGGGCGCGCGGCCGGAGGATGATCTGGGCGTGATCCGCGACAGGCTGTTCGCCTGATCAGTCCGCCTTGCGCTTGCGGAACAGGGTGCGGTCATCGGGGCCAAAACCCCAGCGCCAGATGACCACGCCATAAGCGCCCAATATCGCCCAGACGCCGACGACCAGTTCGACCCATTCCAGGCGCGGCGGTAGGGCGACGAAGGCCGCGCCGACGATGCAGGCAACGCCTGCTGCGCTGAGCAATGGCCAGCGCCAGGCGTTGATCGGCGCATCGAGCAGTCGCGCGAGCAGCCGCGCCTTGACGAAGGCGCCGACCGCCAGCGCAAGGCACAGCGCCAGCGCCGGGGCGGCGGCGACCGCCATGACCGGGAGGCCAAGTCGACGGGCGAGCAGGATCAGCGCGAAGCTGAAAACGGCCTGACAGCCGATCATGCCGAGCGAGATCATCAAATTGCGGTGGCGCGCGATATAGACCAGCGCTGATTCGCTGACGACCGCGGTGGCGGCGATCACTTCGGCCAGCAGCAGGAAGGCCAGTGCCCCGGTGCCGCTGACGAAATGCGGGCCAACCAGCCCCATCACCGCTTCGCCGGGGATGCCGAGCGCCAGCGCAATTCCGGCCTGCGCGGCGATGATCCAGAACCCTACCTGGCTGACCTGCCGCGCGATCCCGGCCAGATTGCCCTCCGCCAGATTGCGGGTGATGACCGGGCCCAAAATCGGGTCGAAGCTGGTCTTGAGCTTCTGCGGCAGCGATGCGACCTGTTGCGCGACATAATAGATGCCGATGACCGCCGGGCTGACGAACAGGCCCAATATGGCCATGTCGAGCCGCCGCGATCCCCATTCCACCCCGTCGGCCGCCGCCAGCGGCAGGTTGCGCCGCGCCAGCCGCCACAGTCGGCCAGAATCAGGCCGCCAGCCCACAGGCAGGCCATAATGTCGCGCCATCGGAATGATGGAGGCGATGAAGGCGGCGATCATCGACACGGCGTAGGACAGGATCAGCCCGTCACGGGTCGAATAAAAGGCGAAGGCGAAGGCGCCGATGCTGATGGCCCAGGGTTCTATGATCGATCGCGCCCGCACTGTCGCGCCAACGTCGAATTTATAGGCGCAGGCGGCCAGCGCCACGTCCGACCCGGCAACCGCGATGACGACCAGCGCCAGCAGCCGGTCGAGGCCGTTGATGCCGCTATTGGGGAACATGGCCTGCGGAAAGGCGACCAGCAGGCCAGCGCCCGCCAGCGCGGCGATCATCGTCACCAGCATTGCGTCAGTGACGACATGGGCGTGGGGCCGTTCGGTCTGGCTGAGCGCCCCCGCCAGCCCGCGTTTCAGCCCCAGCGTCGCGAGTTGCGCGACAAATTCCACCACCAGCACGGCATAGGCAAAGCGGCCCAGCGCTTCGGCGCCATAGACGCGACCGGCGATGAACAGGAAGGGCAGCCGCGCGGCTAGGCGAAGAAGGAAGCCGAACACATTGGTCCGCCCGCCCTTCGCCAGGGCGGCGATGTCATCCTCGTCCTTAGGCGCAGGATGCTGCCCGGCCAATCGATTCCCCTCTGTCGTCGCGTCTGTTGACCCAAATGTAGCCATGATGGTGCGGGCGCGCGATGGCTTATTCGGGCCGCAACGGACGCGCGAGTAGCGCGTCGATCACGGTGCCGAGCGGCGCAGCGTCGGCCAGCAGGGCGCAGACCGCTTCGACCACCGGCATTTCGACCCCCGCCGCGCGCGCCGCATCGCGCAGCACCGGGGCGGTAAACGCGCCTTCGGCCACGGTACGGCGGTTGGACAGGAGTTCAGCGGCGCTACGCCCTTCGCCCAGCCCCTTGCCCAGCGAGAAGTTGCGCGAATTGGTGGAGGAACAGGTCAGCACCAGATCGCCCAGCCCCGATAGTCCGGCCAGCGTCTCCGCCCGCGCCCCGCGCGCCAGGCCAAAGCGCGTCATTTCGGCAAAGCCCCGGCTGATCAGCGCCGCGCGGGCATTAAGGCCCAGACCCGCGCCGTCCGCCACGCCACAGGCGATCGCCAGCACATTCTTGATCGCGCCCCCGATTTCCGCGCCGGTCACGTCGTCGGACAGATAGGGGCGGAACGCCGGGCGGGCGATCCGCGCCGCCAGTTGCGCGCCCAGCACGGCATCGTCGCACGCCAATGTGATCGCGGTCGGCAACCCTTTGGCCACTTCATGGGCGAAGGTCGGGCCGGACAGGACGGCGATGGGCGATGTCGGCTGCACGGCGCGCGCCACTTCACCCATCAGCAGGCCGGAGCCGGCCTCGATCCCTTTGGAACACAGGACCAGCGGCACACCTGCTGGAGCCTGGCGGACGACATTGCGCAGATGTTGCGCCGGGCTGACCACCAGCACCATGTCGCAATCGCCAAGGTCGGTCATCGCGCCGGTCGCCCGGATCGACGGGGCCAGCTTGATACCGGGCAGATAGAGCGGATTTTCCTGCCCGCCATTGATCGCGTCGACCACATCGGTCTCCAGCGCCCACAGCGTCACGGCCTGCCCGTCGGCGGCGAGCAGCTGCGCCAGCGCTGTGCCCCATGCGCCGGCTCCGATGACGCCCGCCTTCATGCCTTGCCCATTCATGCTTTCACTCCGGCGCCACGCGCCTTTTCCGCTGCGGGATCCAATGGCCAGCGCGGCCGGGCGGGAACGGTCAGATCGTCGATCAGTCCTGCGGCGAAGCGCTCGGCCCCGGCCCAGGCGATCATCGCTGCATTGTCGGTGCACAGCCACAAGGGCGGCGCGACGAAGGGCAGGTCATGGTCCGCCGCCAGCTGTTCGAGCGCCGCGCGGATCGCCTGATTGGCTGCGACGCCGCCCGCCACGACCAGCGCGGTCATGCCGTTCGCCTGCGTCAGCGCGCGGCGGGTGCGGTCGATCAGGCAGTCGATCACCGCCTGCTGGAAACTCGCCGCAATGTCCGGTTGCGAATATTGCCCGGACTGGACCGCGCGCATGACCGCGCTTTTCAGGCCCGCGAAGGAGAAATGCGGTTCCGCCGTGCCGAGCAGCGGGCGGGGCAGGGGAACAGCCCTGGGATTGCCCTGCGCCGCCGCCTTTTCCACCTGCGGGCCGCCGGGATAACCAAGCCCCAGCAGCTTGGCGGTCTTGTCGAACGCTTCGCCCGCCGCATCGTCGATCGTGGTGGCCAGACGCGCATAGTCGCCGGGGCCGCGCACCAGCAAAATCTGGCAATGGCCGCCCGACACCAGCAAGAGCAGGTAGGGGAATTGCAGCGTCCGGTCGGACAGGCGGGGCGAAAGGGCGTGGCCTTCCAGATGATTGACCGCGATCAACGGCTTGCCCGCCGCATGGGCCAGCGCCTTGGCCGTCACCAGACCCACCATCACCCCGCCGATCAGCCCCGGCCCGGCGGTCGCGGCGATAACATCGACCTGATCGAGCGTCATATCCGCATCCGTCAGCGCCGCTTCGATCAGGGGCGCCAAGGCCTCCACATGGGCGCGGGCGGCGATTTCAGGCACGACGCCGCCATAGGGGCGGTGCGCCTCTTCCTGCGTGGCCAGCCGATGCGCCAATATCCTGCCGTCGGCCGTCACCAGTGCCGCTGCGGTTTCATCGCAGCTCGATTCCAGGCCAAGGATGATTGTCATTGCCGCTTCCATCTAATGCCCGCGCCCATTAGAGCAAGCCGCATATGATTTTGTTCGACCGACCGTTGCGCCTCGGCACCAGGGGTTCGCCCCTTGCGCTGGCCCAGGCCCGCATGACCGCCCGCGCTTTGTGCGACACCCATGGCTGGCCCGATAGCGCCGTGGCCATCGTCACTGTCCAGACCAGTGGCGACCGGATCCAGGACCGCGCATTGGCGGAAATTGGCGGAAAGGCGTTATGGACCAAGGAATTGGACCGTGCGCTGGCGGAGGGTGACATAGATTTCGCCGTCCACAGCATGAAGGATGTGGAAACGCTGCGCCCTGCCGAGATGCGTATCGCCGCGATGCTGCCGCGCGCCGATGTGCGCGATAAGCTGGTCGGGGCAGACAGTTTCGACGCGCTGCCCGACAATCCGGTGGTCGGCACCAGTTCGCCGCGCCGCGCCGCGCAGGTGGCGCGGTTGCGACCGGACGCCACCATCACGCTGTTCCGGGGCAATGTCGCGACACGGCTCGCCAAGCTGGCGGCGGGCGAAGTTCATGCGACGCTGCTGGCGGCGGCGGGGCTGGACCGGCTGGGGCAGGGGGATGTCGGTATCACGATTCCCGTCGACATGATGCTGCCCGCCCCGTCGCAGGGGGCGGTCGGGATAGAGACGCTGGGCGACAATGAAGCCGTGCTGGCGGCGCTGGCCGCGATCAGTGACGCCGATACGTTCGATTGCGTCATGGCCGAACGGAACGTGCTGATGGGTCTGGGCGGCACCTGTCATTCGCCGATCGCCGCGCTGGCGCTGGTGGATGGCGACCGGCTGCACCTTCGCGCAGAGATCATCAGCCCCAACGGGCAGGAGACGGTGCGCGATGAAGCGCGGATCGACCGGCATGACAGCGATGCCGCGCAGGCGATGGGACGATCGCTGCTGGACCGGGCCAGCCCGGCGCTGCGGTCCCTGTTCGAGGGATGAGGCGGGTTATTGTCCTGCGGCCCGAACCGGGGGCGGGCAGGACGGCGCAGGCCGTGGCGCAGCTGGGATGGGAGGTGGTCGTGCATCCGTTGTTCGCGCCCCAGGCGCTGGAATGGACGCCGCCGCCTGCCGGGGATTTCGACGCGCTTTTGATGACCAGCGCCCATGCGGCGCGGCTGGCGGGTCCGGCACTGGCGGCCTATCGCGGACTGCCCGCTTATGCGGTGGGCAGCGCGACGGCGGCGGCCATGCGGGCGCAGGGCTTTGACCGGGTGAGCGCAGGCGATGCCGACGCCAGCACGATCGCCGCGCGGATCGCAACCGACGGCCATCGCACGGTGCTGCATCTGGCGGGTACGACGGTTGCGCCCATGGCGACAGGATCGCTGCATGTCAGGCGGATCGCGGTGTATAGCATGACCAGTCTGCCGCCCGATCCTGCGCTGTTGGACGATGCGACGCCGGGATCGGTGCTGCTGGTCCATTCCCCGCGTGCGGGCGAGCGGCTGGCGGAGCAGGTCGCGCCGACTGCGCGCGCTGCGCTGCATATCGTCGCCATCAGCCCCAAAGCGCTGGCGGCGTGCGCAAGCGGCTGGGCCAGCGGCCATGCGCCCGACCAGCCGGGGGATGACGACATGCTGGCTCTCTTGCGTGGTTTGTGCGAATGACGGATGTCATGACAGGCAAGAGGGGCAGCATGAGCGACGAGGATGGCCTTGGCAGCATGACCCCGACCCCGCCTTCCGCCCGGCGACGGAGCATGGTGCCGCTGCTGGTTTTGATCCTTCTGGCCTTTGTGGTGGGGGTCGGCGTCACCATCTGGGCCTGGCCGCAAATCCAGAGCCGCATGGACGAACCGCAGCCACAGGCGGCCAGCATGGCCCCGCCACAGGCCAGCACTGTCCCACGGACCCTGACGCAGCGCTCATTGTCCATTGACGCCGCGCAGATGCTCGACGCGCGCGTGGTGCAGCTGGAGGAGCGGTTGACGCGCATCACCGTGGAGGCGCAGGCGGCGTCGGGCAATGCTGCGCGAGCGGAGGGGCTGCTGGTCGCCTTCGCCGCGCGCAGGGCGCTCGATAGCGGGACGCCATTGGGCTATATCGAAGGGCAGTTGCGGCTTCGCTTCGGCCAGGCCCAGCCGCGCGCGGTCGCGACCATCATCAATGCCGCGCGGGAGCCGGTGACACTGGCCGATCTGCGCGGGGGGCTGATCGACATTGGCGAGCGGGCCACAACGCCGCCTGCCAATGCAAGCTGGTGGAGCGCGCTGGAGCATGAAGCGCGCGAACTGGTGACGATCCGCCGGGCGTCGTCTCCTTCGCCCCGTCCGCAGGCCGGGTTCGACCGCGCAATCCACTATCTAGACGGCGGGCGGGTCAATGCCGCGCTGGCAGAGGTCGAGCGGCTGCCAGGCCGTGCGGCCGCTGATCGCTGGATCCAGCTTGCCCGCCGCTATCTGGAGGCGCGCCGCGCTCTTGACCTGATCGAAACGGCAGCCATATTGGAACCGCGCGTATTGCGCAGTGCGGAGGGTGCGCCGGTCGCGCAGACGTCGCCGCTTGCCCCCTGATCCGATATTGCGATAAACAGTTTATCAGTTGCGACGAAACCGATGGACGCGGACGGCGTTTGTCACGACAGTGTCATCTTTGCCTTCAGGCCAAAGGGATTTTGTCGTCGTGCCTCCTTATGCTGCCGTTACCACTTTCTGGAAGGATCGCCTGGCGTCCGGCCCCCGCGCCGCCCGGCCTCCGATTCAGCATCTGGTCGGCAATATGGCGCTGCCCTTCGATCTGGCGCGGACGCGGGCGCAGGCCGATATATTGGCGCGGACGATCCAGGGCGATGGTCGCACGCTGCTGCTGATCCCAGGCCTGCTGGCATCGGATGCGCGAATGGAGCCGATGCGCGCGATCCTCAACAAGGCCGGATTTGATGCCCATCATTGGGGCATGGGGCGCAATTATGGGCCGAAGCCGGACAGTCTGGACGCGATCGACCGGCGGGTGGACGAAATAAGGCGGACGACCGGCGGGCCGGTCACGCTGGTCGGCTGGAGCCTTGGCGGACTATATGCGCGCGAATATGCCAAGCTGGCGACGGCCAAGGTCGGCGGCGTGGTGACGCTGGGCACGCCTTTTTCCGGCGACCCGCGCGCCAATCATGCCTGGCGGCTGTATCAGCTGGTGTCAGGTACGCCGGTCGATCGCCCGCCCTTTCCCTGCATGCGGGAGGTCAAGCCGCCCGTTCCGACCGTGGCGCTCTGGTCGCGGCGCGACGGGGTAGTCCTGCCCGAATGCGCGAAGGGTCGCCGGGGGGAGCGGGATAGCGCGATCGAGGTGGATTGCACCCATATGGGTTTCGCTGCCGCACCGGAAGGCATCGCCGCCGTGGGCAAGGCGCTGGCCTTGACGCGCGCCTGAGGCGATCCAGGCCCGCGTAGAGCGGATCGGATCGCCTTTAGGTCCGCTAGGTCCGCAACCGGGCCAGGGCTTCGTCCCGCCCGATCAACGGCAGCAATTGTCCCATGTCCGGCCCGTGATCCAGCCCGGTCAGCGCACGACGCAGCGGCAGGAACAGCGCTTTTCCCTTGCGACCGCTTTCCTCCTTCAGCGCATGGGTCAGCGTGCGCCAGATGTCGGCGTCGAAGGGGGCGTCCGTCAGGATGGAGCGGGCGCGGGTCAGGAAGTCGCGGTCCTCCGCATCCGGCGCGGGTGCGTCCACGGGGCCGGTGACGATCCGCCACCAGTCGGCGGCGCCCGCAACCGTTTCCAGATTGGGACGGATGGCGTCCCATGCCTGGCCATCCATGCCATCGGGCAGACGTGTGGCAACCGCGTCATAGGGCAGCAGATGAACGATCTTCTGGTTGAGGGTGGCGAGTTCGCCTTCATCGAAGCGGGCGGGGGCGCGGCCAAAATGGGCAAAGTCGAAACTGTCGATCAGCGGCTGCATGTCCGCAAACGGCTCGATGGGTTGCGAACTGCCCAGTCGCGCCAGCAGCGAGGCGATGGCGGCAGGCTCCAGCCCGATTTCGCGGAAATGGGCGACGCCGAGCGAACCCAGCCGCTTGGACAGCTTGCCCTCGCTTCCCGTCAGCAACGCTTCATGGGCAAAGGCCGGGAGCGGCGCGCCCAAGGCCGTGAACATCTGGATCTGGGTCGCGGTGTTGGACACATGATCCTCCCCGCGCAGGACGTGGGTGACGCCCATGTCAATGTCGTCGATCACTGAAGGGAGCATGTAGAGCCAGCTGCCATCGGCGCGGCGAATGACCGGATCGGACAATGTTTTGGGGTCGAAACGCTGCTCGCCACGGATGAGGTCGGTCCAGACGATGGGCTGGTCATGGTCCAGCTTGAAACGCCAGTGGGGCGCGCGTCCTTCGGCTTCATAGGCGGCGATCTGATCCGGCGTCAGCGTCAGCGCGGCGCGATCATAGACCGGCGGCAGGCCGCGCCCCAGCAGGATTTTGCGCCGAAGCTCCAGTTCCTGTTGCGTCTCATAGGCGGGATAGACATGGCCTGACGCCCTGAGCGCCTCGAACCGCGCTTCATAGAGGGCGAAACGGTCGGACTGCTTCGCTTCGGCGTCCCAACGGAGCCCCAGCCATTGCAGGTCGGCGCGGATGGCGTCGGCATATTCGGTGCGTGAGCGTTCGATGTCGGTATCGTCGAGCCGCAGGAGAAATTGCCCGCCGCTCTTTTGCGCCCAAAGCCAGTTATGCAGCGCGGCGCGGATATTGCCGACATGAAGGTGGCCGGTGGGCGAGGGGGCGAAGCGGGTGATGACGGTCATGTTTATCACTCATTCCCCGTTCGGTTCGAACGGAGGTTGTTAAAGGGTGCGAAATGCGTTGGTGATCGGATAGCGCCGGTCGCGGCCGAAATTGCGGCTGCCCAGTTTGACGCCGGGCGGGGACTGGCGGCGTTTATATTCCGCAACATAGAGCAGCCGTTCGATCCGCGCGACCGTATCGCGATCGAACCCGCGCGCGACCAGTTGCTCCACCGACAATTCTTCCTCCACCAGGCCATAGAGGATCGGGTCCAGCACCTCATAGGGGGGCAGGCTGTCATCGTCGCGCTGGTCGGGGCGCAGTTCGGCGCTTGGCGGCTTGGTGATGACCCTTTCGGGCATGACCGGGCCGGCGGGGCCAAAGCCCTCGCCCAGCGTCGGGACATTGTCGTTGCGCCAGCGGCAAAGGTCGAACACCGTGGTCTTGTAGGCGTCCTTCAACACCGAATAGCCGCCCGCCATGTCGCCATAGATGGTGGCGTAGCCGACCGACATCTCGCTCTTGTTGCCGGTGGTCAGCAGCATGTGGCCGAATTTGTTGGACAGCGCCATCAGCGTCACGCCCCGGATACGCGACTGGATATTTTCCTCTGTCAGGTCGCGCTGCCGACCAGCAAACACCTCACCCAGCATCGTGTCGAACGCGCCGACCGCCGGTTCGATGGGGATAGTGTCGTACCGCACGCCCAGAAGCCGCGCGCATTCGACGGCATCGTCCAGGCTGTCCTGACTGGTGAAGCGCGACGGCATCATCACGCACCAGACGCGATCGGCGCCCAGCGCATCGACCGCGACCGCGGCGGAGAGCGCCGAATCGATCCCGCCCGACAGGCCCAGCACCACGCCGGGAAAGCGATTGCGGTTCACATAGTCGCGCAGGCCGAGCACCATCGCATTATAAATGTCGGCGGGCCGCTCATCCAGAACATGGACCTCGCCGGGCAGGCAGACCCACTGGCCGTCCCATTTTTCCCAATGGGTCAGCACCAGCGCCTCTTCCCAGTCGGGAAGTTGCTGGGCGATGCCGAAATCGGCGTTCATCACGAAGGACGCGCCGTCGAACACCAGTTCGTCCTGCCCGCCGACGCGGTTGAGATAGGCCAGCGGCAGGCCGGTTTCGCGCACCCGCGCGCCCGCCACCATGGTCTGGCGGCGGTCATCCTTGTCCACCTCATAGGGGCTGCCATTGGGGCTGATCAAAATCTCCGCCCCTTCCGCTTTCAGATGCGCGGTGACGAAGGGGAACCAGATATCCTCGCAGATCGGCACGCCGATCTTCACTCCGCGAAAGGCGATCGGCGCGGGCAGCGGGCCGGGGACGAACAGGCGCTTTTCGTCGAACGTGCCATAATTGGGCAGTTCGCGCTTCTGCCGGATCTGCGTGACCGCGCCGCCTTCCAGCAACGCGACGACGTTGAACAGGACGCCCTGGGCGGCAACCACGGTGCCGACCAGCATCGCCGGGCCGCCATCCGCCGTTGCCTGCGCCAGCCGGTCCAGCTCCTGATTCGCGCGCTCTACCAAAGCCGGTTTCAGCACCAGATCTTCGGGCGGATAGCCGATCAGCTGCAATTCGGGATAGACGATCAGGTCCGCGCCCACGGCCCTGTCCCGCCATGCCAGCATCGCGTCGGCATTGGCGGCAAGGTCGCCCACCGATTGGGTCATCTGGGCAAGGGCGATCACGAGTTTGTCGGTCATGGACGGGCCGTTAGAGCATTTTGCCGCCACGCGCAAAAGCGCCTTTCCAGCAGGAACGGACGCGGCTAAAGGGGCGGCGTTTTCACGCAGCGTCATCAATTCGTCACGCCGCCAAATAGCAGGGGAACTTGGCCATGAAGCTCATGACCGGCAATTCCAACAAGCCGCTCGCGGCCGCCATCGCCGATTATATCGAAATTCCCCTGACTGACGCCAGCGTCCGCCGCTTCGCCGATGAGGAAGTGTTCGTGGAAATCCACGAAAATGTCCGGGGCGAGGATGTGTTTGTGATCCAGTCCACCAGCTATCCGACCAACGATAATCTGATGGAATTGCTGATCATGATTGATGCGCTCAAGCGCGCATCGGCCAAGCGTATCACCGCGGTCGTCCCCTATTTCGGCTATGCCCGGCAGGACCGCAAGCCCGGCCCGCGCACGCCCATCAGCGCCAAGCTGGTCGCCAACCTGATTACCAAGGCAGGTGCAGACCGCGTCCTGTCGGTCGATCTGCACGCGGGACAGATCCAGGGTTTCTTCGACATTCCGACCGATAACCTGTTCGGTGCGCCGGTCATGTCGGCGGATATTCAGGCGCGCTTTGGCGATCGCAACATCATGGTCGTGTCGCCCGACGTCGGCGGCGTGGTGCGCGCGCGGGCGCTGGCCAAGCGGCTCGACAACGCCCCGCTCGCCATTGTCGACAAGCGCCGCGAGCGCGCGGGCGAATCGGAAGTCATGAACATCATCGGTGACGTGTCGGGCCGTTTCTGCGTGCTGATCGACGACATCGTCGATTCGGCGGGGACGCTGTGCAACGCCGCGAGCGCATTGAAGGCCGCCGGGGCAGAGGAAGTCGTCGCCTATGTCAGCCATGGCGTGCTGTCGGGCGGCGCGGTCGCGCGGGTCGAGGCATCGGACCTGCTGGAACTGGTGATCACCGATTCGATCCAGGGGACGGACGCGGTCAACAATGCCGCCCATATCCGCCACCTGCCGATCGCCCCGTTGCTGGGCGAGGCGATCAAGCGGATTGCGGACGAAAGTTCGGTGTCGAGCCTGTTCGATTGAGTGGGCTAACCCGCTGGCAGCAGCACCAGCGGCAGGGACAGGATCATGATCAGAGCGGCCACGACGCGCTGGCCGCGTGATATGCCGAGCGGCTTGCCCTGCCAGATCATGGGGCAAGCCAGCACTGCGAGCGCGATCAGCAGGTTGGACAGGGTGGCCGCGCCGCCGACCGGCATGTCCTGCCGCAGCGCAAGCCCTGCGAACAGGCCGACAAAACTCAAAAACCAGCCGATCAGCGCCATGCGCCCGCTCCCGTCATCCAGTCCGCAAGACTAGCGCGACGAGGTTGCCGAAGGCTTAAGCGGCCCAGGGATCGTAGCTGCCAAAGCTCCAGACATTGCCTTCCGGGTCGAGCGCGCTGTATCCGCGCCCCGGATAACCGTCATTATCGTGCGGCTCATCGACCACCACGGCGCCTTCGTTGCGGGCATGAAGGCAATGGGCATCGACATCGGGCACCACGACATAGACGCACCCCGTCACCCCGCCCAGGTCGCGCGCGGTGGACCATGTGTAGAGCGATTCGGCGGCCATGTCCTGCACACTGCCCAGCATCACCATGCCGTCATTCAGCACCAGTTGGGCATGGTGGATGATGCCGGGGTCGGCATCATCGGCATAGACGGCGTGGCGCACGAAACCGAAGGCTTCGCACAGAAAGTCGATAGCGGCGGGGGCATCGGCGTAGCGCAGGCATGGGATAACGGGCGAACCGGGCATTTTTCCCTCCTTCTCCATAGATCCGCAGTCTAGCGCAACGGCCGCGCAGCCGCTAGGCGAAGGGCATGACCACCCGTGATGATCTGGCCTTGGCCAACCACCTTGCCGACGCCGCCGGCGCGGCGATCCGCCCCTTTTTCCGCGCCCGCTATGACATGGAATATAAGGCGGACAAATCGCCGGTGACCCAGGCCGATCGCGCAGCCGAGGCGGCGATTCGAGCGATTTTGGAGAATGAGCGTCCGGGCGACGGCATCATTGGCGAGGAATATGGATCGGTGCGGGAAGGCGCCGAGCGGGTGTGGATACTCGACCCCATCGACGGCACCCGCAGCTTCATCGCCGGGCGGCCGATCTTTGGCACGCTGATCGCGCTGACACAGGGCGGCTGGCCGACGATCGGCGTCATCGACCAGCCGATCGCCAAGGAACGCTGGGCCGGGATGGCCGGGCAGCCGACGACCTTCAATGGCCAGCCGGTTCGCACCCGCGTCTGCCGCGCACTGGAAGGGGCAGGCATTGCGACGACCAGCCCGCACCTCTTCGACGATGGCGATGTGCCTTATTATATGGCGCTGGTCGCGGCGGTTTCCGGTGGATCGCCGCGCCAGGGGCCGGTCTATGGCGGCGATTGCTATAATTACGGCCTGGTCGCGTCCGGCTTCCTCGACATCGTGATCGAATCGGGTCTGCAATCCTATGATTTTGCCGCGCTGGTGCCGGTGGTCGAGGGCGCGGGCGGGTTGATGTGCGACTGGAATGGCGAGCCGCTGACGGCGGACAGCGATGGGCGTGTTCTGGCGCTGGGCGATCCGGCCCGGCTCGAAGATGTGCTGGAAGCGATGGCTGGGGCGACAGACCATCATCATCATTGAAATTCCGCGAATCGCTTGCCTTTCCGTGCATACCCGCCTATGCGCGCCCTTCGCGATTCAGTGGGACCGCCCGGCTAACTAGGGCTGCCGGGGCTGTCTGCAATCGTCGCGCTACGCAAAGGAGACGAAAATGCCCAAGCTCAAGACCAAGAGCGGTGTGAAGAAGCGCTTCAAGTTCACCGCTTCCGGCAAGGTCAAGCACGGCGTCGCTGGCAAGCGTCACCGCCTGATTAGCCACAATGCCAAATATATTCGCCAGAACCGTGGTACTTCCGTGCTGTCCGATGCCGACGTGGCTCACGTCCGCCTCTGGGCACCCTACGGCCTGAAGTAAGGAGTAAGGGACAATGGCACGCGTAAAACGGGGTGTAACCACCCGCGCCAAGCACAAGCGGATTCTGGAACAGGCGAAGGGCTATTATGGCCGTCGCAAGAATACCATCCGCGTCGCCCGTCAGGCGGTCGAAAAGGCCGGCCAGTACGCCTACCGCGATCGCAAGGTCAAGAAGCGCAGCTTCCGTGGCCTGTGGATCCAGCGCATCAACGCGGGTGTCCGCGCTGAAGGCCTGACCTATTCGCAATTCATGCATGGCCTGAAGCTGGCCGGCGTGCAGCTGGACCGCAAGGTTCTGGCCGACATTGCGATGCACGAAGGCGAGGCGTTTAGCGCCATCATCGCCCAGGCCAAGGCTGCGCTGCCCGCAGCATAAGGCCGGTCGGTCGCAAGATCGTCAAAAGGGCGCCGGGGCAGATGCTTCCGGCGCCCTTTTTGTTTGTTGCGATCCTACTAACCCGTTCGCCCTGAGCGAAGTCGAAGGGCACCACCGAACGGAGTGAGGTGCCTTCGCTACGCTCAGGGCGGGGGCTTCGACAGGCTCAGCCCGAACGGATTTGGGGTTGGCCGGACATCAAAAGGACCAACCCGATGTCGTTGCATCTCTGGTGGCTATATGTGACCGCCGTGTTCCTGATCTCCGCCACGCCGGGGCCGAACATGCTGCATGTGATGACGCAGAGCATTGCCCATGGCCCGCGCCGAGCGCTGGCGACCATGGCGGGTCTGATGAGTGCGGTGCTGCTGTGCCTGATCGCGTCGGCGCTGGGGCTTGGGGCGTTGCTCAAGGCTTCGCCGCGCCTCTTCGACGTGCTGCGCTATGCCGGGGTCGCCTATCTGGTCTGGCTGGGGATCAAGGCATGGCGCGCGCCAGTCGGCCTTGCCGCCACCGCCGCGCCCGCGCGGTCCCATCATGCGCTTTATGCGACCGGGCTTTTGACCGGATTGTCCAATCCCAAGCTGATCATCTTTGCGGCGGCCCTGTTTCCGCAGTTCATCGACACAGACCGTCCGTTCGGGGTGCAACTGGCGATCCTGGTGGTCAGTTTCGTGGTGATCGAAAGCTTCTGGTACAGCATTTACGCGCTGGGCGGGGTCAAGCTGGCCCGCTGGCTGGAGCCGGTGAACCGCCAGCGCCTGTTCAACCGGGCGAGTGGCGTGATGTTCGTAGGCTTTGGCGGCGCATTGCTGGGCGCGCGGGCGTAAGCCTTCCATTGCACGGCGCGCCTCGCTAAGGCGCGGCAATATTTCCGCTTCTCAGGAATGACATCAGATGACAGACATTAGCGCATTGAAAGCCGGGCTGATCGCCGACATTGATGCCGCAGACACGCTGGACGCGGTGGAAGCGCTCCGCGTCGGCGCGCTGGGCAAGAACGGGGTCGTGACCGGGCTGCTCAAGACGCTGGGGGCCATGTCGCCGGACGAGCGGCTGGAAAAGGGGCCGCCGATCCAGGATCTGCGCGAATCCGTGACCGCCGCGATCGTCGCGAAGAAGGCGGCGCTGGAGCAGGCGGCGCTGGATGCGCGTCTGGCGTCGGAAAAGATCGACATGACGCTGCCCGCCGATGTGGGGCCGCAAGGGTCGGTGCATCCGGTTTCGCAGGTGATGGACGAACTGGCGGAGATCTTCGCGGACCTGGGCTTTTCGGTCGCGACCGGGCCGGAGATCGAGGACGACTGGCATAATTTCACCGCGCTCAACATTCCTGAGACGCATCCGGCGCGTGCGATGCACGACACATTCTACTTCCCCGACGAGGAAGGCCAGAAACGGATGCTGCTGCGCACCCATACATCGCCGGTGCAGATTCGCACGATGATGACGCAGGAGCCGCCGATCCGCATCATCGCGCCCGGCCGCGTCTATCGCAGCGACAGCGATGCCACCCACACGCCGATGTTCCACCAGATCGAGGGGCTGGTGATCGACAAGGGGATCACGCTCGGCCATCTCAAATGGACGCTGGAGACCTTCCTCAAGGCCTTTTTCGAGCGCGAGGATATCGTGCTGCGGCTGCGCCCCAGCTATTTCCCCTTCACCGAACCCTCTGTCGAGGTTGATGTCGGCTATACGCTGGTGAACGGCCAGCGCGTGATTGGCGGCGACGGCGATGCAGCGGATGGCGGCTGGCTGGAGGTGCTGGGCAGCGGCATGGTGAACCGTCGCGTGATCGAGGCATGCGGACTGGACCCTGACGAATGGCAGGGCTTTGCCTTTGGCACCGGGGTCGATCGCCTCGCCATGCTCAAATATGGGATGAACGACTTGCGTGCCTTCTTCGACGGCGACCTGCGCTGGCTCAAACATTATGGTTTTTCGGCGCTGGACGTGCCCACGCTGAGCGGAGGAGTGGGCGCATGAAGTTCACACTGAGCTGGCTCAAGACGCATCTCAAGACCGATGCCGACCTGGCCACCATCCTAAAGACGCTCAACGACATCGGGCTGGAGGTCGACGGTGTCGAAAATCCGGCAGAAAAGCTGGGTGGCTTCAAGATCGCGAAGGTCTTGACCGCCGATCGTCACCCGCAGGCCGACAAGTTGCAGGTTCTGACCGTCGATCATGGCGATGGCGCACCGCTTCAGGTCGTGTGCGGCGCGCCCAATGCGCGCGCGGGTCTTGTCGGCGTGTTCGGGATCGAGGGTGCTGTCGTTCCCGCCAATGGCATGGTGCTGAAAAAGACCGCGATCCGCGGCGTCGAGTCCAACGGGATGATGTGTTCGACCCGCGAGCTGGAGCTGGGTGACGATCATGACGGCATCATCGAACTGGATGCAGCCGCGCCGGTCGGGCAGGTCTATGCCGACTGGGCGGGCCTTAATGATCCGGTCATCGACGTGTCGATCACGCCCAACCGGCAGGATTGCATGGGCGTGCGCGGCATCGCGCGCGATCTGGCGGCGGCTGGGCTGGGTACGCTGAACGCCATCATCGTGCCGGATATTGCGGGCGTGGGGCCGGGTCCGGACGTGCGGACCGAGGATATGGAAGGCTGTCCGGCCTTTTTCGCGCGCACCGTGCGCGGCGTCACCAACGGCCAGTCGCCCGAATGGATGGCCAAGCGCCTGAAGGCGATCGGGCAGAAGCCGATCAGCACCCTGGTCGACATCACCAACTATATCATGATCGACCTGGGCCGACCGCTGCACGTCTATGACATGGCAAGCCTGAAAGGCGGCCTGGTCGCGCGCAAGGGCAGGGCAGGCGAACAGGTGCTGGCGCTCAACGGCAAGACCTACACCGTCGATGAGACGATGACCGTCGTCGCCGACGATGAAGCTGTCCATGACATTGGCGGCATCATGGGCGGCGAACATTCGGGCGCGCAGGACGGCACGACCGACGTGCTGATCGAATGCGCCTATTTCACGCCCGAACGGATCGCGACGACGGGCCAGAAGCTCAGCCTGACCTCGGACGCGCGCGGACGGTTCGAGCGCGGCGTTGACCCGGCGTTTCTGGACGATGGCCTGTCGATCGCGACCAGCCTTGTGACGCATCTGTGTGGTGGTACGCCTAGCGAAGCGACCCATGCGGGCGCGCCGCCCGTGACGCCCAAGCTTGTGGATTACCGGCCCGACCAGTGCCTGACGCTGGCGGGCGTCTATGTGGCGGCGGACGAGCAGAAGCGCATCCTCGAAAGCCTGGGCTTTGTCGTAAGCGGGCAGGACAATCGCACCGATTATGAGGATGGCGTGCCGGTGACCGTGCCGGGCATGTGGTCGATCACAGTGCCGAGCTGGCGCCGCGACATTGATGGCTGGCCCGACATTGTCGAGGAAGTGGTGCGGATCGTCGGGCTGGAGCATGTGCCATCCACCCCGTTGCCGCGCATGCCGGGCGTCGCTCGCCCGACCGCGACGGCGGAGCAACTGGTCGAGCGCCGCGTACGCCGCACGGCGGCGGCGCGCGGCCTTGCCGAGGCGATCAACTGGTCCTTCCTGTCGGAAAAGGAAGCCGCTTCCGTGGGCGGGGGGCAGTGGACGCTGGCCAATCCGATCTCGGAAGATTTGAAGGTCATGCGCCCTTCGCTGCTGCCGGGCCTGCTGTCGGCCAGTCGCCGCAACATGGATCGCGGTGCTGCGTCGGTGCGGCTGTTCGAGCTGGGACGGCGCTATTTCAAACAGGGTGAGCGCGCGACCGTTGGCTTCGTGCTGGCGGGCGAGAAGCAACCGCGCAGCTGGCAGGATGGCAAGGCCCAGCCCTTCACCGCCTATGACGCCAAGGCGGACGTCATGGCGCTGCTGGCTGCGGCGGGTGCGCCGGTCGCCAACCTCCAGAATTTCGGCGAGGCGTCTGCCGCCTATCATCCCGGTCAGTCAGGCACGCTGCGGCTTGGCCCCAAGGTGGTGCTGGCCGAATATGGCGTGCTGCATCCCGGCCTTGCCAAGCAATTCGGGTTGAGCGGCACGGTGGTGGCGGGTGAAATCTTCCTTGATGCGATACCGGGCAAGCGCAAGTCGGGCTTCATGCGCGCGCCCTATGCGCCACCCGCCTTGCAGGCGGTGAAGCGCGACTTCGCCTTTGTCGTGGCTGACTCGGTCGAGGCCGATGCGCTGGTTCGCGCCGTCAAGGGCGCGGACAAGAAGGCGATTGTGGACGCGCGCCTGTTCGACGTCTTTACCGGGCCGGGCGTGGACGAAGGCAGCAAGTCGCTCGCCATCGAAGTCACGCTCCAGCCGGGCGAGAAGAGCTTTACCCAGGAGGAGCTGGACGCGATCAGCGCGGCCATCGTCAAGGCGGCGCAGAAGCTGGGCGGAGTGCTGCGCGGATAGGATGGAGCGAGGGCGGGTTCAGCCCGCCTTCGCCCGCAGCGCGATCGCCATGCCAGCCACCGCCAGCATGGCGCCGCCAGCTGCCAGCCCCGTCCAGCGATAGCCCTCCAGCAGGGTGGAGATCAGCATCGCGATTACCGGGATGAGGACGCTTGTATATGCCGCGCGACCTGCGCCCATGCGCTGGATCAGGCGGAAATAGAGCGGGAAGGTAATGACCGACCCGACCAGGCCCAGCCACGCCACGCCCAGCCAATAGCCCGTACGCCATTCGGCCACCGGCGGGCCGACCGTGGCAAGCGCATAGGCGGCGTCCACCGCCGCGCCGATCAGCATTGCCCAGGCCAGCACCGCGATCATCGGCAGGCGGCGGGCAATATCCATCCCCTGCATGACATTGGCGGCAGAGGCGCTGAGCAACCCGGCGAGTGCAAAGCCGACCCCCGCCAGCACGTCGCCCGGCGCTATGTCGGCGGCGTGATATTCATGGGTCAACATCAGGATGATGCCGGTCGTCGCCACCACCGACCCGGCAATGAAGGCGCGACTGACTGGCTGGCGGAAAATCAGGAAGGCCAGGATGGAGTTGGGGATGAGCAGCATGGCGTAGATCACCGCGACGACGCCCGAAGTCAGGGTAAGTTCGGCGCGATAGACGAAGTTGAAATTGAGCACGAACTGCGCTGTGCCCAGTACCGCGGCAAAGGCCACCGCCGCGCCGCCAATCCGCAAGGACACGCCGCGCATCCGGCAAAAAATGGCCATGGCGACCCCCGCCAGCGCGAAGCGGTAGCAGACCGACCAGCTGGGCGGCACGCTGCCAATCTGGTCGCGAATGACGATCCAGGTCGAACTCCAGATCAGCGTGACGAGCGCGAAGGGGACGAGTATGCCGCCTTTCGCAGTCGGTTCAGCCATGGTCGAGTGCCCGCAACGCGGCGGCGAGCGGCGTGACGCTGGCGGCGTCGTGCGACCAGTTGGTGACCAGCCGCGCGGCCCCTTCGCCCCAGTCGTAAAAGTCGAAACCCTGCGCCCGCAGCGCCGCTGCATCGGCGGCGGTGAGGCGGATGAACAGTTCATTCGCTTCGACGCGGTGGAGCAGGCGGGCGGGCACGGCCTGCGCCAGCGCCTGCGCCGCGGCATTGGCGGCACGGGCGTTGGCCAGCCAAAGGTCGCCTTCGACCATCGCCAATATCTGCGCAGCAAGATAGCGGCCCTTGGAGAATAGATGCCCCGACCGCTTGCGCCAGCGGGCAGCTTCAGCGACGCGGGCGTTTGCCTGCGGGCCGAAAAAGAGCAATGCCTCGCCGATCATCCCGCCATTCTTGACGCAGCCAAAGCTGAGCGCGTCGACGCCGGCGCGCCATGTCAGATCGGCGGGTGCGCAGCCCAAATGCGCCACCACATTGGCAAAACGCGCGCCATCCATATGGAAGCCCAGGCCGTGGGTGCGGGCGATGTCGCCCAGCGCTGCGACCTCGTCGGGCGTGTAGGCGCGGCCATATTCGGTGGCGTTGGTGATGCTGATCGCGCGGGCTGGCACCTGATGCACGTCCGGGCGGATCGCCGCGAGACGCGCGCTGACCATGTCGGGATGAAGTTTCGCGCCCTCGCCGGGCAAAGCCATGAGGCTCGCGCCATGGGTGAAGAATCCGGGCGCGCCGCATTCGTCGACGACGATATGCGCTTCTTCATGGCAGATCACGCCGCCATAGGGCGGGCAGAGCGTTGCCAGCGCGATGCTGTTGGCGGCCGTGCCGGTCGCGATCCACAGCGCCCGGACGCGCGTGTCGAACAGGGCCGAGAAAGCGTCATCCAGCCGGGCGCTCCACTGGTCGCCATCATAGCCATGATCGGCCCGGTCGGCAGCGGCTATCGCCGCCATCACCTGCGGGCATAGCGGGGTCGCGTTGTCGGAAAAAAAGTGCATGGCCAAGCGATAGCGGGCAGACAGGAGAGCGCCAAGAGGCCAGCATGGCAATACTGGCCTGATGGGTCAGTATAGTTGACGTTGTTTCGCGCGTCTATTTGTGACATAGGCTCGCCCTCCAACCCAAGGAGACAGACTATGGACGTCGAGCAGACATCCCGCTTCACCGTCACGCCAAGCCCCAGGGCTTTGTCGGCGGACGAGCGTGAGCAATTGCTGGCGGACCCCGGTTTCGGGCGTATTTTTACCGATCATATGGTGACGATCCGCTACACCGAAGGGCAGGGCTGGCACAGCCATGCCGTCGGTCCGCGCGAGCCGTTCCAGATCGACCCCGCCTGTGCCGTGCTGCATTATGCGCAGGAAATCTTTGAAGGGATGAAGGCGTATCGACTGGCGGATGGCAGCATCGCCATGTTCCGCCCGGAGGAAAATGCCCGTCGCTTTGCCGAATCGGCCGATCGCATGGCGATGCCTGCGTTGCCGCAGGAGGTTTTTCTCGAAGCGGTCGAGGCGCTGGTCAAGATCGACGCCGACTGGATTCCGGACGGCGAAGGCAGCCTCTATCTGCGCCCCTTCCTGTTCGCGAGCGAGAATTTCCTGGGCGTTCGCCCGTCCAACGACTATATTTTCTGCGTCATCGCATCGCCGGCCGGTGCCTATTTCAAGGGCGGCAAGAAGGCCGTGACCCTGTGGGTATCGGAACATTACACCCGCGCTGCGCGGGGCGGCACGGGTGCGGCCAAATGCGGCGGCAACTATGCCGCATCGCTGATCGCGCAGAAGGAAGCGATCGGCCATGGCTGCGATCAGGTCGTGTTCCTGGACGCAGCGGAGCATAAATGGGTCGAGGAACTGGGCGGCATGAACGTCTTTTTCGTCATGGATGACGGATCGATCGTCACCCCCCCGCTCGGTGGCACCATCCTGCCCGGCATCACCCGCAATTCGATCATCACCCTGGCCCGCGCCAAGGGGCATGACGTGCGCGAAGAACCCTACAGCTTTGCCCAGTGGCGCGCAGATGCGGCCAGCGGCAAGCTGCGCGAGGCATTTGCCTGCGGCACGGCGGCGGTCGTCACGGCGATCGGCACGGTCAAGAGCGTGGATGGCGATTTCACCATCGGCAATGGCGATGGTGGCATCGTCACCGAAACCCTGCGGGCGGAACTGACCGGCATCCAGCGCGGAACGGTCGCCGATCCGGCGGGCTGGGTACGGATGGTTTGATATTTGGACGCATAGTGCTCCCACGCTGGCGGGAGCACTATGCTATTTGGTTCAGGTCGCTTCCCAATCGCCCCCCAAGCGCCTAGATAGCGGGTCATGGAACGCTTCGACGTCGTGATATTGGGTGGGGGCCTTGTCGGCCTGACCCTTGGCATCGCCCTTTCCGGCCATGGCGTGCGCTGTGCCGTGATCGACCCTGCCGATCCGGTGGACACGACCGCCAGCGGCTTTGACGGCCGCGTATCGGCGATCAGTTCGACCAGTTTTGCGATGCTGTCGGCGATCGGCGTCGCGCCGTTTCTGGAAGGGAAGGGCTGCCCGATCGACCGGATCTGGGTCAGCGACGGGCTGGAGCCGGGGGCGCTCGATTTCGTGCCGGATGCCGACGATGGCGTGATGGGCACGATGATCCCCAATCGCGACCTGCGCATTGCGCTGGCGCAGGCCGCGGCCGATGCCGTCCATCTCACCCGCTTCCAGCCCGACCGCGCCATCCATGTCGACCGGAACGCCGATGGCGTGACGCTGACGTTGGCGAGCGGGGCCGTGATCTGTGGCGCGCTGCTGGTCGCGGCGGAGGGGCGCAATAGTCCGACGCGCGAGGCTGCGGGCATCCGCACCACGCGCTGGCAATATAAACATACCGCCATGGTCACGGCGATCGACCATGAAGTGCCGCACGCCAACACGGCCTATGAGATTTTCTATGTCGGCGGCCCGTTCGCACTGCTGCCGATGCTGCCTGGCACGCGATCGGCGATCGTGTGGACCGTGCCCACGCAGCAGGCGCCCGCCATGCTCAAACTGTCCGAGCGCGCCTGGCTGGCCGAAGCGCAGAAGCGGATCGGCGGCTTTCTGGGCGAAATCCGTCTGGCAGGGCCGCGTTCCTCCTATCCTTTGGGCTTCCACCACGCCGCGCGCATTACCGATACGCGGTTGGCGCTGGTCGGCGACAGCGCCCATGCCATTCACCCGATTGCCGGGCAGGGGCTGAACCTGGGCTTCCGTGATGTCGCCGCGCTGGTGGAGGTGCTGGTGGAGGGCAAGAGGCTGGGGCTTGATCCGGGCGACGCGCAATTGCTGGCGCGCTACCAGCGCTGGCGGAGCCTGGATTCGCTGTCGGTCAGCGTGGCGATGGACGGGCTGGTGCGGCTGTTCGATGTGCCGGGGCATTTGCCTGCCTTGGCGCGGCGCGCGGGACTGGCCGCGGTGCAGCGGACGTCGCTGCTCAAGGGGCGCTTCATGGCAGAAGCGCGCGGTCAATCAGGCGCGCTGCCACGGTTGCTGACGGGCGAGATGGTCTAGTCGTTCGTTTGGCATGCCCTGTGCTGGTGGCAGGGCCGGATGATCAGGCCGTTCAACCAGCAATCGTAACCGTCATATCATCCGCCGCAGCACATTGTCCTTCAGCACGACATGATGGCGCAGCGCGGCGGCGATATGGACGATGATCAGCGCTGCCCAGGCAAAACCCATCACTTCATGTCCCTCACGGGACAGACCGACGATCGCGTCGCCCTTGGTCACCGCCAATTTCGGCACGTCGAACAGGAAGAACCAGTTGAGCGGCCGCGTACCCGCCGATGTCATGATCCAGCCTGTCGCCGGGACCAGGATCATGAAGGCGTAAAAGACGCCATGAGTGGCGTGCGCCGCCGCCTTTTCCCAACCCGGCATCGCGCTGGGGAGCGATGGCGGGCGGTGGCCGACGCGCCAGGCCAGTCGCACCAGCGTGAGGCCCAGTACCGTGAGGCCGATCGACTTGTGAACCGGCATCACCGCCCAGTCCTTGGGCAGGGCGTCATGCCCGATGCCAAGGACCAGATTGACGATGATCAGGACCGCCAGAATCCAGTGCAGGGCGCGGGCGACGGATGTATAGCGGTCCATGGCAACTCCTTGGGCGGGCGCGTCAACCCTGCCGGTTTGCGACGAGATTGTCGACCACCGACGGATCGGCCAACGTGCTGGTATCGCCAAGCGCCTGGGCCGACACTTCGCCCTCTGCAATCTTGCGCAGGATGCGGCGCATGATCTTCCCCGACCGGGTTTTGGGCAGGCCCGGCGCGAACTGGATGGCGTCCGGCGTGGCGATCGGGCCGATTTCGGATCGGACCCATTTGATCAGCGTCTTGCGCAGCTCGTCGCTTGGCTCGTCATGCGCGTTGAGCGTCACATAGGCGTAGATGCCCTGGCCCTTGATGTCGTGGGGGAAGCCGACGACGGCGGCTTCGGCAACGCTTTCATGCAGGACCAGCGCACTTTCAACCTCTGCGGTGCCCATGCGGTGGCCCGACACGTTGATGACGTCGTCCACCCGGCCAGTGATCCAGTAATAGCCGTCCGCGTCCCGCCTCGCGCCATCGCCGGTCGTATATTTGCCGGGGAAGGTGGTGAAATAGGTCTGGAAAAAGCGATCATGATCGCCCCACACGGTGCGCATCTGACCCGGCCAGCTTTGCGCGATGACGAGATTGCCTTCGGTCGTGCCCTCCAGCACATGGCCTTCCGCATCGACAATCTGCGGCACCACGCCGGGCATCGGCAAGGTGGCGGAGCCGGGCTTCAGGTCGGTGGCGCCGGGCGTCGGCGCGATCATCGCCGCGCCCGTTTCCGTCTGCCACCATGTGTCGATGATCGGGCAGCGCCCTTCGCCGACAATGCTGTGATACCAGCGCCAGGCTTCCGGGTTGATCGGCTCGCCCACGGTGCCCAGCAGCCGGAGTGATTTGCGGCTGGTCGAATGGACGAATTCGTCGCCTTCCTTCATCAGCGCGCGCAGCGCCGTGGGGGCGGTGAAGATGGTCTGGACCTGATGCCGGTCGACCACTTCCCAGATGCGCGCTGGCGTCGGATAGTTGGGCACGCCTTCATATATGAGCGTGGTGGCGCCGTTCGCCAGCGGGCCATAGACGATATAGCTGTGGCCGGTGACCCAGCCGATGTCGGCCGCGCACCAGTAAATGTCGCCGGGCCGATAGTCGAAACAGAGTTCGTGCGTCAGGCTCGCCCAGAGCAGATAGCCGCCGGTCGTGTGCAACACGCCCTTGGGCTTGCCGGTCGATCCCGACGTATAGAGGATGAACAGCGGGTCTTCGGCATTCATCGGTTCGGGCGGGCAATCGGGCGAGACGTTCGCGGCTTCCTCATGCAACCAAAGGTCGCGACCGGGCGTCATGGCCACAGCGCCGCCGGTGGCCTGCACGACCACGACTTTCTTCACACTGGGGCAATCCTTCAGCGCGGCATCGACATTGGCCTTGAGCGGCACCGTCTTGCCCGCGCGACGACCCTCGTCAGCGGTCACGACCAGGCTGGAATCGCAATCGATGATGCGCCCGGCCAGCGCTTCGGGGGAAAATCCGCCGAACACGACGCTGTGAACCGCGCCGATCCGGGCGCAGGCGAGCAGGGCGAAGGCGGCTTCGGGGATCATCGGCAGATAGAGGGTGATGCGGTCGCCCTTCCTGGCGCCAGCGGCTTTGAGCACATTGGCCAGGCGGCACACCTGTTCATGCACCTGTGCATAGCTGTAGCGGCGCGGCTCCGCATCAGGCGAATCGGGTTCCCAGATGATCGCGGTCTGATCGCCGCGCGTCGCCAGATGGCGGTCGATGCAGTTGGCGCTGACGTTCAGCACGCCGTCGGCGAACCATTTGACGCCAAAGTCGGCCTCGGCAAAGCTGCTTTCATTGGCGCGGGTCGGCGGCGTGATCCAGTCGAGCCGCTGCGCCCGTTCCAGCCAATAGGCGTCGGCATCGTCAATCGAGCGGGCATAATCGGCAGCGCGCGCGGCCTTGTCCATCAGCGCATTCTTGGCCCAATCTTCCGGCACCGGGAAAAAATCATCAGACATCGGGCACCCCTTCCGTAGCGAAACCGTTGTTTGGATGGCCTTCTATCGTCCTGACACGAGGATCGGAAGCGCTGTTCATGCCGTTTATCATCATCCTTTTGGTCGATATGACCGGAGCGCCAGATCGACCGTCTTTCATTTTGCCGCTTTCCCCGGCGCTCCGGCACGCCTAACAGGAATCGCCTATGTGGCTTCTCTATCAATTTCCGCTCTGCCCTTTCTCTCGCAAGGTCCGCCTGCTGCTGGGGGAGAAGGGTGTCGGCTATGATCTGGTACGCGAATCGCCTTGGGAGATGCGCGACGAATTTCTCGATCGGAACCCGGCCGGGACGACGCCGGTGCTGATTGACGAGGCCAAGGGCATCACCCTGATCGACAGCCAGGCGATCTGCGAATATTTTGAGGAAACGGTGGAGAAGTTCCCGCTCATCTCCGGCTCGGCGGCTGGCCGGGCGGAAGTGCGGCGGCTGACCGCCTTTTTCGACCAGAATTTCTATGGCGATGTGGTCGGCCCGCTGCTGCACGAGCGGATGAAGAAAAGGCTGATCGAGCGCGCTCCGCCCGACGCGCGCATCCTGCGCGAGGCCATGAAGCGGGCGAATGTCCATCTGGATTATATGGACTATCTGCTCGACCATCGCAGCTGGATGGGGGGCGGTACGCTCAGCTTGGCGGACATTGCGGCGGCGGCGCACCTGTCGGTCGCGGATTATCTGGGCGGCATCGACTGGCAGGGCCATGAGCCGGTGCGGCGCTGGTATGCAGGGTTCAAATCCCGCCCGTCCTTCCGGCCACTTCTGTCCGAAAGGATGGAGGTGATTACGCCCCCGCCCCATTATGAAAAGCCGGATTTCTAAGGAACGCCGGACGCGCCCCCTTTCAGTCCGTCTCCGCCGCCATATAGACCCGGTTGCGGCCATGTTCCTTGGCCAGATAGAGCGCGCGGTCCGCGGCCTTCAGGGCGCTGCGCGGGTCTTCATAGGCCAGCACGTTGGCAACGCCGGCGGAAAAGCTGACACGTTCCATCCGTTCGCCATTGGTGCGGTTGACCAGGCTGCGGGTGGACAGATCCTCCCGCACGGCATCGACGGCCTCGCATGCTTCGGCAGCGGTCTTGCCGCGAAACAGCATGACGAACTCCTCGCCGCCATGGCGGGCGACATGACAATGGTCGTTGGATACTTTGGCCAGCAGACCAGCGACGAATTTCAGCACCCGATCGCCTGTTTCATGGCCATGCGTGTCGTTGACATGCTTGAAATGGTCGATGTCGCAAAAGGCGACGGACAGCGTCTCGCCATTGTCCTGCGCCAGCTTCACTTCCTCCCGCAGCACGCCTTCAAAGGCGCGGCGGTTGGGCAGGCCGGTCAGATGATCATGTTCGGCGGCGCGGCGGGCATTTTCCAGGCTGGATTTGAGCGCCTGCGTCTGCTTCTGATTTTCGCGCAGCTGCGTTTCGACCAGTCGCGTCTTTTCCACCATCGACCGGGTCAGCCCGACAAGGCGCGCCAGTACGGGTTCGGCATCACCGCCCTCGGCCAGACCCTTGGCCTGCTCCTGCAATGCGGCGCCATAATCCTTGGCCGAATTGCGCGATTCGTGCATCAGGCCGGTAAACTGGGTCAGATTTTCCTCGACCTTGTCCAGCATCGTGGCGAGCGAATCGGGTGTGACTTCGTCCGGGTTCTGACTGGCCGCGACCGATTCGATCCAGCCGTTGGTGATCTTGCCGCGCTCCATCAGCACTGCCTTGATCGCCTTTTCCACGCCGATATTCGCGCCGGTCAGATAATCGAGCGCCACACTGAAATTGATGGGCGTCAGGTCCAGGTCATGGGCGAACAGGAAGTCGCCAATCTCTTCATAAAGGCGGCGGCGGCGCGTCACTTCGCGGTTCGCGGCGGACCCCGCGCGGGGGCGCTGATCTTCCGCGCCACCCTCGTCGTCATCGGCCTTGCCCGACAGGCCTTTCGCCCATCGCGCCAAGCGGTCGGTCAGCCCATGTTGCGGGCTAGCGGAAGGTGAAGTTGCCCCGTTCATGAGGGCTATAACGGCGGTCGCGGATTAAGGTTAAGAGCCAGGACAGATAAAAATTCGCTCGGCGTCCCGTCAGATATCGGCGGCGATCAACCAGTCGCGGAAGATTCGCACGGCGCGGGTCTGGAGGGCGCGGGGGCGACAGACGAAATAATAGCGATAGGGGCTTTCGACGCGGATCGGAAACAGGCGGATCAGCCGGTTGTCGGCGGCTTCCTTGAAATGGCTGGCGTGCATGAAGGCGACGCCAAGCCCCTGTGCTGCCGCTTCAAGCATCAACTGTCCCGAATCATAATTGTCCGTCGCCAGCGGTTGCAGGTCGGGCAGGCCGACCGCTTCCTTCCAGGCATCGAACGCCAACGGCATGTCGCGGTGGAGCAGCACGGTATGCTGCGCCAGTTCCCCCGGCGACGTCAGCGCATGGGGCGATTCGAGCAGAGATCGCGCGCCGATGACATAGACTTCGTCATGATCCAGTTCATGCGCATAAAGCGCGGCGTCGATATCCTTGGCCAGCACGATCGCCGCGTCCAGCCCTTCACCCAGCCGGGCGACGGCATGGGGCGTGGTTTCGATGTCGATGTGTAATTGCGGGTGCAGCGCGCGCAGCGCGCCCAGATGGGGAAACAGCCTTTGGGTTGCGAACAGGGGCATGACCGCCAGTCGCAGCCGCAACTGGTTGCCGCCGCTCTGGATATTTTCCAGCGCCTGCGCGAGGGAATCGAGGGCTGGCGCGATATCGTCCAGCAGCCTCTGCCCCTCGGCGTTGATTTCCAGTGCCTGATGCTTGCGGTCGAACAGGGGGCGGCCGATGAAGCGCTCCAGCGCCTGAACGCGGCGGCTGAGCGCTGGAGTCGAGAGCGCGAGTTCTTCCGCCGCAGCCTTGACCGAGCCAAGGCGCGCAACCTGAACAAAGGCCTCCAGGGCCGTAAGGGGCGGCAATCTGCGCATCTGTCTTCACTAATCCGAAGCCGGTGCGCTGCGTCGCATCATGTCTTTTTGTCGATCGCAGCGACAGCCGGTTTCAAGCATCCTGTCCACACTCAGCAGGAAAATCTCCAAAATGGCAAGATGCATTTTCTGCAACTCCCCTTTTCTTTTCGCACTTGCAATAAATTCTGCCGCGGTGCACATAGGGAGTGCCTTTCAGGCATCCTCTCCTAAAACTTTCCGGGCTGGCCTTTGGGCCGGCCCTTTTTTTGTGCGCAGGGCTTCGCCTCCTGCCCCTTTTCCTTGGCCGCGTCGTTTCCTATTTCGTGATTGAGCGACAAGGAGGGGCCCGCAATGGCGGAAGATGACGTGACGGGACGGCGGATTCAGGTTGCCAATGCGCGGCCCGAAGATGCCGGACGCGGGCTGGCGCGGCTGCCACTGGCGGTTATGGCGCAGCTGAGCCTGGCTGAAGGCGATGTGATCGAGATCATTGGCAAGCGATCGACCGCTGCGCGGGTAGTGCGCCCCTATAAGGAAGATGAAGGGCTGGACGTGCTGCGCCTGGACGGGTTGCAGCGGGCCAATGCCGGTGTCGGCTCCGGCGATTTCGTCCATATCGACAAGTTGGAGTCCCGCGCAGCCCAGCGTGTCGTGTTCGCGCCTGCACAAAATAATCTGCGGCTTCAGGGGCATCCCGAAGCGTTGAAGCGGGTTTTCTTTCAGCGTCCCCTGACCGCAGGCGATGTCGTCGCGACGGCGGGGCAGCAGCAGGTGCCACCTGGCGACATGCCGCCCCAGTTGCGGCAGATGCTGGCCGCACCGGCTTACGCCCTGCAGGAAATCCGGCTCGTCGTCGTATCGACCATACCCAAGGGCATAGTTCATATCGACGCGGAGACCGAGGTTGAGCTGCGCCCGGAATATGAGGAACCCAAGGAAGCGCGCCGTGCTGACGTCACCTATGACGATGTGGGCGGCATGGCCGATACGATCGACCAGTTGCGCGAAATGGTCGAATTGCCGTTGCGCTATCCCGAACTGTTCCAGCGTCTGGGCGTCGATCCGCCGCGCGGGGTGATGCTCCATGGCCCGCCGGGTACGGGCAAGACCCGGCTGGCGCGCGCGGTCGCCAATGAATCGGAAGCCGAATTCTTCCTGATCAACGGGCCGGAAATCGTCGGGTCTGCCTATGGCGAATCGGAAAAGCAGCTGCGCGAGGTTTTCGAGGCGGCGTCGAAGGCTGCGCCGTCGATCCTGTTCATCGACGAGATTGATTCGATCGCGCCGAAACGGGGGCAAGTGACCGGCGAGACCGAAAAGCGGCTGGTCGCGCAACTCCTGACGCTGATGGACGGGCTGGAGGCACGCACCAATCTGGTCGTGATCGCGGCGACCAACCGTCCCGAAGCGATTGACGAGGCGTTGCGGCGTCCCGGCCGGTTCGACCGGGAAATCGTCGTCGGCGTGCCCGACGAGCGTGGGCGGCGCGAGATATTGGGCATCCATACGCGTGGGATGCCGCTGGGCGACACGGTCGACCTGTCGGAACTGGCACGTATGACCTACGGCTTCGTCGGCGCGGATCTGGCCGCGCTGACTCGCGAGGCGGCGATCGAGACGGTGCGACGGTTCATGCCGCGCCTCAATCTGGAGGACGGCACGATCCCGCCTGACGTGCTGGAGGAATTGTCGGTCACCCGCGACGATTTCATGGCCGCGATCAAGCGCGTCCAGCCATCGGCCATGCGCGAAGTGATGGTGCAGGCGCCCAATATCGGCTGGTCCGACATTGGCGGGCTGGATGACGCGCAGATGCGGCTGAAGGAAGGGGTGGAACTGCCGCTGAAAGACCCCGATGCCTTCCGCCGCATCGGCATTCGCCCGGCCAAGGGCTTCCTTCTCTACGGCCCGCCCGGCACGGGCAAGACCCTGCTGGCCAAGGCTGTGGCGCGGGAAGCGCAGGCCAATTTCATCGCCACCAAATCGAGCGACCTTCTGTCCAAATGGTATGGCGAGAGCGAGCAGCAGATTGCCCGGCTGTTTGCCCGCGCTCGACAGGTGGCGCCGACCGTCATCTTCATTGACGAGCTGGACAGCCTGGTCCCCGCGCGCGGCAATGGTATGGGCGAACCGCAAGTGACCGAGCGGGTGGTCAATACCATCCTGGCCGAAATGGACGGGCTGGAAGAATTGCAGTCGGTGGTGGTCATCGGCGCGACCAACCGGCCCACGCTGGTTGATCCGGCGCTGCTGCGGCCGGGGCGATTCGACGAACTCATCTATGTACCGGTCCCCGATCGGGCGGGCCGTCAGCGCATCCTGTCGATCCATACCGGCAAGATGCCGCTGGGCGATGATGTCGATCTGGCTTCACTGGCGGCACGGACCGAACGCTTCACTGGCGCTGATCTGGAGGATCTGGCGCGACGGGCCGGCCTGTTCGCGCTGCGCCAGTCCCTGTCGGTCGACAAGGTGACGATGGCCCATTTCGAAGCGGCGCTGGAGGAGACACGCGCATCGGTGACGCCGGAAATGGAGCATGAATATGAAAAGATCCAGGCGACACTGAAGCAGAAGGCGTTGCAGGTCGACCCGATCGGCTTCGTTTCCCCCGGCATGTTGCGAGGGGCGAGTTGAAGGGACAAGCAGGCGGCGAGGGAAACCATATGCCGCCTGCGCGTTCCTTGTCATGTAAATGCAAAGCGGCTTGCCAGTCGCACTGATATTTGCGACGCCCGACCACGATCATAGACAGACGGATAGTGATGGCCTCCATTCCCTTGAAAAAGAAAAATATTCCGGGCGGCAAACCAGGTGCTGGCCGGTTTCTCCAGCAATGGGGCATGTTTTTCCGCCAGTTCGTCAGGCATCCCGGCATGATCGGATCGATCATTCCTTCCTCTGCTACGCTGGTGGACCGGATGCTGGATCAGGTCGATTGGCACAATACGCGGCTGTTCGTCGAATATGGACCGGGGGTAGGCACCTTCACGCAGGCGATACTTGATCGGTTGCACCCCGATGCGACCTTGTTGGCGATTGATCTCAATCTGGATTTCGTCGCCTATCTGGAGGCGCAGTTCGACGATCCGAGGCTGAAGGTCGTGCATGGGTCGGCTGCCGACGTGCGGCGCTTTATCCGGCAAGCGGGTCATGTCCAGGCGGACTATATATTGTCCGGCATCCCCTTTTCGACATTGCCCGACACGGTGGGCGCGTCCATCTGCGCTGAAACACGCACCGCATTGCGGCCGGGCGGCGCTTTTCTGGTCTATCAATATTCACGCTATGTCCGCCGTCTGCTCGACCCGTTGTTCGCGCATGTCCGTGAAGGACGGGAGTGGCGCAATATTCCGCCTTGCTGGATGTTCTGCGCCATGCGCGAAGAAGCATTGGCGCAAGCGGCTTGATCTGGGTTAATCCACAACAGTAACGCCCAGAATCACTTGCCCCTTTTTCCTTACGTATATTTGACTTAAACCAAATATTGCGTATCGGATGCCTGCTTGACTGTGGGGGTTATGGGGGATGGCGTCACGCGCCACGAATGGGGATGAATGGGCAGACCTGTTTCTGTCCGCCGCGCTGGACCCGGAAAACTGGGACAGGGCGATCAGGGCAATGGCCGCCGCGACCGGGTCGCGTCATGGCCAACTGATCGGCTTTGGTCCCGGCGCCAGCAGTTTCAACTGGATCAGCGACATTGATGACAGCATCGTCGCCAAGACCGCGACGATCGACCAGTCCCGACCTGACCTGAATTATCGCGTCGCGGCTGACGCTTTGCGCGACAGTCCGACCATCGTCCACGAAGCGCAATATGATGTGGCGCGCCAGTCGCTGCGCGCGGACGACTATCTCGACCTTTGCGCCGATTTCGACATTTTCAATGGCTGCCAGACCCGCCTTCTGGCGGGACGGGATGGGATGATCGGGCTGGCGTTGCTGCGCGACAGCAAGGATGGGCGCACAACCCAGGAGCAGCGCGACCTGTTCGGCGCCATCGCCCCGCACGTCCGTACGGCCGTGTTGCTTCAGCGCGCGATCGAGCAGCAGGGATTTGCGCTGTTGTCCGGTACGTTCGAGGCGATGGACCGCGCCTGCTGGCTGCTCGATGCGACCGGGCGGGTTGGGGGCATGACCCCGCGCGCCGACGCGCTGCTGGCGACCAGCCGCATTCGCGTCCGCGATGGCTGGCTGGCGAGCGAACGGCCCGATGAAAGCCGCGCCATCGCCCGCGCGGTTCGCGCCGTGATAGACCCGCCTGGCCGCGCTGCCGATCCGGTCGCGCTGCGCGATGATAGCGGGGGCGTGGGCATCATGCTGGAATGCTACCCCTTGCCCAGGCGACCCTGGGCACTGCCGTTCGCGCCGCGCGCCATCATGATCGCGCGGGTTGGCGCGCCGACGGACCGGCACGTCCAGCTGTTGATGCGGACATTCGGCCTGACCCCGGCAGAAGCCGACATCGCCATCCGGCTGGCGGCGGGCCAGTCCCGCGCCGACATCGCGGCGGCGCGCGGCGTATCGGCCGAGACGTTGAAGGTGCAACTGCGCAGCATCTACGACAAGACCGGATGCCGCCGGGAGTCGCAACTTGTGCGGATCGTCGGCCTGATCAGCCATTGACGCTATCCCTTTCGGCGCGCCTGCACTGTCCGAAGGGATGAGAACCTAAGTCTAATTTTCCTGTCCGTTCGGACCCGCCACTCTCCTGCTTCGGCCGGGGGGAAACCGGCGTCACGAACGGGAGGATGATATGAAAGGGACGTTGCGCCTGATGAGCGCGGCGGGAGCGCTGCTGCTCGCCGCCACCGCTGCACCGGCCATGGCCGGCACCACGGCCGATCTGCTCAAGCGCCTGCATGAAAAGGGCATCCTGACCGATGAGGAATATCAGGAGCTGCTGAAGGGCCAGAGCGCAGAGGCCGCGCAAGCGCCGCCAGTCACCCCGGATGCGTCGGGCGGCAAGCCGCTGGTCCGCATGGCCGACAGCGGTGTGGGGCTGCAAATGGGCGATGTCACGCTCAAATTCTCCGGTTCGGTCAATGGCTTTTACGTCCATGACAATGGCGAGGCACCCAATGCGACCAACACTGTCGTCGGCGGCGTGGCGACGGTGGGCGGCAACAGCTCGGCGATCCGCAATGGCCTGCTGCCCGGTTTCCTGAAGGTCGAGGCGATGACGACGCAGGGCGGCTGGGACGTCGGCGCGCATTTCGGCATGTATCCCGGCATCAACTCGGTCAATTATGCCGCGGGCGGCGGGGCCAACAGCCCCGGCAATCCCCGCGCGCTCCAGACCGCCGGGATCGACTTTCGCCAGACCTATCTGACCTTTGGCCGGGCCGGTTTTGGTGAAGTGAAGATCGGCCGCGACATCGGCCTGTTCGGGTCCGAAGCGATCCTGAACGACATCACCCTGCTGTCGTCGGGCACGCCGGCAGGCAATGTCGCCCCGTCTAACACGACGCTGGGACGGATCGGCACTGGCTATATCTACACCGATTTCCAGCCGCAGATCACCTATACCACGCCCAATTTCAACGGCTTCACCGCCAGCGTCGGCATTTTCGAGCCCTTGTCCTCGCTCACCGGCCCGGCGGAATCGAACAAGCAGCCGGGCTTCCAGGCGAAGTTCGTCTATGACGGCAAGCTGGGCGATGTTGCGACGCGGCTGTGGCTGTCGGGGATCAGCCAAAAGCATAATGTGATCGCTGGACCGGACTATACCGGCTGGGGCTGGGACGCGGGTGCCAAGGTCACGTTCGGGCCGGTCACGCTGGTCGGCACCTATTATGATGCGTCGGGCCTGGGCACGACCGCGCTCAACCTGTTCGACACCGATGGCCTTGGCAACCGGCGCGACAGCCATGGCTTCTATCTGCAGGGGCTGGCGACGTTCGGCAAAATCTCGGTTGGCGGCAGCTATGGTGAAAGCCATCTCGATTATGCCAATGCCGCCGATGCACTGGCCAATCCGCTGCTCGTGGACAAGAATGGCAGCTGGGTCGGGCAAGTGCGTTACGGCCTCAACAGCTGGGTGACGCTGCTGGGCGAATATGTTCACACGACGTCGAAAGCGCATAATGGCAATGAGGCCAGTTCCGACGCGCTGGCGGCAGGGGCGATCCTGTTCTTCTGACCGGCTGATCGACCCAAGGAACAATGTCACGGGGCGGGGACTGCATCCTAGAAAGGGTGCGGTCCCTTTCCGTTTGCAAAAATGCTGAAAAATCAGGACAGGGGCGCCGAGGGGATTGTCATGAAAACCACCATTCTGCCCGCCTTGCTCTTGTCCATTCCTACAGCCGCGCTGGCGCAGGTGCCGGACGATGCGGGGGATACGCCATCGATCATCGTCACTGGCACGGGCCTGTCGCTGCCGCCCGGCACCCCGGCCTATGGGTCTGTGGTGATCGACCGCGCCCGGTTGCAGGACAGCGCGTCGGGCCGGATCGAAAGCGTGCTGGGCGATGTCGCTGGTTTCCAGCAGTTCCGTCGGTCCGACAGCCGGTCCGCCAACCCTTCGGCGCAAGGCGCGACCCTGCGTGCGCTGGGCGGCAATGCGTCCAGCCGGACGTTGCTGCTGCTGGACGGCGTACCGATGGCCGATCCCTTCTTCGGCTATATTCCGTTCAACGCGCTGGTGCCTGATCGGCTGTCGGTCGTGCGGGTGACGCGCGGCGGGGGTATCGGCGCATTTGGTGCAGGGGCGGTCGCGGGCACGATCGAACTGGCGAGCGCCACGCGCGATCAACTGCCGACCTTTGCCGCGAGCGCCTTTTATGGCAGCCGCGATTCGACCGAATTGTCCGCCAGCCTGACGCCGGATCTTGGCAGCGGCTATGTGTCGCTGTCCGGGCGGTGGGACAAGGGAGACGGGTTCCAGACCACACCCAAGGGACAGCGCGTCGCCGCGACCGTGCCCGCCGCCTATGACGGATGGTCCACCAACATCCGCGCGGTCGCGCCTGTCTCCGCGAACGCCGAACTGCAATTTCGCGCAACCCTGTTTGAAGATAAGCGCACGCTGCGTTTCGCCGGTGCGGACAGTATGAGCCAGGGGCAGGACGCCAGCATCCGCTATATCAATCGCGGGCCGTGGCAGGTCGATGCGCTGGCCTACATACAGGCGCGCAATTTTTCCAACATCGTCATGTCGTCCTCGACCTTCCGTAAGTCGCTCGACCAGCGCAACACGCCTTCGACCGGCCTTGGCGGCAAGATCGAACTGCGGCCGCCCGTCGGTGGCAACCATCTGCTGCGCGTCGGGGTCGACACCCGCTTCGCCACCGGCGACATGTTCGAGGACGCCTTCAACGCGAATATCGCCAGCAACCCCGCGACCTTCCGCCGCCATGCCGGAGGTAAGGCACTGACCAGCGGTATTTTTGTCGAGGATGACTGGACGATTGGCAAACTGGTCCTGACCGGCGGGGTGCGGGCCGATCGCTGGTCGATCCGCAACGGTTTTTACCGGCAGGTCAGTGCGACGACCGGGGCAGTCACCAACAGCGCCTTTGCCGACCGGTCCGATTGGGAAGTGTCGGGCAGGGTCGGCGCGCTCTACCGGGTGACCGAGGCGATCGCGTTGCGCGGCGCGGCCTATAGCGGCTTCCGCTTGCCGACGCTGAATGAACTCTACCGTCCGTTCGTGGTCTTTCCGATCACGACGCAGGCCAATGCCGCGCTGACCCCGGAAAAGCTGAAGGGAGCGGAAGCAGGCATCGACCTTACGCCCGCACCGGGCGTAACCCTGTCGGCCACCGCCTTCTATAACCGGCTGGACGACGCCATCGCCAATGTCACCATCAATGCGACCACCCGCCAGCGTCGCAATGTCGATCGCATCGTGGCGAAGGGGATCGAACTGACGGCGGCGGCAGCGCTGGGGGACATGCGCCTTTCCGCCTCCTACGCCTATAGCCACAGCAGCGTGCATGCGCCCGGTGAGCCATTTGACGGCCTGACCCCGGCGCAAAGCCCCCGCCATGCCGCCAGCGCGACCATTGCCTATAGTCCGGCGCAGGGGCCGACCCTGTCGACCACGCTGCGCTATGTCGCCAAACAATATGAGGATGACCTGCAAAGCGACGTGCTGCCTGACGCGCTGACACTCGATGCCATCGCACGGCTGCCGGTCGGCCATGGCGTGACGCTGGTGGCGCGGGGCGAAAATCTGTTCGACGAGAAGGTCGTGACCCGCAATGCGGGCGGGTCCATGGACCTGGGCACGCCGCGCACGCTGTGGATCGGCATCAGTTTCGCCAACTGAAAAGCCGGTCTTGCGGCAATCATGCCTGATCTTGCCTGCGTCGGCAGACCGGCTATGGCTGTGTCATGACAGAGCAGGGCAATTGGGCGATCGGGGCCGACGTCACGATCGCGGACGTGGCCGACCGGGCGCAGGTATCCATTCGCACGGTCTCCCGCGTGATCAACGGATCGCCCAAGGTCAATGCCGAAACCCGCGCGAAGATAGTGGACGCGATCGCGGCGCTGGGTTTCCGGCCGAGCGCGCGTGCGCGGGGACTGGCGACCGGACGCTCCTATCTGATCGGCATGATCCATAATGACGGGAATGTGCTGGTGCTGGGCGACGTGCATCGCTGCGTCGCGAACGAAGCGACCGCACAAGGCTATGAAGTCATTGCCCACGCAACCCTGACGGGTCAGGACGGTTCGGTCGAGGATGTGCTCGATTTCGTGCGGCGGTCCCGCGTCGATGGCGTTGTCATTCTGGCGCCGGTCTCCGGTGTGCCGGGCCTGGCTGACGCCCTTCGGACCCTGGGCATCCCGGCGGTGGCGCTTTCATCGGTCCGCCTGCCCGGATTCGACGCCATGCTGGTATCGGGCGAACGCCACGCGGCCGTGCGCGTGGCCGAACATATCGTGGCGCTGGGCCATAGGCGCGTGGCGCATGTGTCGGGACCACCCGCGATGCTTTCGGCGCAAGAGCGACGCGCGGGTTTCCTGTCCGCCTTGGCGGCTGCGGGCGTGGCGTTGGTGGGCGAGGAGGCAGGCGATTACAGCTTTGAGTCAGGCGTGGCGGCGGCGGAGCGGTTGCTGTCGATCGACCCTATGCCGACCGCGATCTTTGCCGCCAATGACATCATGGCCGCTGGCGTGATCAAGGTGGCCACTTCGCGCCGTCTGGCGGTGCCGCGCGACCTGACCGTCATAGGATTTGATGGCAGCCTGTTGGCCAGGATGATCGTCCCGGCGCTGACGACGGTGCAGCGGCCCATGGGGGAAATGGCGCAGATGGCCGCCCGCTGTCTGTTCGATATCATCGCCAAACGGCCTGTCGACACGCTGATCGAGGTCGACCTGCCGCTGCTGATCGCGGAATCGAGCGCACCGCCGCCCGCCTGACGGCAAGTTCACGTTGATGTCCGGGGGAGAAATGGTGCTGCCGGTGAGGATTGAACTCACGACCTCAGCCTTACCAAGGATGCGCTCTACCACTGAGCTACGGCAGCACTATTTCATGTCCACGGGCCTGTTCGGCCTGCGGAGCCGGGCCTATGGCTGTGCGCGCCGCCCTTGTCAAGGCGGGTTGCGGCGGATGCCACATTTTGCTTAAGGCCATGCCATGACGAGCGAACAGGATGACCGCAAGGCGCGGCTGGCGCAGGCGTTGCGCACCAATCTGCGTCGGCGCAAGGCGCAGGCGCGGGAAGTCCTGCCTTCGCCGCCCGCGCCCGATAGCCCCAAGGATTAAAGCGGCGCGCAGGCGCTCTCCAGCCACGCCTTCGCATCGCCATCCAGCTGCGGCCCGACGACCGACAGCACCTTGGCATGATAGGCATCGACCCATGCCCGCTCGTCGGGGCTGAGCAGATCGAGCGCGATCAGATGACGGTCGATCGGGGCGAAGGTCAGCGTTTCAAAGCCCAGCATCGGCTTTTCCGCGCCCGCAATGGCGCGGTCCTCCACCAGCACCAGATTTTCGATGCGGATGCCATATTCGCCCGTCTTGTAATAGCCAGGCTCGTTGGACAGGATCATGCCTGCCTGCAACGGCTCGTCGCCGCCGCCGAACGTCGCGATCCGCTGCGGTCCTTCATGCACCGACAGGAAGCTGCCAACGCCATGGCCGGTGCCATGGGCATAATCCAGACCCTGCGCCCAGAGGAACTGCCGCGCCAATATGTCGAGTTGCCCGCCACGCGTCCCCACCGGGAACACCGCTCGCGCCAGGGCGACATGGCCTTTCAGCACCAGCGTGAAACGCTCCTGCATCTCGCGGCTAGGCGCGCCGATCGCCAGCGTGCGGGTCACGTCGGTCGTGCCATCGCGATATTGGCCGCCCGAATCGACCAGATAGAGCGTGCCCGTCTCGATCGGGCGGTTGGTCTTTTCCTCGACCCGGTAATGCACCACTGCGCCATTCGGGCCGGCCCCGCTGATCGTGTCGAAGGACAGATCCTCCAGCAGGCCGGTTTCCTTGCGGAACGCTTCCAGCCGGTCGGCGGCGGTCATTTCGGTCTGGCCGCCCTTGGGCGCTTCCACCGACACCCAGTGGAGGAAGCGGCTCAATGCCGCGCCGTCACGGGCCTGCGCTGATTTATGCCCGGCAATCTCGATCGGGTTCTTGATCGCCTTGGGCAGGATAGCAGGATCGCGCAGCGGCAATATGGTCGCGCCGCCGCTGTCGAGCGCCTCGAAAATCGCTGCCACCGCCCGTTCGGGATCGGCCACCACGCTTTTGCCTGCAAAACCCGCCAGCGCATCGGCAAAAGCGGCGCGATCATGCACCCGCACGGCATTGCCCAGATGCTTGGCGACGGCTTCGTCCATCTTTTCGGGTGCGACATACAGGTCGGCAGTCGCGTCGGCATGGACGATGGCATAGGCGAGCGCCACTGGCGTCCGGTCCACATCCTTGCCCCGGATGTTGAAGGTCCAGGCGATGGAATCCAGCGCGGAGAGCACCGCGGCATCCGCCGTTTTGCCGACCAGCCAGTCAGCCATCGCCTGCCGCTTTTCCGCCGCGCTCTGCCCGGCATAGCGATCGTCATGAACGACCAGCCGCGCGTCGCTGGGGGCTGGGCGGTCGGGCCACACCAGGTCGATCGGGTTGGTGTCCACCGCCACCAGCGTCGCGCCCTTGTCCGCCAGTGCCGCGCTCGCCTGCTCCACCCAGGCACGGGTATGGAGCCAGGGATCATAACCGATCCGCCCGCCCGCCGGAGCATGGGCTTTCAGCCAGTCCGCGATGGAGGTTTGCGGGACGCTCTCATATTGCCACAGCGCGCCGTCAACCTGTTCGCGCACCTGCAACGTATAGCGGCCGTCGACGAAGATTGCGGCCTGTTCCGGCAGCACCACGGCGCTGCCCGCCGACCCCTGGAACCCGGTCAGCCAGGCGAGGCGCTGGGCGTAGGCGCCGACATATTCGCTCATATGCTCGTCGGTCAAAGGCACGACGAAGCCGTCCAGCCGGTCGCGCGCAAGCTGGTCGCGCAGGGCGTTGAGACGGTCTTGATAGGTGGACATTCATGCTTCCTTGCGTATCGGCCCTCTTGCGCAGGCCATAATGACAACAACATAAGCAGGCTGTGGCCTATATGCCAGCGCCCGCCTTGTTCTCGCAGATGGATAGTGAATGACCGTAAACACCATGTCGCCCGTTGCCGCTCCCGTCGCGTTAGCGCGGCCGCACAGCATCACCCATCATGGCATCACCGTCAGCGATGATTATGCCTGGCTGCGTGATCCGGGCTATCCCGATGTCAAGGACGCGGACGTGCTGGACTATCTGTCGCGGGAAAATGCCTGGTTCGAGGCGGCGATGGCCCCGCACAAGGGGCTGACCGACGCGCTGTTTGCCGAGATGAAGGGGCGCATCAAGGAAGACGACAGTTCCGTTCCGCAAAAGGATGGCGACTATATCTACTGGCGCGCATTCGAAACCGGCGCGCAATATCGCAAATGGTATCGCAGGCCCGTGGCCGCGAAGGACGATGGAAGCGCGGACCAGCTGATACTGGACGAACCGGCGCTGGCGCAGGGCCATGACTATTTCCGGCTGGGCGCGATGTCGGTCAGCCCGGATGGCCGCTATCTGGCCTATGCGATCGACAATGATGGGTCGGAACGGTTCGAGGCGCGGATCAAGGATCTTTTTACTGGCGAGATTTTGCCGGAGTCTATCCCCGACACCCTGTCATCGCTGGTGTGGACGTCCGACAGCAAGGGGCTGCTCTACGGCCTCGCCAATGAAAACTGGCGGACCGACAATGCCCGGCTGCACTGGCTGGGGCAGAGCGTCGAGTCCGACGTCGAACTGTTCCACGAGGCCGATGAGGGTTTTCGCGTCTCGATCGGCCTTACCTCGTCGGAAAAATGGATCGTCATCGCGACGGGCGATCATGTGACGACCGAAGCCTGGCTGATTCCCGCTGACAATCCGACCGCGCCGCCCCTGCTCGTGTCCGCGCGGCAGGCGGGCCGGGAATATGATGTCGATGAACATGAAGGCACGCTCTACATCAGGACCAACGACACCCATCCCAATTTCCGACTGGTGACCGCCACGCTGGCAGCGCCCGGTCAATGGACGGAGGTGATCGCGCCCGATGCGCATTTCTATCTGACCGACTTCACCCTGTTCAAACGCTTCTACGTCACGGAAGGGCGGCTGGACGGCCTCGATCAGATTGAGCTGCGCGATTATGCGACGCACACGCCAAAGCGACTGCCATTCCCGGAGGCAAGCTATTCCGCGTCGCTGGATGACAATCCCGAATATGACGTGACGGTCTTGCGCATCGGCTATGAATCGATGGTCACGCCGGACACGATCTTCGACTATCATATCGCGCAAGAGCGGTTCGAGCTGCTCAAGGTACAGGAAATTCCGTCAGGCTATGACGCAAGCCGCTATGCGACCGAGCGACTGATGATCCCGGCGCGCGACGGCACGCAGATTCCGGTGTCGATCGTCTATCCCGCCGGTCTGCCGCGCGATGGCAGCGCGCCGCTGCACCTCTATGGTTATGGCGCCTATGGCATGGCGATGGAGCCGGGTTTTTCGACCGGGCGGCTGTCGCTGCTGGATCGCGGCTTTGCCTTTGCCATCGCCCATATTCGCGGCGGCGATGATCTCGGCCAACAATGGTATCTCGACGGTAAGCTCGACAAACGCAACAACACCTTCACCGACTTTGTCGATGTGGCCAGGGGGCTGATCGACCTTGGCTATAGCAGCAAGGGACGGATCAGCATTTCTGGCGGCTCTGCTGGGGGCGAACTGATGGGCGCAGTCATCAACAGCGATCCCGATCTGTGGGGCGCGGTGGTGGCGCATGTGCCGTTCGTCGATGTGCTCAACACCATGCTGGACGAAACGCTGCCGCTGACGCCGGGCGAATGGCCCGAATGGGGCAATCCGATTGAGGACAAGGCAGCGTTCGAGACGATCCTGGCCTATGACCCCTACGCCAATGTGAAGGCGCAGGACTATCCGCCGCTAATGGTGACCGCAGGGTTGAACGACCCGCGCGTCACCTATTGGGAACCGGCCAAATGGGTGGCCAAGCTGCGCGCGACCAAGACGGACGACAATGTCCTGCTGCTCAAGACCAACATGGGCGCGGGCCATGGCGGTAAATCCGGGCGGTTCGAGAGCCTGCACGAAAGCGCGGAGGAGTTTGCCTTCATCCTCTGGCAGATGGGGATGGCTGGGGCGTGATATTTTTCCAAATCCGTTCGGTTCGGGCAGCTTCGAACGAAGTCGAGAAGCGCCCGACAAGAACAAAGGTGTCGAGAATTGTTCTCGACAGGCTCGCACCGAACGGAGGATAGAGATGGCTTCGTCCTACACCACCCAGATCACCGCCCAGCCGGCCGACATCGACATACTCGGCCATGTCAACAATGCGGTCTGGGTCCAGTGGATGGAGCAGGTTGCAACCGAACATTGGACTCATGATGCCGACCCGGCGCATGTCGAAGCCTATGTCTGGGTCGTGACCCGTCACGAAATCGACTATCGCGGCAATGTGGCGGAGGGCGAGACGGTGACGGCCCGCACCTGGATTCCCGATGTCCCCCGCGGCGCACGCTTCGACCGGCTGATCGAATTCAGCGGCCCCGATGGCAAGGTGAAGGTCACGGCCAGATCCACCTGGGCGATCGTGGACAAAAGCACGGGCCGCATATTGCGCGTGCCGCCGGAGGTGGCGGCGAATTTTGTGGATTGATGGGGGACCACTCCCTCCGCTCGAAACGAACGGATAAAAGGTTTATTCCCGCACCACCTCGAACACATCCCCAATCCCCGGTTCGACCGGCATATCCTCCCGCTCGGCCGCCTGCCGGTTCCACATCACGGCATAGAGGCCGTCCGCCCGCACCAGATCGGCGTGGCGGCCGCGTTCGACGATGCGGCCCTGGTCCAGCACGATGATTTCGTCGGCGTCGACCACCGTGGACAGGCGGTGCGCGACGATCAGGGTGGTGCGTTTGCGCGCAATGTTGCGCAGCACGTCCTGAATCTCGTTTTCGGTGCGGCTGTCTAGCGCGCTGGTCGCTTCGTCCAGCACCAGCACTGGCGGGTCTTTGAGCAGCGTGCGGGCGATCGCCACCCGCTGCTTTTCCCCGCCCGACAGTTTGAGACCCCGTTCGCCCACGCGCGTATCATAGCCCATCGGCAGGCCAAGGATGAAGTCGTGGATCGACGCGGCTTTGGCTGCGGCCTCGATCTCCGCCTGGCTCGCGCCCTCGCGGCCATAGCCGATATTATATCCTACCGTGTCGTTGAACAGCACCATATCCTGCGGCACGATACCGATCGCCGCGCGCAGCGACGCCTGCGTCACGCTGGCGATGTCCTGTCCGTCTATGCTGACCTGGCCCGATTGAATATCGTAGAAACGGAACAGGATGCGCGCGATGGTGGATTTGCCCGCGCCCGACGGCCCCACGATCGCCAGCGTCCGCCCGGCAGGCACGGTGAAGCTGACATCGTGCAATATCTCGCGTTCGGGATCATAGCCAAAGCGCACATGATCGAACCGCACTTCGCCGCCCGACGCGATCAGGGCAGGCGCGCCGTCCACGTCGGCAATCTCCTGCTGCGTGTCCATCAGCCGGTACATCGCTTCCATGTCGATCAGGCCCTGCCGGATCGTGCGATAGACCATGCCGAGCAGGTCCAACGGCCGGAATAGTTGCGCCAGCAGCGTATTGACCAGCACGACATCGCCGGTGGTGAACTGCCCGCGGCTCCACCCCCACACGGTATAGGCCATCGCGCCCGCCATCATCAGGTTGGTGATCAGCGACTGGCCGATATTGAGCCAGGCCAGGCTATTCTCGCTCTTCACCGCCGCCTGCGCATAACGGCGCATCGCCGTGCCGTAACGATTGGCTTCGCGTTCTTCCGCGCCGAAATATTTGACCGTTTCGAAATTCAGCAGGCTGTCGACGGCATGGGCGACAGCGCTGGTATCCATGTCGACCATGTCGCGGCGCAACTGGTTGCGCCATTCAGTCACGGTGCGGGTGAACCAGATGTAAAGCGCGACCATCGCCAGCGTGACGACGACGAGCCAGGCACCGAACTTGACGAAGAAAATGACGCAGACCGCGATCAGTTCCAGCACGGTGGGCGCAATGTTGAACAGCAGGAAATAGAGCATCGTATCGATGCTCTTGGTCCCGCGCTCGACAATCTTCGTGACCGCGCCCGTGCGCCGGTCGAGATGGAAGCGCAGCGACAGGCGGTGCAGGTGAACGAACACATCGTCGGCCAGCCGCCGCCCGGCTTCCTGCCCGACCTTTTCGAACACCGCATTGCGCAGATTATCGAACAACACGCTGCCAAAACGCGCGCCCGCATAGACCGCGACCAGCGCGATCGCCAGGCTGGCGGCCGGTTCCATCCCCGGCACCATCCGGTCGATCGCGGCCTTGTAGGCAAAGGGCATGGCCAGGCTGATGACCTTGGCCGCCAGCACGCACAGCATGGCGACGACCACCCGCCGCCGCAGCGCGGGCGCATCCGCCGGCCACAAATAGGGCAGGAACCGCCGGAGCGTCGCCCAGACGGGAGGTAATGGCGCGGATGTGGGCATGTCAGGCGGCATAGGCGCTATGTAGAGCGCGGCGCCAGATTATCCAGCGGTGGTTTAGAGGGTGCGATAACACACCACATCCGTTCGTTTCGAGCGAAGTCGAGAAACCAATGCACAGCGTTTCTCGACTTCGCTCGAAACGAACGGCTAGTTGGGAAATGGCATACCCCTATCGCCCGAATTTCTTTTGGGTCTTGCCATAGCGCAACTTCCGCGTGCCCGGCTTGCCTTCGGTCGCGCGTCCCTTGGGCGCTGCCACCTGTTGATCGTGCGGCAAGCCCAATTCCTCCGCCTCCAGCTTGCGGATTTCGTCCCTGATCCGTCCCGCTTCCTCAAATTCCAGGTCAGCGGCGGCGGCGCGCATCTTCTTTTCCAGATCCTCGATATAGGCGCGCAGATTGTGGCCGACCATGTGGGGCCGATCGGCATCGCCGGTTTCTACCAGCACGCTGTCCTTGTTGGCCACATGAGCGATGATGTCGCCGATGTTGCGCTTGATCGTCGTCGGCGTGATGCCATGTTCGCGGTTATAGGCTTCCTGCTTCTCGCGCCGCCGCCCGGTTTCGTTCAACGCGCGTTCCATGCTGCCGGTGATCCGGTCGGCATAAAGGATCACCCGCCCGTCCACGTTCCGCGCCGCGCGCCCGATGGTCTGGATCAGCGAGGTTTCGGAACGCAAAAAGCCTTCCTTGTCCGCGTCCAGAATGGCGACCAGCCCGCATTCGGGAATGTCCAGCCCTTCACGCAGCAGGTTGATGCCGATCAGCACGTCATAGACGCCAAGCCGCAGGTCACGGATCAGTTCGATCCGCTCCAGCGTCTCGACATCGCTATGCATGTACCGGACCTTGATTCCCGCCTCATGCATGAATTCGGTCAGGTCTTCGGCCATCCGCTTGGTCAGCGTGGTGACCAGGGTGCGATAGCCATTGGCCGTGACTTTGCGGCATTCGTTGATCAGGTCGTCCACCTGATCCTCGACCGGCTTGATCTCGACCGGCGGATCAATGAGGCCGGTGGGGCGGATCACCTGTTCGCTGAACACGCCGCCGGTCTGCTCCATTTCCCATTTGCCGGGCGTGGCGGAGACGCTGACCGTCTGGGGCCGCATGGCGTCCCATTCGTTGAAACGCAGCGGACGGTTGTCGATGCAGGACGGCAGGCGGAAGCCATATTCGGCCAGCGTGATCTTGCGCCGATGGTCGCCGCGCGCCATCGCGCCGATCTGCGGCACGGTCTGGTGGCTTTCATCGACGAACAGCAGCGCGTTTTCGGGGAGATATTCAAACAGGGTCGGCGGGGGTTCGCCGGGCAAGCGGCCGGTCAGGAAGCGGCTGTAATTTTCGATCCCCGCGCATGATCCCGTCGCTGCGATCATCTCCAGGTCGAAATTGGTTCGCTGCTCCAGCCGCTGCGCCTCCAGCAACTTGCCCTCGCTCTCCAGCTCCTTGAGCCGTTCGGCCAGTTCGAAGCGGATCGCCTCCATCGCCTGCTTCAGCGTCGGGCCGGGGGTGACATGGTGGCTGTTGGGAAAGACTTTCACATAATCGAGGCTGGCGACCTTCTTGCCGGTCAGCGGGTCGAACTCGACGATGGCTTCGATCTCGTTACCGAAAAAGGATATGCGCCAGGCGGTATCCTCATAATGGGACGGGAAAATTTCCAGATTGTCGCCCTTCACCCGGAAATTGCCGCGCGCAAAACCTGCGTCGTTGCGCTTATACTGGAGCGCGACCAGCTTGCGGATGATCTCGCGCTGATCCTCTATCCCGCCCTTCTTCATGGAAAAGGTCATGGCCGAATAGGTTTCGACCGAGCCGATACCATAGAGGCAGGAAACGGACGCGACGATGATGCAGTCGTCCCGTTCCAGCAGCGACCGCGTGGCCGAATGGCGCATCCGGTCGATGCTCTCGTTTACGCTGCTTTCCTTCTCGATATAAGTGTCCGACCGCGCGACATAGGCTTCGGGCTGGTAATAATCATAATAGCTGACGAAATATTCGACCGCATTGTCGGGAAAGAAGCTTTTGAACTCGCCATAAAGCTGCGCGGCGAGGATCTTGTTGGGAGCCAGGATCAGCGCCGGGCGCTGCAACGCCTCGATCACCTTGGCCATGGTGAAGGTCTTGCCGGAGCCCGTAACGCCCAGCAGCACCTGATCGCGTTCGCCTGCCAGTGCCTGTTCCACCAGTTCGGGGATCGCGGTGCATTGGTCGCCCGATGGCTCATAATCGCTCACCAGCTTGAACGGGCGCCCGCCCTCGCTCTTGTCCGGTCGCGCGGGGCGATGCGGCACGAAGCTGGTTTCGGTGTCGGGCTCGTCGAGCGTGGTGCGGATCTGGATGGCCATGGGGGCAATATGGGGTGTTTGCGTCAGGACGCAATTGACGTCAGGGCTTCAACTCGAACGCGCCTTTGGGCGGGGGTGGATAGATAACAGGCTTGTCACCGAAACGCGCACGCAGGGCTTTGCGGCGGCGCTCTGGATCAATCTTGTCAACATTCACTTCTTCTGGATATTTCATGCTGACGTGAAATTTTTTGTCGACGATGGCATATTCCAGAACCGACCAGCGCATATTTGGCGCTTCCGGTTCGAGATACCAGGCCTTAAAGAGAAGGTCAGACAAATAGGCATCTTTGGGATCATACCAGCGCACCAGATCGCCTTCATCCTTGAAAATACTGGGTCTGACCCATCCGTCACCAATTTCCGCATAGAGGAATATGCCGTCAGGATCACCACCAACGATATGAGCAAGCTCGTGTCCAATGTCGTTCATAATTGGTCCGAGCAAATCCAATTTATCTTCCGGCATGTGCTTTGCCTTTCGCTTCGTTGTCGAAGTGTTGAATATTTGGCTCTCCGTCCACATACCATTTGACGGTAAGGCTATAGGGTCGTTTGGATGTTCCGTCATATAGCGGAACGATATTGACGGTGACTTTCTTTCCCGCCCGTAAGTCTTTGGCCCAGCCATCTTCCATGGCGCGATAGGCGCCACGGTTGAAATTCCGGTCCTGGGCGAAATGGTTGACGCTGTCGCCGGGACCGTTGAAGCGGGCAGCGATAAAATGACCCCCATCATCGCCCGGACGGCGATCTGGCTGCCCCGCCTGAGCCTGAGCACGCCGTGAGCGCGCGGCAATCGGGCCGTCTGTAAGCTCAGCGACGACTTCCCTCGGTCGCGCAATGACATCAATATGGAAATCATAGCCATTCTTCGTCTCCTTGCGCCAGTCGTTGTCGAGGATCTGGCTTTCCAGCGACGGTGGATCAGCGGGGTCTGGGGGCGATTGTCCGCCATGCGTATCCATATAATGCGCCAAGGCCAGAAACTTGTTCTTGGCGGCCCGTCCGGCGTCCAGATAGGCCTGATGCCCATCCATTTCGGGGAAAATTTTGCAATGTCGCACCGGCTTGATATGCTCGGCTATCCACGGCCCAGCCCATGCCGACGCGATGAGGGGATAAGCGATGATCAGAGCTGTATTTGCCGCCGCCACCATGACCCTGTTGCTCGCTGCCTGCGGCGACAAGCCCGGCGACGCGCCAGCCACTGGCGGCGCGTCCATGACTAAGGAAGAGGTCAAGGCTGCGGTCGACAAGGTGCAGCTGAAGCCGGGCCAGTGGGAAGGGCGCTTCACCGTGCAGGATATCGACCTGTCCAACATGCCCGGCGCGCCCGCTGGCATGAAGGACCAGATGAAGAGCATGATGAGCCAGACGTCGCTCAAATATTGCGTCACGCCTGAAGAAGCGGCCAATCCCAGTGGCGAGATGTTTTCCGGTCAGGAAAACAAGGATTGTACCTATCAGGGCTTTGCCGTCAGGGGTGGCAGCGTGAAGGGGCAGGTGTCGTGCAAGGCGGATGGCGGCACGATGCAGGCCAGCATGTCGGGCACCTATGGGCAAGAGGCCTATTCGATGGACATGGACATGAAGATGGCGGGCGGCCCCAATGGCGCGGCCATGGCGATGAAGGCGCGTTCCGAAGGCAAGTGGATCGGCCCTGACTGCACCAAGGCGGAATAAGTCTCCACGCATTTCCGCTTGCGCTTTGTGCGCGACGGGTAGAGCCTCTTGCCTGTTCCGACCAAGAGAACAGGGGAGAGGTTATGCGAAAGACCGTGCTGGCGGGGATGCCGCTTGCGATCATGCCGCTCGTAACGATGTTGGCCCTTGGTGGCTGTAGCGAACCGGCCCCGGCGCCGGAAGTCGAGGAAACGCCGATCCTGATGCAGGCGGGCGAGTGGGTGCTGACCCGCAAGACCACCGGTTACAACACGCCGACCGTCACGCCGGAGCAATATCAGGCGGCGCTCAAGCAGACGAGCGAGGATAAGGTCTGCCTTTCGGTCGATGCCGAAGGGTTGCCGGACGTTGCGGCGATGGCAGGCAAGGATGGCACGGACTGCACCTATAAGGACAAGATGGTCCGCAAGGGCCGCATGATCGCGACCCTGGCCTGTACGGCGGGCAAGGGCACGTCGGAAATTGCGCTGGAAGGCAATTATACCGCTGACACGCTGACGCTGGGCGAAACCATGACGCAGTCGGAAGGCGGCGGCGCGGTGCTGCGCGCGACCTATGACCTGTCGGGCAAGCGGATAGGCGACTGCCCCAAGGGCTGACGCCGGGCAGGGCGCTATTCCAGCGCCCTGATCGCGCGCCAGTCGCACTGTCGCTTGCGCTTTGACCCCTTGTCCTGCGCCACGGCGGCGTAGGGCGGCACCAGCAGCGACTGGCCGATCCGCAGCGGGGCGAAGCGCTGGCGCTCTATGCCTTCGCACGCCAGGAACAGGTCCAGCATACGGGGCGGCGTATTCCATTGTTCGTAGGACAGGTGGAACGTCCCCCAATGGATCGGGATCGCGGTCGACGCGCCCAGCCGTTTGAACACCTCCACCGCCTGTTGCGGGCCGATATGCGCGTCCGACGCCATCTGCCCTTTCCAGAAGCGGAACGCGCCGATGGGGATCAGGGCCAGCCGGATCGGGCCGAAGCGGGCGGCTTCATAGGGCCAGCCCATGTCGCCCGCGCCAGTGTCGCCTGCAAAGAAGATGTTGCCCGCGCGGGTCTCGATCAGAAAGCTGGACCAGAGCGCGCGGTTGCGATCCGTGCCCCAGCGGCTGCCCCAATGATGGTTGCGGGTCACATGGACGCGATAGTCGGGGCAATGTTCGTAATTGCCGCACTGGATCACTGCCTGCGGGGCAAGCCCGTTGAGCGCCGCGCCGCTGACCGACTGGCCCCAGTCAAGCGCGGTCGACGGGATGCCGTGCGCCTTCAATATCGTGTCATTGCCCAGGCTGGTGACGATCCTGGGCCGGTCGCGCTCCCACAATCGCTTCAGCGTCGGCAGGTCCATATGATCATAATGATTGTGGCTCAGGACGATCAGGTCGATCCGGGGCAGATCATCGAAGCGGACGCCCGGCGGCGCGATCCTCTTGGGGCCGAAGGGGGGCAGGGGGCTGGCATGGTCCGACCAGATCGGATCGGTCAATATGTTGATGCCCGCCGCCTGCACCAGCACCGTGGCATGGCCCACCCATGTCGCCACCATCCCGCGCGGCGCCGCGAAGGGCGCGGGGCGGGCGGGCTTGACGGCGATCGCGTCGGGCCATTTTGGCCGGTCGTCATGGCCCAGAAGCCAGCTGGCGATAAAGCCCCGTCGGCTCGTCCCCGGCGGGGCGGGCACGTCGATCACGCCATCGGGATTGAAGAAATGCGCGCCGTCATAATGACGGCTCACCGGCCCTTCATAATAGATGCGGTCGAGGAAGGGCGGCACGATCGTAACGGCCAGGCACAGGGCGACCATTGCAAACAGCAATGTCACCCCGATGCCCTTCACGAATTTGGCAATCACTCCGCCGCGATGCCCGCCGCCTTGAACATGTCGGGATCGGTGGCTTCGTCCGCATTGGCGGGCGTTGCGCGGGTCTTGCGGCGGTCGAACGCGTCCCAGACCTCGTTCCACTGGCCGCGCGTCGCGCCCTTTGAATATTCGGTCGCGCGGGTTTCAAAGAAGTTGGCATGTTCGACGCCATTGAGCATCGGGGTCAGCCAGGGGAGCGGATGCTCGTCGATCATGTAGATGGGTTTGAGGCCCAGCTGGCCCAGCCGCCAGTCGGCGATATAGCGGACATATTTCTTGATGTCCTTGGGCGTCATGCCCGGCACCGGACCCATTTCGAACACCAGATCGACAAACGCATCCTCGATACGGACGGTTTTCTGGCACATGTCCATGATGTCGTCCTTGACCGAAGGGGTCAGGCACTGGCGTTCGGCGCAGAAGGCGTGGAACAGCTTGATGATGCCCTCGCAATGCAGCGTTTCGTCGCGGATCGACCATGTGACGATCTGCCCCATGCCCTTCATCTTGTTGAAGCGCGGGAAGTTCATCAGCATCGCGAAGCTGGCGAAGAGCTGCAACCCTTCGGTAAAGCCGCCGAACATGGCCAGCGTGCGGGCAATATCCTCGTCCGTGTCGACGCCGAACTGTTGCAGATAGTCGTGCTTGTCCTTCATCTCCTTATATTGGAGGAAGGCCGAATATTCGCTTTCGGGCATTCCGATCGTGTCGAGCAGATGCGAGTAGGCGGCGATATGGACGGTTTCCATGTTGCTGAACGCGGTCAGCATCATCTTGACTTCGGTCGGCTTGAACACGCGGCCATATTTTTCGTGGTAGCAATCCTGCACTTCCACGTCCGCTTGGGTGAAGAAGCGGAAAATCTGCGTCAGCAGGTTGCGCTCATGATCGGACAGCTTCTGCGCCCAATCACGGCAATCCTCGCCCAAAGGCACTTCTTCGGGCAACCAGTGCAGCTGCTGCTGCCGCTTCCAGAACTCATAGGCCCATGGATATTCGAACGGCTTGTAGACTTTGGAGGCTTGGAGAAGGGACATAGGGGTTACTCCTGCGGCAATGACCGCAAACTAAAAAACAGCATGATCGACCGGAACGCGCCTGGGCGCATCAACCGGCCGATCACAATATGTCACTGGCAGGCCAGGCACTCGTCATAATCGGTGCTGCCGCCGGCCAGTTCGAACTTGGGTGCGTCGATCGTGTTGTCGGCCTCCACCCCGCCCGCGAAACCTGCGCGCTGCACGCTCTTGGACCGCAGATAGTAAAGCGACTTGATGCCCAGTTCCCACGCGCGGAAGTGGAGCATCAGCAGATCCCATTTCTCCACGTCGGCGGGGATGAACAGATTGAGCGACTGCGCCTGGTCGATATAGGGTGTGCGGTCGGCGGCCAGTTCGAGCAGCCAGCGCTGGTCGATTTCGAAGCTGGTCTTGAACGTGTCCTTTTCTTCCTGGCTCAGGAAGTCGAGATGCTGGACCGAGCCGCCATGCTCCAGGATCGAGTTCCAGACATTGGTCGAATCCTTGGCCTTTTCGACCAGCAATTTTTCCAGATAGGGATTCTTGATCGAGAAGCTGCCCGACAGCGTCTTGTGGGTATAGATGTTCGCCGGGATCGGTTCGATGCAGGCCGACGTGCCGCCGCAGATGATGGAGATGGACGCGGTCGGCGCGATCGCCATCTTGCAGGAGAAACGCTCCATCACGCCCTGATCGGCAGCATCGGGGCAGGGGCCGCGCTCGATCGCCAACTGCATCGAGGCTTCGTCCACCTGGCTCTTGATATGCTTGAACATGCGCAGGTTCCACGACTTGGCCATGGCCCCTTCGAACGGGATACCGCGCGCCTGCAGGAAGCTGTGGAAGCCCATGACGCCAAGCCCGACCGATCGTTCGCGCATCGCGCTATATTTGGCGCGCGCCATTTCCGGCGGCGCACGGTCGATATAGTCCTGCAGCACATTGTCGAGGAAACGCATGATATCCTCGGCAAACAGCTTCTCATCCTTCCACTCGTCCCAGGTTTCCAGGTTCATCGAGGAAAGGCAGCACACGGCGGTGCGGTCATTGCCGAGATGGTCGCGACCCGTCGGCAGGGTGATTTCGGAACAGAGATTCGATGTCGAGACCTTAAGGCCCAGATCGCGATGATGTTTGGGCATCATGCGGTTCACCGTGTCGTTGAACACGATATAGGGCTCGCCCGTGGCCAGGCGGGTTTCGACCAGCTTCTGGAACAGCGCGCGGGCATTGACGGTGCCGCGGATCGACTGGTCCTTGGGGCTGCGCAGGTTGAAATCGCTGCCGTCGCGCACCGCTTCCATGAATTCGTCGGTCAGCAGCACGCCATGATGCAGGTTCAGCGCCTTGCGGTTGAAGTCGCCGCTGGGCTTGCGAATTTCAAGGAACTCCTCGATTTCCGGGTGCGACACGTCAAGATAGCAGGCAGCGGAACCGCGACGCAGGCTGCCCTGGCTGATCGCCAGCGTCAGCGAATCCATGACGCGGACGAAGGGGATGATGCCGCTGGTCTTGCCGTTGAGGCCGACCGGCTCGCCAATGCCGCGCACGCTGCCCCAATAGGTGCCGATGCCGCCCCCGCGCGATGCCAGCCAGACATTCTCGTTCCAGGTGTTGACGATGCCTTCCAGGCTGTCGTCCACGCTGTTGAGATAGCAGCTGATGGGCAGGCCGCGTCCGGTGCCGCCGTTGGACAGGACCGGGGTGGCGGGCATGAACCAGAGACGGGAGATATAGTCATAGACGCGCTGGGCGTGCGCCTGATCATCGGCATAGGCCGCCGCCACACGGGCGAACAGATCCTGATAGCTTTCGCCGGGCAACAGATAGCGGTCGTTCAACGTGTCCTTGCCAAACTCGGTCAGCAGCGCGTCGCGCGACGGATCGGTCACGACGTCGAAGCGTCGTTCCTGCACCGAGGAAGAGGACAAAGGTTCGGCCTTGGTCGGCGCGACAGGCTGTTCGCTCACCCGGTCCATCACATCATCCATCACAGTCGCCACGTCGTTTGTACCACCCTGTCCACTATCACGAAAATCCATGTACGCCCCCGAATGTTCCCGTTTCGTTCGATTCGGTCAAGCGGTGTTCGGCAGGTGCCAACACCCTAGCAGATACCGTATCGCAACGGGGTCGAAATGGGACCAACTGACGGGATTGCAGGGACGAAATCCCCCTTGCGCTGAAAACCGGTCCAGCGACGCAATCACTATCTGTTGGGTGACCCCCGTTTACCCGATACCACAGATAGTGCCATAGCCTGTTTTACGCGCAAGAGGGTAAATGACGGTTTAGGGACTCAATTCGTCGCTGTTCCGATTCCGTTCATCGCTGTTTCTACCCGTTGCGACGCAGCGACGCGTGGACTTTCCTCGTTCCCCCGAAAGACAAGAGCGAAAAGCGGAATAAAAAATAATTTTGGCTTGCCACGCAAATGCGTGGGCGCACGCAAAAGGGGCTATGGTGTCGCCTCCGACTGCCTGCCCCGTTCCCCCTATGCAGAGGCCGACCGATGATTCTCTATTATCACCCGCTCTCTTCCTATTGCTGGAAAGTGCTGATCGCCTTTTACGAAAATGGCACGCCCTTCACGCCGCGCATGCTGGAAGGCGAGGGTGTCGCGCAGGAATGGCTGGCGCTGTGGCCAATCGGCAAATTTCCCGTATTGCGCGATTCGACCCGCGACATGACCGTCGCCGAAGCCAGCATCATCATCGAATATCTGGCGACGCATGAGCCGGGCACCTTCCGGCCGATACCGCTCAACCCCGACGCTGCGCTACAGGTGCGGATGATGGACCGGCTGTTCGACAATTATGTGATGACGCCGATGCAGGCGATCGTCGCCGACCGGCTGCGCCCGGCCGACTCGCGCGACCCTTATGGCGTGGAGCAAGCGCGCGCCCTGATCGCAAAAGCCTATGCCTTGCTGGAAACGCGCATCGGCGCGCAGGGATGGGCGGTGGGGGACAATTTCACCCTGGCCGATTGCGCGGCGGCCCCCGCGCTCTTCTATGCCGACAGGATCGCGCCGATCGGCAGCGATCATCCTCGCCTTGCGGCCTATCTCGCCCGGCTCGTCGCCCGGCCCAGCTTCGCGCGGGTGCTGATGGAGAAGGAACCATGGTGGCCGATGTTCCCCTTTGCGAACGGCTAGGCCTCCCCTCTCTGGACAGGCGGGCGATTCCTGATTAGCCGCTGCCCGAGCAGGAACCCGCCGTGCAGGGCCGGGCCGCAGACATAAGGGATTTGGGTAAGATGACGCTCATCAAGACCGCCGACCTGATCGAGAGCGTCGCCGACGCGCTTCAGTTCATCAGCTATTATCACCCGATGGATTATATCCGTGCGCTGGGCAAAGCCTATGAGGCAGAACAAAGCCCGGCGGCCAAGGACGCCATCGCCCAGATCCTGACCAACAGCCGCATGTGTGCGGAGGGGCATCGCCCGATCTGCCAGGACACCGGCATCGTCAATGTGTTCGTCAAATGGGGCATGGAATGCCGCCTGGACGACAATAGCCGGTCGATGCAGGAGGTGATCGACGAAGGGGTGCGCCGCGCCTATCTCAACCCCGAAAACCGCCTGCGTGCCTCCATCCTGCGCGATCCCGCGTTCAGCCGCCAGAATACCAAGGATAATACGCCCTGCGTCCTGTCGGTCGAAATGGTGCCCGGCAACAAGGTGGTGATCGACGTCGCGGCCAAGGGCGGCGGCAGCGAAAACAAGACCAAGTTCAAGATGATGAACCCCAGCGATTCTATCGTCGACTGGGTGCTGGAGATGGTGCCGCAAATGGGCGCTGGCTGGTGCCCGCCCGGCATGCTGGGCATCGGCATTGGCGGCACCGCGGAAAAGGCGGTCGCCCTGGCCAAGGAAAGCCTGATGGACGCGATCGACATGGGCGAGCTCAAGGCGCGCGGACCACAGACCGAGATCGAGAAGATGCGGGTCGAGATTTTCGACAAGGTCAATGCGCTGGGCATCGGCGCGCAGGGTCTGGGCGGCCTGTCCACCATACTGGACGTCAAGATTTACGACTATCCCTGCCATGCGGCGGGCAAGCCCGTGGCGATGATCCCCAATTGCGCCGCCACCCGCCACGCCCATTTCACGCTCGACGGCTCCGGCCCCGCCTATCTGGAAGCGCCCAAGCTGTCCGAATGGCCCGACGTCAACTGGACGCCGAGCAAGGAAGCGATCCGCGTCGATCTCAACACGCTGACGCCGGACATCGTCCAGGGCTGGAAGCATGGCGACCGGCTGCTGCTGAACGGCAAGATGCTGACCGGGCGCGACGCCGCGCACAAGCGGATCAAGGACATGCTGAGCCGCGGCGAGAGCCTGCCGGTCGATTTCAAGGGCCGCGTCATCTATTATGTCGGCCCGGTCGATCCGGTCGGCGACGAAGTGGTCGGTCCTGCCGGTCCCACCACCGCAACGCGCATGGACAGCTTCATGGACATGATGCTGGAGCAAGGCCTGCTGGGCTGCGTCGGCAAGGCCGAGCGCGGGGTCGCGGCGACCAAAGCTATCGCCAAGCATAAGAGCGCCTATCTGATGGCGGTCGGTGGTGCCGCCTATCTGGTCGCTCGCGCGATCAAGGGGGCCAAGGTCGTGGGCTTTGAGGATCTGGGCATGGAAGCGATCTATGAATTCGATGTGCAGGACATGCCCGTGACCGTTGCGGTCGATAGCGAAGGCCAGAATGTCCACCATCTCGCTCCGCTGGTCTGGCAGGAAAAGATCAAGCGCGAAGGGTTGCTGGAAAACGCCTGATGCAAGCTGCCCCCCATGCCGTGCGTGGGGGGATCAGCTAATCGCACCAACCTGGATCAAGGGGCCGGAACCCCGGCCGCTACACGGCATTGTCTCCGCACCTTCATGCCGGAGCCAGTCTCATGTCCTTCACGCAACTCGACCCACCCTTGCCCGTCCATGTGGAGGGCAAGGGGAAGGGTTATGCCCTTGCCGTCATCGATTATGGGCAGGAACATAATCTGATCTGGGTCACCGGCCTGTCCGACAGCGGCGAAATCTGGTGCGCGCCCAATCCGCTGGTGCGGCTGGAGGGTAACTGGACGATGGGGCGGAACCTGGCACGCCATGTACCGCCAGGCGTCCAGCCCAGCTAAACGCAAACAACTGTCTGGCAAGCGCCATACACCGCTGTTATCCTGTCCCCCATGACGGGGGAAATCGACGCGGCGGGGGACGCCATCACCGGAGGCATGATCGCGCGCGCGGTCGAGCCGGGGCATGGCGAATCCGATCATGATGGCCATGGCAAATGCCTCAACTGTGGCGCGGAACTGACCGGCGCCTATTGCGCGCAATGCGGGCAGGCGGCGCATCTCCATCGCAGCTTCGGCGCGATCGGCCATGATCTGGCCCATGGCGTGCTGCATTTTGAAGGCAAGATATTCCGGACATTGCCCGAACTGGCGCTGCGTCCGGGTAAGCTGACGCGGCGCTACATCCATGGCGAGCGGGCGAAATTCGTGTCGCCCTTCGCGCTGTTCCTGTTCAGCGCCTTCCTCATGTACGCCATCTTCTCGCTCACCAGCGGCCATGGCGCCAGCGCGGGCAAGATGGTGCAGATGGACGATGGCGCCATCGCGGAACTGCGCGCCGAAGAGGCCAGGGCCGACGCGCGGATTGCGAAGATCGAAACACGGTTGAAAGAGCCGGGCCTGACGCCGAAGCGGCGCGAGAAGCTGAACGAGGATTTGAGCGAGGCGCGCGAGGAGCGACAGGGCCTGACGCTCGCCGCCAACATGACGCAAACCCTGCGTGGCGAGGGCATGAATGGCGGAGTCGCGGCCACGGTGGGAGAGGTCGTCAGCGCGGCGGCGAAAGACCCGGAACTGGCCTATTACAAGCTCAAGGCCAATGCCTATAAATTCTCCTGGGCACTGATCCTGTTTTCCATGCCGTTCGTGTGGCTGCTCTTCCCGTTCAACCGCCGCTTCAAAATGTACGACCATGCGATCTACGTCACCTATTCGATCGCTTTCATGTCCCTGCTCTTTTCATTGTCGATGCTGTTGTCGGCGCTGCATGTCACCGCCGGACTGGTGACGACGGCGCTGCTGCTCTACGCCGCCTGGCACATGTATCGGCAGATGAAGGACGCCTACAGCCTGTCGCGCTTTGGCGCGATGTGGCGGCTGCCCCTGCTCTATATGTTCGCCTGCGTGGCGCTGGCGCTGGTCTTCACCATGCTGGTGATGATGGGATGACGCCGGGCGTCCGGCGGCCATAGCAGCGCGATGATCACGTCCCCGATCTGGTTGCCCGCGACGCTGATGGCGGGCGGGATGCAGGCTTGGCGCACCGCCGTCCAGCGGCGCGTCAGTCATAGCCTGTCGCTCAATGCGGCGGGGCTGGTGCGCTACCTTTACGGACTGCCGTTCGCTATTGTGTTGCTGGGCGGATATTGGCTGGTCAATCCAGCGCCTCTGCCTGCACTCGGGCCGTTGTTCCTGCTTTTCTGCATCGGCGGCGGGCTGGCGCAGATCGTTGCGACCAACCTGCTGATCCTGGCATTTGGATACCGTAATTTCGTCGTCGGCACCGCTTATTCCAAGACCGAGGCGGTCCAGGGCGCGCTACTGTCCTTCCTGCTGATGGGCGAGCGTCTCTCGCCGCTGGCCTGGGGCGGGATCGGCTGCGGCGTGGTGGGCGTGATGCTGCTGTCGACCGGGGGCAGGCGCATGGGGGCGGTGGATTTCGTCCGCGCGCTGGGCCAGCCTGCCGCCCTCTGCGGCATAGCTTCTGGATTTTTCTTCGCCCTGACCGCGATCGGCATCCGCCGCGCAACGCAGCAGGTGGACACGGGCGATGCGGTCCTGGCGGCGCTGATCGTGCTGGTCGTGACGGTCGCGCTTCAGACCCTGATGCAGGGCGGCTACCTATTGGCGCGCGAATCAGGCGAAATGCGGCGCGTGTTCGCCACCTGGCGGGTATCGGGACAGGTCGGGATGCTCTCGGCGCTAGGATCGGCCTGCTGGTTCACCGGCTTTGCAACGGCACCGGTCGCGCTGGTGCGGATCGTCGGGCAGATCGAGGTCGCCTTCACCATGGGTTTTGCGCATTTTTACCTGAAGGAACAGATGCAGCGGAGCGAGGCCATCGGGCTGCTGCTGGTGGTGTCCGGGGTGGTGCTGGCGCTGGCCGGATCGCTCTGACGCATCGCTAATCTTTTCTTTACCATGTTGAGCTAGCCCTCGATCCGTGGGTAGCGAAACGAAATCCGAAACCGTTGCAAGAGCGGTTATGAAGGTGGCCAAATTGTCGGGCGACCTGGGCATACGCACGCTCGATCTACAGGCCGACATCAGCGAACTGGCCGACCGCGTTACGCAGCAGGCGCGCACGATCGAGGCGATCAGCGGCGCAGCGACGCAATTGTCGCACGATGGCGAAAGCGTGGCCAATGCCGGGCAGGACGCCCGTGCCAAGGCGGTGGCGGCCCGTTCCATCATCGACGATTCCGGGCGACAACTCTCCGCCGCCAACCATGTCTTTGTCGATCTGATCGATCAGGTCAGCCGTATTCATGAGCGGCTGGACGGCTTTGGCGAAGCGCTCAAGACCGTCGCCCATGTCACCAATGTGATCAGCGGCATCGCGCGGCAGACCAATTTGCTGGCGCTCAACGCCACGATAGAGGCGGCACGCGCGGGCGATGCCGGGCGCGGCTTTGCCGTCGTCGCCGCCGAAGTGAAGAAACTGGCGCAGGAAACCGGCGCGGCTACGCACACGATCGAACAATCGATCGCGGCTTTGACCAGCGAGGCGGGCGGGATGCTCGACAGCATCAACCGCGGCGCGCAGACCGCGCGCACCGCGCAATCGGATACGCGCAACATAGAGGCGCTGGTGGAGCGGCTTGGCTCGCTCATGGTTGACCTGTCGAGCAATACCGAGGGCGTGGCCGAACGGATCGCGTCGATCGTGGGATCGGCGGGGGAAATCCGCACTGGCCTGGCCGCGCTGGCCAGCACATCGGCGGACAATGCGGGCGGGTTGCAACGCCTGTCGGGCCGCGTATCGACCGCCAGCGACGATACCAACATGCTGCTGCAATATCTGGCCGAAAGCGGGGTCGCGATTCCCGATTCGCCCTATATCAGTTTCAGCCTGGAATCGGCCGAGATCGTCAGTCGCGCGATGGAGCAGGCGATCGACAGCGGGCGGATCAGCGAAGCCGCGTTGTTCGGCGATCTGCCAACCCCTATTCCCGGCACCAATCCGCAACAATATAGCCATCCCGTACAGGATGTGATGTTGCCCGCCGCGCGCGCGCAGCAGGAAAAGGCGCGCGCCTTCACTGGCCTGTTCGGCATGACCTTCACCGACCGCAATGCCTTTGGCGCGATTGCCATGCCCGAACGCGCCCATCCGCAGCGGCCGGGCGAGGATGTATGGAATGCGGAATATTCGCGGCAGGGCCTGATCTTCGATTTCGCCGATACGCGCGAACAATGCCGCACGATGCAGCCCTTCTGCATCAAGGCGTATCGCCGCCTGACCGCGGCGGGCGATGTCATCCTGCTCAAACAGGTGATCGCGTCGATCCATGTAAAGGGCCGGCACTGGGGCATACTCCAGATGGCCTATCAGGATCAGGGCTGAGGCAGCGATTATCGGATCGCCGCTGCACGATCCCGCCATTCTTCCGATTGCACCATCGGTGCCCTGCTCCCCGCCTCATCCTGCTCCACGATGAACGGGTGGTTTTGTGTCGTTCATGCAACAAGCTCTATCGTCATGGGTTCTGACATTCACGAATATGCCCATGCAAAGGACTCTGCCATGACGTTCACTTTCAGACAGGCTATTGCTGCCCTGTCACTCGGCGCGATGACGCTGACCGGCCTGGCCGCAACGCCCGCTTTCGCCCAGCCGGGCCGCGACAATCGCGAACGGCGCGAGGATCGCCAGGACCGCAGGGCCGACCGCCGGGACGATCGCCAGGACCGACGTGCCGACCGGCGCGATGATCGCCGCGACTGGCGCCGGGATCGTCGGGACGACCGCCGTGTTGCCTATCGTCAGCCCGGTCGCGTGGTGTACCGCTATGACTGGAACCGCCCCGATCCGCGTTATGGCCGCAGCTACCGGCCCGACCGCTATTATCGCGCCGGCTATGCGCCGATCCGCGTCGATCGCCGCACCCGCATCTATCGTGGCTATGATGACCGCTATTATTGCCGCCGGTCGGACGGCACCACTGGCCTGATCGTCGGCGCGGCGTTGGGCGGCCTGCTCGGCAGCCAGATCGATCGCGGCCAATCCAATGTCGCGGGCATATTGATCGGCGGCGGCGCAGGTGCGCTGCTCGGCCGTGAAATCGACCGGGGTGGCCTGAACTGCCGCTAAGCGGGACGAAGGGGCGGGCGCTGCGCGTTCGCCCCGTTCAGCACCATCCGTGACGCGCGCCGTCCCATTCGCGTGCCAGCCCTTCGGCGACGAGCATCCCGCCGATCGATTCGCCGCCGCGTGTCACGACCCTCAGCGATCGACCATAGCGGTCCGTATCCCGGTCCCCGCTCTCCAGCGAGAACGCCCCCGCATTCATCAGGGCCTGCAACCGCTCCGTCGCCCGCGCGCCCAAAGCGCCCTCGGCGGCGCAGCGCGGCCCGTGGGTTTCGGGCGTGTCGATATCGGCGATCCGATATTTCTCGCCGCCAAACCAGAATGTGTCGCCATCGACAACGCAATTCACACCACCCCCGCTATGGCAAAAGCCGAATTGCGCAGACAGCGCATCGGCGGCCATGCTTTGCCGGGGGTGCTCCAGGGGCGGCCAGGCACCGCGATCCATCCAAATCGGCCCGTACCAGCCAAGCAACAGGCCCAGACATAATGTGTAGATCAGCGCCGGGCCGCTAAAGCCCGCGCTGCGCCGTCGCGCGCGCCCATATCTCTGTCTCGCCATGTAGCGACGATAGGCGGCCATTGGCAAAGGGGGCGTTAAAGCCGGTCCAACCTCTCGCCAATCCGGTGAGGATCGAGTTTGACGCGGATCAATGACGCGCGGTTCCAATGCGTCATGCTGGCTATTCCATCATCCGAAACGGAGCCAGTCGATGAACGCCGCCGCGCCGCCCAGCCCCTATGTCCGCATCGGCGGCGAACCGGTCGTCGCGGCGATCGTCAACCGCTTCTATGACCTGATCGAACAGGACAGCCTCTACGCTGACCTGCGCGCGGTTCACGCCGCCGATCTGGGGCCGGTGCGTTTGGGCCTGACACGTTTCCTGTCGGGCTGGCTGGGCGGGCCGCGCGACTGGTTCGCGCGCGGCCAGTGCGTCATGTCGTTGCACCGCGCTTTCCCCATTACGCCCGCACTCGCCGACGACTGGGCGCTGGCGATGACATGCGCGATTGCAGGTCAGCAGGATATGGACCCCGCGATCGGCGACGCAATGGCGCAGGCACTGGGTCACATGGCGCGCGGCATGATCAATTTCGCGCTCGACGGGAGCAGTGAGGCGGCCTGATCGACCCGATCAGTCCTCGCTGCTTTCCGCCCCGTCCTCATCATCCATTGCCGGTTCGCCGGCATAGGCGTCCATGTCGATCTGGCCGGATCGGTTCATGGCGTTCATCGTGTCGACAAGGTCGGGTACGTCGTCGGGGATGATCTGGGCCGGATTGCCATGTCCGCCATGTTCGCTCTCTTCGCTGAGGTCGGTCGACCGCATCCGCGCGGACTCCGCCACATCCTGCGCCTGCGTGCCCGCCTCATTCTGTTCGCTATTCTCATCAATGTCATTATCGGGGATCGGATCGGCCATGGACGCTCTCCTGTAGCTGGTTCAATTCCGTCCCAACGGTCCGCACGGCACGCCGTTCCGCGTCGCCCTCGCTGAATCCACTGGACAGCATCAGGCCAAGGGGGCAAGGGCGGGCGCGATCCTTTCGCACTGCAGCAGGAATCCATCATGTCCCGCCAGCTTATTTCGTCCGGCTCGCCCTTTGAGGCGCAGGTCGGCTATTCCCGTGCCGTCGTCCAGGGTGACTGGTGCTTCGTCGCCGGCACCACCGGCACCGATCCGGAAACCAAGACCATGCCCGACAGCGTGGCCGAACAGGCCGCCAACGCGCTCAAGGTCATCGGCGCGGCGCTGGAGGAGGCGGGCTTTGCCTTTTCGGACGTGGTGCGCGTCACTTATTACATCACCGACCCTGCCTATTGGGACGAACTGGGGCAGGCGACCGCTCCTATATTCGGCACCATCCGCCCCGCCGCCAGTTGCGTCGTCGCCGGACTGATCAAGCCGAACATGAAAATCGAAATCGAAGTCACCGCATTCAAAGGGTAAGCCGCCATGATCACGATGTACGGCATCAAAAATTGCGACACGATCAAGAAGGCCCGCAATTTTCTCGACAATGAGCGCGTCTCCTACAGCTTCCACGACTATAAGGTGTCGGGCGTGGACAAGGCCAAGCTGGAGGAATGGGTGATGGAACATGGCTGGGAAACCATCCTCAACCGTTCCGGCACCACCTTCAAGGCGCTGGATGCCGGGGACAAGGCGCATATCGATGCGGACAAGGCCATCCTGCTGATGATGACCAACCCGTCGATGATCAAGCGCCCGATCCTGGACACGGGCAAGCAAACCATCGTCGGTTTCAAGGCGACGACCTATGAGAACGCCCTGGCAGGTGCCATAGCATGACCGGGCGGCGCCTGATCCGCGCCTGCCTGACGCTCCTGTTGCTCCTGTTGCCGGTGGAGATGGCCATGGCCGAACCCTTGTTGATCGCCCATCGCGGGGCCAGCGGCGAGCGGCCGGAACATACGCTCGCCGCCTATGAGCGGGCGATTGACGAGGGCGCGGACTTTATCGAGCCGGATCTGGTCCTGACCAAGGACGGCATATTGGTCGCCCGCCACGAAAATGAGATCAGCGGCACGACCGATATTGCCGATCACCCCGAATTTGCCGATCGCAAAACGACCAAGACCATCGATGGCGCGGCGGTCACGGGCTGGTTCACCGAAGATTTTACCCTGGCCGAACTGCGGACCCTGCGCGCGCGCGAACGGCTGCCCATGCTGCGCCCCGCCAACACCCGCTTCAATGATCTCTATCTCATCCCGACATTCGAGGAGATATTGAAGCTGGTCCGCGCCAAGGAGGCGGAAGCGGGTCGCCGCATCGGCCTCTATCCCGAAACCAAGCATCCCAGCTATTTCGCCGGGATCGGACTGCCGCATCAGGCGCCGATGCTCGCGCTGCTGGAACAATATGGCTATCTGACGGAGGCCGACCCGGTCTTTATCCAGTCGTTCGAGGTCGGCAATCTTCAGGCCTTGCGCGCCGCCACCCGGCTGCGGCTGATCCAGTTGATCGATAGCACCGCTGGCCCGGCCGACCGGCCTGACCTGAGCTATGACGGCATGATGAGCGTCGAGGGGCTGCGCGCGATCGCCGACTATGCGGACGGCATCGGTCCTTCCACCAATCGCGTACTGGCCGACGGGGGCGCCACCGCGCTGGTGGGGCAGGCGCATGATGCCGGCCTGCAGGTCCATATCTGGACCTTGCGGATGGAAAATATGTTCCTGCCCGCCCAGTATCAGCGGACCGACGACCCGGAGGGGCGGGGCGATTTTGCGGGCTATGTTCGTGCCGTGGCGGCGACCGGGGTGGACGCGGTCTTCACCGATTTCCCCGCCCAGGCACGCGCCGCGCTGGAGAAAGCCGCGCCCTGACTTGTCAAACGCATCGGCTGAGCGAATAACGGAAATATGCTGTCCCAAAAGACCCGTTATGCCATCCGCGCGCTCCAGCATCTGGCCGACCGCTATCGTCAGGGACCGGTGCCGCTGAACGAGATTGCCACGCGCCAGAATATTCCGGGCAAATTCCTGACGGTGATCCTGTCGGAATTGTCGCGCGAAGGGCTGGTGGCGACGCAGCGGGGCAGGGACGGGGGCTATTGGCTTGCGCTCGCGCCGGTCGACATCAGCTATGGCGACATTGTCCGCCTGACCCGCGGGTCGCTCGCGCTCACCCCCTGCGCCAGCCGCTTTGCCCATGAAAGCTGCACCAACTGCCTGCCCGAATCGGAATGTCGCCTGCACCGGGTGATGCTTCGCGTGCGGGATGAAACCGCGCGGGTGCTGGACGGGATCAGCCTGGCCGAGCCGTTCGCGGCGCTGGGCGAGGCATAGGCCTTGCGCCGACCGCGTCGCTTCGCCACATCGGGCCTATGACGACATCCCCGCAAGCTACGTCCCAGCAGGACCGCCCGCTCAGGGCAACGCTGATCCCGGTCACCCCGCTCCAGCAGAACTGCACGCTTTTCTGGTGCACCGCCACCATGCGCGGCGCGTTCGTTGATCCGGGTGGCGACCTGCCGGTGTTGAAGCAGGCAGCGGCGCAGCATGGCGTGACGATTGAAAAGCTGCTCGTGACCCATGGGCATATCGATCATTGCGGGCAGGCGGGCGTGCTGGCCCGCGACCTTGGCGTACCTATTGAGGGACCGCATGAGGATGACCGCTTCTGGATCGACAAGCTGGCGCAGGATGGCGCGCGCTGGGGCGTGCCGGGCGAAAGTTTCGAGCCGGACCGCTGGCTGGTCGATGGCGATCAGGTGACCGTGGGCGATCTGACCCTCGACGTCCTCCATTGTCCCGGCCATACGCCCGGCCATGTCGTATTCCACCACGCCCCCAGCAAGCTTGCCATCGTCGGCGATGTGCTGTTTCAGGGGTCGATCGGTCGCACCGATTTCCCGCGCGGCAACCATCAGCAATTGATCGACGCCATCACCGGCAAGCTTTGGCCGTTGGGCGGGGATACAGCCTTCGTCCCCGGCCATGGCCAGATGAGCAATTTTGCCCATGAGCGCCGCACGAATCCCTTCGTCGCCGATTCGGTGCTGGGCTGATCCTCGCCGATATGGGGATGTGACGGGCGCCCGCAGTCAGGCGCGCCATCCTTTATACATGGGCGGATAGCGCGGGCGGCGCCGGCATCTCCCGCGTGGCGGTATAGGCGATCGTCAGCGCCGTGATCGCCAGGCCGGCCGTCACCAGCCATGTCAGCAGCGCACCGCCAGCCCGCCAGGGGGTGGGGGCTTCGGCATCCATACCAAACGCATGGGCCACGCGCGCCACGATATAGACCAGCGCACCGATCCACAGCCATAGCGAAGCGCCAACCGCCAGTTCGACCACCAGGAACAGGATCAGCACGATCGGGGTATATTCGACAAAATTGGCGTGCGCCCGCATCCGCCTGGCCAGCAGCGTATTGCCCGCATCGCCATGCAATATTTTGCCCGAAATACGAATCCGCGCGCATCGCGTCGCTATCCACAGATTGAGCAGCGCGCAGGCCGCGGCGAAGGTCAGCGTGATCGGCAGGAGCATCGATTTTCCCTTCATTTCTATGCCCTGCACCCTAGCTGCTGCGGCTTGGCAGGCAAGGAAGGACTTGCGCCCCGATCAAAAAGCGCTATAGGCGCAGGGCTTCGCGATCACCCAGGGCCGCATGGGTCTGCGGCGCCTGTGGCGTCAGCTTTCATGTTGGATCTGGCCGTTCGCACAACCTGATAGATTTACGGAACAAGGTGCCGATATGGCTGTCCCCAAAAGGAAAACGTCCCCCTCCAAGCGCGGTATGCGCCGTAGCCACGATTCGCTGCGCGTCGAAGCGTTCCAGGAATGCCCCAACTGCGGTGAACTCAAGCGTCCCCACAATATGTGCGGCGCCTGTGGCCATTATAACGGCCGCGAAATCGTCGCCGTCGGGGCGTAACGACTTTTCGATCTCCGCAAAGGGGTGATCTAGGGTGTCCAGCCAGCCGCGAATCGCCATAGACGCGATGGGCGGGGATGAAGGCGTGCGCGTGATGATGGCGGGTGTGGCGCTCGCCCGTCACCGCCATGACGGGCTGCGCTTCACCCTGTTCGGTGACGAAACCCGCATCAAGGCGGCGCTCGACAACCATCCCAATTTGCGCGCGGCGTCCGACGTCGTCCATGCCGATACCGTCGTCGATGGCGCTGACAAGCCGAGCGTTGCGATTCGCAAGAAGAGCAGCTCGATGAGCATGGCCATAGCGGCCGTGAAGTCGGGTGATGCCGGTGCAGCCGTGTCGGCGGGCAATACCGGTGCGCTGATGGCCATGGCCAAGCTGGCGCTGCGCACCATGCCCGGCATTGATCGGCCCGCACTGTCGGCCCTGTTGCCCACGCGTGGCGACAATGACGTCGTCATGCTCGATCTGGGCGCGAACACCGAATGCGACGCCCGCAATCTCGTCCAGTTCGCGGTGATGGGGGCAGCCTATGCCCGCATCGCATTCGATCTGGAGCGGCCGCGCGTGCGCCTGCTCAACATCGGTACCGAAGAGCTAAAGGGTACGGATGAAATTCGCGACGCTGCGGCCATCCTGCGCGCTGCGGACGTCCTGCCGATGAGCTTTGACGGCTTTACCGAAGGCGACAAGATCAGCCGGGGCGATACCGACGTCATCGTGTGCGACGGTTTTTCCGGCAATGTCGCGCTCAAGACGATCGAAGGTACGGCGCGCTTCGTCACCGATGTGCTGCGCAACGCTTTCACCAGTTCGATCCGTTCGAAGATCGGCTTCCTGATCTCGAAACCCGCGATGCATCTGCTCAAGCATCATCTTGATCCCAACAATCATAATGGCGCGGTATTTCTGGGCCTCAATGGCGTGGTCGTCAAAAGCCACGGGAGCGCGGACGCCAAGGGCATCGCCAATGCGGTTCATGTCGCCGCCCGCCTGCTGGAAGAAGACATCACCCGCCGCATCGCGGCCGACATGGCCGCCGTTCAGGCGCTTATTGCCTCGTCGAAGCTGGAGCAGCCCGTCAAGTGATCCGTCGTGCAATTCTCCTGGGGACCGGATCGGCGCTGCCGGCGCGTGCGGTCAGCAACGCGGAACTGGCACAGACCGTAGATACGAGCGACGAATGGATTGTCGAGCGCACCGGCATCCGCAATCGCTATATCGCGGGCGATGGTGAAACCACCGCCTCGCTGGCGGCTGACGCGGCGCAGGCCGCTCTCGATGCCGCGGGCGTTGCGGCGCAGGACATCGACCTCATCATTCTGGCGACCGCGACCCCGGACCAGACCTTCCCCGCCTCCGCTACCAGGGTGCAGGCCGCGCTGGGCATCGATGATTGCGTCGCCTTTGACGTCGCGGCCGTCTGCTCCGGCTTCCTCTACGCCATGACCGTTGCCGACAGCATGATCTGCTCCGGCGCGGCCCGGCGCGCGCTGGTGATCGGTGCGGAAACCTTCAGCCGTATTCTCGACTGGGAAGATCGCACCACCTGCGTCCTCTTTGGCGATGGCGCTGGCGCAGTCGTGCTGGGCGCGGAGGAAAGCGCGGATGGCGCGCGCGGCATATTGGCCAGCAAGCTGCACGCCGATGGCCGCCACAACGGCCTTCTCTATGTCGATGGCGGACCGTCCACGACGCAGACCGTGGGCAAGCTGCGGATGAAGGGGCAGGAAGTGTTCCGCCACGCCGTGGTCAATCTCGCCTCGGTGCTGAACGAAGTCATGGCGACGGCGGGCCTGTCCAACAGCGATATCGACTGGCTGGTGCCGCATCAGGCCAATGCCCGCATCCTGGACGCTACCGCGCGCAAGCTCAAACTCTCGCCCGACCGGGTTGTCGTGACCGTCGATCGCCACGCCAATACCTCGGCTGCGTCAGTGCCGCTGGCGCTCGATTGCGCGGTGCGCGACGGCCGGATCAAGCCGGGCGACCTTATCGTGCTCGAAGCGATGGGCGGCGGCTTCACCTGGGGTGCCTGCGTCTTGCGGGTCTGATCCCGCAAAATCACGCAACCTTGCCAAAGCCCTGCGAATCCCGCACATTCCCGCAAAGGCCATCCGACTATGGTGGCCCAAGGGGTGGAAATGGGGAATCCGATGACCGGCACAGGCACATTAACGCGCGCAGACCTTGCTGAAAGCGTCAACCGCCACGTCGGCCTGTCGCGGGCCGAAGCGGCAGCGCTGATCGAATCGATCCTGGGCCATATGTCCGACGCGCTGGAACGCGGCGAAAATGTGAAGATTTCGAGCTTTGGCACTTTCGTCCTGCGCGACAAGACCCAGCGCATGGGCCGCAATCCCAAGACCGGGGTGGAAGTGCCGATCGAACCGCGCCGCGTCCTGACCTTCCGCGCCAGCCAGACGATGCGGGATCGCGTCGCAGGCGACTGACGGGCGCTAGTGGATTGATTTTGACATTTGCATCCCCTGGCGGCTGGGATGGGTCTGCAAATGTCAGGATCGGACCACTAGGATGGCTGGGTGCGGAGTTTCGCGACGATGGCCTGCGCCGCGCGGGTTACATCGTCCCACGTCTGGGCAAAGCCCGCTTCGTCGCCATAATAGGGATCGGTCACGCCGCTCCCCTCCCGTCCCGGCACCATATCCATCAACAGCGCCAGCGTCGCGCTTCCGTCGGATGGCCGGATACGCCGCAGATTTTTGAGATTATCGCCATCCAGCGCGAAAATATGCGCGAAGCTGCGGAAATCGGCGGCGCGCACCTGACGCCCGCGATAGCCCGATATGTCGATGCCGTGGCGCTGCGCCTGCCGCACCGCGCGCGGGTCCGGCGGACAATCGACATGCCAGTCGCCCGTTCCCGCCGAATCAACGATAATGTCCAGCCCGGCCCGTTCCGCCTCCGCCCGCAACGCAGCCTCTGCCAGGGGCGACCGGCAGATATTGCCCAGGCACACGAAAAGGACGGATGACATGGTTGGGGCCGTCATCCCTCCGCCACCGCCGTCGACAGGCCCAGTCCCGGTACGCCGATGGAGCGCTTGCCCGAAAAATCGGTGCGCGCGACGATGACGCCCAATTTCTCCATATAGTCGATCAACCGGCGCACTCGCCCCGGTGAACTGGTGCCATAGGCCCGCGCCAGCGCCGCATCGTCCGGGCAGGGCTGGCCCTGCATCGCCGCGCGCGCGATCAGCAGGAAGGGGGCCAGCATATCCTCCGGCAATGGGTCCGCCGCGCGCATCGCCGGTTCCCAGCGGACGTCGGCTGCATCCATCATCCCCGCCTGCGCCATGGCAAAACGCTTGCGGAAGGCCGGCAGGTCCAGCGGCGGGGTACGCAGCCCCTTCATCCGGCAGCGGACGCCAAAATCCTGATACAGCGTCGCTATGCTGGGCGCTGCATCGCCCAGATCGGCGACGATTTCCTCCAGCACCGTCATCACCACCGGCTCATTCTGGCCGAAATCCAGTTCAGGCGCGGCGGGCCGGGCCTGTGGCGAATCGGCCAGCGCGCGGATGATGTCCTCGGCGGCGCGGGGCGGGGGATCGGCACGGGGCGGCGCGACCGGCACGGCGTCCGCCGCTTCGGGGGCGAACAGCAATTCCTGAAAATCCTCGCCGCTGGTGACGGGGGGCGCCATCAGCTTGTGCGTGCCGCCGCGAGTGCTGGTCTTGACCGCGCCGATCTTTACCGCGACCGGACGGCGGCAGATCGCCGGACCCAGCGCCAAGAACCGCCCGCGCTCCAGATCGCGGATCTGCTCCGCCTGCCGCCGCTCCATCCCCAGCAGGTCGGCGGCGCGGGCCATGTCGATGTCCAGAAAGGTGCGCCCCATCAGAAAGTTGGAAGCTTCCGCCGCGACATTCTTGGCCAGTTTCGCCAGCCGCTGGGTTGCGATAACCCCTGCCAACCCGCGCTTGCGCCCCCGGCACATCAAATTGGTCATCGCCGCCAGCGATACCCGGCGCGCCTCGTCCGATACGTCGCCAGCGGCGGCGGGCGCAAACATCTGCGCCTCGTCGACCACAACCAATGCGGGATACCAATGGTCGCGCGGCGCATCGAACAGGGCGTTGAGGAAAGATGCGGCGCATTTCATCTGCGCGTCGATTTCCAGCGCTTCCAGGCTCAGCACCACCGACGCGCGATGTTCGCGTATCCGGGTCGCCATCTTGACGATCTCGCGCTCATTATAATCGCCCGCATCGATCACGACATGGCCATAGCGGTCGGCCAGCGTGACGAAATCCCCCTCCGGGTCGATCACCACCTGCTGCACCAGCGGCGCGCTTTCCTCCAGCAGGCGGCGCAGAAGATGCGACTTGCCCGACCCCGAATTGCCCTGGACGAGCAGCCGGGTGGCAAGCAATTCCTCCACGTCGACCAGCACGTCCTTGCCGTGGCTGTCGGTTCCTATGCTGATGCTGGCGGTCACGCTCGTCCTTTGGCCCAGCGGACCGGGTTGGCGCAAGAACTTGCTCACCAATTTTCAACCTGTGCCCATTAACCGGGGAGGATGGTTAAGAATCCCCTCCTCGTTCGTGTCCGCGACATGATGCGCAAACGTGCATTGCTGGCGGGTAGCAACAATCTGGGGGATACGATGGTGCCGCTTGGCGGCGTCATCCTGCTGGCCTTGATCGGCACGGCCATTCTCCTTGGCCTGCTCAGCGCCCAGATCGAACGCAATGCCGACGCCTATCTGCATCGCGTCGTCAATGGTGCGTTGCTGCGTGAGCGAGCCGCGGTGGGCGATGCTGTCATGGCGTCGGCGCGCTGGGACGATGCGGTAGGCCATGTCTATGGCGATTTCGACAGGCAATGGGCCGAAAGCAATCTGGCGACGGAAGTGGCCGATTCCTACGTGCTCGATGTCCGAGGACGGACGATCTGGTCGGCGGCGGGCAGCGAACTGCCCCGGCGCGCGCGCCGCCTGCCGCTGGACCAGGCGCTGGACCTGCCGGTACTGCATGAACTGATGACGGCGCTGCCGCAGAGTCACCGCGCCGCGCTGGACGAGCGCAAGGCCGTTGTCCGTTTCGTGCGGTTGCAGGGGCAGGCTACGATCCTGGGCGTCCGCGCGATCACGCCGTGGAAAGACGTCGCTCACTTGCCGTCCGGGGATGTGCGTTATCTGGTGCTGACCAAACCGATCGACGCCAAATTGCTGGCCGACATGAGCCGCACCAATCAATTGCCGCTGCGCTGGAATGTCGGCACCACCGGCGACACCGAAAACGGTATTCGGGTCAAGGATGTCACCGGGCGGGTGCTGGGGCAGGTGGAATGGCGCCGATCATCGGCGGGGGCGAAGGCGTTGCGCCAGATCATGCCCGCCGTCGCCATCATCGTCCTGACATTCCTGGCCATGTCGGGCTGGCTGGCATGGCGTCTGATGGCGGCGCATCGGGCCTTGCGCAAGCAGGTCCAGCTGTCGCGCGATGCGGAAAGTGAAGCGCGCTCCGCCGCCGAACAGGCCAGCAAGGCGCTGGTGCAGGCTGAAGCGGCCCGGCAGGCGTTGGCCGCCAGCGCCGATCAGGTCGCGGCGGAGGAACGGCGACATCAGGAAGAATTGCGGCGCAACGGGCGCGTGATAGCCGAAGCGCTGGAACGGTCCATGGCCCTGCTGGTGACGCAGCTATTCGAAACGGCTGCCGCGCTGGAACATAGCGCCGACGATACGATGCGCACGATCGACGAGCAGCAGCGGCACGTCGATACCGTGACGGCGCGCGCGCGCGATACCGCCGGATCGGCCCAGGCGATCGCCGCGACCATTGACGATCTGACGGCATCGATCGGGGCTTTCACCGGCACTGCCTATGACATCCGCGAATCGGCAGCGAGCGCCAGCGGACAGTCGGCCGCCGCCCACCACGCCAATGATAATCTGCGTCGCCATGTCGGCAGCGTCAACGAAGCGACGAAGCTGATCGCGGAGATTACCGGCCAGACCAACCTGCTGGCGCTCAACGCCACGATCGAGGCGGCCCGCGCCGGAGAGGCAGGGCGCGGCTTTGTGGTCGTCGCCAACGAAGTCAAGGCGCTGGCGGCCCAGACGGCCCAGACCACGCGGGAGATTCAGGCGCGCGCGGATGGGATCGAACAGGCGGCGGAACAGACCTTCGCGCTTGTCGGCTCGGTCGATACGGTCCTGGCCAGTCTGGTCGAGACGATCGGTGCGGCGGCCTCCTCCGCCCAGCAACAGCTTGCTTCGGTTGAGGATATTCAGCGCGTTTCCCGTTCGGTCGCGCTGGATGCGGGCGCCACCAATCAGGCGGTCGACGCGATTTCCCATGCCCTGCGGCATTCGGCGCAGGCCGCCGCTGCCACCCGTGCCCAGGGCGCGGCCGTACGACAGGGTGTGGAACAGGTGCAGGCAGAATTCGGCCGGCTGATCGAGGCGCTGAAGGCGGCTTGAATCGCGCAGCGCAAACGATGGGAAATGCTTGACCCTTTTACTGTTGCAATGCAGCATCGTTTCCATGGCGACTCTCTCCTCATCACCGTCCGCTCCTGCGATCACGCAGAACCCCGACATCCGCTATCTGGGGCGCCTGCTAGGCGATGTGATTCGCGCCTATGGCGGGGATAGCCTCTATCGCCAGACCGAATATATCCGCTCCGCCTCGGTCGATCGGGCGCGCGGCATACAGGGCGCGGACCTTGTCGATACCGGGCTGGACGCGCTCAGCCTCGACGACACGCTCAACTTCACCCGCGGCTTCATGCTGTTTTCGATGCTCGCCAATCTGGCCGAGGACCGGCAGGGGGTCGCGGCGGACCCAGGGGCCGATGTGGCGTCGGCGATCGCCCGGCTCGATTCGCACGGAATCGATCGTGACGCGGTGCTGGGGCTGCTGGCGCATTCGCTGATCGTCCCCGTTCTCACCGCCCACCCGACCGAGGTGCGGCGCAAGAGCATGATCGATCACAAGAATCGCATTGCCGATCTGATGCTGCTCAAGGATGCGGGTCGCCAGGAAACGGCTGACGGCGAAAATCTGGATGAGGCGATTTTTCGCCAGATCGCCCTGCTGTGGCAAACCCGTCCGCTGCGCCGTGAAAAACTGTTCGTCGCGGACGAGATCGACAATGTGCTCACCTATTTCCGCGACATATTCCTGCCTGTCCTGCCCGCCCTTTATACGCGGTGGGAGCGGGTGCTGGGCGCGCGCCCGCAAAGCTTTCTGCGGGTCGGCAGCTGGATCGGCGGCGACCGCGACGGCAATCCCTTCGTGCAGGCGCCCCAACTGGAATTCGCGCTCAAGCGTGGGGCGCAGGCGGCGCTCGCTTATTATCTCGATGCGCTGCATGCGCTAGGCGCGGAACTCTCGCTGTCGACCGAACTCGCCCATGTGCCGCAGGCGGTGCTGGACATTGCCGACGCCAGCGGCGACGAGTCGCCCAGTCGGCAGGACGAACCCTATCGCCGCGCCATTTCGGGCATCTACGCCCGGCTGGTCGCCACCTATGTGGCGTTGACCGGGGATCAGCCTCCGCGTCCCTCCAGCCTGAAAGGGCAGGCCTATGCTAGCCCCGCCGATTTCCGCCGCGATCTCGTCACCGTGGCCCAAGGGCTGGCGAGCGAGGGCAATGGCGCGCTGGCGACGGGGGGCGCGCTTGGCCGTCTGATCCGTGCGGTCGAAACCTTCGGCTTCCACCTTGCCACGCTCGACATGCGCCAGAATAGCGACGTGCATCAGCGCGTCGTCGCTGAACTGCTGAAGGTCGCGGGGGTCGAGCCGGACTATGCCGCGCTCGACGAATATGCCCGTATCGCGCTGCTGCGCCGGGAACTGGCCAATAACCGCCCGCTGGGGTCGCGCTTTTCCGACTATTCGGAGGAAACCGCGTCTGAACTGGCGATCGTCCATGCCGCTGCCGAAGCGCACCGCATCTATGGCCCCGCCTGCATCACCCATTATATCATTTCCAAGGCGGAAAGCGTGTCGGACCTGCTGGAGGTCAACATCCTGCTCAAGGAAGCCGGCCTGTGGCGCGCCGGCGTAGAAGGTTCGCCGCCCCAGGCGTCGATCATGTCGATCCCGCTGTTTGAAACCATCGCCGACCTGGAAGCTGCGCCGCAGATCATGTCGGCCTATTTCGGCCTGCCCGAAATAGCTGGCGTCGTGAAGCAGCGCGGCCATCAGGAAGTGATGATCGGCTATTCGGACAGCAACAAGGATGGTGGCTACATCACATCGACCTGGAGCCTGTTCAAGGCAAGCAAGGCGCTGGAGCCGGTCTTTGCCGAAGCCAGCGCGGCCATGCAGCTGTTCCATGGGCGTGGCGGCGCGGTCGGGCGCGGCGGCGGTTCCGCCTTCGCCGCGATCCAGGCTCAGCCGCGCGGCACCGTGCAGGGGCGCATCCGCATCACCGAACAGGGGGAGATGATCGCCGCCAAATTCGGATCGCGCGACGTCGCCATGACCAATTTGGAGGCGATGACGAGCGCGACCCTGCTCGCCAGTCTGGAACCTGAAGGCATTTCGGACAAGGACGCGGCGCGTTTTGCAGGCGCCATGGACGAACTGTCGCAAAACGCCTTCAATGCCTATCGCGATCTGGTTTACGGGACGGACGGCTTCAAGGAATTCTTCCGGCAGCTAACCCCGATTCAGGAGATTGCGGGCCTCAAGATCGGCTCCCGCCCCGCCAGCCGCACCAAAAGCGACCGGATCGAGGATTTGCGCGCCATCCCCTGGGTGTTCAGTTGGGCGCAGGCGCGCGTCATGCTGCCGGGCTGGTATGGCGTTGGCCATGCGATCGCAGCGTTCGAGGACAAGGCGCTGCTCGCCGACATGGCGCAAAGCTGGTCTTTCCTGAAGTCGGCCATGGGCAATCTGGAAATGGTGCTGGCCAAATCGGATCTGGGCATCGCGGCACGCTATCTGCCGCTGGTCGAAGATCAGGCGATGGCCGAAAGGCTATTTGGCCGTATCCGTGACGGCTGGGCATTGACCCATGACGGGCTGATGGCCGCGACCGGGCAGAGCCGCCTGCTGGAAAAGAATCCGACGCTGGAAACGTCCATCCGGCTCCGCCTGCCTTATATCGAACCGCTCAACCTGCTTCAGGTCGAATTGTTGAAGCGCCACCGTGCGGGCGAGGATGATCCGCGGATCAAGGAAGGCATCGAATTGTCGATCAACGCCATCGCGACGGCGCTGCGCAACAGCGGATGAAATGGAAATCCGGAACGGCGGCAGTCCAATGCGCCGTTCCGGACCCAGTCCCTGATCAGGGCGAAGCCTGAGCGGGGATCGGCTGGTGGGGCGGGCCGTTACAGCCCGCCCGATCCTTTAGAATTTCGCGACGACACCCGCCATCGGACGGATCGACCGGAAATTGCCCAGCGTGTCTGCCTGCACCCGGAAGCGGATGTTGCTGCTGGCGGCCGAACCGCCCATGTCAGCCGCCGACAGCTCGACGCCCGCGCCATAGGTGGTGCCATGGAAATCCGGGCTATCGGGGCCAAGCGCGTCGAAATTGACCCACTTGTAACCGACCTTGCCGAAAATCAGGCTGTCCTTGCCCGCCTTCACGCCGACCCGGCCAGCTGCGCCATATTCCCAGTCGATGTCGCCCGAAACGCCCTTGGACGCGGACCCTTCGACGCCGACAACCAGCGGGCCAGCGACATTATAGTTCACGCCAGCGACGCCTTCGACCATCCGGCCCTTATAGCCGACCGGAGGAATGCCTTCCTTGCCGGTTTCGCTATCGAAATTATGCACACCGCCCATCACGCCGACATAGGGCTCGATGCGGCTGGGGGAACCAGCCTGATCCTGCGCCATGGCGGCGGGAACGAAGGACGCGGCAGCAACTGCCGTCAAAAGCAGTGTCTTCATGGGTATGACCCTTTTCTGTTGTGGATTGGTGCGACGGTGTGGACCCGCCGGGTCGCACGAATGAGCGCTACAAGCGGCTCAGGCGACGCGGGGTAAATGGCCGGCCTTGCCCGAAGGTTTCCTGAACGGATTATAAATATCGCGCAAAATGCGATTATGTGGCGGAAAAAACACGCTTTCTGTCACCCCGATGAACGAAATGCCACTTATCTGAACCTGCGATAAACACGCGGCTGCCCTGCCAAATCCATTCACAACCAATTCAACCGCCGGGCGTTACGTCATCATCAGATGGGAAAGAGGAGAAAGACGATGACGGGCTTCCGACATCGGATTCTGGCCGTGATCGGACTGGCAGGCGCGCTGGCACTGGGTGGTTGTGCCTATGATGATGGCTATGGTTATGGCGGCGTGAGTGTCGGCACCGGTTATTATGGCGGTGGCGGCTATTATGGCGATGGCTATTATGGCCCGACTGGCTATTATCAGCCCGGCTTCTACAATGGATGGTATGATAATTTCTATTATCCCGGCACCGGCTATTATGTTTACGATCGCAATGGCCGCCGCCAGCGCTGGAACGATCGCCAGCGCCGCTATTGGGAGGGCCGCCGTGCCGAGCGGCGCGATGACCGGCGCGACGACCGACGCTATGGTCAGTGGCGCGGGCGGGATCGTGACGGGCGCGATGGCCGCTGGCAGGGCCGCGATGGCCAGCCGGGCACGCCGGGCACCGGTAACTGGACCAATCGTCCCCGCCCGTCGCAGGGCACGGACAGTCCGCGCGGTCGCGGTAACTGGCGCGGTAATGATGCTGTGCGCCCGACCCCGCAGCCGGGTCTGCGCCAGCCGCAGGGCCGCCCGCAAATGAACCAGCCTCGTCCGCAACGCAATTGGGGTGCCCGCCCGGCGCCATCAGAACGCGCCGTGCGCTCGCGCGCGCCCGGCGCCTCGCGGCAGGAACGTCCTGACTGATGCGGGGTTCGGCAAAGGCTATCATGTTGCTTCCCCTCCTGTTCGTCGCGGGCTGCGACGGGCGGGAGGAGAGTGCGATCGACAATCTCGCGAATGGCGCCAATGCGACCCAGGTGGAAAATAATGTCCGCGCTGAGGCAATGGCGGTCATGGAACCGCTCAACCCGCCAGCGCCGGGCACGCCGGGCGGCTTGCCCGACGACCGGACGCCGCTGGAAGAAGGGGCGATCGACCCCGGCAGCGGCCAGGGGGCGGCGCAGGTGGTGCAGGGCTATTTCGCGCTGCTGGAGGAAAAACGGTTCGAGGACGCACAGGATTTGTGGAATCCGACCGGTGCGATCGGCCAGCAGGACGACGCGCATTTCGTCGCGCGCTTCCGTGGCTTTAGTGAAATCCACGCCAATATCGGCGCGCCGACCGAACCGGAGGGTGCGGCAGGATCGCTCTATGTCAGCGTGCCGGTGCAGATTTACGGAAGGCTCGCGGCCAATGGCAAGCCCTGGTACGCGCTGCGGCAGGCCATATTGCGCCGGGTGAATGACGTCCCCGGATCGACCGCTGAACAGCGCCGCTGGCATATCGAAAGTTTCGGGCCTTATACGCCGCCAACTGTCGACGCAGCCGATAATGCCGCGCAGGCGACACAGTCCGTTTCCCCAACCGACGGGATGGCGGCGAAGCGCTGATTCATGCTCGCGCGTTCCTCGACGGGGCGAAGCCTGTGATCGCATCCATAAAAAAAGCCCGCTTCCAATGTCTGGAGGCGGGCTTTTCATTCAGCAAAGTCAGGCGACGCTTGCCTTGACGATCTTGCCGGGCGTGCGCGGCGGCTCGCCCTTGGGCAGCGCGTCGACATGCTCCATGCCCGACGTCACTTCGCCCCAGACGGTATATTGGCCGTCCAGGAAGGTCGCATCGTCGAAGCAGATGAAGAACTGGCTGTTGGCGCTGTTCGGGTTGGACGAACGCGCCATCGAGCAGACGCCGCGCAGATGCTTTTCGCGGCTGAATTCGGCCTTCAGGTCCGGCTTGTCGGGGTGGCCGCCCATGCCGGTGCCGGTCGGGTCGCCGCCCTGCGCCATGAAGCCGGGGATGACGCGGTGAAACACGACGCCGTCGTAAAAGCCTTCCTTGGCGTTTTCCACGATGCGGGCGACATGGCCGGGCGCCAGGTCAGGCCGCAGCTTGATGACGACGTCGCCGCCACTGTCGAGGCTAAGGGTCAGGGTATCGTCGGCCATGAAAAATCCTCTCTTTGGGGGATGGGGTAGTGCTGGCACCCATATAGAGGCTGTAAGTCACGATGGAAGCCCGTGTTTTGGGCTTCTGGCCCGTCTGCGCCATTGCAATTATATTGTGCATGGGCGAAAGGATCGGAATGCAACAGGAACCGGACAGTAGGGGGCGCCATGAGCGAGCGCGGCGACATAGCCCAGCCCCTGTTGGACGGGGATGATGTAGAGGAAGCAATCGCCGCTGCGGCGGAATCGCGCCATGATGAGGATGATCGGCTAAAGCCCGAATTCGTCTCCGCCGTGCTGGACGCGGTGGAGGAAGGCGAGGCCGAACGTGCGCGCGACCTTGTCTCGCCGCTCCACCCCGCCGACATTGCCGACCTTCTCGAACTCACCCCGGCCGACCGGCGCGGCGAGCTGGCGACGGCGCTGGGCGACCTGGTCGGCGCGGAAGTCCTGTCCGAACTCAATGACTATGTCCGCGACGACCTGATCGGTGATCTGGCGCCCGAACAGGTCGCCGAATTCGCCTCCGAACTCGATACCGACGACGCCGTCGCCATGATCGAGGATATGGAGGAGGCCGACCAGCAGGCCGTCCTTGAGGCGCTCGACCCGGAAGATCGCGCCGCGATCGAAAGCGCTTTGTCCTATCCGGAGGAGTCCGCCGGCCGCCTGATGCAGCGCGATCTGGTCGCGGTGCCCGAACATATGACCGTGGGTCAGGTGATCGACTATCTGCGCGACAATGGCGATCTGACGACCGATTTCTGGGAAATCTATGTCGTCGACGCCATGCACCGGCCGATCGGCTATTGCCAGCTCAGCTGGATTCTCACCTGCCCGCGTAGCGTCGCCATGGCCGACCTGATGAAGCGCGAACAGACGCTGATCCCGGTCGACATGGATCAGGAGGAAGTCGCGTTGCGCTTCCAGAAATATGCGCTCATCTCCGCTGCCGTGGTCGACGGCAGCGGGCGGCTGGTCGGCATGATCACCGTCGATGACGTCGTCCACATCATTTCCGAAGAAGCGGGCGAGGATATTCTGCGCCTGTCGGGCGCGGGCGAGGGTGACATCAACGAACCGATATTGATGACCGTGCGCGCGCGCCTGATCTGGCTGGTCGTCAACCTTGGCACCGCCATGCTCGCCGCTTCGGTCGTCGGCCTGTTTGAAGGGACGATCGCCCGCTTCGCGATGCTGGCGGCGCTGATGGGCATCGTGTCGGGCATGGGCGGCAATGCGGGGACGCAGACGCTGGCCGTGGTCGTGCGTGCGCTTGCCACCAATCAGCTGACCAGTTCCAACACGGTGCGGATGATCGGCCGGGAATTCCGCATTGCCGCGACCAATGGCGCGGCGCTGGGGACGCTGATCGGCATTGGCTCCTACATCATCTACGGGCGGATCGACCTGTCGCTTGTGTTCGGCGCGGCGATCCTGACCAATAATCTGGTCGCGGGGCTGGCGGGTGTGCTGGTGCCGATCACGCTGGAACGCAATAATGTCGATCCCGCCGTGTCGTCCGCCGTGTTCGTGACGATGATGACCGATTCGCTGGGCTTTTTGAGCTTCCTGGGGCTGGCGACCCTGTTCCTGCGTTGAACCGCGACGCGCGCGTCCCCAGATCGCCGCCATGCCGCTGCACATGACCAAGATCGCCTTCCAGAGCGAAAGCCCCGCCAGCCTGAAAGCCTGGCTGGAAAGCCATGCCGATGAAGCGCGGCTCACCACCCGCTATCTGCCCAAGCGGGTCGAGGAAATGGCGGGCGGATCGCTCTACTGGATTCACGGCCACCGCATCGTCGGTCGCAGCCCGATCCTTGGCTTCGCCGAAACCGGGCAGGGCCGCCACTGGATCCGCCTCGCGCCGACGCTGATCCCGGTCCATCCCATACCAAAGCGCGCGCATCAGGGCTGGCGCTATCTCGCCCAGGAGGACGCCCCGCGCGACCTGGGCGAGGGGGAGGAGGATGCTACTGCCGCGATGCCCGCCACACTGCTGGGGGAACTGGCGAAACTGGGGCTGGTGTAGAGGCGCGTGCCCCTCTCCCCGCCGGGGAGAAGGATATGAAGCCTTACCGCACGCAGTGCGGTTAGGCGCAGTTGGAAGAGGGGGGCGTTCGCTAACGACCATTTGCGGAACTCTGATCGGTAGGATAGCTTGTCAACATGCGGACTGTCTGGACTGATAAATACGCTGTCAAAGTATGGCTGCCATCGGGCCTTGGCATCGGTTATTTGGCCCTCTGGCTTGCCGACGACCGCCGCCCTTGGGATATGTTGGCATTTGGGTGTATGTTGCTAATTGTCGGGATCAAAGGCGCTTATAACCGTTGGCAGAAGCCCTAAAGGCCTACGTGACCTGGGTCTGGTATCGACCAATTATTTCTGTAGGCCAGATAAATCGGCTTCCTCGAAACCGGACGTTGCGACATAGCCAATTTCGTCGCTAAAAGCGGTCGCCAGCGTGACGGAATTGGTAGACGTATCGCTACAGCGATCCTCGCCGTTAGGCGAAGGTGCGGGTTCGATCCCCTGCCGCTGGCATCAAACGACCAGAATTTGCCATTTGCCCCGTGCGCCGTAATTCTTGATTGCCGACGTTCCATGCATAGTCCAAATTCAGAGAATGGCCGATCTTTCTAAATCCGAGCGCATGGAGTTACGGCGAGCATCTGGAAACCGAGTCGTTCATGAGCCATACGTGCCGCTTCGGCATCGTGGCCCAGAATGCCTCTGGCCACATGCTTGCTTCGAATGCCGGAAGTCGTGGAAGCTGGCTGAGGAAGCAAGCGCCATATGCCCCGAATGCAAAGCTAGTCTCCATTGGATGGGGCGTGCATTTAAGGTGCCTCGAAAATCAGACGTTGATCAATGGGCCAAGGTTCAAGCGCTATGGAATGCGGGATTTCGCTTCATCAATCATACTCGATGGCGAGATATTGAGCCTATGCCAGAACGACTACGCGATGTTGAGGATTTCATCCGGCGCAATCCCAAGCATCCCTTCCGGGTAAGCAGGTAACGTCTGCTATCGTTGAATTTATCTAAAAACCTGACTGTCCGCAATCCACCCTCACGCCAACGCCCGCACCCGCTCTCCTACGACGCGCAACTCCGCCACAAAGCGCGCCCGCTCCTCCGCCGCTTTCGCCGCGTCGGGCAGCCGCAGCAAATAGCTCGGATGCACCGTGATCCAGCCTTCCGCGCCGTCCGCCAGCGGCATCGCCGTGCCGCGTAGCTTGCCGATCGTCACCGCCTTGCCCAGCAGGGCGCGCGCCGCCGTCGCGCCCAGCGCCACGATCACGCGCGGGCGCACCAGCGCCAGTTCCTGCTCCAGCCACCATCGGCACGCCTGCACCTCGCCCGCCTGCGGGGTCTGGTGGATGCGGCGTTTGCCACGCGGCTCGAACTTGAAATGCTTGACCGCATTGGTGACATAGGCCCGCGCCCGATCCACCCCGGCCTCCGCCAGCGCGACGTCGAACAATTGCCCCGCCGGGCCGGCAAAGGGCCGCCCGGCCAGATCCTCCTGATCGCCCGGCTGCTCGCCAATGAACAGCAGGGGCGCATCGACCGGCCCTTCGCCAAACACCGTCTGGGTCGCGGGGCCATGGAGCGGGCAGCGGGTGCAGCCGCGCGCTTCCTCGCGCAGCGCGGTCCAGGCCGCCATGGCGTTGCCGGGCCGTTTTTCAGGCAAAGGGGCTGTTCCAATCATCGTCGCCTCGCGTGCCTGCGCGCCTGCCACCAGCGCCGGGATGAGCGCCGCTTCGGGCAGATTGCGCCAATATTTCTTCGGCATTTCGGACAGCATTGCCCCGATCTTCAACCGTGCCGGATTGAAGATGGCGGCATAATAGCCCTTCCATATATCCTCTACCGGGTCGTCCCCCGGCGCATCGCCGCGCGTTGCGCCCGGTCCCTCGGACAGCGTCTCGCCATCCCAGTGGATGCTCAATTCGGGCGTAAGGATCGACCAGCGCATCGTCGCGAAGCGCCGCACGAAGAAGCCCGCATTGGCGCGCACGATATGCTGTTCCGGCTCGAACCAGGCGACAAAGCGTGTGCCATCCGCATCCTCCAGCGCACGAAAGCGCACAAAGGCGCGCATCTTGTGGATGTCGCGCCGCACCGCCTTGGCCAGCCCCTCGATCCGGCGCAGCAGCGGATCGGCCTTGTCTTCCATCGTGCCAGGCCGATCGCGCAACTGTATCAGCAGCGCGTAAAGCAGGGCGAAGCGTTGGGGATCACGATGCAGGATCGCGCTCTGGGCCAGATCGACGAAGGCGCGCGGCACGCCGAAGGTGCCTTCAGCCGCAACGGGCGGCGGCGCATCGCTGGCGAACAAGTCGCCGTCATCCCCGCCGACCTGCCAGACGATGTCGGCCGGATCGACCCCGGCCAGCGCAAAGCCGCGCGCCGTTGCCCGCCATCCGTCAAAATCATCCGGGGCGGCCAGCGACGCGCGGTACATGGGCGTTTTAGCTGTCGGCCTCTGCGCGCGCCAGTTCGGCGGGCTTGCGCTTGGCAAAGGTGGCGGCCAGCGATTTTTCCTCGTCAGCCGTCAAATCCTTGGCGGCGTTCGGAAACATCTCTTCCTCTTCCTCCTCGATATGGTGGAGGTAGCGTTCCTTCATCTTGGCGAATTTCTTGCGCCATGCTTCGCCATCGAACTTCAGGTCGTCCAGCTCTTCCAGATAATCGTCGATTTCCTTATGCTCGGACACGCTGTGCTGCGCATCCTCGCGCAGGTCCGGGCGTGCCAGCATGGTCGCATAGAGCGTCTCTTCCTCCGCCGCCGCATGGGCGCTGACCTCGACCTTGAACTGATCGAACAGTTTTTTCAGCCGGTCGGAATCGTCTTTCGCGTCCGCCATCTTGGCGAAAAGCTGACGATGCGCGTCATGATCCTGTTTCAGGCGGTCGAAAATCGTGCGGTCGGCCATCACCTATCCTCCTCTTGGGTTCGGGAGGAGAACGGCGAAACCGGCAATAAGGTCCGCGTCAGCCGAACAGGAAGCGGAAGATGATCGCCACCGGTATCCACAGCATCGCGCCGACCAGGCTGGCGGCCCAAAGCTGGAGCAGGTCGCGGCGGAACCGCAGAGCCAGGCCGTTGCGCGAAAGGTCGCTGCTCTCCAGCATCTGCCAGCGCCGTTCCAGCCCGCGCGCTGCAACGGCAAAACCCGCGATCGCGACGATGATGCCCAGGTGCAGCACCAGCGATCCGCCCATCTTGGCAACGATGAAAATCTGCAACAGGCAGAAGGTGACGAGCGCCGCAGCGAGATGCGTGCTGATCCGCTTTGCGTAGCCGACCTTCCGGCTGGCGATGGCATGACCGTCGAACATTGTCGCCAAGACCCTGACCCCCTTGGATGACTGAGTGTCAAGAGTTTCATGATCCATTCCTGCGATCAACCGGAAAATGCGTCATTTTCATGAAAAAAGATCAAGTTGCGCGGGGGCAGGGGTCATCTGGCTGCGCAGGTCCGCTTGATCGGAAAGCTGCACGGGGCGCCAATCGCTGGCAATCAGAAACGGGCGCAGCTTCTTGATCGATGTCGTCAGTCGCGCCACATCGTCCAGCCGCAACCGGCGGTGACGCCGACTGGCAAGGATGCGGTTGACCGCCTTCACCCCCAGTCCGGGTATGCGCAGCAGCATTTCGCGCGGGGCGCGGTTGACGTCGACGGGGAAAATGTCGCGATGGCGCAGCGCCCAGGCCAGCTTGGGGTCGATGTCGAGCGGCAGGCAGCCCGTCACCGGATCGGTCGCGCTCGCCACCTCCTCCGCGCCATAGCCGTAAAAGCGCATCATCCAGTCCGACTGGTAGAGCCGATGTTCGCGCAGCAGCGGTGGTCGCCTGAGCGGCAGCACGGCGCTGGGCGATGGGATTGGCGAAAAGGCGCTGTAATAGACCCGGCGCAACCTGTGCCGGTCATACAGGCTGCTGGCGCGCGTGATGATCGCGCTGTCGCTGGCATCGTCCGCCCCCACGATCATCTGGGTCGATTGCCCGGCGGGGGCAAAGCGCGGCGCATGACGATATTTGCGCCGCGCCTCGCCCATATCCTCCATCGCATGGCGCATGCCCGCCATCGCGCCTTCGATCCGCACGCCATCCTTTTCCGGCGCCAGCCGCTCCAGCCCCGCCTGTGTCGGCAATTCGACATTGATCGACAATCGGTCGGCAAACAGCCCGGCCTGATGCGCCAATTCGGGGTCTGCATCGGGTATGGTCTTGAGGTGGATATAGCCGCGGAAATCATGCTCTTCGCGCAGGCTGCGCGCCACCGCGACCATCTGCTCCATCGTATAGTCGGAAGAGGCGATGATCCCCGAAGACAGGAACAACCCCTCGATATAATTGCGCCGGTAGAAGCTGAGCGTCAGGTCGACCACCTCCTGCACCGTGAAGCGCGCCCGCCTGACGTCGCTCGACCGCCGGTTGATGCAATAGTGGCAATCGAAAATGCAGCTGTTGGTCAGCAATATCTTGAGCAGGGAGATACAGCGGCCATCTGGCGCATAGGCATGGCATATCCCCATGCCCTCGGTCGATCCGATCCCCTTGCCCCCGCGCGAATCCCGCTTCGCCGTGCCCGATGATGCGCAGGACGCATCATATTTGGCCGCGTCGGCTAGGATTTCGAGCTTTTGACGGGTGGAAAGGGCGACCATATCGTTCCTGATATGTTCTAAATTGCCCCCTGTCCACAACCTCGATCAACCGGTTGGCGGATCATACTTCGCCGTCGAGTACCTGCCGTACCTTGACCGCCAGCTGGTCCAGCGTGAACGGCTTGGCCAGGAAGGAAACGCCTGGGTCCAGCATCCCGTTATGGACGATGGCGTTGCGGGTATAGCCGGTGGTGTAGAGCACTTTCAGCCCCGGCCGTGCCTCGCGCGCCCGGTCGGCCAATATGCGGCCGTTAATGCCCGGCATGACGATGTCGGTAAACAGCATGTCGATGCGCGGCTGGATCGTGAGCATCGCCAGCGCCTGTTCGCCGTCCGACGCCTGCACCACGGTATAGCCCAGTTCGCGCAGCGAATCGACCGACATATGGCGCACCCGCTCTTCATCCTCGACCAGCAGGATGATTTCCTCGCCCTGTGCGCGGGGCAGGCTGTCAGACAGGGGGGCGACATAGCTGCCGGTCGCGTCCGGCCCATAATGGCGCGGCAGGTAGATCTTGATGATCGTCCCCTGGCCCGGCTCGGAATAGATTTTCACATGGCCGCGCGACTGTTTGACGAAGCCGAACACCTGGCTCAGCCCCAGCCCGGTGCCCTTGCCCACGCCCTTGGTCGTAAAGAAAGGGTCGAACGCGCGCGCAACCACGTCCGGCGGCATGCCGGTGCCGCTGTCGGTGACCGATACCATCACATATTGGCCCGGCGTCACCTCGTCATGGGTCGCGGCATAGGCATCGTCCAGATGCGCGTTGCCGGTCTCGATCGTCAGCTTGCCGCCGCCCGGCATCGCGTCGCGGGCATTGACGCACAGGTTGATGATGGCGTTTTCCAGCTGGTTGGCGTCGATGCTCGCGCGCCACAGGCCGCCTGCCAGCACGGATTCCACGCGCACATCCTCACCGATCGTCCGGCGCAGCAGTTCGGACATGCCACCGACCAGCTTGTTGACGTCGGTCGGTTGCGGGTCGAGCGGTTGCTGGCGCGAGAAAGCGAGCAGCCGTGCGGTCAGCTGCGCGGCGCGCTGCGCCCCTTCGGTCGCGTTGTCGATGCCCTTGATGACGCGGGGGTCGCCATCGTCACCCAGCCGCCGCCGCGCCATGTCGAGCGAACCGATGACGATCGCCAGCATATTGTTGAAATCATGGGCGATGCCGCCCGTCAGCTGGCCGATCGATTCCATCTTTTGCATTTGGCGCAACTGCGCTTCGGCGGCCTCGCGCTCCTGCGCCTCGGTGATCAGCCGTTCGTTGGCCTGTTCCAGTTCCCGCCCATGCGCGACCGCTTCGCCCATGCGCCGCTGCGCGGTGCGCAGCGCCATCAGGCCCAGCAGGATGGCCAGCGCAGCGCTGACCGCAAGGCCGCCGGACACCAAAATGCTCAGCCGGTCATTGTTCGCCGTGCGATCGCGCAACAACGCTTCCTCGCGCGCCTTCATCGTGGCGATCCGTGCCCGGATACCCGCCATCAATATCTGGCCGCGCGTAAAAATGCTGGGGTCGATGGGAAGCCCCGCCCGCTTGCGGGCTATCGCTCGTTCCAGATAGGCGCTGCGCCGCGCGATCAGATCATCCAGCCCGTCGACCGCTTGCGCCTGCACGGGATTGTCTCTCACATCCTGGCTGAGCGTCGCCAAATCCCTGCGCCACTGGCGATCGAATCCATTATAGCTGTCCAGAAATTCGGGCCGTCCGGTCAGCAAATAGCCGCGCTGGCTGCTTTCCGCCGCCTGGACCTGCACCATCATCGCCGACAGCCGGCTTTCCACCCGCAACGTATGTGCGACCCAATTGGCGCTCGCCTGCTGGCTACGATACAGCCAGAATGTACCGGTCACCGCCATCATGACGACCAGCATTGCCAGCAATAACAGGATGATCGACCGTTCGGGGCGGATGGCAGGCATGGCGCCTTTCATGGTTAAATGCAGCGCGCAGGGCAAGCCCCAATGCAAAGCGTGCAATCCCAAAGCCTTGCCATCGCGCCAGCATCGCGCCATCACCCGCGCCATGCACTGGCAATTCTGGATCGATCGCGGCGGTACTTTCACCGATGTGGTGGCGCGCGGCCCCGATGGGCGGCTGCACACCGCCAAACTGCTGTCCAGCGACCCGGAACGCTATGCCGACGCGGCGGTAGAGGCGGTGCGCCGACTGACGGGGGCAGGGGAAGGGCCGATCCCGCCCTGTCGCCTGCGGATCGGCACCACCATCGCCACCAACGCCCTGCTGGAGCGCAAGGGCGAGCCGACCCTGCTCGCCATCACGCGCGGTTTTCGCGACGCGCTGCGCATCGGCTATCAGGACCGGCCAGACCTGTTCGCGCGCCACATCATCCTGCCCGACCCGCTTCATGCGCAGGTGGCGGAGATGGACGAACGGGTCATGGCAGATGGCACGGTCCTGACCGCGCTGGACCGGGACGCCGCCCGCGCGGCGTTGCAATCGGCCTATGACGGCGGCCTGCGCGCGATCGCCATCGTGTTGATGCATGGCTATCGCTATCCCGCGCACGAACAGGCGATCGCAGCGATCGCCGCCGGAATCGGCTTTACCCAGATTTCGACCAGCCATGATGTCGCGCCGCTCATCAAGCTGATCGGGCGCGGCGACACCACATTGGCCGATGCCTATCTTTCGCCCGTGCTGCGCGCCTATGTCGACGGGCTGCGCGATGCGCTGGGCGATCGGGCCGACATGCTGTTCATGCAATCGAGCGGCGGCCTGATCGACGGCATGCTGTTCCGTGGCAAGGACGCGATCCTGTCCGGCCCGGCGGGCGGCATCGTCGGCCTGGCCCGGACCGCGGAACAGGCCGGTTTTCGCGAGGTGATCGGCTTCGACATGGGCGGCACCTCGACCGATGTGTCCCATTATGCCGGAGCCTATGAGCGCGACAATGAGGCACAGGTGGCCGGTGTGCGACTGCGCGCGCCGATGATGCGTATCCACACCATCGCGGCGGGCGGCGGATCGATCTGCAGCTTCGTCGATGGCCGCTTCCGCGTCGGGCCGGAATCGGCGGGCGCGGTGCCGGGACCGGCCTGCTACCGGCGGGGCGGACCGCTCACCGTCACCGACTGCAACCTGCTGCTCGGCAAGATCCAGCCCGATCATTTTCCCAGCCTGTTCGGCCCGAATGGCGACCAGCCGCTCGATGCCGATGCGGCGCAGGCGCGCATCGCCGCCATCTGCGCGCAGGTGCAGGCGGAAACCGGCCAAACCCTGAGCGTGCGCGACGCCGCTCAGGGCTTCATTGCCGTCGCCGTCGCCAGCATGGCCAATGCGATCAAGCGCATCTCGGTCGCGCGGGGCCATGACGTGACGCGCTACACGCTTGCCAGCTTTGGCGGGGCAGGGGGGCAACATGCCTGTCTGGTCGCCGATGCGCTCGGCATGGACCGGGTGATGATCCATCCGCTGGGCGGGGTGCTGTCGGCCTATGGCATGGGCCTGGCCGATCGTCGCGCGGTGCGCGAACGCACGCTGGCGCTGCCGCTGGACGCGCAGACCATGGCGGACCTCGATGAAGCACTGACGGCCCTGGCCGCCGACGCCCGCGCCGACCTGCCCCAATCCGACCGGATCGAAACGCTGCTGCGGCTGCGCTATGACGGCACCGACAGCCTGTTCGACGTGCCCCTGGCGGACATCGACACCATGCGCGCGGATTTCCTGACACAGCATAACGCCCGCTTCGGGTTCGCCGGGCAGGGCCGCATCCTCATCGACATGGCCCGTGTAGAGGCGATTGCCGGGGCGAGCGAAGCGATGACCGACATCGCCGCCATCGCCGCGCAACCAGCACCGCCGCTCGCCCATGTCGATTACGCTGGCGAAGCCGCGCCGGTCCACGACCGGGCGGGCCTGGCCCTTGCCAGCATCATCGACGGTCCCGCGCTCATCATCGACCCTGTGTCCACGACCGCCGTCGAACCGGGCTGGCGCGCGCGGCTTGACGCGATCGGCAATCTCATCCTCACCCGCCATGCGCCGCGCCCCGCGCCGCAGACCGGGGACGCCAGCGCGGTCGATCCCGTCCGGCTTGAAGTCATGGGCGGCCTCTTCATGGCCATTGCGGAGGAAATGGGCGCGGCGCTCCAGAACAGCGCCTCTTCGGTCAATATCCGCGAACGGCTCGATTTCTCCTGCGCCCTGTTCGACGCGGCGGGCAATCTCGTCGCCAACGCCCCGCATATGCCCGTCCATCTGGGCAGCATGGGCGACAGTATCCGCACGATCATGGCGCGGCGCGGCATCGGCCCGGACGGGATGCCGATCGACGGGCGCGGGATGCAACCCGGTGACGTCTATGTCCTCAACGCCCCCTATGATGGCGGCACCCATCTGCCCGATGTCACCGTGGTCATGCCCGTATTCGTCGGCGGCGACGCCCTGGCCTATTATGTCGCGGCGCGCGGCCATCATGCCGACATTGGCGGCATCACCCCCGGATCGATGCCGCCCGGCAGTGTTTCGGTCGAGGAAGAAGGCGTCATCCTCGACAATGTGCTGCTGGTCGATCGCGGCACATTTTGCGAAGCCGATATGCGCGCGCTGCTGGCGTCGGGGCCATGGCCTGCGCGCAATATCGACCAGAATATCGCCGATCTCACGGCCCAGATCGCTGCCTGCGCACGCGGCAGTCAAGAATTGTTACGGATAAGTAACAACTATGGCGCCGCCACTGTCGCCGCCTATATGGGCCATGTCCAGGATCAGGCCGAATCCGCGGTTCGCCGCCTTATCGGTCGCCTGTCCGACGGCCATTTCACCTATGCGATGGACAATGGTGCGATTGTTCAGGTCACTGTTCAGCTTGATCAGGGCACCGGATCGGCCACGGTCGATTTCACCGGATCGTCCGCCCAGCTTTCCGGCAATTTCAACGCCCCTGCTTCGGTCGTCCGCGCCGCCGTCCTCTACGTCGTGCGCACCCTGATCGACGAAGCGGTGCCGATGAATGACGGCTGCTTGAAGCCCATCACCATCATCGTCCCTGAAGGCTCGATGCTCCGCCCCCGCCATCCTGCCGCCGTGGTCGCGGGCAATGTCGAAACCAGCCAGGTCGTCACCGACGCGCTGTTTGGTGCCCTGGGTGTCATGGCGGGCGCACAGGGGACGATGAACAATCTCACTTTCGGCAATGCCCGGCACCAATATTATGAAACCATCGCCGGGGGTTCGGGCGCTGGCCCCGACTTTGATGGCGCGCCGGTGGTCCAGACCCATATGACCAACAGCCGCCTTACCGACCCCGAAATCCTCGAAATCCGCTTCCCGGTCTTGCTGGAAGAATTTTCGATCCGGCCCGGCTCCGGCGGGCAGGGCGTGCATCGCGGCGGCGACGGCGCGCTACGGCGAATCCGCTTTCTGGAGGATATGACCGCAGGCATCCTGTCCAACCGCCGCACCGTCCCGCCCTTCGGCCTTGCAGGCGGCGCGCCGGGCAGTCCCGGCCGCAATGCGATCGAACGGGCGGACGGGGGCATCGAACCGCTTGGCTCCACCGCCACCGCGGCCATGCGGGCAGGCGACATATTCGTCATCGAAACCCCCGGTGGCGGCGGCTTCGGCGCTTCCGATCCCGCTTGACAACAGCCCCGCGCGGGGCTGTTGTCACAGGCAGGGGAGGGGTGAATGACGCCGGACGCAGCAACGCAGATCAGATGGGGCGTCGGGGCCGCTATCCTTGCCGTGGCGCTGGTCGCGATCCTCGCGCTGGTCCCCGATCCCTTCTTCCGCCAGCGGGTGATCGCCACGACGCTGGACGATGTGGAGGGCGTTTCCCCCGGCGTGCAGGTCTATTTTCGCGGCGCGCCGATCGGGCAGGTCCGCTCGGTCGAACTGGACGGCCCCAGCCGCACCTTCGCGGTCCATATGGGCGTGGCGAAGGACTGGCGGCCATCCCCCTGCGCCTTTGCCACCGTCGCCGCCGCCAATCCGCTGACGGCCCCGCGCATCGAACTGGTCGCGCTGGAAACCGCGACTGCCCAATGCGCCAACGCCCGCCGCGCCTATGGCTGTGATCCTGTCGCCGGGCCGCAGCGCGCAGACGCCATTGCCGGATGCCGCCGCCCTGCCGACCTGTTCGAAACCGCATCGGTCGCGATCGGCGAAGCTGCCGCCGTTGCCCGCACCGCCAATGCCATGGCGCAGCGGCTTTCCACGATGTTGCAGGGCGACGGATCGGGCAGCGCGGTCGATATGGCAAAGGTCGCCCGCAACGCGACGGAAACGCTGGCCGCGCTCAACTCGCTCAGCACCCAACTCGACCGCAGCTTCAGGCCAGGGCAGGGTGACATCGCGCTCACCCTCTCCCATGTCCGCAAGGCGACCGGGCGCGCATCCGAAATCGACGTCGCTGCGCTCAACGGCATATTGCGCGAAACCCAGGCGATGGTGGCGCAGAACCAGACCAGCATCGCCGGGTTGCTGGCCGAAGGGAAGGGCAGCGCCAGCGAAGCACGGATGATCCTCGAAGGGGCATCCGCCTCGCTGATCGCCACCAGCGCCAATCTGGAACGCACCAGCGCCAGCCTTGGAAATCTCAGCGAGCGGCTGGCGGGCGATCCGACCTTCGCGATCCGGGGCCAGCGCTACGCCGATCCGCCACCGCCGGGAGGAAAGAAATGATCCGCTTCGCCTCGATCCTCCTGCTTCTCACGCTCCCGGCCTGCGCTGCGCTGAAAGGCGGGGACGCCCCTGTCACCATGCGGGTCTCCCCGCGCTTTGCCGCCGGCCCGCTCCAGCCCGCGCCCACGCTCGCCGTCGCGCCGGTGCAGGCGCGGGGATTGAGCGGCGGGGCGCGCTATGCCTATGTCGATGCCGCCACGCCTGGCGAAATCCGCCAGGCCGCGACCCTGTTCTGGGAAGAACCGCCCGCCACCATGCTTGCCCGCGCGCTGGTCGCCGGGCTGCGCGCCCGCTTTGCCGCCGTCACCGGGCCGGACCTGTCGCTGGCTGCCGACCGCCGTATCGTCGCCACGCTCGACCGGTTCGAGGAAGTGACCGGCGCGGGCACAGCGCAAGCCGTCATCGCCTTCGACGTGACGCAAGTGGCGCAGGGCAAGGCCGTCTGGGCAGGCCGCTATTGCGCCACCCAGCCGATCACCTCGGCGGCAGGCACGGCGCGCGCCGCCGCGTTTCAGGGCGCGATCGAACAGGCGGTTGCGGCCTTTGTTGAGGATGCCGTGTCGGGCAGGGTTACTACTGCTTCCTGTTGAACAACTTTATGTGTTCCCGCGCAGGCGGGAACCCAGTCCCACCCTTTGAACTGGGTTCCCGCCTGCGCGGGAACACATAGTGCTTGGCTCATATCAACCGCCCCGCCTCCAGCCGATAGACACGCTCGCACAATCGTTCCGCCAGCGCCGCATCCTGTGTCAGCAGCAGCAGCGCGCGACCATGCGGCACAGTCCGCCGCCGCACCTGTTCCTCCAGCGCCGCGCCGCGCGCATAGGCGCCCTCGAACGGCTCGTCCAAAATCACCAGATCCGGGTCGCGCATGAAGGCCCGCGCCAGTTCCGCCCGCCGCCGTTCGCCGATAGACAGCATGTCGGCGCGGATGTCCGCCGCCTGCTCCAGCCCATATTGCAGCAGCAGCCGGTCGATCCGCCGCCTTGCTCGCGCGTCGCGCCCGCCCATGCGCCCCAGCGCCAGCCGCATATTCTCCTCGACGGTCAGGTCGCCCAGCAACGACCCGCCCTGCATCGCCAACCCGCACCGGGCGCGCAGCAAGCGGCGCTGGTCGGTATCCGCTTCGTCCAGCGCGACTCCCATCAGCCGCACCATGCCGCTGCCCGGTTCCGCCAACCCGACCGCCAGCCGCAACAGCCAGCCCTTGCCCGCGCCGCTCTCCCCCACGATGGCGACCCGCTCAGCCGCGCCGATGTGCAGGTCGATCCGGTCCAGCACCCGCGTGCCGCCCAGTACCAGACTGACGCCCTCAAATGCCAGCATCTCGCTCATGCCAGGGCTGTCCACAGGACCGCTGCGGCAAAAATTCCCAGCAACCCGGCGGTAAAGGCCGTCGTCGCGCGACGGCCAATATCGGCCGGGGACCGCACGGGCCTCGCCCCCACCGCGCCGCCCACGCCAAAGGCGATCAGCGCATAGACCAGCACCTTGGCCATGCCGGTCAGCATCGCGCCCGCCGCCTCATGGGAAAAGGCGAAGCCCGCCCACTGCGCCCAGCCGATATTGGCTATCAACCGCAGCGGCAGCGCACAGCCGACCAGCGCCGCCAGACCGGCAAGCATCATATGGATCGGTACCGACAGGAGCACCGCAACCAGCGCCGGACCCAGGGCATGGCCGACCGGATCGCGCCCCAACGCCTCCAGCGCGTCAATCTCCCGGTTGAGCGACATTGCCCCCAGCCGCGATGACAGCGCCACCGACACGCTGCCCGACGCGAACAGCCCGACCAGCAGCGGCACGATGTCGCGCAGCAGCGTTTCGGCCAGCGCCGACTGGACCGGAATCTGCGCATTATACAATGCCAGCAGCCGCGCTGCGCCGATCCCGGCGATCATCCCCGCCAGCGCAGCGAGCGGCAGCAGGGTGCGCAAGGGGCGCCACACATGCAGCGGCAAGCTATCGGCCAGTTGTTGCTGCGCCAGCCGGTCGCCCGCCACCAGCCGCCGCGCCATGCCGCGCGCCGCGCGCCCGATCAGCCACAGTCCCGCGCCTATCGCGGCGACGATCTTGCGGCTGCCCCTCAACGTGCCCATGGTGCCCGAACGATCGTGCCGTCGCCGCCCAGTTGCACGGCGCGATCATCCTTGATCGGGCCGGGCGTCAGGACCAGTTGCGCATCGGGCATCTCCCTTGGATCGGTCGTGGCGTATAGGCTGTCCGCCGCGCGCACCAGCGCTACCGCCATCCGCGCATCCGCACCATCCAGCCTGTCGATGATCGCCTGGACATGGGCGTTCAGCAGCAACTGGACCAAATGTCCCCGCTGGTGCAGCGCGCTCATCATCGCGCGCGCCCAGCCATCGGCCAGATCGCCCGCGAACAATGGCACCCGGTCAGGATATTGTGCGCCCAGCCCCGCCAGCAGCGCGCCCGGATCGGGGCAGGCGCCATCGCCGCCGGGCAGGATGGCCACGCGCAGCACCCGCAAAGCCCGCCGCCCCGACGCGCCCAGCAACCGCGCCATGATCCGCACCTGCTCCCGGTCCAGATCCTTGATCGCCTCGCTCAACTCGTCATAGGGAATGATGTCGGGGTGCAGCCGCTTGGCATCGTCGCGCACCGCCCCGAATGTCCAGCCCTGCACCAGCTTGGCCGCCATCCAGCGATCATGTTCGGCGCGTGACAATTCCTCCAGCTCGTCGGGCGTCAGCACCAGCGACGGCCCGCTCCCTTCCACCAGCCGCGCGCCGATGTCGCGCAGCTTCAGGCTATAACAGTCGGCGACCAGCCGATTATCGTCGCGAAAGGATTCGGGCAGATCGTCCCACTCCTGCATCGACGCGCGCACACCGATCCGCTCGCCTTCGGCAAAGCGTCCCTCCAGATAGAAGTCATGGATCGACCGTGCCAGCACGTCATGCCGGTCCTGCAACAGCATGTCGGGATCGGCCAGATCGGCCAGCGCCCCGAACGGCAATATCCCCGCGCCCAGCCGCGCGTCATACCCGCTATCCATGCGCACATGGATCGGCGGCGCGACCAGCGCAGCGGTTCGATAGCGTGCATCGACCGCCAGCGCGATCGCCAGCGTCCGATCGTCGCCGCCCGCATCGATCAGGATCGCGACGGGCTCCCCATGCGCCGCGACATGCTGGTCGATCAGCGCGCCAATCCCCACCGGGTCGGCGCGTGCCTCGACAAAACGCAACGGCGACAGGGTGTCTGCGCCCGGATTGCGGGTGCGGAAACCCGCTTCGGCTTTCGCCGCATCGGCCAGATGAATGACAAAGCCCGGCTTTCCGCCATCGCGATAATGGCCGCCCGCCAGCGTACGAAGCACATAACGTTCGATCAGCGGCGTGAAGCCGATGACCAGCACCCCGCGCCCCGCCTGTCCCGCGCGGGCAAAAGCGTCGATCGGGCGGGACAGCGCCAGCTGTCGCGCGGCGATGTCCGGCAGTGCCGCCATCCGCACCCGCGCCGTCTTGCGGTCGCCCTGCTCGAATCGCTGCTCGACGCTGCGTCGCAGGTCCAGATCATCGACGCGCAGGATCACATCCAGCGGATCGCCGGCGGCGCGTACCCGCGCCGCCTCAGTCGTCAGGACGGCGGCCAGCGCGATGTTGGTCCGCGCCTCGCGGCTCAGCAGCATCGCCGCCCGCGCCTTGTCCAGCGCCAGCGCCTGCACGCTTTCGTCCGTCGCCGCCTGCTCGACCTCCGCTGCCCCGGCTTCGATCGCGTCGGTGACCCAGCCGGCGCGTCGATCGCGTGGCCACAGCAGCACCCGCCGCCCTTCGTTCAGCGCGCCGAGTGCCGCCCGCGCGGCCAGTTCGCTATCGGCGTCGCCGGAAATCACCAGATGGTCGCCGCGCGCCCGGATAAGCGCCAGCCGCCAGGGATTGCGCACCCGCGTCCACGCCAGCGCTGCCATGGACCAGACAGTCAGCAGCGGCAGCGCCCAGCGCGCGATATGCAGCGCGACGGGCAGGTCGCGGTCCTCCAGCGCCTGCGGGAAATGGCCGAAGACCAACCCTAGCGACCGAAGTGCATCCTGCGGCAGGGTAGAGGCGATGCCCGCCTGTTCACAGGCCTGGGAAAAACCCCATATGCCCAGCAGAAAGGCGATCCCCAGCGCCCCGAACCGCACGATCGGCGCGACGGGCGGTCGCCCTGTTCCCTTGCGCCAGTGCATCGCCAGGATCAGTTGCTGGTATGCAGGCGGACGAAGGCGGCGGACACGCCGTCGCCGGACTGGCCGACCAGCTTGGCGCGCAACCGCGTCAAAAATTGCCGTTCGGTGCCATTGATTACTTCATCATCGCCAAACAGCGGCTTGTCGGACGCCAGCGCGACGATCATCTCCGGGCCGAAGGGCGGGGCGACCGCATAGCGCTGCGCGGTTTTGGACAGGCCGATCATCACCTGCCGCACCCCCTTGCCATCGGGTTCGGGATGGCCGCGATGCAGTTCCACCGCGCTGCCGTCGGCCTGGAGATAGATGATGCTGATATAGGGCCGCGCCGCCGTGGTGGTGGCGCTGACGCCGAAAATCTCATTCTCCTTCATCGTCACCGGATCGCCGTCCCGCGGCGCGCCCGCCTCGGTCAGCGCCGCGATCCGCGTTCCCGCGCGGGCCAGCGGCGCCGCCAGAGTCAGCGCCGCCTCGCATTGCGGCCATGGCAGATGGCGCACCTCGAACTTCGCATTCGGGTCCGCCTTCAACGCCGCCTCGCGCAGCGCCGCAATGGCGTTCAGGTCGCCGGAAAAGCCCGACACCGCGCCGCCTTTCACGCTGATTCCGCCGCATGGCATGGCGGCGGCCTGTTCGCGCAGGATCTGCGCCGCGCTCTTGGGCGCTGGCGTCGGCGTACCAGGCGCGACCGGCACGACCGGCGCTTCGAGTGAATAGGCTTCGCCCGTCAGCAGCCGGAAGGTTTCATAGTCGATCCAGGCATAGCCCTTGTCACCCCAGATCGGCCCCCAGCTGTTCATGATGCGCAGCGCCTGCCGCTCCTCGTCATAGCCCACGATCGCCATGGCGTGATAACTGGCATGTTCGGGCTTTTCGGCGCGGCTGTAGATGCCATCGCCGCGATGGGCCTTGAAATCGGCAGAAACCGGCATGGCGAATATCACCGGCGCGCCGCGCGCCAGCGCACCCTTCACATCGTCCAGGATGATCGGCGTGCGCCAGTCGTCCTTGACTTCACGATCGACCGCGCGCCAGTCGAGCAGGCGATAGTTGCCCGCCTTGGCCTTCAGCGCTTCGGGCGCGGGGATCGCGCATTTGGTCATGTCGTCGGGAAAGTCGGCCAGGCTGACTGTCCCCTCATTCTTGAGCAATGTTAGCGCCTGGACGATGCTGATCGTCCCCGCGCATGGCGATCCGGCCGGACGCAGCCTGTTATAAACATAGGCCGGGCTCATCTGGTCGGCGGGGGTGGCCGGCTGCACAGCCTTGTCGCGGAAATTCAGGAAGGTGCGCGCGGCGTAGGTGGTCGCCCATGCGACGCAATTGGGCTGCGGTCCCTGCGATCCGGGCGGAGGATAGGCATTGGACAGGTCCACCCGCTTGGGCAGATAGGCGCGGAACCGCCCCTGTTTGGGCAGCTTGGCATAATCTTCGGGAGAAACAGGTTCAGCACCGGTCATGAACTGTCTGTCATTGCCCTGCTGCGCGGACGATCCCGCGGCACAGAGCGCCAGCAATGCCGGACCGCCCCATGTGACGAAACGACGTGTCATCACCCGTTCCTCCCGAAATTCTGGTTCTAGAAGCGATAGCCGATGGTCAGCGTCACCGCGTCATAATCGAAATCATGCGAAAAGCTGCTGGTGCCATGGGTGTAGATCAGGCCGATGCGCAGTTGCTCCGCCTTGCTCTTCTGCTCGGCTTCGCGGGTACGTACGCCGATGCTCAGCGCCGCTTCATGCACATTTTCATAGGATTGCGGATCGTCGGTCAGCTTGGTCCAGGTATAGCTGGCGCGCAGCGATCCCTGTCGCCCGCCGAACATCCGTCCCTTGAACGGCAATTGATAGGCGAGCCCGTTGCGGAAGGTGAAGACATCTTCCTTCAGATAGAAGGCGGGATCGCGCCCCAGCCCCCAATCGGTGGTGGTCGACCAGCCGATCATATTGCCGATGGTCAGGTCGCCGCGTCCGACCTGTGCGATCTTGTATCGGCTGCTGGCCGACAGGGTAATAAGGTCGCTGCTGGTCGATCCGAAAAAAGCGCCCGCGTCGGTCACGCCATAGGCGACACGCGGGGTGATCAGCCAGTTGGGCTGGACCGGTATCTCGATCCCGGTGGACAGCGTCCCCATCGTCGCAGTCGCGCCATTGTTGACGTGCAGGACGTTCAGCACCGGGTCGATCAGCACGCGGGCGCGGCTGCCCTCGAACGGCCGCAGCGCCTTTTGATAGCGCAGCTCATAGCGCTGGCCTTCATTGCCATAGGCGCCCCAATAGGTGATCGCCGCGCCGATCGTGTCGGCATCCCCCTCCATGTCGAAACCCGGCGTGTCCGGATCGTCGTCATAGTCCAGGTCATTCAGGTTCAGCGCCGTCGATACCGCGCTATGTTGCAGACTGTTGGGACTGCCCACCGTCGCCAGATAGGGCGCGGCCTGCGCCATCCCCGGCACAATCGCGATCAACGCTGCCGTCGCCAGATATATTCTCATTCTCTTACCCCCTTTGCGGCACCGGTTTCCCCGTCCGGTGCCAAACCCACATGAAAAATTGTCAGGACGCGGCGAATATCTCGTCCGGGTCCAGATCCCGCACGACCCGCAGCCCTGCATCCTGCCGTCGCTTGGTCGGCGGCACGGTGAAACGGTTGGCCGATCGCAGCGCGTCGGGCGCGCTTTCGAACGATCCGCCCCGGATCACCCGCATCCGGCACGACTGGTCGGTGCAGCCCGATGTCCATTCCCACACATTGCCCTGCATCTGATTAAGGCCCAGGGCGTTGGCGGGATAGGCGTTCACGCTTTCGGGATAACCGCGATAGGGCGCGGTGTCCGATCCGCGATAGCGGGCGGTATGGTCATAATTGGCCTGGCTCGGCGCAATATCGTCGCCCCAGGGGAAAGCGGTCGGCGCGCCGCCCCGGCTGGCATATTCCCATTCCGCCTCCGTCGGCAGGCGATAGGTGCGGCCTGACTTGACGGTCAGCCAGGCCAGGAACGCCTGCGCATCCTCATAACTGATGTCGGTCGCGGGGATCAGTGGGTTGGGATTTTCCTTCGCCCAATTGCCCAGCTTCGCGCAGGCATTGTCGCGCACGCAGCCATTCCATTCCGCGATCGTCACTTCATAGACGCCGATCGCAAAGGGCCGTTCGATCCGGACATCGGCCTGCACCGGCTCGTCGCTGCCGCGCCCCGGTTCCGACGCTGGCGACCCAAACGGCGTGGTGCCGGCGGGGATGGCGCGCATCCATGGGCAGTTGGCGCAATCATAGAAGCGGTCATTCGCGGCCCGGTCGCACGAAATGAAGCAGGGCGGCGCGCCTTGCAGGCCATAGTCGAAGGTCGGCTTCTGGAAATTCTTGCCCGATGACAGCGCGACCCGATCGGACACGCGCTTCAGGGCGTCGGCGATATTCTGCTGCGGGCGGCGGATTTCCTCGGCCAGCACCTTGGAAAAGATACCGTCGTCGAACGCGAACTGGTCCGCGCTGGTGGAAAAGGCGACCAGATAACCCTGATCGGGCCGGATCGCGGCGGCGGGCGCGCGCACCATGCGGCGCAGGCCCTTGCTCCCGGCCAGTTCACCCACGGCGCTCGTTTCGACCCCGGTCTGGTCGGCGATCATCTGCGCCAGTGACGGCGGCGGCGCGGCCAGCACGTTCCGGCACATGTCCAGTACGATCAGCATCGTTTTCGCGCCGGACCCCAGCAGGTTGCGGGTCAGCGCCGCGCGGGTCAGCGTCGCCGTTTCCGCCGTCACGTCTCGCCCGGCATCCACCGGCAGCAGCATGACGTCGCCATAGCTGCCCAGCGCCGCGCCATGGCCGGAAAAATAGAGCATGCCGAACGCCTTGGGTCCGGCAGCGGTCAGCTTCGCGCGGAAATCGGCAATCGCGGCCAGCATCGCTTCACGCGACAGGTCACGCCGCACCTCCACCGGCCCTTCGCCGCGCGCATCGACAAAGCCGGTCGCGCTGAGCGCAGTGGCGATCTTGTCGCCATCGGCATAGGTGGACGCCAGCTTGTCGAAGGACTGATACGCGCCATTGACGATCACGAGCGCCAGCCGGGGTTCGTCCGCCGCTTGCGCGCTGCCGCCACCAGCCAGCAGCGCGACGAACAGGCTCAGCGCTGCCATGGCGCGGAACAGGAGCGCGGTAAACAAAACGGGGCGTGGGGTCATTTGGATGCCTTGCGCGGCGCGAATTCTACTTGAGTGACGATCTGGTCGACCGAATCGACATGCAGCACCGCGTCATAGGCGCGCGCAGCCTTATAGGGTTCAGCCGGGCCGCCGCCGAACAGCTTGGCAAGGAAGCCCCCCAAACCTCGACCCTTTTGGCAATAGGGGCTGACGGTGACCATGCCACCGCTCTTTTCGACCTCGTTCAGCCAGGCGCCCAGCGGCGCGGGCGCTTCATTAGCGACGGGATAGGGCGATTCGATATCGACCACCACCGTCTTGCTTCGCCGCAGCGCGCCTTTGAGCGCGCGGTCGAACCGGGCCGGGTTGGCAAAACGAAGGGTGGGTTTGGCAAAGGGACGGTCGCACGATTTCAGCACGGCAGGAACCGGAACCGGCGCGCGCGCCGGGACTGGTCCCGCGCCGACCGGGGCGGTCGGGCGCTGCTTTGCCGGCGCGATGGCATTGGCTGCGGGAGGGGCGACCGGCTGCGACGCATTGGCAGGCGCAGCCTGTTGTCCATTCGTAACGATATTCGCGGGGGACGTTTCGGGTTGCAGGATGCGTACGCCGCGCCCGGCAGCGCCATCGGTCGCGTCGCCCGCCCCCCCTTGCGCCGGTGTCGCGGGCGGGTTGGCCTGCGCCAGTGCGGCGGAGGAAGATCCTAACAAAAACCCCGCCGCAGCAATGGTTAAGAAGCTTCTGACTATTATCATCGTCCCACCCCGTGTCATGATATAGTTATTGCTCCCCAAACCATTATGAGATTATGGGGTAATAACTGAACAGGCAACAAAAAATCGCAGGAGATCCCAAGTGGGGAAGGGGCTTCGTGGACTCTGGGCAACAGTATTAACCGCTTTTGTCACAATAATGGTATCTCCTTCGCTCGCTAAAGCCGAAACCCGCGCCCTATTGGTGGGCGCATGGCAGTTCCACTCGTCCCAGATCATGGATCTGGCTGGTCCCGAAAATGATCTTGCAGCGATGGAAACAGTGATTCGCGGCCAGGGCGCCAGCGATGTCACAATATTGCGCAATGAAGGTGTCAGTCGGACCACGGTCGAAACCGCGCTCCATGCTTTGGGGCTACGCTCCAAACCGGGCGACTGGATATTCCTTTACTATACCGGCCATGGCGCGTTGGCCGAAGCCAGCGTGAAGGGGACGCGAGACGGCGATACCGACCAGTTCCTGCCGCTGCCCGGTTTCGATCCTGACAGCAAGGACGCCGAACGTTTCATCGTCGACAAGGATTTCTACACCTGGCTGGCCCTTTACGTGCCGCGCGGCGTGCAGGTGCTGATGATGGCGGACACCTGCCATTCGGGCACGCTGCACCGATCGGTCGATCCGCGCGCGATGGGGATGACCCCGCGCCTGACGCTGGGTGGCCGCAATGTCGAACTGGGCTCTCGCCCCGCGCCGCGTTTCGCCAGCACCTTGGCTTCGGTCGAGGGCGCGGCGCTCACCGCCACGCGGGAGGATCTGCCCAACCTGTTCTATATCGGCGCTGCCCGCGACGATCAGATCGCATGGGAAAATGCCCTGCCGGTCGAAGGCGCGCCGACACGCGGTTTCCTCACATGGTCGTTCGAACAGGGGCTGACCACGCCCGGTGCCGATGGCAGGGGCATGGCGGCGGATCAGGATGGCGATGGCAAGCTGACCATCGGTGAACTGGGCACCTATCTCAATGTCCAGGTCCGCATGTTGAGCGGCCAGCGGCAGGAAAGCAGCATCATCATCCCGCCGGGCCGCGAAGGGCAGGGGCTGTTCGCCACCGTGCCGCCGCCGCCCGCGCCGCCGGTCGCGCCGCCGCTGCCCGGCCTCTACGTCGCTGATGTGAAGGCGCGGGCCAGCATCGCCGGCCCTGACCATCCCTGGCGTGTCCTGACCGATGGCAAAGGCGCGGATTTCGTCTGGGACAATGTCCGCCACGTCATGCTCCGCCGCACGGGCGACACGGTCGCGCAAAATGTCAAAACCCTGCCGCAACTGCGCGGCGTCATCGACAAATGGGCCGCGATCGAAGCGATGCGACCGCTCCTGTCTGAACAGCGCGCCCGGCTAGTCGTCGGCCCGCTCGACAATGGTGCGCGCTATCCGTCCGGCGCGCCGGTCACGCTGGCGTTACAGGCGGACGGCCAACGTGTCGCCGCGCCACAATATGCCACTGTGTTCAACATAGCGTCGGACGGCACGGTCCAGCGCCTTTTCCCGGTCGCGCCGTCCGACGGCGACGGTCGCCTCGCCCCCGGCCAGTCGCTGCCGGTCCTCGAAAGTCAGGTCATCGCTCCCTATGGCGCGGACCATGTCGTTGCCCTGGTGACGCCTCAGCCGCCGGAAGCCTTCCGCGTCCTGCTGCGCACGGTCGAAAATCAGCGCGCCGCCAACTGGCTGGTCGCGCCGATCCGCGAATTGCTGGCCAAGTCGCCGGGGCAGGCGAGCCTGTCGATCGGCGAGCTTTATACCGGCAACTGACGCGATGCCTGTCGCGCCCGTCCGGTCAATTGCTCAAAATCACCGTCCGGCTCTTGGCCGCGCTCTTGTTGCCGATGTCGATGCGATATTCTCCCGACGCGCGCGGCGTCACCGCGCAGACCGGCGCATAATCGGCATTGTCGTCCAGGCACAATTGCTTGCCCGACGCATCGAGCAGGCGGATATACATGCTGGTGCCGATGTCGCCGATTGCGCCGATGCGCAGCGGCTCGCCACCCTTGGCGGTCACGGTGAAGCGATAGGCGTTGCGCGGATTGACGTCCTGTACCCGCCGCACCAGCCCCTTGCCGAACGCCGACGCCATCACCCCGCGCCCCGACGCGGACTGAGACAGGCGAATCTGCAACAGCAATGCCTGATCGTCACGGGCCAGCGCCTTGGCCTCGGCAAACAGCGCGTCGGGGGAAAAGGCCGCCTCGTCCCCCGCCGCCGCTTCGCTATCGCTCATCGGCACCTGCTTCAGCATCCGCGCGGCTGTCAGCATCGCATAGGGATCACCTTCGCGCCGGGCGAAGTCGGCCACTTGCCGCGCGGCAATCGCCTGCGCGAACGGATCGGCGGGCTTGACTGCGGCGGGCTGGGCGGCGGGCGCGGCCTGCTGCGCCATCGCGCCACTTTGTGCCAGCATCATCGCAGCGCTTGCGACTAGGATTTTACGCTTCATGTCCAACCCTTTCAGCAAGATAATCTCCATTCCCGTGGATACTGCCACGGCCGTTGGAAAGCCAGTGCTGAGCGGCGGCGCGGACTTGGCCAAACAATTGACCGCGCTGGTGGGCGGGGCGGGGGCGGGGCGCTATGCCGCCTTCATCAGTTACAGCCATGCCGACATCAAGGTTGCCCGCTGGCTCCACCGCGCGATCGAAAATTATCGCGTGCCAAAGGCGCTGGTCGGCACGGCGGGCGATCGTGGCCCGATCCCCGCCCGGCTGCGGCCGATTTTCCGCGATGAGGATGAACTGGCGGGCGCAGCCGAACTCGGCCCCAAATTGCTGGGCGCGCTTGCCCGATCCGACGCGCTGATCGTCATCTGCTCGCCCACTGCGGCCCGCTCGGTCTGGGTCGACAAGGAAATTCGCAGCTTCAAGACGATCAATCCGGACGCGCCGGTGTTCGCGCTGATTGCAGCGGGCAAGCCCGGCGATCCCGACACGGACTGTTTCCCCGCGCCCCTGCTGTTCGCGCTGGATGCCCAGGGTGGACTGGATCGCACCCAACCGCTCGAACCGCTTGCGCCCGACCTTCAGAAAAACGACCGCAATATCGTCAAGCTCAAGCTGATCGCCGGGCTGCTTGGTACGCCCTATGCCAGCCTCTACCGCCGCGACCAGCGCCGCAGCCGCCGCATCGCGGTGGCGCTTGGCACCTTCGCCTTTCTGCTGATTCTGCTGCTGAGCGGCCTGTCGATCGCCGCCTTCACCTATGCCCGAATGGCGGTGCAGCAGCGCAACGAGGCGCAGGCCGCGCGCAAGCTGGCGGAGGAGAATGCCGACAAGGCCGAACGCCGCGCCTGGCTGGCCCAGGTCGCCGCGCAGGAAGTGCGACGGCTGGCGGATGAGGGGAACAACTGCCCGCCGCCGTGAAGCCTGTGGAGAAGGGGCTTAATCCCGCCAGCTCCGGTCCACCCGGTCGATCAACCGCACCATCGCTTGGAAATCCGGCACGCCCGGCCCCACCGGCAGTTGCACCCCCGCCAGATCGCGCTGATGCACCGCGATCACCTCCGCGCTCAGTTCCACCGGCGTTCCCGCCGCGCCAGCCGCCACCTGAATCTCGCACGCGCGCTGGAGCAGCCAATGTTTCAGAAACGCCTCTGGCAGGTTCTGCGCCATCACCAGCGTGCCATGGTTGCGCAACATCATCACCCGCTTGTCGCCCAGATTGGCGATCAACCGCTCGCCCTCCTCACTGCGGATCGTGACGCCCTCAAAATCATGATAGGCGATTTGCCCGGCAAAGGCGGCGGCATAGAAGCTGATCGGGCGCAGTCCCTCGGCGGTGGCGCTCACCGCCATGCCCGCCGTGGTGTGGGTGTGGATGATGCAATGGGCGTCGGGCAGATGGCGGTGGAACACGCTATGCTGGACAAATCCGGCGCGGTTGACCGGATAGGGGCTGCCATCCAGCACCGCGCCGTCAATGTCGATCTTGACCAGATTGGACGCGGTCACTTCATGATAGCCCAGGCCGAACGGGTTGATCAGGAAGGCGCTCTCCTCTCCGGGCACCCGCACGGTGATGTGGTTATAGATGAGCTCGGACCAGCCCATATGGTCGAATATGCGGTAGCAGGCGGCCAGTTGCTGGCGCGCCTCCCATTCGGCGGCGGACATATCGGGGCGTTTTGCGGCGCTGGCCATGGGCGATCCTCTCTTATATCATGGTCAGGACTATCCGCTTTCCGCGCCCGTTAGTCCATAGTGCGGGCTTTAGGGTTGAATTGCTGCGACTCTGCTGGTAGGGCGCGCCCCACACGGCGTAGGGTGACCTGCGACGACTCACAGGCTTTGCTATTGCGACGGGCTGTCGGGACGGATTGAAAAATCCCGGCAAAAGGCTCGTTTTCGATTGGAGATTGACGGACTTATGCAGATCATCGTTCGCGACAATAATGTCGACCAGGCCCTCCGCGCGCTCAAGAAGAAGCTGCAGCGTGAAGGCGTGTATCGCGAAATGAAGCTGCGTCGTCACTACGAAAAGCCGTCGGAAAAGCGCGCCCGTGAAAAGGCCGCCGCCGTGCGCCGCGCCCGCAAGATGGATCGCAAGCGCGCCGAGCGCGACGGCGCGAAGTAAGCGCCGCCGGGGCGGCCCGTGCCGTCCCGCTTTCCTGCTGCCTGCCTGCCCTTGAATTGCGAGAAGCGTCGCCATGTCCACAACGGCCGTTCCCCTTCGTCCTATCGCCAGGGGGTCTTTGACGCGCCTCTGGATTGGTGTCGCCGCGCTTGCGCTGGCGGCTGGCGGTCTTGCCTGGGCCGGGCAGCAGGGCGTCAAAGCCTCGCCTGCTACCTTCATGGCGCAGAACGCCGATGCTGAAGGCGTGATCACCACTCCGTCGGGTCTGCAATATAAGGTGCTGGCCGAAGGCACTGGTCCCAGCCCCACCACCGCCGACGTGGCGCTGGTAGGCTATAAGGGCACGCTGCTCGACGGCACCGTGTTCGACGAAAATCCGCAGGCGCCGATGCCGATCGACGGCGTCGTCCCCGGCTTCTCCGAAGGCCTGCAAAAGATGAAGAAGGGCGGCAAATACCGCCTCTGGATCCCGCCGCAGCTTGGCTATGGCGATCAGGCCGCAGGTCCGATTCCCGCCGGTTCGATCTTGGTCTTCGACGTCGAACTGCACGACTTCAAGTCGCGCGCCGAAATCATGCAGATGCAGCAGATGATGCAGCAACAGCAAGGCGCAGCAGGCGCCCAGCCGCCACGCTGATCACACGCAAAGCCGAATGAGACAAAAGGGGCCGCTAAGTCGGTCCCTTTTTTTGTGCGCCAGAGAGGATGACGGCGGCGATCGGCAATCGATGAGCAGAAGCCCCTCCCCTTCAGGTGAGGGGAAAATGACCGAAAGCGACCATTTTTGGGACGCTGCTGGACATTTCCTTTCCGCTGGCAAGCAGACATGTTTAGGAAATAGTTGATCTCCAGCGGCTGTACTCTCAGACAGGTAGGCGTAGCGGACCGGAAGCAAATTCAGATGACCAACAGAACACCATTTTTTAGATTTGCGCTGAGCATATCCATAGCTTGGTTAATTGCCGTCACTGCGTTGGCATTGTTCAATTCCGGCGTGCGCAATCATCTGATTTTCGTGGGTGCAAACAACCGATGCAATCACGTACTAGGTGGTTGGGCTGAACAGTTTGCCTGCACGCAAAACCTTGACGTGACATATGCGCGCCTGTTTTTAGAGGGTGCGTGGTCAGTTGGCTTATTATGGGTGATACTGCCAGTTGCTGTTATAATGACTATGGCAACTTTCGGTGGCCGTTACCTTAAATGGTTGAAAAATGGTCGATAAACAGCATCAACTGCTAAGGTAGTTATAATAGCGACTGCTTTGGACGTTTGACCAGCTGCTCTTTTGCGCAGAGGCGCTAGCCTGTTTTAAGCTTCCGCTATCGCTCTGGTGGTCACCGCCAAAGCCGACAGTCCGTGACCCACCCCTCGCGTCATCCAACCATCCTCAATGCTTCCCCGGCTTCCCCGAAGTCCCAGGCGCCGTCGGGTTCAGCAGCGTCGCGCCGCCGGGCAGGCTGGTGCCGCCCATGTCCAGGCTCTGCGCCGCCTTTTTCGCCACGCGGGTCGGGTCGTCGCGTTCCTTGATCGCCGCCCTGGTTTCCGCGTCCATATCCGCATCGTCCGCATTGTTGCCGCCACGGGTCCAGCCCAGGATGATCGACATGCGCCGGTTGCGCGGGTCATAGGCGTCGTTCTTGATAAAGGGTTCGCGGTCGGCGACGCCTTCGATCCGGGCGAAGCGATTGTTGGGGATGCCGCTGTCGGCCAGTGCCTTGCGCGTCGATTCGGCGCGGGTCGATGACAGCAGCCAGTTGTTCATGGTCCGGCCCGACGCATAGGGCAGGCCGTCGGTATGGCCGCGCACGATCAGCGGGTTGGGCATGGTTTGCAGCACGGTCGCGACTTCGCTGATCAGCGCGCGGGCCTGCGGCACAAGCCGGTCGGTGCCCATCGCGAACATCGCGAAATCCGCTTCGTCGATCAGGTCGATGCGCAACCCTTCGCGGGTCTCGGTGAAGCGCACATTCTTGCGCAGCTTCGCCATGCCCTTCTGCCGCGCCATGCGCGCTTCCAGATCCTTCTTGATCGATTCGAACTTCTGCCGGTCGGCGGCGCGCATCGCCTTGCCGCCCTGATCCTTGGTGCCGGTCGCGTCACGCGGGATGGTGATGGACAGGTTGCCCTGGCCGCCGGTGGTCGGGTAATTTTCCTTGCCCGTGATGCTGTCGCCGCCCATCAGCCCGGTGGAGCCAGCCGAGGCCATTTTCAGCTCGACCAGCGTCGGGGTGAAATAGTCGGCCAGCGCCTTGCGCTGCTTTTCGGTGGTCGCGCCCAGCAGCCACATCAGCAGGAAGAACGCCATCATCGCGGTCACGAAATCGGCATAGGCGACTTTCCACGCGCCGCCATGATGGCCGCCATGGCCATCGACGATGATCTTCTTGACGATGATTGGCCGGGGTTCCGGCTCGTTCGCGCCGCGCTTCTTTTCCGCCATGGCTTATTTGCCCCGCATGCCGTCGAACACTTCGGCAAAGCCGGGCTGATTGGCATGGGTCAGGCCGGACCGGGCCGCCTCGATCACCAGCGGCTGCGGATGGCCGTGCAGCGATGCGATGATGATCTGCTTGACGACATGGTAGATCGCCCCGTCCGCCTCGATCACCGAGCGGCAGCGGTTGGCGAAGGGATTGACCATCCCATAGGCGAGCAGAATGCCAAGGAAGGTGCCGACCAGCGCCGATCCGATCATCGCGCCCAGAATGGCGGGCGGCTGGTCGATCGACCCCATGGTCTTGACCACGCCCAGCACCGCCGCGACGATGCCGAGTGCGGGCAGCGCGTCGGCCAGCCCCTGAAGATTGTCGGCGGGTTTGATCGCTTCATGATGATGGGTCTTGAGGCTGTTATCCATCACCTCCTCCACCGCATGCGGATCGAGCGTGCCGGACGAGATGACGACCAGACGCAGCGTATCGCTGATCAGGTGGATCAGCGCCTTGTCCTTCATCAGCTTGGGATATTCCGTGAAGATGGTGGAGGTCGAAGGGTCTTCGATATGCGGCTCCAGCGCCACCGGTCCTTCGACCCGCAGCGTTTTCATGAGCTTGCTCACGAGAAAGATGCAGTCCAGAAAATCCTGCTTCTTGTACTTGGCGCCCTTGAACACCTTGCCCAGGCCACCGCCCAGCGCCTTGAGGTCCGATCCGCTGTTGCCGATGATGAGCGCGCCGACTGCCGCGCCGCCGATGATCAGCATTTCGTGCGGCAGCGCGTGAAGCACCGGGCCAAGATCGCCGCCGGTGAAGGCGAAGCCGCCAAACACCATGACAAGCAGGACGACCAGTCCGATGGCTGCGAACATGCGAAATTCCCCGATATAAACGATCCGGCGGCGTTTCGCCCCCGGCGGCGTCCCATGCGACGCCCTGTCATCTGGTTAATACGGACTGGTTAGCGTCCGGTTTAGGACGACGACTTAATTTCGTCGGATCAGCTGATCAGGTCGAACAATGTCCGCTGGTTGATCCGGGCGAAGGCCGATTGCGCGGCTTCCAGCTGCATCAGCTGCGCCTTCACATTGGAAATGACTTCGGTCAGGTCCGTCGATTCCAGCGCGGAGCGCCGTTCGGTCAGATCAAGGTCGATGTCGGTCAGCCGGTCGCCGACCACATCCAGCCGGTTGCTGCGCACGCCCTGCCGCGCCAGTTCCACCGTAATATGGTTTTGCCCGATCTTCATCGCGTCCAGGCTCGCCGCAACCGCATCGTCGTCCCCGCTTTGCAGGGCGGCGATGCTCTGGCCCAGCATGTCGTCGATCGACATCGGCGTGCCGTTGACGTCGATCCCTTCGGAAACTTCCTGTCTCGTCGCAACCACGGCCAGGTTGAGACCGCGGCTGACCGGCACCAGCACGCTCTGCTGATCGTCGAAAACCGATACGCCCTGATAGTCCGTCTGGTTCAGCAGTTCGCTGATGGTCGCGCGGATGGTCGACATTTCCTCGTAGATCGCGACGCGGCTGGTATCGTTGACCGATCCGTTGCGGGATGACGACACCAGTTCCTGCGCGCGGGTCAACAGATTGTTGACCTCGTCCAGATTGGCTTCGGCATTGGCGGCGCGGGTCTTGCCATAGCTGATATTGGTCTGCCACGCGGACTGCTGCGCCTGCGCCCGGCCCACGTCGGACAGTTGCACCCAGGCGAGCGCGTCGTCCGACGGCTTGTTCAGCGTGACGCCGGTGGAAATGGCGGTCTGTCCGTCAACGATATTCTGCGACAATTGCTGCTGCCGGCGGATTTCGGCGAGCATGATCTTGTTGGTGATACCTACCATGGCTCAGTCCTTTCGCGGCTCAGAGAATCTGAAGAATGGAATCGATAGTTTCCTTGGCGACCTGCAAGATCTTGGCGCTGGCCGAATAGGCCTGCTGGATGCGCAGAAGGTCGGCCGCTTCCATGTCCAGATCGACGCCGCTCACCGCTTCGCGCGCCGCGACCGCCTGGTCGCTGCGGCTTTGCGCAGTGGTGTTTTCCGACTTTGTCGCCGCCAGCAGATTGCCATGGGTGGCGATCAGCGCGGTCCAGGCCTGTTCGACGCTGCCATTGCCACGCAGGGTGGACGTGACGGTCAGCAGGTTGCCGTTCAGCGTGCCGTTCGATGACCGGGTGGCCAGTTCCGCCGGATCGGTGATCAACGCCGCGACGCTGGCCGCGCTGCCGCCATAGGATAATAGCGCCGCGCCGGCATTGCCGGCATCGGTGACGCCCTGCGCGTGCCAGGCGTTCATGTCGGTGACGAATTGCCCGGCAATCGTGTCGAGGCTTGCGCGGCGGTCGGTGACGGTACTGGCCGCAGAAAACAGGCCGCCCAGCGCGCCATTGGCTGGCGTGGCGAGCGCCGTGCCATCGGCCAGCGTCAGGGCCAGCGTGCCGTCGGCATTGCTGTTCGCCACCAGGCTGGCGGCGACATTGCCCTGTACCAGCGTTTGCCCGCCATAGCTGATCTGCGCGCTGTCATGCGCGCCAAAGCTGATCGTGACGTTCAGATTTTCGGTCAGGTCCTGCAAGGCGGCGTCACGGCTGTCGAGCAACTGCGAATAGGCAGAGGTGCCCGGCTGCGCGCGCAACAGGCTGTTGTTGATGTCGGCCAGTGATTCGAGCGAACGGTTGACCGTGCTGACCGACGCCTGCGCTTCGGTCGCAATGCCCTCCGACACCGCTTCCAGGTCCGCGGCGGTCTGGTTGAAGGCCTGCGCGACGCGGGAAATGCTGTCCAATGTGGTGACGCGCAGCGATGTGTCGGACGGGCTGGCGGCCAGCTTTTCCATATTCTGGAACATGCCGGTCATCAGCGCGCCGATGCCGGTGCCCGTGTCATTGAGCGCATTTTCAGCGTCGCTCAGCCAGCGCAGCCGCGCGGTCGAACTGCCCAGCCCCATGCCGGTCAGCCGCACGGTAGCGTCCAGATAGGGGTCGGTGCCGCGATTGATGCTCGTCACCTGCGTGCCGCCGAAATTCGCCTTGGACACATACATGGCCATGGTGGATGTGGACGCGCCGGATTCGGCCGTCGTCACGGACCGGCGGGCATAGCCATCGGTGCTGGCATTGGCGATATTCTCGCCAATCGCCGCCATCGCGGTGCGATAGGCGCGGGTGCCCGAAGCGCCGATGATGAACAGGTCGCTCATGGCGCGGTCGTCCCGGCGGGTGCGTCAGGCGCAGGCTTGGCGCCGAACTGCTTGATCAGCAATTGCGCGATGCCCAGGCTGTTGCCGCTCGCCATGGCGTCGGCGGTGCGCGAATCGGCCATCGACTGAAACTGCTCGGTCGCGCTGGAATCGGAAATGCCTTCGGCCAGGCTGGCGGATCGCATCGCGCCGATCATCTGGCGCAGGAAAATCGCCTCGAACTGCTGCGCGGTCTTTTCCAGACTGGCCTTGTTCGCGGGCGTTGCGCCCGACGGGGCGGTCGCGGAGGATGTCGCGCTGATCTGCATCACAATACCACCAGTTCCGCTTTCATTGCGCCCGCCTGCTTGAGCGCTTCCAGGATCGCGACCATGTCGGCAGGAGATGCCCCGATGGCGTTGACCGCCTTGACTATATCGGCCAGCGACGCCCCGCCTTTAAAATTAACCATAGGTTTTTTCTGTTCGTCGATGCTGATGTTGCTCGACTCTTCCTGCGCTGTCTGGCCTCGGCTGAAAGGCGCGGGCTGGACGATGCGCGGGCTTTCATTGACGCTGACGGTCAATTTGCCATGCGCGACGGCGGCGGGATGAATACGCACCGCGCCATTGATGACGACCGTGCCGGTACGCGCGTTGACGATGACCTTGGCCGGTGCATCGGCTGGCGCAATTTCGATATTTTCGATCATGCCCATCATCAGGATGCGGTCCTCCGCCCCCGGAATGGCGTCGATCGTCACGGATACAGCGTCCATGGCGCGCGCGCGGCGATCGCCAAAGGCGCGGTTGATGCCGTCGGCTACGCGCAGCGCCGTGGTCAGGTCCGCTTCGGCAAGGTTGAAGGTCAGCGTGGGCGCGGTATCGAACCCGGTCGCCACCGCGCGCTCTACCGTCGCGCCGCCGGGGATGCGCCCGGCCGAGGGGATGTTGACCGACACCTGGCTGCCATCTGCGCCGGACACGCCCAGACCGCCGACGGCCAGATTGCCCTGCGCCATGGCGTAGATTTCATTGTCCGCACCGCGCAGCGGCGTCAGGATCAGCGTGCCGCCGCGCAGCGACTTGGCCTTGCCCAGCGCCGACACGGTGATGTCCAGCCGCTGGCCCGGCTTGGAAAAAGCGGGCAGGTCAGCGGTGACCAGCACGGCCGCCGCATTTTTGAGCGCAGGATTGATCCCCTGCGGCAGCGTCAGGCCAAAGCGCGAAACCACGCCCTTCATGCCCTCGGTCGCATATTGCAGGCTGTCGTCGCCCGTGCCTGCCAGCCCGACGACGATGCCATAGCCGGTCAGCTGGTTGGGGCGAACGCCCTGGAACGTGCCCAGATCCTTCACCCGTTCCGCCTGCGCGGGCACGGCGAAGGAGGCCATCACGGCCAGTGTCAGGAGCGCCAGGAAGCGGATCGGATGCAGGGCAAGGATCATGGCTGGAAAACGCTCCATCAAAACGGGCTGATCTTTGAAAAGAAACTCTGCAGCCAGCCTTGCTTGCTGGCACGGGCGATCTCGCCCTTGCCGGTGTAGATGATCTTGGCGTCGGCCACGCGGGTCGATGCGATGCGGTTGTCCGGGCCAATATCGGCCTGGCGGACGAGACCGCTGATCTGGATGAATTCGTCGCCGCGATTGAGCGTCAGCGCCTTTTCACCGCGCACCAGCATGGTGCCATTGGGATATGTCGCCGCGATCGTCACGGTAATCTCACCCGACAGCGCGTTGGACTGGGTTGCCCCGCCCTTGCCGTTAAAGCCGTTCTGGCCGCCCATGGCGACGTCGCTGGCCGAAAACAGCTTGGACAGCAGGCCGGTCGATGGCGGGGTCAGGCCCAGATTGCCGTCGCGGCTGGTGTCGGCGCTGTTGCTCTTGGTCGCCTGCGTCCGCTCGACCAGCACGATGGTGATGATGTCGCCCACCGCCGTGGCGCGCGCGCCGCTGGTCAGGGGGGTATAGCCCATGGATGCCTGAAAGATCGAACCATTGGATGGCGGCGCGACCGGCTGCGCCACCACGGTCGGCGCATAGAGTGCGCGCTCGGTATCGCGCTTCTTGCCCGCATAAGCAGGGGCGGCGGCGAGAGCGACCAGTGATGTGGCGGTGAAGGCGATGAGGAGGGTGCGCATCAGTCCGATCACATATTCTGGTTGACGTACTGGAGCATCTCGTCCGTCGCCTTGATCATCTTGCTGTTGACCTCATAGGCGCGCTGGGTCTCGATCATGTCGACCAGTTCCTCGACGACATTGACGTTCGACGTTTCCAGACTGCCCGACCGGATCGATCCGCGTCCTTCAAGGCCCGCGACGCCGACCTGCGGCGTACCGCTGGCTGCGCTTTCGACCAGCAGGTTGCCGCCGATCGCGGAAAGCCCCGCTGCATTCATGAAGGTCGCCAGTTCGATCTGGCCAAGCTGGGTCGGCGTCGCTTCACCCTGGAGCGTCGCGGACACGGTGCCGTCATTGCCGACCGTCACTGACGTCGCGCCTTCCGGCACGGTGATTTGCGGGATCAGCGGCAGGCCGTCGCTGGTGACGACGGTGCCTTCGGCAGTGACGCTGAAATTGCCTGCGCGGGTATAGGCGATGGAGCCATCCGGGCGCTGGACCTGAAAGAAGCCGGACCCTTCGATCGCCATGTCGAGCGCATTGCCCGTTTCGGTCAGCGTGCCCTGGGTGTTGATCTTGCTCGTCCCCTGCAACGACACGCCGGAGCCAAGGTTGAGGCCGGTTGCGAACTTGTTTTCGCTGTCCGAATTGGCGCCCGCCGCAATCATCTGCTGATAGGCGAGCGTTTCGAAATCGGCGCGATCGCGCTTGAATCCGGTGGTGTTGACGTTCGCCAGGTTGTTGGCGATCACGCGCATCTTGGTGTTTTGCGCATCGAGGCCGGTGCGGGCGACATGAAGGGCGGCGTTGCTCATCGTCTCATCTCCGTAAAGCGTCGCAGTGAAGGGACGCCTGATGCCTCAATAAAAGCAAGGTTCGTGCCAGATTAACTATCAAGCCGCATCAGTGATGCGCCGCCATCGTCCAGCTGTTTGGCGGTGTCGATCAGCTTGACCTGCGTTTCGAAGGCGCGGCTCGCCTCGATCATCTGGACCAGCGCGCTGGTTGGATTGACGTTCGATCCTTCGATCGATCCGCTGGTGACGGTGGCCAGCGGGTCTTGCGGCAATGCGCCGCCATTGACTTCGCGGAACAGGCCGTCCGTGCCCTTGGCGATGCCGGAACCCGTCGCATTGACGAGCTTGAGCGCATCGATCCGCTGCGGATTGGCCGCGTCGCCACCCTGCGGCACGCCCCAGATACTGCCATCCTGCGCAATCGACACGCTGTCGAGCTGGGGCAGGGTGATGGGGCCGCCTTCACCCAATACGGGCATGCCGTCGCCGGTGGTCAGCAGGCCGCTGTCACTGATCTTCAGGTCGCCGCGCCGCGTATAGGCTTCGCTGCCGTCGGCGCCCTGAACGGCGAGCAATGCATCACCGTTCAGGGCCACGTCGAGCGCATTGCCCGTCTGGGTGACCGCGCCTTGCGCCATGTCGGCGGCGATCACCTGTTCGGATGCCTGTGCGCGGGTGTCGAACGTATCGCCCTTGATCCAGCGCGTCTCGGCATTGGCGATTTCGGCGCGAAAGCCCACCGTATTGGCGTTCGCGAGATTGTTCGCGATCGACGCCTGCCGGGCCATTGCGCCGCGCATCGCGGTAAGTGCCGTATTGACGAGCCGGTCCATGGAAAATTCCTACGTTCGCTGGAAAGTCGCGCCGGTCCGCACCCTGTAGGCAGGAACCGGCGCGGTTCGCTTATCAGGTGCGGATGTTGACGATGGTGGTGGTCAGCGTGTTGGCCGCCTCGATCGCCTTGCTGTTCGCCTGGAAGTTGCGCTGCGCCGCGATCAGCGACACCAGTTCGTCGGTGATGTCGACGTTGGACCGCTCCAGCGACCCGGTGTTGACCGCGCCGAACATGCCTTCATTGGCCAGACCCAGGATCGGGCTGCCGCTGGCGACGGTGGACGACCAGTGCGCATCGCCCTGCTGGCGCAGGCCTTCCAGGCTGTTGAAGGACGCCATGGCGACCTGACCCAGATAGACGGTGCTGCCATCGGCATAGATGGCCGATACCAGCCCGTCCTTGGCCACGCCCACGCTGGTCAGCTGCGCGCCGTCGGGCAGACCCTGATAGGTGGTCGGCACCTGCAGATCGACCAGATCGGCGGGCGTGCTGGCAGCCGTGGGGGTCGTGGTCGGAACGCCCGTGTCGGGATCGACGGGGAAAACCTGCATGCGTGCGCCGGTGGTGTCGAGCGCGTAGCGATCGTCATCGACGGAGAAAGCACCGTTGCGGGTGTAGCTGATCGTGCCGTCTTCGGCCTTGACGGTGAAGAAACCTTCGCCGGTAATGGCCATGTCCAGCGTCTTGTCGGTGGTTTCGATCGTGCCTTGGGTGAATTGCTGGCTGATGCCCTGCACGCGCACGCCCTGGCCAGCGACCTGATGCGTGGTCTGCATCGGCGCGGCGGCGAAAATGTCGCCGAACTGCGCCTTGCTCTTCTTGAACGCGGTCGAATTGACGTTGGCGACGTTGTTGGAAATGGCCGACAGATCGGCCTGCGCGCCCTTGAGGCCGGACAGGGAAACATAGAAGGTCATGGCGTAACTCCCTAGGTGAACAGAAAATGGGGGTGAAAATAAGCGTTAAAAGCGAGTGGATTAGCTGAGGCTGATGGCGTCCGACGGGCTGTAGGTGCCGAGCGCGGTGATGAGTTTGGATGCGGAGCCGTCCGCCGGAGACTGGACGGCGGCGATCGTCGCCCAGGTCGCGACCTTGCTGGGGGTCGCGCCCCTGACCTTGACCTGAAGCGCGGCGTTGCTGACGGTTGCGCCAGTGTCGTCCTTGCCATCCCAATAGAAGCTGACATCGCCCGCGGGCCGTGCGCCCAGATCGATCGACTTGACGACATTGCCATTGCCATCGACCAGATCGACCGATGCGCCATCGACTGCGGCGGGCAGGGTGATCTGGCCAGCATAGAGGCCGCTTGCGTCAGGCGCTGCGATATTGCTCTGCACCAGCATGGATTTGCCGATCCAGCTCGCCGCATCGCCCAGGCGCGTGCCCGACAGCTGTTCCTTGATCGACGCCAGATTGGCGTTCATTTCGGCAATGCCGCTCGAATTGGTGATGGTCGCCATCTGCGACACCATTTCGGCGTTGTTGACCGGCTCGAAAGGGTCCTGCGTCTGCATCTGCGCGGTGAGCAGGCGCAGGAAATCCTCCTGACCCATTTCGGATTTGCCGGTGCCGACCTTGGCAGTCGGATTATAGACCGATAGCCCGGCGCTGTCGGTGACGGTGGATGTCGTCATTTGCCGATCCTTATGGTTTCGAGCATCAGGGACTTGGCGGTGTTGAGCACCTGCACATTGTTCTGGTACATGCGCGCCGTCTCGATCATGTCGATCATCTCGGCATTGCTATCGACCGCCGCTTCCCACACATCGCCATTGGCATCGGCCAGCGGGTGATTGGGATCGTGCCGCTTGGTCGGCTGCGCGTCGGTCGTGACCACCTTGTCGACCTTGACCGTCGACACGCCTGGGCTGTCGGTAACCGACTGGAACACCGGCTTGATCGCGCGATAGGCTTCGGCGGCGCTGCCGGTGACATTGCCCGCGTTCGCCATGTTGGAAGCCGTCGCGTTCAGACGCACCAGCTGCGCGCTCATGGCGCGACCGGCAATGTCAAAAACATTCATGGGGCCAGAGCCGCTCATGCTCATTCTCCCTTCAGTGCGCGGTTGATGGTGTTGATGCGGCCCTCAAGGAAGGAGAGGGTCGTGCGATATTTGACGGCATTTTCCGCAAACAGCGTCTGTTCGGTGCTCAGTTCCACCGTGTTGCCATCCAGGCTGGGTTGCAGCGGGACGCGATAGCCCATGGCGCCGTCGACGGCCTTGGACACGTCAGCCGCGCCGCCGCTTGCTTGCGTCGTCGCCTGCTTCAGCGCGGCGTCGAAATCGATGTCGCGCGCCTTGTAGCCGGGGGTGGAGGCATTGGCGATGTTGGACGCGAGCAGGGACAGACGCTGCGAACGAAGCGCCAGCGCCTTTCCATGGATCCCGAACAGACTTTCTTCCACCGACATGCCTTTTGCCCTTTGCCAGGCCTAAAAGTTGGTCGACCGCTGCCGTTCTTTTGCCTGATGGCGTTCGATACGGGCGATCCAGCCTGATATTCGCAAGAGCCGTGCCAATTTGCGCAGGTGACGCAGGGGTAGGGTGAAAATCCCCGGAATACGGGGCTTTGGCGGATAGGGGCGGCAAGGGCGGCAAGAAATTGCCGGTCGGCGGCACTGCCTTGCCGCTGTCCGGTGACGGCCAAAATGGGGACGAATTTGCATGATCGCGATGATGGGCCATCTGTTCGACCCGCTGACATTATTGGCCATGGTCGCGGGCATAATATTGGTCGCGCTGTTCCAGAACGGGGTCGCGGCGCTTGGCCGGGCGATCGCGGCGCTCGTGCCGCTGGTCACTGCCGATCCGACGCGGGATCGTGATGCGGCGCGCGCCGCCATGCTCAAGATCGATCAGGTGGCGCAGCTGCGCGGCCTGTCCTGCACTGATCGGGTCAAGACCGCCAATCCCTTCCTGACCGAAGCCGCCCGCAGGCTCGCCAACAGCGACCGCGCTGACCTGTTCGAACTATGGGCGGCGCAGGCGCTGGCCGACCGGGCGCAGCGCCATGCCGGCGCGCGCAATGTATGGCTGTCGATCGCTGATGCCGCGCCCGCGCTGGGCATGGCCGGGACGATCATCGGCCTTATTGGCATGTTCGCGGCGATGGATGATCCCGCCGCGCTCGGCCCCGCCATGGCGCTGGCGCTGCTCACCACCTTTTATGGCGTCGTCATCGCCAATATGATCGCAGCGCCCATTGCCGCCCGCCTGGCCGACCTGTCCGAACGCGAACTGGCCTGGCAGCAGGAGGTCGTCGCCCGGATGCTGGGCATCGCGCGGCGCGAAAATGCGCCGCTGCGCCGGGCGTCGATCCGCGAAGTCGCATGAGCGCGTCCACCACCGTCGCCGCGCGGCGCAACCGCTGGGCGGTCAGCTTCGCCGATCTTTTGCTTCTGCTCCTGGCCTTCTTCGTCCTGTTGCAGGCCAGCGGATCGCGCCGCGACGCCATGCTGGGGCAGGTCGCGCAGCAATTTGGCGGCCGCGTCATGCAGCCGGGCGTGGAGATTCGCGCGGTCGAACTGTTCGTGCCGGGCGAAGCCATGCTCACCGACCAGGGCCGCGCCCGCCTGTCCGTCATTGCCCGCCAATATGCCGGGCAAGCCGGTTGCGTGGAAATTCGCAGCCATGGCAGCGACCGCGCGCGCCAGCGTTTCGACGACTGGGATCTTGCGGCCGCCCGTCTCGGCGCAGTCGCCCGCGCGCTCAAGCTGGACGGCATATCGCAGGATCGGCTGCGGATTCGCGGCCTCGATCAGGCCGATGGCAGGGGCGGGCAGGGGCAGGTGATCCGCATCGCGCCGGGCGCCGAGACCGAATAGCAGCCCAAACTGGCACGGATATTGCTGAATTCCCCGGAAAGACCCTCCGTCTTTTCAGGAGACAGAATGTGTTTCGAGCCAAGCCAATCCTTCTTGCCGCCATTGCCCTTGCGGCCGCGCAACCCGCGCTGGCGCAGCAGAAGTTCGAGAATCTGGACCGGATCGACAGTCTGGTGGCGATGACCGTAGGCGCCAATCTGGGTGAACCGGGCGGCCCCGTCGCGCCGGTCGATCGCCGCCTGAAGCTTGCCGCTTGCCCAACCACCCCCGCGGTCGATGGCCCCATGTTCGGCGCTGCGATCGTCAAATGCGACGCGCTGGGCTGGCGCATTCGCGTGCCGCTGGTTGCGGGATCATCCGCCGCCGCATCGGACGCTGTGCCGCGCACCGCTGCCGCCAACCGTTTCGCCCCCGCTGCCCGCCCGGCCCCGGCGGAACATGTCGTCAAGCGCGGCGATCCGGTGCAGTTGATGGCCGGCAACGCTGCCTTCAGCGTCTCTCGCGTGATGATCGCGGATGAAGATGGCGCGGTCGGCGAAACCATCCGGGTGCGCGAGGACAAGAAGTCCGCACCGATTTTTGCGCAAGTTGTGGAAATGGGACTTGTGCGTATTCCTGGATTTAAGGATTTCTGAACCTGTCCGTTATAGGTGTAAGGGACGAGTGAAGGATTAGACCCATGATTAAGTCCGTCGGCCAAAGCATCAGCGCCGCCATAGAGGCGAACCGCCTGCGTGAAGGGGGCAAGACGCGCGCGTCGTCGGCCACCGGCTCGACCACCGCTTCGTCGTCGGCATCGTCGGCCAGCCCAGCTTCGCGCATGGCGGCGGAAGGCGCGCCGATCGACATGGATCGTGTCGCCGCCATCAAGGCCGCGATCGCGTCGGGCAACTACCCCGTCAACCCGTCGGCCATTGCCGAGCGCATGGTCGCGCTCGATCTGCCGGTCGCTGGTTAAGGGACCGGGCAGATGTCGCTTGGCCTTGCTGCGCTGGACGATCTGTTCGAAGCGTTCGAGGATCTGCGCGAAGTGCTGGACGGCAATGATGCCGCGGCGATCGAGATCGCCAGCAACCGGGTAAGCCACAGCGCCGCCGCCATCCGCGCCATCGGTGCCTGGCGTTCCGAACCCCAGACCGTTGCGCGGCTGAGCGCGATGCTCCCTTTGATCGACAGCGCGCGGATACGGGTCAATCTGCTCGCCGATCATGCGAATCAGCGGCTGGCGATGCTCGCCGCCCATGGCGCCCGCAACGCTCCGCTGACCTACAGCCGCTAAAAAGGGCGACCAAACGCCAAGACGAAAAAGCGGCGCCCATCGGCGCCGTTTTTCATTTGGCGGATGTTCGCGCCATCAAAATCCTCTCCTGCAAGCGGAGGGGGACCGGCGCAGCCGGTGGAGGGGTGTCGCCCTATCGATGCCGCGCACCTGCTCCGTCTGCGTAACCACAATCGCAGAAAAGCAAATAGTTGCGTCGGCATTAACCAAATCTTGGCATAAGCCTTGCTCTAATGCTCCCCAGAACCAAGTGGGGAACATGTGCCGATGTCGGCTTTTGCAGACATTACAGCGACGGGGACATCGACAGGCAATCGCGTCACGAACGCGATCGCCATGGCGAGCCGCCGTACGGGCGTGGATTTCGCCTATCTGCTGGGTCAGGCCAAAATCGAATCCAGCATGAACCCCACCGCGCGCGCGACGACATCGTCCGCGACCGGCCTTTACCAGTTCATCGACCAGAGCTGGCTGGCGGTCATCGACCAGCATGGCAGCCAATATGGCCTCGGCTGGGCGGCCGACGCGATCAGCCAGGGCAGCAATGGCCGCTATTATGTGTCGGACCCGGAATTGCGCCAGCAGATACTCGACCTGCGCAAGCATCCCGAAACCGCGTCGGTGATGGCGGCGGAACATGCCGCCGACAACAAGGCCTTTCTGGAAAAGCGCCTTGGCCGCGAGGCCGAGCCGGTCGATCTCTATCTTGCCCATTTCCTGGGGGTAGGCGGCGCGAGCAAATTCCTGTCGGTCCATGACCGCGCGCCCGATGCCACGGCAGCCTCGCTCTTCCCGTCGGCGGCGCGCGCCAACCGCTCGATCTTCTACGATCGTGCCGGCCATCCTCGCAGCTTCGCCGACATTCGCGATCGCTTCGCCTCCAAATTGCAGAAGGGCGTCGATAGCCTGGGCGGTCCCGTCCAATATGCTGACGCTTCGCTCCCCGACGGCGCAAAGACGGTGCAGCCCGCCGACTATGTGCGGATCGAAACCCAGCGCCTTGAACAGCAAATCGATGTCGGCATCCGGCCCCAGCCGCAAACCGCACGTCTCGCCTATCTCATGCTTGCCACCCTCGGAAGGTAACGGCTCCTCATGTCTCCCAACCAAATCAAAGCGAAGATCTGGATGAGCGCCGCCAAGGGGGCGGTGCTGCCCTTCGCGACGCTGATGGTCGTGCTGTTCATGATGGTGCCGGTCCCGGCGATCATGCTCGACATCGGGTTCATCACCAACATCATGATCTCGCTCGCCGTGCTGATGGTCGCGCTCAACGCCGCCAAGCCGCTCGATTTTTCGGCCTTCCCGACCGTGCTGCTGTTCGCGACGCTGCTGCGCCTCGCGCTCAACGTCGCGTCCACCCGCGTCGTGCTGGTGCAGGGGCATGAAGGGTCCGATTCGGCAGGGCAGGTGATCGAGGCATTCGGCCATTTCCTGATCGGCGGCGATTATGTCGTCGGCATCTTCGTGTTCGCCATCCTGATGATCATCAACCTGGTGGTCATCACCAAGGGCGCGGGCCGCGTGTCGGAAGTCAGCGCCCGCTTCACCCTGGACGCCTTGCCCGGCAAGCAGATGGCGATCGACGCCGATCTGAACGCTGGCCTCATGACCCCCGAAGAAGCCAAGCTGCGCCGCGCCGAAGTCGCGACCGAAGCGGATTTCTACGGCTCGATGGACGGCGCCAGCAAATTCGTGAAGGGTGACGCGGTCGCGGGCATCCTGATCCTGGTGATCAACATTATCGGCGGCATCATATTGGGTGTCGTCAGCCACGGCCTGACTATGGGGCAGGCGGCGGAAACCTATATTCTTCTGGCCATCGGCGATGCGCTGGTCGCGCAGATCCCTGCCTTGCTGCTGTCGATCGCGGCGGCCTCCATCGTCACCCGCGTCAAGAGCGAGGACGACCTGTCCGGCCAGATCGCCAACCAGTTCGGCTCCGGCCGCGCCTGGGTGCCGGTCGCGGCGATCCTGACATTCCTGGGCATGCTGCCCGGCATGCCGCACATGATCATCCTGCCGGCCGCCGCCGTTTCCTGGCTGATCGCCTGGAACCTGCGCAAGGCCAGCCAGAAAAAAGCAGCCGAACCCGAACCCGCGCCGCCGCCCGCCAATCCAGCGCTGATCGAATGGGGCGATGTGTCGGACGGCGCGCTGCTCGGCCTGGAAATCGGCTATGGGCTCATCAGCCTGGTCGACGAACGCAAGGGCGCGCCGCTGATGGCGCGGATCACCGGCATTCGTCGCCAATTGTCCAAGGAATTGGGCTTTGTCGTGCCGATGGTCCGGGTGAAGGACAATCTGGCGCTCGAACCCAATCAATATCGCATCACCATCGCGGGTGTCGTGGTCGGCGAGGACGAAATCTGGCCGGACGACCTGCTGGCCCTGGACAGTGGCGCGCTGGAAGGCACGGTCGCAGGGCGCGCGGCGAAAGACCCGACCTTCGGCCTCGACGCGGTCTGGATTCCGCAGGCCAAGCGCAGCGAGGCGGTAGTCGCGGGCTATACGGTGGTCGATCCGCCGACGGTCGTGGCGACGCATCTCAACCAGCTGATCGCGATGAACGCGGCGGAAATGTTCGGCCTCGATGAAGCGCGCAAGCTGCTCGACAATCTGAAGGATGTGGCGCCCCAGCTGGTCGATGGCCTGACACCCGCGACGCTCAGTCTCACGCAGATCAGCGCGCTCTGCCGCGCCCTCCTGTCCGAAGGCATTGCGCTCAAGGATTTCCGCCGCATCTGCGAAGCGATGGTCGACGCCGCCCGCCCGGACATGAGCCACGAGCAACTGGTCGAAGCGGTTCGCCAGCGCATCGGCGCGCTGATCATCCAGGGGCTTGTTCCGGTCAAGATGCCGCTGCCGGTCATCACGCTCGACGGCGATCTCGAAGCCTTGCTGGCGCAGGCCATGCGCGTGGCGGGCGATGCGCGCCACCCGATCGAACCCGCGCTCGCCAACCGGATCGTCGAAGCCGTGGTGCAGGCTGCGCGGCCCCTGCTGGGGCAGGCACGCAATTTTGCCATCGTCACCTCGCCGGTCGCGCGCCGGGCGATGGCGCGGCTGTTCAAGCCGCATCTGCCCGAAACGCCCGTGCTGTCCTTCCTGGAAATACCGGACGGCAAGGGTGTGGAGGTGGCCGCCGTCGTCGGTGGCGAACAACGTCCAACGCCGCGCCACGATCCCGCGCCCCGTCATGATCCCATGATGCAGCGCGAACGGGTCGCTTGAGGAGAGGCTGACCGATGTACATGAACAAGATCACGTCCGGCGTCCACACTTATGGCAGGCCGGGGGACAACAGCCCGGAACGGCTCGCGCGCCAATATATGCCGCTGGTCCGCAAGATCGCCTGGCACGTCCATGGCCGCGTTTCCACCGCGATCGAGGTGGAGGATCTGCTACAGATCGGCATGGTCGCGCTGGTCGAGGCCGCCAACGGCTTTGAGGATCGCGGGCTGGGCTTTGCCGCCTATGCGCAACTGCGCGTGCGTGGCGCGATGATCGACCATCTGCGGCGGCAGGCGACGATCTGCCGGTCAGCCATGGCCAAGCGCAAGGATCTGGCCAAGGTGCGCAACCGGCTGGAACAGAAGCTGGGGCGCCTCCCGACCGAAGCGGAAATGTCCGCTGACATGGGGCTGGAACCGGCCGCCTATCGGGAAATCGCCGACAGCGTGGAAATGGTCCAGCACACAAGCATGGACGAAGTCTATTCCGACCAGTCGATGTGGTTCGCCGATGTGGAGGATCGCGCCGACGACATATTGGAACGCGAATCGCTCAAGGCCGCGATCGCCCGCGGCATCGGCGAATTGCCGGAGCGCGAGGCGCTGGTGCTGCAACTCTATTTTGTCGAGGAACTCAATCTGGAGGAGATCGGCCACACGCTCGACATTGGCGCGGCGCGGGTCTGCCAGATCAAGAAAGCCGCGCTCGACCGCCTGCGCGAAAAACTGCGTGACTGGGACTGAGCACACACAATCTCCGTTCGCCCTGAGCGAAGTCGAAGGGTTGTCCTTCTTGCGAAGAAGAACAAGGCTTCGACAAGCTCAGCCCGAACGGTTTTGGCCGTAGCCTGCCTCACTCATCATTCGCGGCAAACGGCCCCATCCGCCGCTCGTCGCCGCTTGGCCAGCGGAAGCGCAGCGGGCGATAGCTTTGCGTGCGCCACCATGGATCGGCGACCACAAACAGGCCGCCTTGCTCCGCCCGCCGCCCCAGATCCTTGCGCGCGGTCAGCGCCGCCAGCACGGGGGCCAGCAGCAATCCCGCCACCACCGGGCTGATCCAGCCCAGCCCACCGGCCTGCACGGCCATGGCGGTCAGCCCGATCCCCAGCAGAATATGCCATTTGAACAACCAGATCGCATCGAACGCGCCCATGCCGTCACGGTCGCGGGTCTGCCCGTTCCAGCTGCTCTTGCGCCCCATCAATATGCCGAAAAGATTGATCGTCTGCGTGAGCATGGCCACCGGCGCCATCAGGATGGACAGCACGATATCGGCCATCACCCCGCGCGTCATCCGCGCTGCACCGCCAAAGCCGATCCGCCGCGCCGGGTCGATCATCGCCCAGATCATCGCCAGCAGCTTGGGTCCAAACAGCAATGTAGCCGTCACCGCCAGCAGCCCGCCAGACGGCAACACTGCGCTCGGCGGCCACACACCCGCCAGCGCGCCGCCCAGCACCACCAGCATCAGCGCCAGCCATAGCGGCGACGTGCAATAGGCCGACGCGCCGACCAGCAGCTGGAACCGGCTGACCGGATGCAGCCCGGCAATCTTCATGAACAGCGGCACATGCTGGATATTGCCTTGGCACCAGCGCCGGTCGCGCGTGAACAGGTCGGGCATGGCGGGCGGGAATTCCTCGAAACTGTCGTCCGCGTTCACCATATGCACGTCCCAGCCGCGCCGCCGCAGCAGCGCCGCCTCGATCATGTCGTGGCTCATGATATGCCCGCCAAAGGGCGCGCGGCCCGGCAACTCCGGCAGGCCACAGCTCTGCGCGAACGCCTTGACCCGCACGATGGCGTTATGGCCCCAGAACATGCCTTCGGACCCGGCCCACCAGATCATGCCCGCCGCTGAAATCGGCCCGAACAGCCGACTGGCAAATTGCTGCCAGCGCGCAAACAGCGTCGCGGCGCCGACGACGGTGGGGACGGTCTGGATCAGCCCGACCTGCGGATGCCGTTCCATGTCGGCGGCCAACCGCGCCATCGTCTGACCGCTCATCACGCTGTCCGCGTCCAGCACGACCATATAGTCATAGCCGCCGCCAAAACGCTCGACCCACTCGGCGATATTGCCCGGCTTGCGCCCGATATTCAGCGCCCGGCGGCGATAATGGACGGGGCAGGAAAAGGATTCGCGCAATTCCAGATAGGCGCGACGTTCGACCTCGCCATTTTCGGGGTTGGAATCGGACAGGATGAAAAATTCGAACCGTTCGCCCCCCATCACCTGCGCCAGCGATCGCTCCATGATCGACAGGCGACCCAGCACGCCCAGAAAATCCTCGTTACAGACCGGCAGCAGGATCGCGGTCTTTCCCGCCAGCGCGGTGGCGGATGTCAGTGCATGCGGCGTCACGGCGCGCCCCTTGCCCACGGTCAGCAGCAGGAAGCCGATTGACGCAGTCGCGAAACCGAAAGCGATCCAGGCGAATAGCGGGATGAACAGCGTCAGATAGACGCCCTCCCAGGCCGAAATCCCGTCCAGCCCGATCGACCGGCGCATTTCATGCGCGGCCATGGCGGCGGGCAGCAATGCCAGCAGAACGACCAGCAGGCGGCGCGCCCACAAGTCGATATTGAACCGCCGCCGCGCGATCATCGGCGGACGACCGGCAAAATCCTGCACCGGCATGGCGATCGGCGTTTCCGCCGGCACCTGCTCAAATGCCCTTGGCATGGGCTTTTCTCCGGTGACGGCATCCGCCGTCAGCACGCCTCCCGTCACTTGCGTTCCAGACCTGATTAGCTTTGACCCAGAGGACAGAACCGCTCGTTACGCTGGCGGTTCCCTTCATCCTGTGATTGGATAATGCACATATTCGCTCAAAACGCGACCTGCACTCCGCAATTGCAGCCGAACTTCCGACTGGACGCCCGCATTGGTCGCCAGATCGATGACCGCGCGGTACAGGCCCGGCTGCCCCAGCACGGGATACCCCGCCGCCTTGATCAGCCTGCCCCCGGTCACGTCCGTCCACACGTCCGGCCGCACGCCATCCGGCACATCGGCAAAATCGACCACCAGTCGCTGCGCGTCGGGCTGGTCGCCACGTCCGCGCCAGACATTGGCGACCCTTGCCAGGTCGGTTCCGGCCGGATTTTGCGCCGCCGACCAGTCCAGTCGGTAGGACAGGTCGATCCGCCGCCCTGGCACCGGCGCAGCATCGGGCGTCCAATAGGCCGCGACATTATCGGTATATTCGCTGTCCGTCGGAAAACTGTAGAGCCGCACCTGTCCCGCGCCAAGCGGCCGGGCAGGGCTCGCCCAAAGCGAGGGGCGACGGTCGTAAAAGACGCCATCATCCTGATAATGCGCAAAATCGCGGTCCCGCTGGAGCAGGCCAAAGCCCTTCGGATCGCGCTCGGCAAAGGCGCTGATCTGCGGCATGGCGGGATTGACCAGCGGCCGGGCATGGACGCTGCCATCGCCACTGGCGATCGAGAGCATGTCGCTGTCATGGATTTCCGGTCGCCAGTCGGTCCCCTGCCGGCGGTTGGCCTGATCATACCAGAACATGCTGGTCATCGGCATCAGCCCCAGTTCGGGGATCGCGCGACGGGGGAACAGCGCGGCGGTCACATCCTGCCGCACGCCGTCCTTGCCCAGGCTGCTGACGAACCGGAACGCGCCGGTGATCGACGCGCCATCCAGCAGCGCGTGGATGGTGACGCTGCTGTCGCCCGTCCGCTCCAGCCAGAAATGGGTGAAGCGCGGAAATTCCTCCTTCCCCTGCAGGCTGGTATTGATCGCGATCGCGCGGGCCGACAGGCCGAACTGCTTTTGCGGGCTGGGCGCGCGGAAATAGCTTGCCCCCAGAAAGGACAGCCAGTCGCCGTCGCGCGCGGCGTTCATGATCCGGAACCCGGCAAAGCCCGCGTCGGGGGGCAGTTTCTTGACCGGATTGCTGTCCGGCGCATCGAACATGGCCGGATCATAGCGCAGCGGCGTCGCGCGCCCCTTGTCGACCAGCGCGATCTGCACCGGCTGCGCCGCCGTCCGGCTGAGCGGGAACAGGCGGACGCCGGTATCGCCGGGCAAATCGCCCCAGATGGTGCGATCCTCGGCAAAGCGCGCCTGATGCAGCGCATCATAGTCGATCGCCTGCGCACCGGGATAGAGCGGCGTTTCGGCAAATGGCGTACGGGCCAGCCGCTGCGCCCGCGCAATCAGCCGGTCCCAGGAAAATGGCTCGCTGGCGGCCTGCGCCATCAGCCTGTGGGGAAGGATCAGCGCGGCGCTGGTGGCGGCGATCATCGCGCGCCGGTTGATATGGGTCATGGCTTTCATCATGGAAGGCATAACCGCCAAAGCCAAGGGCGTATCCTTATATCCCTATGCGATGGACATGCCGCCGCACCGGCCCGCTCCCCCACCCGGCCATCCAACGTCATTATCCTATGGGTGGCCGGGTGGGGGAGCGGGCCGGTGCGGCCTCACAAAATGCGCCCTTTCGCGCATTTTCAGGAACGCGACGAAACCCCCGCCCGGGGGGACGAGGGTTTCGCATATGCTGGTCGTTAGATCGAAGTTGTGACCCCCGGCACGGTGGGGACTGTTGATGTGCCGGGGGCTACTTGGCGCGGCTGTCCGGTGACCAGGACCTCAGCCGACCAATTCGGTTGGCCTGACTTAGCCGATCAGCTTCAGCACGCCCTGCTGGCTCTGGTTGGCCTGTGCCAGCATCGCGGTCGACGCCTGGCTCAGAATCTGCGACTTGGCGAGGGCGGTCGTTTCGGCCGAGAAGTCCGCGTCCTCGATGCGGCTGCGGGCGTCGGTCAGGTTGGTGACGTTGGCGGTCAGGTTGTTGACCGTCGATTCCAGGCGGTTCTGCGCGGCACCCAGCTTGGCCTGGGCGGTCGATACAGCCGACAGGGCCGTGTCATAGAGCGCCAGGGTCGCCGTGGTGGCGGTGGCGGCGTCGACCGTGGCGGCCGATGCGCCGACGACCGGCGAAAGGTCGATGCCACCGAGCGAAAGCGAGACAGTGTCGTTCGCGGTCGCACCGGCCTGGATCGAAACCGTCGCAGCCGTGGTCGGGAACAGCGAGATGCCGTTGAACTTGGAATTGGTCATCGTGGTGCTGATCTGGGTGGACAGCTGATCGAGTTCCGACGTGATGTTCGCCTTGGCGTTGGTGTCGTTGGTGCCGTTCAGCGCCTGAACGGTCAGTTCACGCATACGCTGCAGCATGTTGGTGACTTCGCCGAGCGAACCTTCAGCGGTCTGGGCCAGGCTGATGCCGTCATTGGCGTTGCGGATGCCCTGGGTCATGCCGCGGATCTGCGAGGTCATGGTCGAAGCGATCGCCAGGCCAGCGGCGTCGTCCTTCGCGCTGTTGATGCGCTTGCCGGTCGACAGGCGTTCCATCGCAGTGCTCAGGCCCTTGCTGGCCATCGAGGAAGCGTTGGCGGAGCGCAGAGCGGCGGTGTTGGTTCCGATAACAGTCATGGTGTTTCCCTTTCCGTGTCAATCAGGTCGCTGCCATCCGTTAGAGCGCTTGCGGCCTCGAAAGGGGATAACGGCGGGGTGCGGCGGGCTTTTAGGGGCGCTGTCGAATTTTCTGCATTTTTCGTGTTTTGCCCGTCGCTTACCGGCCCTCCACGCGCGCGCGGTATATATTAAGTCCGTTTGGGCCGTTGCCGTGGCGGAAAATAATTGCCGCCCTGCGGCAAGTCCTGCCGGCAATTAACCAATTGCTAACCACGGTAGCGCACATTGGGACCATCGAAGAAGGCCAGGGCGTACGGGGGTACAAGCTGGCCAGCCATTTGGGGACCAACTAATGTCATCGCTCGATATGAGCCGAGGCGTCTGTGCGCTCGTTCCAGGGTTGCAGCACTGGCTGGAAAATGCCCTGTTCGCTGTCCGGGTCGTCGATGCCGCCGCACCGCGCGAACGCGATAGCCGCCGCGTGCTGCTGGCGACCGAAATCGGCCACGCGACGCACCGCGATATATTGATCTCGCTTGTCGACGGCGCGCCGTCGCTGGTCGCCGCCGCCAACGGCCTGCCCGCCCGTGTCGCCTTCGGGCTGGAAGATATGGGCTTCGCCTTCGCCCTGATCGCCGAACTGGCCCGTCCCGCGGCTATTCCTGCGGTGGGCGACAGCGCCAGCGCGCGCCTCATGACGCTTGCCGGTCGGGTCGCACGCAGCGAAGCCACCGTTCTCATTCAGGGCGACACCGGCACCGGCAAGGAAGGCATGGCGCGCTTCCTCCACGCCCAGTCGGGCCGCACGTCGGGCGATTTCATCGCCGTCAATTGCGCCGCGCTGCCGGAAACCATGATGGAAGCGATGCTGTTTGGCCATCGCAAGGGCAGCTTCACCGGCGCGGCCAATGCGTCCGAAGGGCTGTTCCTGGCGGCGGACGGCGGCACGCTGTTCCTCGACGAAATCGCCGAACTGCCGATCGCACTTCAGGCCAAGCTGCTGCGCGCCTTGCAGGAAGGCGAAGTCCTGCCCGTCGGCGCGACCCACGCCGTCCCGGTCAATGTCCGCGTCATCGCCGCCTGCAACCGCGATCTGGCCGCCGAATGCGCCGCCGGACGGTTCCGCGAGGATCTCTACTGGCGCTTGAATGTCATGCCGCTCGACCTGCGCCCGCTGGCCGAGCGCCCCGGCGACATCGCCGCGATTGCCGCCGCCATGCTGCTGCGCTTCTCGGACATGGCCAAGGACGGCTTTGTCTGGCCGACCGCCGCCGCGCTGGACAAGCTTGCCGCCCATGCCTGGCCGGGCAATGCCCGCGAACTGGGCAACGTCCTTCAGCGCGCCCTGGTGCTGCGCGATGGCGATCGGATCGACGCGCACGACCTGCATCTGGCGAGCGCGCCCCGGCCCCAGGGCCTGCATATCGTCTCGCCCGAACCGGCCGAACCCGTCCGCCTGCGCGACGTTGCCCATCACAGCAAGCTGGAAGCGGTCCGCACCGCGCTGCGCGAAACCGACGGCCACCGCGCTGCCGCCGCGCGCAAGCTCGGCATTTCCGAACGCACGCTGCGCTATCGGCTTGCCGAAATGCGCGATCTGGCTGCGGCTTGAAGGGAGGATAGGGCATGACCGGCATTTCTCCGACAGACAATGTGATGGCGATCCGCAACGCCATCCTGCAAAAAAACGCCGCGCTGCGCGACGTCGCCTCGACCGGATCGGTCGGCGGCGCGAACGCCCCAAACGGTACCGCGCCCGGCGGCTTTACCGAAGCGCTCAACAGCGCGCTGCAACAGGTCAATGGCCTGCAAGGCAAGGCCGGTGAGGCCGCCGCCGCGTTCGAGCGGGGCGAAACCACCGACATCGCCGCCGTCATGCTGGCCAAGCAGCAGGCGTCGGTCAGCTTCGAAGCGACCCTTCAGGTCCGCAATAAACTTCTGTCCGCTTACAAGGACATCATGAGCATGCCGGTCTAAATCATGAGCGAGAACGCACTCACCATCGATGGCGGCGCTGCCGCCCGGCCCGCCCTCCCGGCGACCGCTTCGTCCGGCTTCGGCTCGGCCAAGGGGGTCGACGCGCTGCGCGCGCGGCTCACCGGCTTCATGAAACAGCCAGCGGTAGCCAAGAGCCTGCCACTGCTTGGCCTGCTCGGCGTCCTTGCCGTCGCTGGCCTCGCCTGGATGGCGCTGCGCGAACCGCCGCAGCGTGATCTGTTCCGCGGCCTGCCCGACGGTGACAAGTCCGCCGTAGCGCAGGTTCTCGACCAGAACGGCATTCCCTACGACTTCGACAATAGCGGCGCGATGACCGTGGGCGAGGGCGATTATTTCAAGGCGAAGATGATGCTCGCCGCGCAGGGCCTGCCCAAGAGCGCGCCCGACGGCAACAGCATGATCGACAGCCTGCCCATGGGCGCCAGCCGCGCGGTCGAGGGCGAAAAGCTCCGTTCGGCCCGCGAAATGGACCTGGCCCGCACCATCGAGGCGATCGACAGCGTCGAAAGCGCCAAGGTCCACCTTGCCGTCGAACCGCCCAGCGTATTCCTGCGCGACCGGGCCAAGCCGTCCGCCTCGGTCATGCTGCGCCTTGCCAACGGCCGCACGCTCACCGATGCGCAGGTCAGCGCGATCGTCCACCTCGTCGCATCGTCCATTCCCGAACTTTCGCCCGACCAGATTTCACTGGTCGACCAGAATGGCCGCCTGCTCAGCAAGAATGACAGCGACTCCGGCGACGATCGCCAGCTCGCGATCCAGAGCCGGATCGAGGACCGCTATCGCCAGTCGGTCGTCGCGCTGCTCACCCCGATCCTGGGGGCCAATAATTTCTCGACCGAAGTCCATGCCGAACTCAATTTCGCCGAGCGGCAGGCGACCCGCGAAACCTATCCGCAGGACGAAGCCCGGCTGCGCACCGAACAGGGCACCTGGGCCTCCGACCCGCGCGGTCAGGGCACGGGCGAGGCATCGGGCATCCCCGGCGCGCTCAGCAATCAGGCGCCCGTTAACCCGACCGTGACCCAGACCAATCCCAATGGTCAGGCCGTGCAACAGGGGCAGACCGCCGCGCAGACGCCCGGCACGCCGCCCAACCCGCTGATGAAGACCGAGGAAACCTTCAACCGCAGTTTTGAACTGGGCCGTGAAGTGTCCGTTACCAAGGATGCGGTCGGCACCGTCAAGCGCCTGTCGGTCGCCGTGGCGCTCGACAATGCACCCGATGGCAAGGCGCGCACGCCGCAGGAAATCGCTGCCCTCGAAGCCTTGGTGAAGGGTGCGATCGGCTTCGACCAGGCCCGTGGCGACGTGGTCGCGCTCTCCTCGCGCAGCTTCCTCAAGACGCCGGAAGAACAGCCCCTCTGGTATGAGGCGGATTGGGTCTCGCCGCTCATTCGCAACGTCTCGGCCCTGCTGGTCGCGCTGCTCGTCATCTTCGGCATCGGCCGCCCGCTGCTCAAGCGTCGCGCCGCGGCACAGGAAGCGATCGCCGCCGACACGGCCCAGAATGGCCAGCGCATCGGCCGCGAAATTTCCGGCGAACTGACCCGGCAGGCGGTCGAGGCGCCCGATCCGGCCCGCCCGGTCACGCTCGATATGATTTCCTCCACCTATGACTATGCCCAGCGCGCCGACCTCATTCGCAACTTTGTGAAGCAGGACCCCGACCGTGCCGCCCTGGTCGTCCGCGACCTCCTGAAGGAGGGGAAGAAGGAAAATGCCTGAGATCGTTCCCGGTCGGCCAGAGGCGCTCAAGGGCAGCGCCGCCGCCGCCGTCCTGCTGATGCTGTTCGACGAGGATGAGGCCGCGCAGATCCTTGCGCGCCTGGAGCCTGAAGAAGTGCGCCAGCTGGGCTATGCCATGTATGACGTCGCCGATGTCGATCCTGAAGAGGTGAACGAAGCGCTCGATCATTTCGTGACCAAGGCGAAGAAGCGCACCACCATCGGCTATGGCGCGACCCGCCATATTCGCGGCGCGATGACCAAGGCACTGGGCGAGGAGCGGGCCGAAACCATCCTCGCGCGCATCACCCCGCCGACCCGCTCCACCCAGCTTGAAATGCTCAAATGGATGGACGCCAAGGAAATCGCCGCGCTCATCGAGGCGGAGCATCCGCAGATCATGGCGATCGTGCTGGCCCATCTCGAAGCGCCGATTGCCGCCGACGTGCTGCAATTGCTGCCGGTCGAATATCAGGAAGAGATAGTGTACCGCATCGCCACGCTCGGTCCGGTGTCGAACGAGGCGCTGGACGATCTGGAGCAGTTGCTGCTGCGCGGCCCCGCCAAGAAGCAGGGCGCGGCATCGCAGCGCGGCGGCACGATCGAGGCGGCTGCGATCATGAACAATGTCCGCAAGGACAATGAGCAGCGGATCATGAAGGCGGTGGCCAAGCGCGACAAGATGATCGCCCAGACCATCGAGGAAGAGATGTTCGTGTTCGATAACCTTATCGACATGGATGACAAGAATCTCGGCACGCTGATGCGCACCGTCGACAGCGCTGTGCTGGTTGTTGCGCTCAAGGGCGTCAACGACCTGCTCAAGGCCAAGATTTTTGGCTGCATGTCCGCCCGCGCGGCGCAATCGATCGCCGACGAGATCGAGGAACGGGGTCCGATCCGCCTTGCCGAAGTGATCGACGCGCAAAAACTCATCATCGCCACCGCGCGCCGCATGGCCGACGCGGGCACCATCATGTTGGGCGGCAAGGGGAATGACTTTGTCTGAAGCATTTTCAAGTCGGCCCTTTGCCGACGGCTCGGAAAATGCGGCAACCAGGACTCTGGAGCCGCGCCGCGCCAGCGGAAGCGGCTCCAGAATCTGGGGCGCAGAGGCAGTGCAGGATGTCGCGCCGGTCTCGATGACGGGCGTGCGCCAGGTTGAAAGCGGCGGCTTTCGCAGCCTCTATACCTCGGTCCCCGGTCAGCATACCGCCACGATGCGCCATGGCGTCATCGAAATGGAGCCGGAGGCCGATCCGCTGGAGGAGGCCCGGCTGGAAGCCTTCACCATGGGTTTCGACGAAGGTTGTCGCGTCACCGCCCAGACCCATGCCGATGCGTCTGAGGCGCATGAACGGCTGACGCAGGCGCTCGAAATGCTCAGCCCCGCGCCCAGCGGCATGTTGTCCACCATGCTCTCGGCCACGGTCGTGCGGCTGGTCGAACAGATTGTCGGCGAAGTCGAGATCGACATCGAACGGCTGGTGCAGCGCTGCGACACCGTTGCCGCCTTTATCGAGGATAATCAGGGCAAGAGCGCCCTTCACCTGCATCCCGACGACATCGCCCTGCTCGAAGGCGAATCGATCGGCGTGTCGCTGGTTCCCGACAAGGCGTTGCACCGCGGCTGCGTCCGGCTCGAAACCGCCGACGGCTGGGTGGAGGATGGCCCGGACGTTCGCCTGTCCCGCCTGCGCGCGCTGATGGACGATATGGAGGGTAAGTCATGATCCGCGCCGCGCTGGCGCAGGCCGAAACCCTGTTCGATCATCTTCAGGTCCAGAATCGCACGCCCCGCCGCGTGGGCCGTCTGGTCAGCCATGACGCGGGCATGCTCGAAGTCACCGGCTTTCGCCGTCCGATCGGCTCCGGCGCGCGCGTCATGGCCAGCGACGGGTCGATCTGTCGCGCCGAAGTCGTCGGCTTTCGCGGCGATCGCACATTGCTGGTGCCGCTCGACGCCGACGCGCCGCTGGAAAACGGCATCCGGGTCGAACCCGATAGCCAGGCCAATATGGTGCAGGTCGGGGAAGGGCTGATCGGTCGCGTCGTCGACGCCATGGGCCAGCCGCTCGACCGCAAGGGGCCGATCATCGCGGGCGGCGTCTGGCCGCTGAACGGGGTCAAGGGCAATGTTCTGGATCGTGGCCGCGTCACCGAACCGTTCGACCTTGGCGTCCGCGCCGTCAACGCCCTGCTGACCGCCGGGCGCGGCCAGCGCATCGCCATCATCGCCGGGTCGGGCGTCGGCAAATCGGTGCTCATGGGCCAGATGATTGCCGGGGCCGAAGCCGATGTGGTCGTTGTCGGCCTGATCGGCGAACGGGGCCGCGAAGTCAGCGATTTTCTCGAAACCAAATTGAAGCACATGATGCACAAGAGCATCGTCGTCGCTGTTCCTGCCGATCATCCCCCGGTGCTGCGCCTGCGCGCCGCTGCGCGCGCCACTGCCATCGCCGAATATTTCCGCGCCCGTGGCAAGAAGGTGCTGCTGCTGATCGACAGCCTGACCCGCTGCGCCCACGCCCAGCGCGAAATCGGCCTTGCCCTTGGCGAACCGCCCGCGATGAAGGGCTATCCGCCCTCCGCACTCGCGCTTATCCCCCGTCTGGTCGAACGGGCTGGGGTGGATTCCCGCACCGGCGGGTCGATCACCGCGCTCTACACCGTGCTGGCCGATGGCGATGATACCGACGATCCGATCGTCGACGCCGCTCGCGCCATTGTGGACGGCCATTTCGTCCTGTCGCGTCATCTGTCCGAACAGGCGATCTTCCCTGCCATCGACATTGGCAAGTCCCTGTCGCGCGTCATGGCCGACGTGGTGCCCGACGACCATCGCATGGCCGCCGCCAATTATCGCCGCCTGTGGGCCGCTTATGAGGAAAATCGCGATCTCATCCTGATGGGCGCCTATCGCCCCGGCAATGATCCGGTGATCGACGAAGCGGTCCAGCGCCGTCAGGAAATTCTCGACTTCATCCGGCAGGACCAGAAGAGCCGTATCGATCTCGATACCAGCGCCAACGCGCTCGTCGCGAGCTTTAGCGCATGAAGGGGCTTGTGTCCCGCCGCCAGCGCGTGCTGCGCGTACGCCACGTCCAGCATGCCATGGCCGTCGCGGAAACCGCCCGCGCGCGTGACGAAGCGGACGGGCTAGCCCGCAATATCGAGCGCCTCAACAAGGTGCGCGGCGAATTGTTCGAGACCGAAGGGGCGGCCACCGGCGCGTCCTTCGCCGCGATGCAGGAACTGGCCACCCGGCTGGAACAGGCCGGGCGACAGCTGGACGGCGCCCTTTATGACGCCCGGCGCAAGGTGGAGGCCAGGGAAGGCATGACTCTTGCAGCGAACCGCGAGAAGGAAATCGCCACCCGCCTCAAGGACCGCGCCCGCGCGACCCTGGAGGAATGGCGCGAAAACAAGCTGGCGGCACTGCCGAGCTATCGTCGGATGCAGCGAAACGGGGAAGTCTGACATGAATATGATCGCCAGCCTCAAGGCGCTACTCTTCGCCAGCACGCCCGTTGGCGCGACCGGCAAGGCCGAGACATCAGCGGTGCCAGACGGCACGGCCGACTTTGCCGCGATGATCGACGCCGCCAGGCTCGCGCCAAACGGATCGCCCGCCGCCGCCAGTGATCCACAAGGCCATGGCGCGCAGCCTTTGGCGATGCCCCAGGCCAGCATGCCCGACCCCGGCGACAATGCGCCTTTGCCCGATGCCCCCGCCGTAAACGCGCCGGTTCCGACAGATGGCGACGCCTTGCCGCTTCCAGCCGCCGCCCGGGCGGTGCCGCCAAGCCCCAGCGCGCCGATTGCTGCCGCGCCGAAGCCGCACGCGCCAAGCCCGCTGCCCATCACCCAGCCATCCGACGATCCCCAGACGGCCCCGCCTGCACCGGCTGCGCCCATGCAGTCGGTGGCGCAGCTGCTGGTCGCGGCGCACATCGCACCTACCGAGGCGGCCGTTATCGGCCCCCAGCAAACGCCAGCGCCCGCCATCGCGCCGTCCGACGCAATGCCGGTGACAGACACGGACGCGGAGCCATCTGACATCGACGCAGAGCGTCCGGAACAGCCCGATGCCCCGCCGCAACCGCCTGCCATGGCGACGATGCCGCTGCCTGCGGCACCTCTGCCCGTTACGCCCGTATCGGATACGCCCGCCAACCCGGCCCCCAAGGCCGAGCATCATGCGATCCCGGAACAAGGCACGCCAATGCCTGCGCCCGCGCCCGCCATCGCGCCGTCCGAGGCAATGCCGGTGACAGACGCGGACGCGGAGCCATCCGACATCGAAGCGGCGCGTCCGGAACAGCCCGACGCCCCGCCGCAACCGTCCGCCATGGTGATGATGCCGCCGCCTGCTGCGCCGCTGCCCGCTACGCTCCCGCAACAATCCCCTGACGTGCCGCCGGCTTCCTCTCCCGCCACGGTTCAGCCCGCCGTCGCGCCAGCCGTAACAATCCAGCCTGTCGGCGATCAACCGCAATCGATTGCTGATTTGATCGCGGAGCAGCCAGCTGCCCCCATCGCGCCAGCGACGCCGACCGGAAATGGCGCTGATCCTGCCGCCGTGCCAGCCGCGATCGCGCCAGTGCCGGGGCAGGCCGCTCCGCTCGCGATCGCGCCCACGCCGCTTGACGCCACGGCGACCGGAACGGTGACCGTGCCCAGCCCCATTCTTGCGCCCGATCCTGCGCCGACGCTTCCCGAACCCGCGTCGGACCCGGCGCCCATCATAAACGCCGCCAATATGTCCAGCTCACTGTCGGCCAGGGCAGAAGCCCTGTCGCTGCTCCAGCTTGCGCGTCAGCATATGGCCCGTCAGTCCGCGCCGTCGCCTGCGGCCGGGGGCGACACGGCACCCGCTGATGCACCCGTCGCCGCGATAACGGACGCGATGCCCGGAGCCATTGACCCCGCCGTCCCCGCGCCCGCCGCGCCGCCGCTGACGATCCCGACCGTCGCCCCCGCGCTTCCCGCGGTCGATCTCTCCGCCACGCTTGGCGCGCAGGTCGTCGACATGGGCGTGTCGGGCCAGTGGATCGATTCGCTGGCGCGCGACATTGCGGGCCTGTCCGCCAATGGCGCGCAGGGCCGGTTCCAGATCAGCAGCGACCAGCTCGGCCCGATCGATGTCAGCATCCGCCAGGGCATTGACGGCGCAGCGGTCAGCCTGACCGTCTCAAGCGACATCGCCGAAGCCGCCCTGCGACAGGACAGCGACCGGCTGCGCCTGGACGCGGCTCTGTCTGCCGTGCGCATCAGCGAGATGAAGATCGAACGCGCCCCGCATGTCGGCGATGCGGCGCGATCCGACCCGTCGTCGCAGCAGCAACCCTCGCAACAGCAACAGGGCCAGCACAACGGCCCGTCCGCCAACTGGCAGGGCGCTGGTCAGGGTATTGGGCAGGGCATGGGCCAGTCGCAGCAGCAGGGCCGCTGGCAACAGCGTGAAAATATCGCACTCGCCCATAAAGCGGGCGGCGATCCGGCCGTTCTTAACCATGAGCAGACTGGTGATACCGCCAGCCAAGCCATTCGCGCGCGCTATGCGTGACCAGCGCTATCCTGGGGGATATGAACGATGAGCGACGATCCTAAGGCCAAGAAGAAGAAAAAGGGCGGGGGCATGAAAATGATCCTGCTGATCGTCGTCGCCATGGTGGTCGGCGGCGCCGGGGCGGCCGGTGGTCTTTACGCCGCCGGTTTCTTCAGCCCCAAGGAAGAAGGGCCCAAGGAAGATCCCAACAAGCCCGTGCTGGTGCTGGCCGGCGAAAGCGCCGAGGAGATCGCCAAGGCCCATGCCGCGCCGCATGGTGAAGCCGCAGCGGCGGCCCATGGCGCGCATGGCAAGGGCATAGACCTGCCCGCGCCTGCCAACCCGGCCGCCTATCAGGCGACCTATTTCCAGCTTCAGACCCCCTTCACCTCCAACATGTCCGATACGGACGCCTTCGCCCAGATTTCGGTTGCGGTATCGACCTATTACGACCTGCGCGTGATCGACGCGATCAAGACGCACGAAATGGCGATCCGCAGCCAGGTGCTCATGATGCTCGCGCAGCAGCCGGAGGAGATGCTGTCCACCCCCGAAGGCAAGCGCGCGCTCCAGGGGAAGATCAAGGGCATTATCAACGATATATTGAAGCAAAAAACGGGATATGGCGGTGTTGATAACGTTTATTTTACCAATTTCGTTATTCAATAGGCCTGTCTGAAAGGTCGGGAAATCCCCTGACCCGAAGGGCAGGGGACCAAGATGGACGACGTTCAAACCTACGCCTTCGGGCGCGGGGAATCGCAGGCACCAATGATGCTGTCGGGGCTGGACCGGCTGGGCGAAAAGCTCGGCCGGCGCATCCGTGCGCTGGTGGAACCGATCTGCGGCGTGCGCCCGCAGGTGGAGGCGCAGGACGCGCAACTGCTCGATTTTTCCGCCTGGTCCGCCCAGGTGCCCGCCTTTACCAGCATTTCCATCTACCGCGTGGCCCCGCTCAAGGGGCAGGTGCTGCTGCGCATGGACGCAGCGATGATTTCCACCCTGGTTGACTGTTTCTATGGCGGTATCGGCAATCGTCCCTTGCCCCCGCGCGGCGAATTCACGCCGACAGAGGACCGGCTGATTGCCCGGCTGTCTGAATCCCTCCTTTCTCGCCTGGTCGAGACATGGTCCGACATCCTGCCACTGGAACCGGCGCTGATCGTGCGCGAAACCGGCGTCGGTTTTGCTGCCTCCGCCCAGCCGGGCGACCAGATGGTCGTCCAGCGCTTCATGATCGGCATCACCCGCGATCAGCTCTGGCCGGTCGATCTCGTCTTTCCGCTGGCCGCCCTGCGCGCCGTCGAACCGCTGATGGGCACCAGATTGCCCGCCGACGATGATCAGAAGGATCCCGTCTGGCAGTCGCGCATTGCCCGCCGCATGCGCGACATCCGCCTTCCCGCCCGCACCGTGCTGGCCCGTCCCAACCTGTCGCTCGCCGAACTGATGCAGCTCAAGGTTGGCGACGTCATTCCCGTCACCATCAGCCGCAGCCTGCCGCTGATCGTGGGTAACCGCATCGTCGCGCGCGGCAGCATCGGCGAACAGGATGGCCGCGCCGCCTTCCAGATTGAAAAGATTGTACAAGGACCCGACCAATGAGTGACATGAGCGAAGCCCCCCGCATGGAGCGTGGAGATGATCCGGTCGGGCGGATGAGCAATAACCATCAGTTCAAACTGCTGGCCGACATTCCCGTGCGCATGTCGGTGGAGGTCGGCTCCACCTCGCTGCGCCTTGCCGAAGTCATGGATCTGGCCGAAGGCTCGATCGTAGAACTGGACCGGCAGGCCGACGATCTGCTCGACATCATGGTCAATGGCGCGCTGATCGCCAAGGGTGAGGTGGTGACGGTCAATGGCCGTTATGGCATCCGCATCATCGACATTGCCGCGACCGAAAACCGGCTGGCCGGGATCGAACGGCGCGGTTGATCGCACGCATCGGATTTTACGCTTGCCTTGACGGCCGAAACTGCGGAACGCAGGGCATTAACCATAATCTGCGGGCGGCTTCATGATGGTCTTGTATTTCGTCAAATTGCTGATCCTCCTGCCGCTGGTCGGCGGCATGGCTTTTGGCGCGCTGTGGCTGTGGCGCAAATATCAGCCCGGCATGATCGGTGCGCAGGGCGACCGTTCGCTCAAATTGCTCGAAGCCCTGCCGATGGGGGCGTTCGGCAAGCTTGCCGTCGTGGAGTTTGAGGGCAAGAAAATCCTCCTTTCGGTCACCCGCGGCCGCATCGAAAAAATCGCGGAAGGCGATCATGTCCGTGTTCGCTGACTTGCTCCTGCTACCTGACAATCGTGACCCCGGCGAAGGCCGGGGTCCAGGGCGTTGGCGCGCAGCTTATGCCACCCTGGGTTCCGGCCCGCGCCGGAATGACGGGATCAGAATTGCGCTGGCGCTGACGGCCGCCTTTCTTGTGATCCTGCTCTTTTCCACCCCCGCCTTCGCCCAGGCCGCACCCGCTGCGCCGGTCGACAATGGCGGCGCATTGAGCCGCGCCATGGGTCAGATTTCGGGCGATGGCCGCTCGCTCTCGCTCAGCCTGCAAATCCTGATCCTCATGAGCCTGCTGACGGTGTTGCCGTCGCTGATCCTCATGATGACCAGCTTCACCCGCATCATCATCGTCCTGTCGCTGCTGCGGCAGGCGCTGGGCCTGCAACAGACGCCACCCAACCAGGTACTGCTTGGCCTGTCCCTGTTCCTGTCCCTTTTCGTGATGCGGCCCGCCATCGACCAGATCAACCAGCTGGCGTTCGACCCCTATGGCAAGGGGCAGATCAGCATAGAGGAAGCGGTCGGTCGGTCGGGCAAGGTGCTGCACGGTTTCATGGCCAAGCAGACGCGCGAAAGCGACCTCAAGCTGTTTGCCGGCCTGGCCGAAGCCCCGCCCTTCCGCACGTCCGCCGACATCCCCTTCACCATCCTGCTGCCCGCTTTCGTCACCAGCGAACTCAAGACCGCCTTCCAGATCGGCTTCATGATCTTTCTGCCCTTCCTCATCATCGACCTTGTCGTCGCCTCCACGCTGATGGCGCTGGGCATGATGATGCTGTCCCCAACCATCATCTCCATGCCGTTCAAGCTGCTCTTGTTCGTGCTGGTCGATGGCTGGGCGCTGACCATGGGGAGCCTGGCGGGGTCGTTCGCGACATGATTGGCGTGCTTACTCCCCTTCCGTTCGTTTCGAGCGAAGTCGAGAAACGGTTGTGCGCAGGTTTCTCGACTTCGCTCGAAACGAACGGCGTTGGGTTGCCCGGCTGATGGAAAACGCCGATTTCTTCATGGGCTTGGCCCAGCAGGCGCTCTGGATCACGGCGCTGGCTGCCGCCCCCATCCTGCTGCCCGCGCTGGTCGCGGGTCTGGTGATCGGCATGGTGCAGGCCGCGACCTCGATCAACGAACAGACGTTGAGCTTCATTCCCAAGATCATCGTCGTCGGCGGCATGCTGGCTTTGTTCGGCGGTTCGATCATGGTGCTGATCGCCGATTTCACCCGCGAGATTTTCGAGCGGATACCGGACCTGCTGCAATGATCGCACCGGGCTTCGCAGGCGTGGAGGCCCAGTTGTGGATCTGGCTGATCGCCATGATCCGCCCCGGCGCGGCCTTCATCGCGGCCCCGGTATTCGGCGCGCCCGCCGTGCCGCTGCAACTGCGCCTGATCCTCAGCCTCGCGCTCGGCCTTGCCGCGCTCAACACCGTCACCATCGTCCTGCCGCCCGACGGCATCGCCAGTTTTGAAGGCGTGATGATGGTTGCGGGCGAAGTGCTGGCTGGTCTCGCCATGGGGTTTGCGGTCCAGATCGGCTATGCCGCCGCTTTCGTCGCGGGGGAAACGATCGGCAACGCCATGGGCCTCAATTTCGCGGCAATGGTCGATCCGTCGTCGGGGCAGGGGACGCAGGTGGTGGGGCAGTTTCTCTCCATCCTGGCGACCTTCCTGCTGCTCGGCATGGACGGGCATCTGCTGCTCGCGGCCTTTGTCGTCAAAAGCTATCAGGCGCTGCCCCCCGGCGCGGCGATGCTGTCCAACGATGCGGTCTGGCATCTGGTCGAATTTGGCGGCGCGTTGCTGGGCGCTGGCGTCACCGTTGCGCTGCCGGTCGGCTTCGCGCTGGTGCTGGTGCAGATCGTCATGGGCATGCTGGCGCGCGCCGCGCCCTCGCTCAACCTGTTCGCGGTCGGCATGCCGATGGCGATGATGGCGGGCCTTGTCCTGCTGGCGATTGCCGCGCCGATCATGGGCGAAGGGCTGACGGTCGCGCTCAAGGCAGGGCTGGATCATGCCCAGTCGATCGCGGAAGGGCGCTAGACCATGGCGGACAGTCCCGGCGGCGGCGAAAAGACCGAAAAACCGACACCCAAAAAATTGCAGGACGCCGCCAAGAAGGGCGACATTCTTCAGTCGCGCGAACTGGGCACGGCGCTGGTGGTGATGGCGGGTATCGGCTGGCTGGCGGTGACCGGCCCCTCGATGATCGATGCCTTGTCGGACATGCTGACTCAGGCGCTGCGCTTCAGGCGGGACGATATTGTCGATTTTTCGCCCGCCGAACGCGGGCTGGACCTGCTGACCGGCATCGCCCTGCCGGTGGCTGGCGTCATGCTGGCGACCTTCCTCGCCGCCATCGCCGCGCCTGCTTTGCTGGGGTCGCTTGGGTTCCGCCCCGGCGCCTTCGCGCCCAAGGCGTCGAAACTGAATCCCGGCGCTGGCCTCAAGCGAATCTTCGGGACCCAGGGGCTTATCGAACTGCTCAAGTCCATCGCCAAGGTCGGGCTGCTCGGCAGCATCGGCGTGTGGATGATCTGGGACCGGCTGACCGCGATCATCGGTCTTGGCAAGCAGGGCATCGCACCCGCCATGGCCGACCTTGGCAATATGTTCATCCTGACCTGCCTGGTGATGGCGGGCGGTTTGTTCCTGATCGCGGGCATCGACGTGCCGGCGCAGATCATGCAGCGGGCCAAGCGGCTCGGCATGTCCAAGCAGGAAATCAAGGATGAGCATAAGGAAAGCGAAGGTTCGCCTGAACTCAAGGGCCAGATCCGCCGCCGCCAGTATGAAACGCTCAATGGCTCCACCCGGCAGGCCGTGGCGGAAGCCAGCGTCATCATCACCAACCCAACCCATTTCGCCGTCGCGCTGCGCTACAAGCCAGGCGTCGACGCCGCCCCGGTCGTGGTCGCGCGCGGCAGCGACGCGATCGCCGCGGCCATCCGTGAACTGGCCGACCAGAATGGCGTGACCGTCCTCCAATATCCCGAACTCGCCCGCGCCATCTATTTCACCTCGCGCACCGGGCAGATCGTCAATGAAGGGCTCTACATGGCGGTCGCGACCGTGCTGGCCTTCGTATTCCGGGTCGAAAACCGCATGGCGAGCGAGATGGACCGGCCGTTCATCACGGTTCCCGAAGACCTGCGCTTCGACGCCGACGGCAAGAAGCAATAACGCCTCCATGGACAGGCTCCGCCTGCTATGGATCGGCGCGGGCCTTACGCTGCTGATATTCGTTCCGGCCTATTGCCTGACCCTGTCCTTGGGTCCAGCCATCCCCCGCGATGGCACATCGCTGGTCGTCGGGCGCGATTTCCTCAACATCTGGATGTATGGCCGCGCCGCCTGGCAGGCCGACCCCGCCCGCTATTATGACATGCCGACCTATCTTGCCGCGCTCGGCCCCGTGGTCGGTGCGGGCTATCCCGGTCAGCTCTGGTCCTATCCGCCCGTTGCCCTGCTGATCGCTGCCCCTTTCGGCCTGCTTCCCTATCTTCCCGCCCTGTCGCTGTGGACGGCGTGCGGCATTGTCGGCTTCACTGTCGCCCTGCGCCTATGGACCCGCGACTGGCGAATCGTCGCGCTGCTTCTGGCCGCGCCCGCCGCGCTGATCGGCCTCATGTCGGGTCAGTTTGCGCTGCTGGCCGCCGCCATCCTGCTGGCCGTGCTGCGCTGGCGCGAAAGCCGCCCCTGGCTGGCTGGTGGGCTGGTCGGCCTGCTGCTGGTAAAGCCCCAGCTTGCCCTGTTGATCCCCCTGCTGTTCGTCGCGACCGGCAACTGGCGCGCCTTTGCCGCCGCCACCCTGTCCAGCGTCACGCTGGCGGGCGTCGTCGCGCTGATCTGGGGCATCGACATCTGGCACATCTATATCGCCACCGGCATCGCCAACCAGTCGCTGGTGCTCAGTGATCCCGATCATCTCGCCGGGCCGTTCATGCCCACCCTGTTCATGAACCTGCGCGTCATCGGCGTGCCCGTCCCCGCTGCGAGCGCGCTCCAGACGGCGCTGGCACTGCTCGCCGCCATTCTGGTCTGGCTGCGTTTCCGGCAGCGCCCTGCGCCTGACGACCTGCGTGCCAATCTCCTGTTCCTTGCCTGCGCCGTTTCGGCCACGCCCTACATGCTCTCCTACGACACGCTGGCGCTGGCTGCCGTGGCGGTGCTGGCTCTGGCGGCGGGGGAGGGGCGAATCGGGCCATCGCTCGCCTTCTTCCTCCCCTTGCTTCAGATCGTCGCTGGCATGGCCGGGCTGCCGGGGCCGGGCCTCATCCCCATCCTTCTCGCCCTCCATCTATCGGGCCAGCAAAAAAACATCGTGGTGAATTAAAGTTTAGCCGCACTCATCCGTAATCTCTTCACGGGGACGCATTATGATGGTGCGTCATGAACGACTATGGTTCACGCAGCGAAGTATCGCCGATAGACAGGGCCGCAACGCGCGCGCTGTCCCCGGTGCAGGCCGTCCCGCCTGCGTCGCTCGGTCGGTCGGGTCGTGAAGCGCCCGGCGCGCGTGGCGCCGCGTCGCAAGTCGACCTTGCCTCGATTGACGAGGATGTCGCCAGCGTTGCCGAATATGCCAAGGTTCATGTCGAAATTGCCGACATATTGGCCGACCTGCGATCAGCGACCAACCCGCCCAGCGTCGAAGCGGCTGCGGGCGCGATCCAGGCGCTGATGCCGGTGCCGATCATTCTGGTGCCGTTGCCGCCCGCCAGCAAGGAAGCGGTCGAACACGCCACCGTCATCGCCCGGCGCATGGTGGAACAGGCCGCCTATGCCAAGGCCGCCCAGGGCGCGATCAGCCGCGCCACGGTCGATCAGGTGCTGGCGTCCGCCAACGGATAATCCGCGCGGGACATCGCGCGAAAATCATTCCTAAAGATCTTGCCGCTAGCGCCGTTCTCTCCTCTGAAAGGACGGCGCAATGGCATCGGTCACCTCCAATATCACCACCGCACTCGGCATTGGATCGGGCATCGACACCAAGTCGCTCGTATCGAGCTTGGTCGCCGCCACGCGCGATCCGAAGGAAAAGGTGATCACCGATCGCCAGAGCCTCAACAGCGCACGGATTTCCGCACTGGCATCCGCCTCCAGTTCGCTGGACACTTTTGCCGACGCGCTGACCACCTTGTTGTCTGGCACTGGCTATGCGGGGGTTCCCGGATCCAACGACACCAGCATTGCCTCGGTCAGCCCGCTGCCGGGGGGCGTGCCCAAGGGATTGCCCGCCCAGCTGGAAGTGCAGCAACTCGCTTCCGGCCGCACTTTGGCGTCGATCCCGGTATCGGGCGCGACCGCTGCCAGCGCGGTCGGCGAAGGGGAACTGACGCTGACGGTCGGCGGCTCTTCCGCTGCCATCACGATCAACGCCAGCAATAACAGCTATACCGGCCTTGCCGCCGCCATCAACGCATCGGGACTGGGCGTCACCGCATCGGTCGTGACCGACGTGCAGGGGACGCGGCTGGTGATGAAGGGCGCGACCGGCGCGGCCAATGATTTTTCGCTGACATCGGTCAGCGGCGATGATCTGGCTGCCTTCGCCTGGAATGGTACCGACAGCCTGACCATGGAGTCCAAGGCCAGCCCGCAAAATGCCATCATCAAGCTCGACGGGGTGGAGCAGCATTACGCCACCAACACCATCGACACCGCGATCGCCAATCTGCGCATCGACCTGAACAAGGCCGCGCCCGGTACCACCGTCACGCTGGCGACGACCGAGCCGACCACGTCGATGCGCGACCTGATGGTCGAATTTGTCGATGCCTATAATACGCTGGTCAAGGCGCTGAACACGGCCACGGCGACCGGCGCGGACTCATCGTCCGCAGGGGTGCTGAACGGCGAAGCCTCGATCCGCGACATGCGCCGCCAACTGTCCGCGATGACCTCCACGCCCTTGTCCGACACGGGCACCTACAGGACGCTGTCGGACATTGGCGTCGCCACCAATCGCGATGGCACGCTCAAACTTGATACCGACACGCTGGACAAAGCCATCGCGGCCGATCCTTCCGCGATCACGCAATTGCTCAACCCTGCGGTCGCGTCGGCGACCAATCCGGGGCTGGCGGGGCTGATGGACAGCGTACGGGACAAGATCCAGCTGAAGGACGGCTCCTTCGCGCAATCCCAGGCCAAATATAAGACCCTGGGCGAAACGCTGACCAAGCAGCTGGAAAAGCTCGACACACAGATGGCCAGCTACGAAGCGCAACTCACCAGCGTCTATTCCAAGATGGAAACGCGACTGACCGCGCTCAAGGCGACGCAGAGCTATCTCGATCAACAGATTGAAATCTGGAACAACAGCAAGAATTAATCGGGGACGGCAGGACGATGTTCTACAATCAGGGTTATGCAGGCAATATGGCGGCGCGGCGCTATGCAGCGGTCCATTCGGGCAGCCGGACGGAAGGCGCGACCCCTCATGCGCTGGTCAAGATCTTGTTCGACGAACTGCTGATCGCGATGGAAGCGGCGGCGCTGGCGGAGCGCCAGGGCGACCGGATGAAAGTTTCCGACAAGCAGGCGCGGGCGATGTCGATCCTGTTCGCGCTCGAATCGAGCCTGGACTTCGACAAGGGCGGCGACATTTCCGTCGGGTTGGCGCAAATCTATCGCGAAGCGCGCCGCCTGCTGCTCGTCGGCGCCAAGGAAAGGTCGGCGGAGCCGGTCGATCAGGCGCGTGAACTGATCGCGGAAATCGCCGACGCCTGGAATCAGATCGGATAAGATGCGGCCTATGACATGCGCGCTTTCGCGCATTTTCAAGAATGCCAGCATGGTCTGACTGGCCCGTGTTGCGGGGTTGCACCCCAAACATGGCGTCTGTATAGGCGATGCTCGCAAAGGGCGGCCCGGCGGGGGCCGCCTTTTTGCGTTGTACCACCAGTCCTTCGTGCAAGGACGCGCATCAAGCCCAGAAAGGGAAGGCTCATGTCGATTACGCCGCTCATGCCCGTTTACCCCCGGTGCGATGTTCGTCCGGTGCGAGGCGAAGGTTGCTACCTGATCGGTGAGCGCGGTGAGCGCTATCTCGACTTTGCCAGCGGCATTGCGGTGAACCTGCTGGGGCATGGCCATCCCAGGCTCGTGAAGGCAATTGCCGATCAGGCCGCGACGCTGATGCATGTGTCCAACCTCTACGGCATGCCGCTGGGGGAAAAATTCGCGCAGAAGCTGGTCGATACGACCTTTGCCGATACGGTGTTCTTCACCAATTCGGGCGCGGAAGCGGTCGAATGCGCGATCAAGACCGCGCGCCGCTACCATTATGTCAATGGCCAGGCGCACCGGTACAAGATCATCAGCTTCGACAACGCGTTTCACGGGCGGACGCTGGGGACGATCTCGGCCACCAGCCAGCCCAAGATGCGCGACGGGTTCGAACCGTTGCTGCCCGGCTTTGCCGTGGTGCCGTTCAACGATCTGGACGCCGCGCTGGCGCAGATCGACGACAATACCGCCGGTTTCCTGCTGGAGCCGGTGCAGGGCGAAGGCGGCGTGACGCCAGCGACGCACGAATTCCTGACCGGCCTGCGCAAGGCATGCGATGAACATGGCCTGCTGCTCATCCTGGATGAGGTCCAGTGCGGCTATGCCCGGACCGGCACCTTCTTCGCGCATGAACAATATGGCATTACGCCCGACATCATGTCGGTGGCCAAGGGCATCGGCGCAGGCTTTCCGCTGGGCGCATGCCTGGCGACGGAGGAAGCCGCCAAGGGCATGGTATTTGGCACCCATGGCACCACCTATGGCGGCAATCCCCTCGCCATGGCGGCGGGGCTGGCCGTGCTGGAAGAGGTCATGGCCGACGGTTTCATGGACCATGTCAAGGCGATCGGCGCGCGCCTGCGCGCTGCGCTGGAACAGCTTATCCCCAATCATGACGGCCTGTTCCAGGACGTGCGCGGCATGGGGCTGATGCTGGGCGTGAAGCTCAACGACAGTGTCGAAGCGCGCGGTTTTGTCGCCCATCTGCGCGACAATCATGGTCTGCTGACCGTGTCGGCGGGGCAGAATGTCGTCCGAATCCTGCCGCCGCTGGTGATTGACGAAAGCCATATCGCCGAATGTGTCGAAAAGCTGTCCGCGGGCGCGCGCAGCTATGCGGAGGCCCAGGCGGCCTGATTTTACCTTCGTTCGCGCTGAGCCTGTCGAAGCGTCGTCTTTCTTCCGCAGGAAAGGAAGCGGCTTCGGCTTCGCTCAGCCCGAACGGTTGAGGGGGTTGTTACCAATGACCAGACATTTTCTGAACCTGTCCGACGCAGGCGGCGATGCCATTGCCGCGATGATTGCCGATGCCATCGACCGCAAGGCCGCGCGGGCCAGCTGGCCCAAGGGCCGCGCCGATGCTGACGCGCCGCTGGCGGGCCACACGCTGGCGATGATCTTCGAAAAAAACTCGACCCGCACGCGCGTGTCGTTCGACATGGCGATCCGCCAGCTGGGCGGCACATCGCTGATCCTCGATGGTGCGACCAGCCAGCTCGGCCGCGGCGAGACGGTGGCGGACACCGCCCGCGTGCTCAGCCGGATGTGCGACGCGATCATGATCCGCACCGATGATCATGCCAAGATCGAGGAAATGGCCCATTACGCCACCGTCCCGGTCATCAACGGCCTGACCGACCTGTCGCATCCGTGCCAGATCGTTGCGGACCTGCTGACCGTGGTGGAACATGGACTGGCGCTTCCGGGCAGCCAATGGGCCTGGCTGGGCGACGGCAATAACGTCCTCCATTCGATTATCGAGGCGGCTGGCCTGCTGAAGTTCGACGTCCGCATCGGCGTGCCGCAGGGCTATGATCCCGATCCCGCTTTTGCGGCAGCGGCGCAGGTGCTGGGGGCCAGCATCACCCTGACCCGCGATCCCGTGGCGGCGGTGGCCGGCGCGGACGTGGTCGTGACCGATACCTGGATTTCGATGGGCCAGTCCCATGCGGAAGAAAAGCTGGCGGCGATGATGCCCTATCAGGTCACGCCCGCGCTGATGGCAGAGGCGAAGCCGCAGGCCCGCTTCCTCCACTGCCTGCCCGCCCATCGCGGCGAGGAAGTCGTCGCAGACGTGATCGACGGCCCCCAGTCGCTGATCTGGGACGAAGCGGAAAACCGCATCCATGGCCAGAAGTCGGTCCTGCTCTGGGCGCTTGGAAAGCTCTAGAGCCGCCCTATATTCGGGTGAATGCATTGCCGCCCGATCCCGCAACCGGGGTCGGGCGGATCACAAGGAATCGTCATTCTGCCTCCTCATATCGACCATGCCATCGGCTTCACCATTCCGTCGCGTCATGCGCGCGGGCGAATCGTGCGGCTGGGGCCGGTGCTGGATCAGGTTCTGGCCGCCCACGCCTATCCCCCGCCGATCGAGCGGCTGCTGGCGTCGGCGCTGGTGCTTGCCGCGTTGCTGGGCAGCACGCTCAAGCAGGCGGGCGGGCAGCTGACGCTACAGGCGCAGACCGAAACCGGCGTCGTCCGGCTGCTGGTCGCTGACTATAAGAATGGCGAACTGCGCGGCTATGCCAAGTTCGACGCCGACCGGCTGGCTGAGCTTGGCCCTGACCCGACGCTGTTCGGCCTGTTCGGCAAGGGCTATCTCGCCATCACGTTCGACCAGTCGCTCACCGGCGAACGCTATCAGGGCATCGTGCCGCTTGACGGCGAAACGCTGGCCGATGCGGCGGAACAATATTTCTTCCAGTCCGAACAGATCCCCAGCATCATTCGCATGGGCACCCGCCATGACGCGGGGCAGGGCTGCATCGCCGGGGGCATGCTGATCCAGCATCTGCCCGAAGGCGAAGTGGGGCGGGAACGGCTGCATGTCCGTCACGATCACCCGGAATGGGAGCATGTCCAGGCATTGGGCATCACGTTGGGCCAGGCGGAACTGACCGACGAGACGCTGCCCCTGACCGACATCGTCTGGCGCCTTTTCCATGAGGAACCCGAAGTACGGGTCATGGAGCCGTCGCCGCTGGCCAAGGGCTGCCGCTGCGACATCGCCCATATCCGTGACGTGATCGGCCGTTTTCCGGCGGAAGAGCGGGTTGAAATGGCGGGCAGCGACGGCATTATCGGGGTCGATTGCGCTTTTTGCTCGCGCATTTTCCCGCTCGCGCTCGACAGTTTTACGGCGCATTGAGCGGATCGTTACGCTAACGACATTTGTAATTTGGGCAAACTTGCCCGCGCGCGCTATCAAAATGCCGCAATTGGGCTTCATCTGTCGGGTAGGCGGATTGCGGCCCATCGGGCGCGTAATCCATGGCGGGACATAGGTAATATCATGGCAAGGAACGGACTGCGGACGCTGGCCGTCGCGGCGGCGATGATGACGGGGAGTTGGGCCGGAGCTGCCCAGGGCCCGTCGCTCGCGGCGCTGCGCCCGTTGCAGCCTGGCCAATGGGAATTGCACGAACGCGGGGAGGGCAGCGAAGACGGCCAGACCCGCAAGCTGTGCATCACCGATCTGCGCCAGTTGCTTCAGGTCCGCCATGGCCGCACGCTGTGCCGCAGCTTCGTGGTCAGCGACGCCCCGACCATGGCGACCATCACCTATGATTGCGCCGCTGCGGGCAATGGCCGCACCGACCTGCGCGTCGAAACGCCCCGGCTGGTCCAGATCAGTTCGCAGGGGATTGCCGATGGCGCACCCTTCGCCTTTGCAATGGAAGCCCGGCGGATCGGCGACTGCCAGTAATCGGACCATGATTGCGCCGCTTGCACTGGCGCGTCACGGGCGGTAGCGCGGGGCCATGGGTTCCAATGAACGAAAATTCGCCGTCGTCCTGCTATCGGGCGGCCTTGATTCGATGGTCGCGGGCGGCCTGGCGCGGGAAGCCGGCTATCATCTGCTGGCCCTGTCGATCGACTATAACCAGCGCCATCGCGTCGAACTGCGCGCGGCCGGACGGGTCGCGCAGGCGCTCAACGCGATGCGCCACATCGTCCTCCCGCTCGATCTGACGGCGTTTGGCGGGTCGGCGCTGACGGCCGACATCGCTGTGCCAAAGGGCGGGGTGGGTGACGATATTCCCGTCACCTATGTGCCCGCCCGCAACACCATCTTCCTGTCGCTGACGCTGGGGCTGGCCGAAGTGGCCGGGGCCAGCGACATCTTCATCGGCGTCAACGCGCTCGACTATTCGGGCTATCCCGATTGCCGCCCCGAATTTATCGACGCCTTCCAGGCCATGGCGGCCCTTGCGACCAAGGCGGGGGTGGAGGGCCATCCGATTCGCATCAACGCGCCGCTGCAACATATGAGCAAGGCGGACATCGTGCGTGAAGCGCATCGTCTGGGACTGGATGCCGGGGTCAGCTGGTCCTGCTATGATCCCACCCCGGACGGCAAGCATTGCGGCCTGTGCGACAGTTGCCGTTTGCGGTCCAAGGGGTTTGAGGAAGCTGGCCTGCCCGATCCCACCATCTACGCCGCCCGGCCCTGAACGGCGGCGGACGATGAGCTATGCCGTCAAGGAAATGTTCCTGACCCTGCAGGGGGAGGGGGTGCAGGCCGGGCGGCGCGCGGTGTTCCTGCGCTTTGCCGGCTGCAACCTGTGGAGCGGGCGCGAACAGGATCGCGCACAGGCGATCTGCCGATTTTGCGACACCGATTTTGTCGGGACCGACGGCGATGGTGGCGGCAAATTCGCCGATGCCGATGCGCTGGCTGATGCGGCCCTGGCTTTCTGGGGCGCGGGCGATGCTGGCCGCTATATCGTCCTGACCGGTGGCGAGCCGATGTTGCAGGTCGATGATGCGCTGGTCGACGCGCTCCACGCCCGCGGCTTCGCCATCGCGATCGAAAGCAACGGCACGCTGGCCGTCCATCCCGGCATCGACTGGATCTGCATCAGCCCCAAGGCTGGCAGCGATGTCGTTCAGCGCGAAGGCCATGAATTGAAACTGGTCTGGCCCCAGCCCGGTGGCGGACACAGCATCGCCGATGTGGCGGCGATGGAGCAATGGGCCTTCGCCCATCATCTGCTTCAGCCGCTCGATGATCCTCATGCACAGGATAATGCCCGCGCTGCGATCGCGCTGGTGATGGATCGCCCACGCTGGCGGCTGACGGTGCAGGCCCATAAATATCTGGGCCTGCGGTAACGCCGGTCAGGGCTGCGCCTCGCCCTTCTGCGCATTCCATTGCTGCTGGCACTCGGGCTGCAAAACGCCCTTCTTCCAGCAATTGGCGGCCAGGGAGGGCATGGCGACCCTATAGTCGTAGCCGGGCGATCCATAATATTGCTCGCCCGCGACCACGAGCGACTTCTTGATCGAGGCCAGCCCATTGCGCGCCACTTCATGCAGAGTGCCGCGATCGGCGAAGATCGCCTGCCGCCCGACCACAGTGGCCGCCTGGCAAAAGCCCTTTTGCGCCTGCACCGTCGAATAGCCCGAATAGATGCGCGTGCCATATTGGTCCGACGCGGCCTGTCCGGGCCGTCCCTTGCCCACGGTCCGCTGGAAATAGCCCAATAGTACGGACTGCGCCGAATCGAGTTCCGCATCATGATGGGCGATCATCGCGTTATAATTGCTGATCGCCAGCAGCGTCGGCTCGAACTGGCATTGCAATGCGGCGATGTTGAGCGCCGCGCGCAGGTTCCACACCAGCCCGGCCTTGATCTCCGCCGCCGTTGCGCCGGGCAGGCCCATCGCGGTCGCGGCGGCCGCATCGGTCAGTGGCGGGGCCGACAGGTCGGGCGGCGACCAGAAGAACTGCGCGGCGGCGGGCTGCGCCATTATCGGCGCGGCGGCCAGCACGAAACCCGCAAAAATAGGGCGCAACGAGGAACGGAAGCTCATGAAACGATATTCTCCAAAGGGACGTCCTGCATCCCCCACCTATTCTCTCGACAAACTATATCAGGGCTGAACCGTCACTGATCGGCCAGAACCTCCGCATCTTCGGCCTGCGCCTTTTGCTCGGCCGGCTTGGGACGAGCGGCCGCCGCATTGTCGGCTGCATTGCTATTCGGCATCGCGACCGCCGTGCCTTCGCTCTGCACCCCGTCCAGATCGGTCATGGCATCGGTCGCGGTGCCGTCCACCACTTCCATATCCTTCATCTCGACCTTGTTGCCGCCCTTGTCGGCACTGCCACAGGCGGCAAGCGCAAACAGCATGGCGAAAGCTACGGTCATTGCGTTACGGCGCATCCGGGTCTCCTTCAGGCCCGGCAGCCTCGCCCGGCGAAAGGCCAGACCCTAGCGGCCCGTTCCGCATTGCTCAACCCCCGTGCCGCATCGGCTCAAGCGATTGAGAAAAGCAGGGAAATGCGCCCGTAAAGCATCGTCCAGCGCGGCCATGGAGGCGCTGCCGCCCAATGCTGCGATGCTGGTGACGGGATATTCGCTGATCCCGCATGGCACGATGCCGGTAAAATGGGTCAGGTCTGGATCGACATTGATCGAAAAGCCGTGGAGCGTCACCCAGCGCCGCACCCGAATGCCCAGCGCGCCGATCTTCGCTTCCCGCCCGTCGCGGTCGTCGGTCCAGATGCCGATCCGCCCTTCCGCCCGCCGCGCGGCAATGCCCAGATCGCTCAATGCCGCGATCATCCAGCCTTCGAGATGATGGACGAAATTGCGGACATCCTTGCCGCGTTTGCCAAGGTCGATGTTGAGATAGCCGATCCGCTGCCCCGGCCCATGATAGGTATAACGCCCGCCGCGCCCGGCATCATGGACCGGAAAGCGCGGGTCGATCAGTTCCGCCGGATCGGCGCTCGTCCCGGCGGTGTAGAGCGGCGGATGCTCGATCAGCCAGACCCGCTCGCCCGCTTCGCCCGCATGGATCGCAGCGGCGCGCGCCTCCATGTCCGCCAGCGCTTGCGGGTAAGCGACAGGCGATCTGTCCACGCGCCATTCGACGTCAGGGGGAAAGGGCAAAATTTGGCTCATGACCCTTCCTTGACTTGGGCCGGGCGAGCGATCAAGTCTCGACCCGGTTTTACGCAGCGATTAGGCAGGCAGTTCAAGATATGGCAACGATGTCCATTGGCAAGGCATGGGAGGAGGCCGTGGCCTTCGTCGCGCGCGAAGCCACGCTGCTTTTCCCCGTCGCGCTGCTGTTCGTGGCGCTGCCGGGCCTGATCCTGCAGGAAATGACCCCGCCGGAACTCGCCGCCTGGTCGCTCTCGCCCACCGCATCGACCATGCCTGCGGTTCCCCTCAGCTACTGGCTGGGACTGATAGTGGCGGTCCTTCTGGTCTGGTTCGGATCGCTCACCCTGTTCGCGCTGGCCCTGCGTCCGGGTATCAGCGTCGGTGAAGCGCTGCGCCTGGGCCTCAATCGCCTGCCCGTATTGATCGGTACGGCCCTGGTGGTGATCGGGGCGCTGATGGCGGCTGCGATGGTGCTGGTCACCGTCATGATCCTGCTGTCGCTGGTGTCGAAGCCGCTGGCAGCGGGCGGCGGGGTCCTGTTGGGATTCGGGCTGGTCGGGCTGGCGCTCTTTGCCAGTATCCGGCTGATGCTGCTCAATCCGGTCGTGATTGACGGCAGCGCGGGCGTCATGCCCTCGCTGCGTCAGTCATGGTCGCTCACGCGCGGTCATTTCTGGCGGCTGCTGGCCTTCATCCTCATCACCCTGATTGTATCGGCGATCGCCAGCACGGCGGCGCAGGCGATCTTCGGTCTGATCGGCGGCCTCATCGGCGGCGCGGAAGCCGCGCGGCTGATCGGCGGAGTCGCTGGCGCTGCCATTTCGACAGCCATCCAGGTCTATATGCTGGTCATGATCGCCCGCCTCTATCGTCAGGCGTTGGCGGACTGATCCAGCAACGGCACATGCGGCGCACAGTCGCGCGGTAAAATGCCGGCGAGGCGCGGGTCGGCGAATGTCTCGATCTCGCGCCTGGTCGGCACGAACCCGGCCTTGATATAGAATCCCAGCGCCGCGGGACTATCGAGCGTGCAGGTGTGGACCCAGAATCGTTCCACCCCCTTGCGCCATGCCAGCGCCTTGGCCTGCGCCATCAGCCATTTGCCATGGCCCTTGCCGTTCAGTTGCGGCACCAGCCCGAAAAAGGCCAGTTCGCAATCGGGCATCGCGCGGAAGTCCAGCTCCAGCAATCCGACCTCGATCCCGCGTGGATCAGCAACGGCGTAAATCTCGACCATCGGATCATGGATGATCGCGGCGAGCGATTCGTCGCTCATCACCAGCCGTGAAAACCACAGCCATGGTTCGCCCACCCGGCGAAACAGGGCGCGATAGGTGTCGATCTTCGGCGCCTTCCATCGCACCAGTTGCAGCGGGGCGGGTGGAATCGGCGCGGGGCGGGGGCGCGCCCGCATTTCCAGATGAGTGACGACCGCCGCCACCATCCCCGGCTCGACCGGGATCGACCCCATCGCGCCTTAGCTCCAGCTGGCCATGGGCGGCAGGCTCATCAGGATCGCCTCGATATTGCCCCCGGTCTTGAGGCCGAACAGCGTCCCCCTGTCATGCACCAGATTGAATTCGGCATAGCGGCCGCGCCATTCCAGCATTTGGGCATAGTCCGCCTCGCTCCATTCGTTGCTCATGCGCCGCCTTACGATCGGCGGATACGCCTCCAGAAAAGCCTCGCCCACCGCGCGGGTAAAGGCGAAGTTGGCGTCGAACCCGGCATCGTCGGCACATTCTAGATGATCGTAGAAAATCCCGCCGACCCCGCGATGCACGCCGCGATGGGGAATGTAGAAATACTCGTCGGCCCACGCCTTGAAGCGGGGATAATAGTCCCCGTCATGCGCATCACAGGCGCGTTTCAGCACATCGTGAAAATAGGCCGTATCCTCCTCGCGCGGCAAGGGCGGGTTCAGGTCCGCGCCGCCGCCGAACCAGCTTTTGGTCGTCACCAGATAGCGCGTGTTCATATGCACGGCGGGAACGTGGGGATTGGCCATATGCGCGACCAGGCTGATGCCGGTGGCGAAGAAAGCGGGGTTTTCGGCCGCGCCGTGGATCGTCTGCGCGAATCCGGGGGCGAACTCCCCGCCGACGGTGGAGACGTTGACGCCGACCTTCTCGAAAATCTTGCCCTTCATCACCCCGCGCACGCCGCCACCGCCTTCGCCGGGCGCCTGCCCTTCGGCTTCGCGGTCCCAATGGGTATAGGCAAAGCTGGCCTCGCTGCCGGCCTCCCGCTCGATCGCCTCGAACGCGGCGCAGATTCGGTCGCGCAGCGATTCGAACCAGGCGCGCGCGGCCTGCTGCCGGGAATCGAGGGCGAAGGGGACGGTAGGCACGGGGGCTGGGGTTATTGGGGCAGGGGTCATTGCGGGAACTTTCCGGTCTGGCGCAGGGCTTCGGCGACGGCGATGCCCGTGGAAACGGCGATGTTCAAGGATCGAAACCCCGCCGCCATCGGAATGCGGATGCGGATGTCGGCCATATCGCGTACCGCCTCCGGTACGCCGGCGCTTTCCGATCCCATCAGCAGCACGTCGTCGGCGTGGAAGGCAACGTCGGGCAACCGCTCCGACGCATGGGCGCTCATCAGCAGCAGGCGGCGCCCCTGCGCGCGGCGTTCGGCGTCGAAGGCCGCGAAATTGGCGTGGCGGGTGACATCGGCCGACGCGCCATAGTCCATGGCCGCGCGCTTCAGGCGCGCGTCGGAAAAGGCGAATCCGGTTGGCATGATGATATCCACCGGCACGGCAAAACAGGCGGCCAGGCGCAGGATCGCGCCGACATTGCCCGCTATTTCGGGTTGATAAAGGGCTATACGCATGACCCGCGCCATAATGCAGCGGGGCAAATTGTCATAGGGTCAGTGACTTTGCTGTTGGCAAAGAGCGCGCACTGAGGTTATCAGGCCCGCGAACCACGCCGGGGGGAAGGCGGGGCCGTTTCGCATGGCCATCCGAATTCCTTGACATAATGGCGCCGGAAACGGCGCTCCGGCGGGATCAGGGACGTTCTTGCAAGGGTTAAGGTGCATGGCGATCGTTGAACATACAGACAGCACGGGTCTATCCGGCGATGATGGGGTGCGTCGTCGCGATTTCATCAACATCGCTGCGGTGAGTTTCGCGGGGGTCGGCGCTGTTGCCGTCGTCCTGCCGTTGATCGACCAGATGAACCCCAGCGCCGACGTGCTGGCGCTTGCATCGACCGAAGTTGATCTTTCGGCCATCCAGCCGGGTCAGGCGATCAAGACCACCTTCCGCAGCCAGCCGCTTTTCGTGCGCCAGCTGACGGAAAAGGAAATCGCCGAAGCCGACAAGGTGGACCCTTCCACGCTGCGCGATCCGCAGACGCTGGAAGAGCGCACCGTGGATGGCAAGAAGCAGTGGCTGGTGACCATGGGTGTCTGCACCCATCTGGGCTGCGTGCCGCTGGGCGCGGGCGAAGGTGAAAATCGGGGTGAATATGGCGGCTATTTCTGCCCATGCCATGGTTCGTCCTACGATACCGCCGCGCGCATCCGCAAAGGCCCCGCGCCCAAGAACCTGGAAGTGCCGAAGTTCGCCTTCACTTCCGACACCGCCATTCTCGTAGGCTGAGGTAAGAAACGATGAGCTTTCCCTGGGCTGAGCAATATACGCCGAAAAATCCGGTCATGGTGTGGATCGACGAGAAGCTGCCGCTTCCGCGTCTCGCCTATAACGCCGTTGGTGCGGGCTATCCCGTGCCGCGCAACCTCAACTATTTCTGGAACTTCGGTGTTCTCGCCGGTCTTGCGCTGGTGATCCAGATCGTCACCGGCGTGATCATGGCGATGCATTATGGCGCCAATGATCTCGTCGCGTTCAGCACCGTCGAACAGACGATGCGTGACGTGAACGCGGGCTGGCTGATGCGCTATGCTCACGCCAACGGGGCAAGCTTCTTCTTCATCGTCGTCTATCTCCACATTTTCCGCGGCCTCTATTTCGGTTCCTACAAGGCGCCGCGCGAAATGGTGTGGCTGCTCGGCCTCGTCATCTTCCTGCTGATGATGGCGACCGCTTTCATGGGCTACGTCCTTCCCTGGGGCCAGATGTCCTATTGGGGCGCAAAGGTGATCACTGGCCTGTTCGGCGCGATCCCGGTCGTGGGCGAACCGATCCAGACCTGGCTGCTGGGCGGCTTTGCCCCTGGTAACGCTTCGCTCAACCGCTTCTTCTCGCTCCACTTCCTGCTGCCCTTCGTGATTGCCGGTGTCATCATCCTGCACATCTGGGCACTGCATATTCCCGGTTCCTCGAACCCGACCGGCGTGGAAGTGAAGGGGCCGCAGGACACTGTGCCGTTCCACCCCTATTATACCGCAAAGGATGGCTTCGGCGCGGGCGTGTTCCTCATCGCCTTCTGCGCGCTGCTGTTCTTCGCCCCCAACTTCCTGGGCCACCCGGATAACTATATCGAGGCGAACCCGCTCTCGACCCCCGCGCACATCGTGCCGGAATGGTATTTCTGGCCCTTCTACGCCATCCTGCGCGCGTTCACCGTGGACTTCTTCTTCGTGCCCGCAAAGCTGCTCGGCGTGCTGGCGATGTTCGCGTCGATCCTGCTGCTCTTCTTCCTGCCCTGGCTCGACACCTCGCCGGTGCGGTCGGGCAAGTATCGGCCGACCTTCAACAAGTTCTTCTGGATACTGTGCCTCGACGTGCTGATCCTGGGCTGGTTGGGCGGCGCGCCGGCCGAAGAACCCTATGTCATGATGAGCCAGTTGGCGGGCGCCTATTATTTCGCCCACTTCCTGATCATCCTTCCGCTGATCTCGCGTTTTGAAAAGCCGCTCCCGCTGCCCGGCTCGATCACCGAGGCTGTGCTGGCCAAATATGGCAAGACCGACGGCGAAACCGTCGCGGTTCCGGCCGAATAAGGGGTAGATAAGACCATGGTTCGCATTGGCGCATTCCTCGTCGGCCTCTTTTTTGCAGGCTGGCTGTTCATCTCCTTCCTGGTTGGTGCGGTGGCTTATGTCTCCGAACCGCCGCAGCCGACCGTGGAGCATGAATTCCACAAGCCGGTAAAGCATGTGTCCTTCTCGTTTGACGGGCCGCTTGGCAAATATGACCAGGCGCAGCTGCAACGCGGCTTCCAGGTGTTCAAGGAAGTCTGCTCGGCTTGCCACAGCCTGAAATTCGTCGCTTTCCGCGATCTTCAGGCGCTCGGCTATAACGAAGCCGAAGTGAAGGCGATCGCCAAGCAGTGGGCGATCAAGACCCCGTCGGTCGACCCGGCCACTGGTGAGGCGTCGAGCCGTGATCCTGTGCCGTCGGATCATTTCCCCAAGCCTTTCGCGAACAATGTCGCGGCGGCGGCGGCTAACAACAATGCGATCCCGCCAGACCTGTCGCTGATGACCAAGGCCCGCCACCATGGCAGCGCCTATGTCTATTCGCTGCTGACGGGCTTCCAGGCGCAGCCGGCTGAACTGCTCAAGGAGTTTCCGGACGCCAAGACGCCGGAAGGGCTGCACTACAACCCCTATTTCCCGAACCTCAACCTTGCCATGGCGCCGCCGCTGACGGCTGATGGCCAGGTGACCTATGGTCCGGGCCAGCCCAAGCCGACCGTTGACCAGATGGCGCAGGATGTCTCGGCCTTCCTGACCTGGACCGCCGAACCCAAGCTGGAAAACCGTCGGCGCGCGGGTCTGGCGACGCTGATCTTCCTGCTGATCGCGACGGGCCTGGCTTATATGTCCTATCAGAATATCTGGGCGGACAAGAAAAAGGCGGCCTGACCGTCCGGTCCGACAGGACAAGCATAGCAAAGGGCGCGGTTTCTTGAGGAAGCCGCGCCCTTTCTCTATAGGGGCGCGATGACCAGCGACCTGACCGACCTCATTCGCACCATTCCCGACTTTCCCAAGCCGGGCATCCAGCTTCGCGACATCACGACGCTGCTGGCCGATGGGGAAGGGCTGCGCGACCTGACCGCGCGCCTGGCCGACATTGCCCGTCCGCTGGACCCGGACCTGATCGTGGGTATAGAGGCGCGGGGCTTCATCCTCGGCGCGGCGCTGGCGTTCACGCTCGGCAAGGGCTTCGTGCCGGTGCGCAAGAAGGGCAAGCTCCCCGGCAAGACCGTGGGCATCGATTATGTTCTGGAATATGGCACTGACCGGCTGGAACTGCATGAAGGCCAGGTGCCCAAGGGCGCGCGCGTGGTGCTGGTCGATGATCTGATCGCCACTGGCGGGACGGCTGTGGCTGCGGCGCAGTTGCTGCGCGAACAGGGGGCAAGCGTGCTCATGGCCCTGTTCGCGGTCGACCTGCCCGATCTCGGCGGCATGGCGGCGCTCGCCGCCGAAGGCGTCGCCGCGCGGGCCATCATGGCATTTGCGGGCGAGTAGCCGACCTTCGCACGTCGCTATTTTGCCAGCGCGGCCGCCAACCCGTCCACCGCCATCGCCAACCGCTCGTCCAGCAGGCCCAGCAACGCTGTCCAGCCATGGATATGGGCCAGTTCGCCCGGCCCGTCGGAAATGCCGCGCAGCCCCATCAGCGGGACGCCAAAACGGGCGCAGGCGCGTGCCACTGCAAATGTCTCCATGTCCACCATGTCGGCGTCGATCGCCGCATAGTCATCGCCGCCCACGATATTGGCGCCGGTCGACAGCCGCGCGCTCGGCAGGGTGAGGGGCGTTACCAGCGGCAGATCGACCGGATGATCCGCGAACGGCGTCACCCCCTTCACGAACCCCAGTCGCGACGCATCCATGTCGCGCCACGATACGCTGGCCACCTGCACCACTTCGCCCAGCCCGCAGATCCGCGATCCGGCCGATCCCAGGCAGACGACCAGATCGGGCAGGGCGTTTGCGCGCGCCATGTCGTGCAGGGCAATGCCGGTCGCCAATGCTGCCTCGATCGGGCCAACCCCGGTCATCAGCGGCGCGAATCGGGTACGCAGTTGCGGCCCATATTCCGCGTCGGCCGCCATCACGAACAACAGGCGCTGCCCCGAAATCGTCTCGCAAACCGGGATCATATCATCCTCCGCCTGTAGCAAAAGAGAAAGCCCGCCACCTGAAACCAGGCGACGGGCTTTGTCATGGTGGGCGTAGCAAGGATTGAACTTGCGACCCCTGCGATGTCAACACAGTGCTCTACCACTGAGCTATACGCCCACGGGAGTTGGGCCAATAGCCGGGGGACCGGACCGGCGCAAGCGGGAAATTGCAGGGGTGCGACATTCTTCTGGACAGGGCAGGGACGGCCCATATGCTGCGGTGCAAACAGGGGGACGCCAGACCTATGCTGCCATCGCCATCTTCGCCGATCCAGACGACGCCGCGTCTGCCATGGTATCGCCAACTCTATGTTCAGGTACTGATCGCGATCGCGCTGGGCGTCGGCATTGGCCATTTCTTTCCCGACATGGGCGTGCAGCTGAAGCCGCTGGGGGACGCGTTCATCAAACTGGTGAAGATGATCATCGCCCCCGTCATTTTCCTCACCATCGTCACCGGCATTGCCGGAATGAAGGAATTGGGCGCGATCGGCCGGGTCGCGGCCAAGGCTTTTGCCTATTTCCTGACCTTTTCGACGCTCGCGCTCATTGTCGGGCTGATTGTCGCCAATCTGGTCCAGCCGGGTGCTGGCCTGAATATCGATCCGGCCAGCCTCGACGCGGGCAAGGTCGCGGACTTCGCGCACAAGGCGCATGAAACCACGCTGACAGGCTTCCTGATGAGCATCATCCCGTCGACCATGGTGTCGGCGGTCGCGGACGGCAACATCCTGCAAGTGCTGTTCGTCGCCATCCTGTTCGGCATCGCGCTGACCATGATCGGTGACAAGGCCGCGCCGTTGATGGCGGTCCTCGAATCGGCCAGCCATGCCGTATTCAAACTGGTCGCTTTCCTGATGAAGGCGGCGCCGGTTGGGGCGTTCGGGGCGATGGCCTTCACCATCGGCGAATATGGCGTGGGCACGCTTGCCAATCTGGTTGGTCTGGTCGCGACCTTCTACCTGACTTCGCTGCTGTTCGTGCTGGTGGTGCTGGGCACGGTTGCGCGGCTGGCCGGCTTCAATATCCTGCACCTCATCCGTTACCTGAAGGCGGAATTGCTGCTCGTGCTGGGCACATCCTCGTCCGAAGCCGCGCTGCCCAGCCTGATCGAGAAGATGGAGCGGGCGGGATGCCGCAAGTCGGTGGTCGGGCTGGTCGTGCCGACCGGCTACAGCTTCAACCTCGACGGCACGAATATCTACATGACGCTGGCGGCGCTGTTCATCGCGCAGGCATGCAATGTCGACCTGACCCTGCAACAGCAGGTGTTGCTGCTGCTCGTCGCGATGATTTCGTCCAAGGGCGCGGCGGGCGTGACGGGCGCGGGGTTCATCACGCTGGCGGCGACGCTGTCGATCGTGCCGTCGGTGCCGGTCGCGGGCATGGCGCTGATTTTGGGGGTCGACCGCTTCATGAGCGAGGTTCGGGCACTCACCAACTTTGTCGGCAACGCCGTCGCCACCATCGTCGTATCAGCGTGGGAAAAAGGGCTGGACCGCGAACGGCTCACCGCCGCGATGGCCGGCATACCGCTCAACCCCACGGCCGATATGGAAGAAGTGATCGAGGATTGACGGGCGGGGTCAGTTCAGCCCGGTCAGACTCTCGCTGCCGAACATCCGTTCAACCTCCAGCACCAGGTCGCGCAGGTGGAAGGGCTTGGACAATACCTTGGCCTGCGGCACCGCCTTCCCGGCCTTCAGCGTCACTGCGGCAAAGCCGGTAATGAACATGATCCGCATGTCCGGGGCCACGGACGCCGCGTGCTGCGCCAGTTCGATCCCGTCCATTTCGGGCATCACGATATCGGTCAGCAACAGGTCGAACCGGTCGGACGCGATATGGGGGAGGGCTTCGGTGCCGGTCGCGACGGCCACGACCTCATAGCCGGACCGTTCCAGCGCACGGGCCAGATAGACCCGCATACTCTCGTCATCTTCCGCCAATAATATGCGAACCATTGCGCCAGCTACTCTCATTGCCGTTTCCGGCCTGTCCCCCATGCCCCCGTCAGGGTGGCGTCCCTGTCCGATATATGCGACAAGGTGTAAACATTATCCAGCCAAGTAACCATTTTTGGTGCGGCCAGTCATATGGCCGGTGAAAGGAGCCTTATTGGATCGTCCCGCGCCATGTCCTCCCGCCCGGACCGAGGCGGGTTTCGACCAATTCGGCCCCGTCAATCCCGACCGGCCCGTCATCCTTTCCGTCCCCCATGCCGGGCGCGATTATCCGCCCGAACTGCTGGCGCAAGCGCGGGTACGGCGACAACAATTGCAACGGCTGGAAGACCGCTGGGCCGACCTGCTGGTCCATCCGCTCATCGCGCGCGGCTTCACCGTCGTCCTTGCCCGCGCGCCGCGCGCGCTGATCGACCTTAACCGTCACGAGCGCGAAATCGACCCTGCCATGCTCGTCGGCGCGCCGCGCGACGCCGCGTTTCAGAGCAGCGTCAAGCTGCGCGGCGGGCTGGGCCTTTTCCCCCGCCGCATGGTCGGCGCGCATGAATTATGGCACAAGCCTGTGGCGTGGAGCGAGGCGCAGCGCCGGATCGAAGCGATTCACCGGCCCTATCATGCCGAACTGACCCGCCTGATGAGGGCAGCGCGCGACGCCTTTGGCCATGCGATCCTGATCGACCTTCATTCCATGCCGCCGCTGCCGCCCCCCGCCGCCGGGCAGGAAGCACCCAAAATCGTGCTGGGCGATCGGTTCGGGCGCAGCGCCTCCACCCGGCTGATGACGCTCGCGGCCGATGTCGCCGCTGGCCATGGCATCGTCGCGGCGCAAAACCATCCCTATGCCGGCGATCATCTGATCGAACGCCATGGTCGTCCCGAAAGCGGCATGCACGCGATCCAGATAGAGGTGGATCGCAGCCTCTATCTGGATGATGCGCTGGATCAGCCGGGGCCGGGCCTCGCCCGGATACAGGGGATCATCATGGCCATCGCCCAGGCTTTGGCGAACGAATTGCCGCGCGCCAATTATGCGCTGGCGGCCGAATAGGCGTCAGCCGCCGCGCGCGATGACCAGCCGCGCGCCTGTTACGCTCAGATGGTGCGAATCGAAATAGAGCGGCTTGCCGCCCTGCTCGATCGCGCAGTGCCGGGCATCGCACAGCGCGACTGCCGGATCGATCAGCCTGACGCCCTGTGCCTGCCATCGCGCAAATAGCGCGCGCAAATGGACGGTCCGGGCATCCAGCCAGGACCGCGCGACGCCTTGCGCCTCTGCCAGTCGCCCGGCGCGTGCCAGGTGAGCAAGGCGGCGCGGCACGTCAAAGGGTTGCGGAGGCACCGCGCCGATCAGCACGACCTCCCGTCCTTCGGCCCGGATCGCGGCGATGCTGCGGTCCAGCTTGGCCACGAATGCCGGATCGTCAAACGCGCCATTGGCCCAGAAGGCGGCCAGATAGACGCGGCGGATGGCGGGGTTTGCGCGCAATGCGGCAAAGGCGGCGCGATTGGCCGCCGCGCACCGCGCATCCCTGGGCGCATCATAGCCCAGCACCGGCGGGCAACTCGATGTCGTGCGCTGCACCAGCGCCCATCCTTGCGCCCTGGCCTCCAGCGCCAGCGCATAGGCCAGTTCGACCCCATGGCTGTCACCCCATAGCATCGCATCGGGCGGGACCGCCGCGCCCAGCACGCATGGCGTCGCGCCACGGGCGAATATGTCGTGGCAGCGCTTGCGTTCGGGGCTGATGTCGTCGCGCCCAGCCGCCTGCGCCAACACTGTCGGCGCGAAACGCGATGGCCATGGTCCCGCAGCCATCAAGGCCAGCGACAAGGTGCACAGCAGCGCCATGGTCGCGCCGGTGAAGCGGAAGATGGCGCGCGCGGGCATCGCCTGCGAATCGCGAAAGGGGCGCTCGACAAAGCGCCAGGACAGGATCGCTGCGACAAATGATCCGGCAATGACCGCGATTCGCGTCCAGCCCGTAATGGCCATGTCGGTCGCATATTCGGTGAACACGATCATTGGCCAGTGCCACAGATAGAGCGAGTAGGAGACAAGACCCACGCCCATCAGTGGCGCCCAGCCAAGCAACCGTCCCGCGCTCGTCCCCGGCGCGCTGTGGATCAGCGCCGCCGCGCCCAGCACCGGGGCGAGGGCGGCGATGCCGGGGAACAGCGTGTCGCGATCATAACAGCCGACCGCGAACGCAATTCCGGCGATCCCGCCCCACGCCACCAGTTCGCGCAACCAGCGGGCCTTTAGCGCGGGCACGACGCCCAGCGCCAATGACGCCCCCGCCAGCAATTCCCAGGCGCGCGTCGGCAACAGGTAGAAGGCGAAACCGCTGGTATCGCGCTGCATCGCGATCGACAGCAGCAGCGATCCTGCCGCAATCGCCATCACCACAGCCGTTCGCCAGCGGGGGGCGAAGCGGGCGATCAGCATCAGCAGGATGGGGAAGCCGATATAATATTGTTCCTCCACCGCCAGCGACCATGTGTGGAGCAGCGGCTTGACGTCCGCGCCCCCCGCGAAATAGCCGGTGTCGGTAAAGAACCACAGGTTCGAGGCAAACAGCGTGGCGGCCAGCGCGGACCGCGGCACCCCCTCCAGGTCACCGGGCAGATAGAGCCAGGCGCTCAGCCCCAGCACCACCAATATCATCAGCCCCAGCGCCGGGACGATCCGCCGGAATCGCCGCTCGTAAAAGCGCGCGAGCGAGAAGCGGCCATCATCGACTTCGCGGGCGATGATGCCGGTGATCAGATAGCCTGAAATGACGAAGAATATATCGACGCCGACATAGCCGCCATCAAATCCCGGCACATGGGCGTGGAACAGCAGCACCGGCAGAATCGCCAGGGCGCGCAGTCCGTCGATATCGCGGCGATAATGCATCGGCCCCGCTTAGGGGCAAAGCCCTGACATTTGCTTTACCGGCGACTCGAGCGGACGTGGGGATGGTTAAAATTGCAGCAAGCGATTGCGTTTGGCGCAACCGCGCTTTCATCCTTCGCATTTGCGAAAATTCTGCCCCGGCTGCAAAAGAACTGTGCCTTTCAGGCATCCTCTCCTAAACTTTTTGGGCTGGTCTGCGGATCGGCCCTTTTTTTTGGCTCCGGCTTGGTCTAGGCGAATTGCGCTACAGCCGCGCCATATAAAATGTTTCTGGAGAGGGGCCGCCGGTAAGACCGGCAAGGCGAGGCCATAGCAAGGGGGATTGAGCGGCGCTCCGCTCTCCCCCACTTTTCCTATCTCTGACCATCGCCGAACAGGAACGCCGCCGATCGGCTATTCCCGTCCATAGGCCGTGACCATTTCCACTTCCGCCTTGTCGCCCAGAATCACGCCGACGCGCTGGTGCAGGCTGGTGGCATCGACATCCATGATCGGGATGAAGCCGTCGGTGGCCGCGCCGCCGGCCTGCTCGATCAGATAGCTCATCGGATTGGCTTCATACATCAGGCGCAGCTTGGCCTTGCCGGGCGTGCGATGATCGGCGGGATACATGAAGATGCCGCCGCGCTTCAGGATGCGGTGGACGTCCGCAACCATGGAAGCGGTCCAGCGCATATTGTAATCCACCCCGCACGGCCCCTGCGCGCCCATCACCCGTTCTTCGATATAGCGGGCGATGCCGGGCGACCATTGGCGGCGGTTGGACATGTTGATGGCGAATTCGCACTTGCCCTGCGGCATCTTCATGTCGGGATCGGTCATGACCCAGCTGCCGACTTCGCGGTCCAGCGTGAATTCATATACGCCGGTGCCGACGCTCAGCACCAGCAGCGTCTGCGGGCCATAGATGGCATAGCCCGCTGCGACCTGCGCCCGGCCATTCTGAAGGAAATCCTCTTCCGTCACTTCGCGACCGGCACATTCTTCGGGCGCTTTCAGCACCGAAAAGATCGTCCCGACCGACAGGTCGACGTCGATATTGCTGGACCCGTCGATCGGATCGAACAGCAGCAGATATTCACCCTTGGGATAGCGGTTGGGGATGCGGTGGATCGTTTCCATCTCTTCCGACGCCATCGCCGCCAGATGTCCGCCCCATTCATTGGCGTCGAGCAGCAGTTCGTTGGCGATCACGTCCAGCTTCTTCTGCACTTCGCCCTGCACATTTTCACTGTCCAGGCTGCCCAGCACTTCGCCCAGCGCACCCTTGCTCACCGAATGGCTGATCGTCTTGCACGCGCGCGCTACGGTTTCGATCAACAGGCGCAATTCGGCGGGCAGCGCATTGGCCAGCCGCTGTTGTTCGATCAGGAAACGGGTGAGGGTGGTTCTGGCCATGAGCTGCCTTTCGCTTGGGACTGGTGCGCCGCAGCCGGGGGCTGCCGCGTGAAAAGGAGAACGCGCCTTCGCTATGCGACTGGTCTCGTCCAGTCCAGTCGCTTGGACCGCGCTTTTACCGATGGTAGCGCACCCATGTGACAAAGTGTGTCAGTTGGAACCAGCGGGCCTTCCTGTCGTTGCGCTGGCGTGCCGAAAGACCGGACGGAAGGATCATGATGGACAGCCTGCTTACCGCCTTTACCGATCCCGCCGCCCTGGCTGCACTCGTCGCGCTGGTGGTGATGGAAGTGGTGCTGGGCATCGACAATCTGGTGTTCATTTCGATCCTGACGAACAAACTGCCCGAACATCAGCGGCAAAAGGCGCGCCGGATCGGCATTGGCCTGGCGCTGGGGATGCGGCTGGTGCTGCTGTCGATGATCGCCTGGATCGTCGGCCTGACCGCGCCCGTGTTCGACCTGGGGATCATCGGCCCGCCCAATCAATATGGCGCGCCGACCTTTGAAACCGAATTTTCCTGGCGCGACCTGATCCTGATCGCGGGCGGGCTGTTCCTGATCTGGAAGGCGACCAAGGAAATCCATCATAATGTCGATCCCGCACGCGGCGACGATATGCTGGACAAGAAGAGCGTGGCGACGCTGACCTTCGGCAGCGCGATCGTGCAGATCATCCTGCTCGACATGATCTTCTCGCTCGATTCGATCCTGACCGCCGTGGGCATGACCGATAATCTTGCGGTCATGGTCATTGCCGTGCTGGTCGCCGTGGGCGCGATGGTGCTGGCCGCCGATCCGCTCGCCAATTTCATCGCCAGGAACCCGACCGTCGTGATGCTGGCGCTGGGCTTTTTGCTGATGATCGGCGCTGTGCTGATCGCCGATGGCTTCGGCGTGCATGTGCCAAAGGGCTATATCTACGCGGCGATGGCCTTCTCGACGCTGGTGGAGTGCCTCAACATCTTTGCCCGCCGGGCGCAACAGCGCAAAGGGGCATGATCAGGGGAGGGCGGGTTGATGGTGTGACGGGAAGCCCACGCCATGCCTCGCCCCTATTGCGGGCGGCCAACAGGCAGGTCGCGCTCCATGCCGGTCAGGCCAGGGTCAGGAAAATCTCCGCCTCGATCATCCACGCGCCGCCCCGGTTTCGCCATTTGGCGCTATAGGTGCCTGACGCCAGCGTCTCGCCGCTGCCGCTCGCCACGCCCTGCCAGCGGCCCTGCTCCATGGCGATCGGTTCTACCGGGGAAACAAGGATCGTGTCGGGGGTGCGGGTGTAGATCAGTCGCTCGGCTGCCGCGAATTCGCGTTTCCAGGCAATCAGTTGCGCCTTGCGCCCGGTGATGAGCGCGCTGTCGGTGCCCGCGACCAGCACGGCGTCCGGCGCGAGCAGCGGGCCGATCGCCGCCAGATTCGCGTCGGCCAGCGCGCGATTGAAGGTCGCGCGGGCCATGCGGATGGCGATGTCGGCGGTCGCGGTCATGGATGATTGTCCTAAAGCCCGTTCGTTTCGAGCGAAGTCGAGAAACGGGGCGTGTCGGCGTCTCGACTTCGCTCGAAGCGAACGGCTGTCGTGTTTACCCGCACCGCGCCGATGTGATGACCATCGCCTCGTCATAGCTGACGGTCAGCCGGTCGGGGCGAAAGTCCATCGTCATCGCCATGCCGGGGCCGCCCCAGCGCAGCGTTCTGGCCCCCGATGCAGCCAGCAGCGCTGCGCCGGTTTCCGCGCTCGCCTTTTGCCCGGTAAAAGCTGCAAGGGCGTCATGATTGCACGGGCCAGCCGCCACTGGCGGCGGCGCGGTGGTGGCGCAGGCGGTCAGCGCAAGCGCGCCGGTCAGGGACAGGATGCGGTGCATGGGGCTATTCTCCTTACCCAAATTCCATTCTTCGCTCAGCCTGACCCTTCGACAGGCTCAACTCGAACAAGAGTAGGAAATTACTCCGTCCGCGTCATCTTCAGCCGACCGCCCTTGACCGCGAAGGCCAGCCGCCCCTCGACCAGATCGACCGCGTCGCGGCCATATTGTTCGTAACGCCACCCCTCCAGGATCGACAGGTCGTTCCGCACGCCCGCCGCCAGCGCTTCAATGTCATCGCTGCGCGCCAGCAGGCGCGATGCGACATTGATGTCGCGCGACCGGATCTTGAGCAGCAGCTTGAGCAGGTCCGCGACCAGAGCACCATCCTTGCCCAGCCCCGGACGCCGCGGCTCCCGGTCGGGCATTTCATCCTTGTTGAGCGGCTGCTGCTTGCCCAGCGCCGCCATTAACCGCGCGCCGATGTCATTGGTGCGCCAGGTCGCGGACAGGCCGCGCACCTTGCCCAGATCATCCTGCGTGCGCGGCGGATGACTGGCAATGTCGGCCAGCGTCTCATCCTTGACGATGCGGCCGCGCGGCAGATTCTTGTCCTGCGCCTCGATCTCGCGCCACGCCGCCAGCGCTTTCAGGCGACCCAGCACATCGGCTTTCTTGCTGGCGATGCGGACGCGCTTCCACGCATCTTCGGGCAGCGTTTCATAATGGCTGGGATCGCTGATCCGCTCCATTTCCTGGTCCAGCCAGTCGCCACGCCCGGTCTTGCGCAATTCTTCAAGCATCTTGGGGAAAATCTGGATCAGATAGGTGACGTCGCCGATGGCATAGTCGATCTGGCGCTTGTCGAGCGGGCGGCGCGCCCAGTCGGTAAAGCGAGCGCCCTTGTCCAGCTGTACGCCCAGCCACGCCTCGACCAGATTGCCATAGCCGATCTGCTCGCCAAGGCCCAATGCCATCGCCGCGATCTGGGTATCGAACATCGGGTGCGGGGTCTTGCCGGTCAGATTATAGACAATCTCTATGTCCTGTCCGCCGGCATGAAAGATTTTCAGCACATCCTCATTGTCGACCATCAGGTCGAGCAGGGGCTTCAGGTCGATGCCCGGCGCCTTTGGGTCGATGGCGGCGGCTTCGTCCGCGTCGGCCACCTGGATCAGGCAGAGTTCGGGCCAATAGCTGTTTTCGCGCATGAATTCCGTGTCGATGGCGACATAGGGGGATTTGGCGATGCGGGCGCAGAAATCGGAAAGTGTCTTGCTGTCGGTAATCAGCGGATGGATTTGCATATGGTCATCGATCTTATTATGGGCAGGCCCGCTCCCTGGCGGGCTGGTCGTAGTGACCTTATGCCCATAGCCTGCCGTCAGGGCTTTGTCATTTCCGTAAAACGAAGCTGAAAGACCAAAACGCCATGCACGCCTATCGCACCCATACTTGCGGCGCCCTTCGTGAAGCCGATGTCGGCACGGCCGTGCGCCTGTCCGGCTGGGTGCATCGCAAGCGCGACCATGGCGGCGTGCTGTTCGTCGACCTGCGCGACCATTATGGCATCACCCAGATGGTGGCGAAGGCGGATAGCGAAGCGCTGCGCGTGCTGGAGGGGCTGCGTCTCGAATCGGTGGTGACGATCGACGGCACGGTCGTGGCGCGCGGTCCTGAAGCGACCAATCCCAAGATGGAAACCGGCACGATCGAAGTGGTGGCCGATGCCGTCACCGTCCTGTCGACCGCCGCGGAACTGCCGCTGCCGGTCGCGGGCGAACAGGATTATCCCGAAGACATCCGCCTGCGCTACCGCTTCCTCGACCTGCGGCGCGAAACGCTGCACGCCAATATCGTCAAGCGCACGAAGATCATTTCGGACATGCGCCGCCGGATGGAAGGCGCGGGCTTCACCGAATATTCGACGCCGATCCTGACCGCGTCCAGCCCGGAAGGCGCGCGCGACTTTCTGGTGCCCAGCCGTATCCATCCCGGCAAATTCTACGCTCTGCCCCAGGCGCCTCAGCAATATAAGCAGCTGCTGATGGTCGCAGGCTTCGACCGCTATTTCCAGATCGCCCCCTGCTTCCGCGATGAAGACCCGCGCGCCGACCGGCTGCCGGGCGAATTCTACCAGCTCGACCTGGAAATGAGCTTCGTGACCCAGGAAGAAGTGTGGGACACGATGGAGCCGGTGATCGCCCAGGTGTTCGAACAATTTGCCGATGGCAAGCCGGTCACCCCGGCCGGCAGCTTCCCGCGCATTCCGCATGCCGACGCGCTGCTGAAATATGGCAGCGACAAGCCAGACCTGCGCAACCCTATCGAAATCGTCGATGTGACCGACCATTTCGTCGGCTCCGGCTTTGGCATCTTCGCGTCGCTGGTCGAAAGCGGCGCCCGGATTCGCGCGATCCCGGCACCCGGTGCTGGCGCGGGCAGCCGCAAATTCTTCGACGAAATGAACAATTGGGCGCGGGGCGAGGGCTATTCGGGCCTTGGCTATATCAACATCAAGGATGGCGTGCCGGGCGGCCCGATCGCCAAAAATCATGGTGAGGAAGCGACCGCAAAGCTGATCGCGGCGCTGGGTCTTGGCGACAATGACGGCGTGTTCTTCGCCGCTGGCAAGGAAGCGCAGGCCGCCAAGCTGGCAGGCCTAGCCCGCACCCGCGTGGGCGAAACGCTGGACCTCATCGACAAGGACCGGTTCGCTTTGTGCTGGATCGTCGACTTCCCCTTCTACGAATATGATGAGGACACAAAGTCGGTCGATTTCGCGCACAACCCCTTCTCCATGCCGCAGGGCGGTCTGGAGGCGCTGAACACGCAAGACCCGCTGACGATCAACGCCTATCAATATGACATGGTCTGCAACGGGTTCGAAATTGCGTCGGGGTCGATCCGCAACCAGTCGCCCGAACTGATGGTCAAGGCGTTCGAACTGGTCGGCCTGTCCCAACAGGATGTGGAGGATCGCTTTGGCGGCCTCTACCGCGCCTTCCAATATGGCGCGCCGCCCCATGGCGGCATGGCCGCGGGCGTCGATCGCATCGTGATGCTGCTGTGCGGGGCGCAGAATCTGCGCGAAATCACGCTCTTCCCGATGAACCAGAAGGCAGAGGACTTGCTGATGGGCGCACCCAGCGCCGCCGAATTCAAGCAGCTGCGCGAACTGCATGTGCGCGTCGTGGAGCCACAGGCGAAGGGTTGACCGCTTTCCCGTTCGGGCCGACTGTCAAGGTCGCCGGAACGGGAGTGAATATGCGGAAATGGATGATAGCGGCACTGCTGGTGATGGTTATCGGCGTGCCCCTGCGCGCGCAAGAGCGATTGAATTCCCAAGAGCGCCGGGCGCTGACTGCCAAAGCGGCGGACCGGCTCGCCCGGCGCGACCTGCTGTCGATTCTGAAACCCACAGGGCGCTATCCCCACGGAAACCGGCGCCAGATTGGGGGTGTCTGGTTCAGGACCGCAACGATCGGCACGCACATCCCCGGCTTGTGCGTGCGTGACACGCTAATCCTCAACTACGCGCCGATCGACCCACCTCGCGATTCTGAACATTATGACTATGAGGGCGAACCTCTCCGTGCCTCTGGCGTAGAAGCGATGAAGCATTATCGCTTTGTGAAAGCGCCTTCCGCCGGCCTGTTCGACACGAATGACGATCGTTCATCCCCCTCCATCTGGCGCAGCGAGTGCCGCTCGTTAAAGGAAGAAGAATATGGCGGAGGTTGGTTTGCTGCGCCCGACCCCGAAGCGGCGGTCAGGGGATGGCTAACCTTTGAGGCGGCGATCGACGCGGTGCTGGCGAGACCTGTCGTAGCCGAACCCTGCGCGCTCTATGTGCGGCATGGGCAGAAGGCTGATTGCGCAGCGACGCTGGCCGGGTTGCGCGACACTGAAAAGCTGAATGAAATCGCGCCCTGCAACGCGCCGACCGGCAAGGTCTGTTTCAAGATTGACATCGACAATTATTGGATCACGATCGTCGGTCGACAATCGACCGAAGCACCCACACTTGCCGATGTCGAGTCCGTGAAGGTCGAAGAATATATCACCGTAACCTGATCCTGCCCAAGCGACGGAGGGCTATCGCATGACCATCGACCTCGCGACTTACGAAGATGCGCCGAAATATGACGGCGATTATGATGCGGCGCTGGCTGCGCTTCAGCAGCGCCTCGCCAAGATTCAGGTCGCCCATATTCTGCACAAGCGCCGCAGCGTCATCCTGCTGGAGGGCTGGGACGCAGCGGGCAAGGGCGGCATCATCAAGCGGATGTCGGCCGACTGGGATCCGCGCTACTATCAGGTTCATCCCATCGCCGCGCCCAATGAAGTAGAGCGCGACCATCATTTCCTCTGGCGCTTCTGGACGCGCCTGCCGGCCAGCGGCAACATCGCGGTCTTTGACCGTAGCTGGTATGGCCGGGTGCTGGTGGAGCGGGTCGAGGGATTTTGCAGCAAGGCCGACTGGAAGCGCGGCTATGACGAAATCAACGCGTTCGAAAAGCAGCAGATCGACGCTGGCATGAACATCGTCAAACTCTTCGTCCACATCACCCAGGACACGCAGGACAAGCAGTTGGCCGAGCGGCTGGACGTCCCGTGGAAGCGCTGGAAAACCGGCGCGGACGACTATCGCAACCGGGCCAAGCGCGCGGACTATCTGGATGCGATGCACGCCATGTTCAAAAAGACCGACACGAAACATGCGCCCTGGCACGTCATTGACAATAATCACCGCAAGAGCGGACGCATCGCCGCGCTGACCTATGTGGCGGAACGACTGGAAGCGCTCGTCCCGATGGATTTCCCGGCGGCGGACCCGGCGGTCGTCAAGCTCGCGCAGGACGCCTTTGGCTATCGCCCCGCCAAATCCGCATAAAATTCAGTGAAAACAGTCACTTGTAACAAAATTGTCATCAAATTCTAACGGCTCGTTTACCATTGGGCGGCTAAGGCTCTGGCCATGTTTCATGCCCCCATAATCCCGCCGGACGCGCCCGGCTTGGTCAGCCTGCCCCTGGCGCAGGACAAGCCGGTTATCTGGTTGGGGCGTCCGCTCAGTGAGGCGGTCGATTGCTTCCAGCGGGATTCCGCCCTGCGCCTGCTGCCGGTGCTGGACGCGCGCGACCGGCCCGTCGGCGCGATCTACGAGCGCGACATGCGCCGCATCCTGTTCAATCCCTTCGGCCATGCCTTGTTGCGCAACCCCAGCTTTGGCGGGCGGCTGGACGATCATGTCCGCCCCTGTGCTCTTGTGGACCGGGGGGCTGGCCTTGATCGGCTGGTCGATCTCTATGCCGCGCAGGGGACCGGGTGCGAAGGGCTGATCGTCACGGACGACGGGCGCTATGCAGGCGTACTGGACGGCACCCTGCTGCTGCGCCTGACGGCGCAGCGCGACGCGCAGGTGGCGCTGGCGCGATCGGAACGGGTCGAGCAGATACGGCGCGAAAGTGCTGGCTTTCAGGGCGATGTCGCACTGCTGATCGCGGACATGGTGGCCATGGCCGACCAGTTGTCGGCGCTCGCAACGCAGGCGGCGGAGCGCGCGGCGGGCGATGGCGCGGACAGTGCGGCGATGGCGGTCGCCGCGGCGCAGACGGCCGATCGGCTGGCGAGCATCGCGGCGGGCGGCGTCGAACTGGGTCAGATATTCCAGGCGATGGAGAGCGAGGCGCGCGATGCGGGCGCAGCGATGCGCGATGCCGCCGCGCGCAGCCGCGCAGGCATGGCGCAGGGCGAGGCGCTGCGGAGCGAGACGGAGAATATCGGCGAAGTCGTCGCCCTGATCGACAGCATCGCGGGCGCGACGGCGATGCTGGCGCTCAATGCCAGTATAGAGGCGGCGCGGGCGGGTGATGCGGGCAACGGCTTTGCCGTGGTCGCGCGCGAGGTAAAGTCGCTGGCCCAACAGACGCGCGATGCCGCGGCGGGCATAGCCGGGCGGATCGCGCATGTCCGCGCGACGGTCGCTGATGTGGCGGCGGGCCATATGCATATGGATGCGGCCATGGCCCGCGCCGACCGTCTGTCCGCTTCGCTGTTCGACGCGGTCGCCCGCCAGGCCGCTTTCAGCCGCGCCATTGCCGAAAGCGTGGCGGAAGCGGGGTCGTCGAGCGACCATATCCGCTCCGGCGCGCAGGCGATCAGCGGCAATGCGGACGCGACCGTGCTGGGTGCGCGCGCAATGCAGTCGGTGGCGCAAAGACTGGCCGGGGAGGCTCATAGGCTGGAGGCGCGCGCGGGCGGCTTCATCATGGCGATCGGCGCGACCTGACGATCCGTTGAAATCCCTCTGGCGTCGCGCGCAAATGGCGATAGGCTGTGCGTCCATAAAAAGGAGAGGAAGCCATGCTCGTCATGTTCGTGGGCACTGACCGCACTGAAACCGCCGTCAACGCGTCGCAAGTCACCTTCGTCTCGTCGGTCAATGACGGCACGCGCATCCGCTTTGGCGAAGGCCGCAGCGTGACCGTGACCGAACCGATCGCTGAAGTGCTCGAAAGCCTCAACCGCTCGCTGCGCCCGCACGACTAGACGCCGTCTCGCTTCTGTTCGCCATGACCGGGCGGCACGGCATCCTGTCGTGACGCCCGCCATGGGTGGCTCGCTATCGGGCGGCGGGCGCGCGCCTTGCACCGCGCAAGCGCGGCTCAGTCGGGATAGCGGATCGCCATCACCTCATATTCCTTCTCGCCCGACGGCAGCATCACGCGGCGCAAGTCGCCGATGGCCGCGCCGCGCAGGGCGCGGGCGATGGGGGAGGACCAGCCGATCCGGCCAGCCTCGATGTCGGTTTCGTCATTGCCGACCAGCGTGACGATGCGGTGATTGTCATCCTCATCGGCGATGGTGACGGTCGCGCCGAAATAGACGCGGCTCTTGTCGCCCTGCTGCCGCGCGTCGACGACCTTGGCGTCCTTCATCTTCTTGGACAGGCGCTTCAACTGAAAGTCGATCTCGCGCATCCGCTTGCGACCATAGAGATAGTCGCCATTTTCGCTGCGGTCGCCATTGCCCGCCGCCCAGCTCACGACTTCGACGATGGCGGGCCGCTCGACGCCGAGCAAATGGTCATATTCCGCGCGCAATTTGGCGAAGCCTTCGGGCGAGATATAATTGGGATAGGGGGTCGTCATCCCTCGATCCCATAACCGTTCGGGCGGACCTTGTCGAAGCCTTGCACTTCGCTCAGGGCGAAGGGGGCGGCGATAGGCCTCTCAACCCGGCGTCTGTTTCCCCAGATAGCGGCTCAGCACCGCGCTGGTCCCGCGGAATTTCGCCCGTTCCGGGTTCATCGCTTCATAGACGACGGCATTTTCCAGCACCCGCTGCACATAGTTGCGAGTCTCGAAAATCGGGATCTGCTCGATCCAGCGAAGCATGTCCGCGCCGGGCAGGCGCGGGTCGCCATTGGCGGCGATCCATTTGTTCACATTGCCCGGCCCGGCATTATAGGCCGCGACCGCCAGCGGATAGCTGCCGCCATAATAGTCCAGCATCCGCTGGAAATAGCCCGAACCCAGCATGATGTTGTAGCTGGGATCGTTGAGCGAGGCGGGGTTGTAGCCAAGACCCAGCTTGCCCGCCTGTTCGCGCGCGGTGCCGGGCATCAGCTGCATCAGCCCGCGCGCGCCTGCATGGCTGACGATCTGCTTGTCGAACTGGCTTTCCTGCCGGGCGATGGCATGCACCATGGTCCAGTTATATTGCGCCGTGGGCGGCACGGGCACGCGCGGGAAGGCGCTTTCGCCATAGCCGGTCAGGCCGCTCGACACGGCGCGACGGCCAACCATGACGCTCATGTCGGTGCGGCCGATCTTTTCGGCCAGTTCCGCGGCGAGATAATGATCGGTGTCGCTGTCGGCATTGTTGGCGATGGCGCGGGCGAATTTGCCCTGATCCTGCCAATAGCCCATCTGTCCCAGCGCCTTGACCGCGCGCACGACGGATCGCTGATCGAACGCGGCGCGTTCAGCGGCGGAAATCGGCACCGGGCGCTCGACCGTGGCGGGCGCGGGGATCGGACGGCCCAGCCGTTCGAGCGCCAGCTGGCCGTAAAACTGGTCGGGATAGACGCCCGCCTGCGTGAAATAGCCGTTGGCGCTGGCGGCGTCGCCTGCCTGAAGCGCGGCGCGACCGGCCCAATAATAGCCTTTCGACCTGGTCTGGGGCGATTTGGCCGCATCGGCATAGCGGCGGAACATTGTCACCGCGTCGGTCGGACGATTGAGATTGTAAAAGGCGGTCGTCCCGGCCAGCCAGGCCAGGCTGGTATAATCGTCCCGTACCCCGATCGGCTGGTCGGACAGGTCGACGCCCGGCGGCACCGCGTCGTCAATCTTGCTGGCGATGCTCCAGGCAAAGCTCCACTGGCTGTCATTGGCCGCCGCGCGCGCCTGTCCCAGCAATATTTCGTAGAATTTCTCGACGTTGGTCGGGCGGTAGCTGAGCGGGCCGCGATTGGCGAGATATTGGCGTGCCGCGACCCAGTTGCCGCTGTCGCGCAGCCACAACGCCTTGTCGGCGACAAAGCCTGCATCGCTCGCGCCGACTGGTTCGGCGGCCTGCATCAGCATCGCAGCGTCGGCCGACTTGCGGCGGAAGGCGATGCGCGCCTGATAGACGGCGCGCCTGCCCGGCGAGACATAGGCCAGCATCCGCGTCGCCCCGACCGTGTCGTTGGCCCACAGCAGCATGTCGGCGCGCAGGTCGTGATCGGCAGGCGTCAGGGCGGACCCGAAGAGCGACAGCAATCGCGCTTCGTCCGCAGCGCTCAGGCTGCCGCCGATCCAGGCATTGCGTGCGGCGACCCGCGCTTCGTCCATCCGCCCCATCTGCATCAGCGCGGTGGCGTTGCGGGCGTGGCCGGTCGCGGTGCGCGGCGGGAAACGGGCGAAGAAGGCCGTGACCTGCCGGGGATCGTAGCTGTCGGGATTGATGCCGGTTTCGGCCAGCCGCCGCATCCTGTCCTCACCCGGCCAGCCCGGATTGGCGGTGATGAAGCTTGCATAGGTGGAAAAGCCCAAGCCGTCGCTTTGCTGCAGCGCGCGCCACTGGTCGATCGTCGCGCCGATCGTGCCGTCGCTGGCCATGCCGACGCGGGACGCCACCCTGTTCCATTGCGCGCCCGGCGTATCCTGCGCGGGCAGCGGCTGGACCACGGCACCGGGCGGGTCGGCGGGCGCTGACGCGGGGGCTGGGCCTTCGGTCTGGGCGCTTGCGCCGGCGGTAAACAGCAACAGTGCAACAAGGGGCATACGGATAATGTAACTTTCAATCATTCGGGGCGTCGCCATGCTGGACATTATCGCAAATGCATCCTTATCAGCGCCTGAATGACGCGCTATAGCGCGCCGCTTGACTGATCATGCCCCGGCCGGCCGGAGAATTGAAGGAGTTTAATCATGTTTTCCGGCTCGATTCCGGCTCTGGTGACCCCGTTTCGCGACGGATCGGTGGATGAGGCGGCGTTTCGCGCGCTGGTCGACTGGCAGATCGCGGAAGGATCAAGCGCGCTCGTCCCCTGCGGCACCACCGGCGAAAGCGCAACCATGACGGTCGAGGAGCATAATCGCGTCATCGCCATCTGCGTCGATCAGGCCGCCGGGCGCGTGCCCGTGATCGCGGGTTGCGGCTCCAACGACACGCGGATCGCGCTCGATCATATGTATGCCGCGCAAGGGGCCGGGGCGGATGCCGCGCTGGTGGTCGCGCCCTATTACAACAAACCCAATCAGGACGGCGTCTATCAGCATTTCGCCTATCTCGCCGAACGCTGCTCGCTGCCGATCGTCCTCTACAACGTTCCCAGCCGCACCATCACCGACATCGGCGTGCCGGTGATCCACCGCCTGTCGGAAGAATTTCAGACGATCGTTGGGATCAAGGACGCCACCGGGAATCTGGGGCGGGTCAGCGCACAGCGTCTCGCCTGCCGCCCGGATTTCTGCCAGCTTTCGGGCAATGACGAAACCGCATTGGGATTCAACGCCATGGGTGGCAAGGGGTGCATCTCCGTTACCGCCAATGTCGCGCCGCGCCTTACCGCCGATTTCCAGGCGGCCTGCGCCGCGCATGACTGGGATGGTGCCTTGGCGTTGCAGGATCGTCTTTACCCCTTGCATGATGCCCTGTTCAGCGATTCTTCACCCGGGCCTGTTAAATATGCCCTTACGCGCGTGCGGCCCGACATGCCCGGCGACGTCCGCCTGCCAATCACCTGGCCGTCGGAATCCAGCCGGGCCGCGGTCGACCGCGCGCTGGAAATTGCGGGGCTGGTATAGAAGGCCTATCTCCGTTCGGTTCGAGCTTGTCGAGAACTGCGCGGGAAGGGTTCTCGCCCTTCGACAGGCTCAGGATTCTCGAACCGAACGGATGAAAAAGTAGATTAATGGCCCGCCCCCGTCCCGTTACCTTCGACAAGAAAAAGATCGTCGCCGAAAACCGGCGCGCGCGCTTTGACTATTTCATCGAAGATGTGTTCGAAGCGGGCATCGCCCTGCAGGGGACAGAGGTGAAGGCGCTGCGCGGCGGCGAAGGGTCGATCGCCGAAAGCTATGCCGAGGTGAAGGGCAATCAGGTGTTTCTGGTGAACAGCAACATCCCTGAATATAGCCACGGCAATCGCCAGAATCACGAACCCAAACGCCCCCGCAAGCTGCTGCTGCACGAGCGGGAGATCCACAAGATGCACAGCGCCGTGTCGCGGCAGGGCATGACGCTGGTGCCGCTGATGGTCTATTTCAACAGCCAGGGCCGCGCAAAGATCGAACTGGCGCTGGCCAAGGGCAAGCAGAACCACGACAAGCGCGAAACGATCAAGGACCGCGACTGGAAGCGCGACCAGCAGCGCATCATGCGGGACAAGGGCTGAGCCATGGACAACCGCCTCAGCCGCTGGTGGCACGCCAATGCGCCGACGCGCGAAAGCCTGGAGCATAACAGGTTCCTCGCGCCCGTCGCGCACCGCGTGCTGGAACCCTCGCTGTGGCGCTTCACGCGCCGGTCGGTGCCCCGCGGCGTGGCGCTGGGACTGCTGGTCGGCATCTTCCTGCTGATCCCCGGCGTGCAGATTGCAGGCGCGGCGCTGCTGGCGCTGCCCTTCCGCGCCAATATTCCTGTCGCGGCCGCCATGACCTTCCTGTCCAATCCCGCGACCACGCCGCTGATCCTGTGGCTGTCGGTCTATATCGGCAACTGGATGCTGGGCCGCAGCGCGGATGCATCGGGCTTCATGACGCTGGTGGATCATCATGCCACGATTGGCCAATGGGCCGCCTGGCTGGTGTCCGAAGCAGCGCCCGCCTTGCTGCTGGGTCTCTCGATCATCTCGATCGTTGTGGCCGCCATCGGCTATGTCATCGCCGACTGGGTCTGGCGTCATCGCATGGGCCGCAAATGGCAGGCGCGCAAATTGAGGATTGGCAAGGCCCATAAAAGCAGCGCATTGGAGAAACCAGCTCCTGTCCTCTAGGATAGGCAAGCGGGTTTGACAGTGTCGATGCAGGGGAAGGGCCGCCCATGGCCGCGCGGGTGAACAGCAATGGGGATGCGTGGCTGACCCAGTCGCGATCGGGTTTTGCCCTGCCGCTGTTGCTGCTGGCGGCGGCGCTTTCGGCCGGGCTGATTTTCTATGCGATCGACAATTGGCTGCTGGCCGGCGGATTTGCGGCCACCGTCCTCACCATTGCGGCGCTCATGGCCTGGTATCGCCGCCTTTATCCGCCGCAACTTTCCGACAAGGAAGCGATCCCCGACTGGACGGTCGCCCGCGCCGCCGCTGACGCATCCAGCATGGCGATCGCCGTTACCGATCGCGCCGGGCGGCTGGTCTGCGCCAGCGACCTGTTTGGCGAATGGTTCGCCGGTTATCCCACCCCGCCCGGCATCACCGGCGATCCGGCACTCACCGAAAGCCTGTCGGTCGCTGCCCGCGCCGCCTGGCGCGATGGGGAGGCGAAGGTCGGTGGGATCGCGCAGGGCGCGCTGCGGCTGGATGCGGAGGTGGTGCGTACTGGCCGGGCCGAGGATTATCTGCTCTGGCGCTTTGCCCCGGTGCGCCAGCCCAGCGCGCTGGACGACGTCAATCGCTTCCTGACCGGCGAAGCGGGCCGCCAGCTGGGCGAGGCGGGCGTGATGGCGGTGATGATCGGCGGCGAAGGCCGCATCCGCGCCGCCAATGGCGCCTTCCTGCTGCGCGCCGCCGGGCGGATCGACGCCAATATCACCGGGCGCGATTTCGCCGGCCATATGCGCGTGGATGACAAGGGGCGGCTGTTCCTGGCGCGCGAAGAGCAGGGCGGCCTGCCGCTGCGCCTGCTACAGGTGCCGTTGAAGCGGGTGACGCAGGGCAACGGCATGTCGGCGCAGGTCAGCGCGCAGGACGGGCCGATGCTGCTGCTGCTGATCGACGAACCGGCGGGCGGCGGCGGCACGTCGGCGCTTTCCTATATCGAAACCTTGCTGTCGCTGCTGCCCTTTGGCCTGGCCATGGCCGACCGCGACGGGCGGGTGCTGTTCCTCAATAATGCCTTTGCGCGGGTCGCGGGCCTCAAACCCGGCGACAAGCCCAGCTATCCCGGCGATCTGGTGGTGCGCGAGGATCAGGCGGCGGTGGCCGACGCGGTGCGGCGCTTTGCCGTGGGGCCGCAAATGTCGGGCGACATAGCCGTGCGCATGCGGGACCAGCCTGACGAGCCGATCGCATTAAGCCTGGCTGGCGTGCGCGGGCTGGGCGAGGCGGCGGTGCTCCTCTCGCTCAAGGATAATAGCGAGGAATCCAAGCTCAAGCGGCAGGTGGCGCAGGCGACCAAGATGCAGGCGATCGGCCAGCTGGCGGGCGGCGTCGCGCATGATTTCAACAATATCCTCACCGCCATCATCGGCCACTGCGACCTGATGCTGATGCGCCATACGCCCGGCGACAGCGACTATGACGATATTCAGCAGATCAAATCGAACAGCAATCGCGCCGCTGGCCTGACCCGGCAGTTGCTCGCCTTTTCGCGCCAGCAGACGCTGCGGCCCCAGATCCTGCAACTGCCCGACATCGTGGCGGACGTCTCTAATCTTTTGAAGCGCCTGCTGGGCGAAAATGTGAAGCTGGACGTCAGCCATGGGCGCAATCTGGGCGCGGTGCGCGCCGATCCCGGCCAGCTGGAACAGGTGATCGTCAATCTGGCGGTCAATGCCCGCGATGCCATGCCCGAAGGCGGCACGCTCAATATCCAGACCTATGCCGTCCCGGCGATCAAGGTGCGCGAAATGCGCCAGCAAATCCTGCCGGCGGGGGACTATACCGCGCTGCGCGTGTCGGACACCGGGCTTGGCATCCCGCCCGACATATTGGCCAAGATTTTCGAGCCTTTCTTCACCACCAAGGAACTGGGCAAGGGGACGGGCCTTGGCCTGTCCACCGTCTATGGCATCGTCAAGCAGTCGGGTGGCTACATCTTTGCCGAATCCGAACTGGGGCGCGGTGCCAGCTTCGTCATCTACCTGCCTGTCTATGCCGGGTCCGATGCGAATGACGTCGCGCCGGTCAAGCCGCCGGTCAGGCGCAGCGAGACATGGGGCACCGGCACCATCCTGCTGGTGGAGGATGAGGATATGGTCCGTGCCGTCGCGGAACGGGCATTGGTGCGGCAGGGCTATACCGTGCTGACCGCCAGCGATGGCGAACAGGGGCTGGAGGTGTTGGCGGGCGATGTCGCGATCGACCTTTTGATCTCCGACGTGGTGATGCCCAATATGGACGGACCCGCCATGGTGGCGCAGGCGCGTCGCGCTTTCCCCGACCTGCCGGTATTGTTCATGTCGGGCTATGCCGAGGAGCAATTGCGCAAGTCGATCGACATCGCCAACGTTGCTTTCCTCCCCAAGCCCTTCTCGGTCAATCAACTGGCCGAAGCGGCGCGGGACGCACTGGCGACACGACCCGTGGCGGAATGACCCTCGAATAAGTTGTGCTTGATCAAGGTAATTATCCTGTCCATTCCCGCACCGATGGGTTAGCGCATGCGCGTATCAACAGGGGATCGCCACGGCATGTCGGACGGCAAGAGCATTTTGATCGTCGAGGATGAAGCGATGATTGGCATGATGCTGGAAGATTATCTCGACGCGCTGGGTTATCGCTTGCATGCGGTCGCCGCTTCTGTCGACGAAGCCTGCGCCCATGCGCGCGACGGCGGCTTTGACGCGGCTTTGCTCGACTGCAATTTGCAGGGTGAGAAAAGCTGGCCCGTCGCTGACATATTGGTCCAGAAAGGCGTGCCTTTCGTCTTTGCGACGGGCGGCATGGCCGACGATCTGCCGACCCATCATGCCGACCGTCCCACGCTTGCCAAGCCCTTCACCATCGGCGCGGTCGAGCGGGCGTTGGGAAAAATATTGGGCGAATAGGAAATTTCCGTTCCCCTCTTGTTCTATTAGAACAAACAGGATACATCATCGCCAGGCGCCGAGAGAATCGACGCAGTCCGCTTGACAGGGATTAGGCCGATGTCCGCTATGCTCACACTCATCGATTCCAAGAAGAACGGGACTATGGACAGACAAAAAGCATTGGACGCCGCGCTTGCCCAGATCGACCGGGCCTTTGGCAAAGGCTCTGCGATGAAGCTGGGCAGCCGGGAAAAGATCGAGATTGAAGCCATCTCGACCGGCTCGCTCGGCCTCGACATCGCTCTTGGCATTGGCGGCCTGCCCAAGGGGCGGATTATCGAGATTTACGGCCCGGAAAGTTCGGGCAAGACCACGCTGGCGCTGCACGCCATCGCCGAAGCGCAGAAGAATGGCGGCACTGCGGCCTTTGTGGACGCGGAACATGCGCTCGATCCGGGCTATGCCAAGAAACTGGGCGTCGACATTGACGAACTGATCGTGTCGCAGCCCGACACGGGTGAACAGGCGCTGGAAATCGTCGATACGCTGGTGCGCTCCAACGCCATCGACGTGCTGGTGGTCGACTCGGTCGCCGCGCTGGTGCCGCGGGCGGAAATCGAAGGCGAAATGGGCGACAGCCATGTCGGCCTTCAGGCGCGCCTCATGAGCCAGGCACTGCGCAAGCTGACCGGCTCGATCTCGCGCTCCAAATGCATGGTGATCTTCATCAACCAGGTGCGGATGAAGATCGGCGTGATGTACGGCAATCCGGAAACCACGACCGGCGGCAATGCGCTCAAATTCTACGCCTCGGTCCGCCTCGACATTCGCCGCACCGGCCAGATCAAGGATCGCGAAGATATTGTCGGCAATGCGACCCGCGTGAAAGTGGTCAAGAACAAGGTCGCCCCGCCGTTCAAGCAGGTCGAATTCGACATCATGTATGGCGAAGGCATCTCCAAGATCGGCGAAATCCTCGATCTGGGCGTCAAGGCCGGGATCGTGGAGAAATCGGGCGCCTGGTTCTCCTACGACTCTGTCCGCATCGGCCAGGGTCGTGAAAACGCCAAGACATTTTTGAAAACGCATCCTGAGATGGCGGATCGTCTGGAAAAGGCGATCCGGGGCAAGACCGAAGAGGTTGCCGAAGCGTTGATGGCCGGACCCGAAGCGGAGGATGATGACGAATAAGCGCAGATGCTCGTCCGGCCCGATCAGCCGGAACGATCTCTGGCGCAACTCGTCCGCCCCTCGCTTCACGCACTGAAAAGGCCCGCCGCGCACCCCCTGCGCAGCGGGCCTTTTACCGTCCGGCTCCATCAACGCCGACTTTCCGATAGGATCGGGCCAGCGCAAGATAATGTCCGATTTGCCGGGAAATATGCGAAGTTAAGCGGTTCAGTGCGTCAGGCACTTGCGCCGTGCCTGCGCCCTCGCAATGCTCTGCACCCTAATGGCGGCTGGCGCGTTACCGCGTCTCCTTCCCGCTTTTGAAAGGCTCCCCTGATGCGCGTTGCGATCGAGGCGATACTGGACTATGACTTCGCCGAACCGACCGATGTGCTGCTGGCGGTGGAAGCCGCCGCGCTGCCGGATCAGCGCATCGTCAGCCAGTCCCACATCATCAACAATGCCGGGCCATTGACCAACAAGGTGGGCGGCAGTGGGGTTGGCCGGCGCACCTGGACCCGCACAGGCACCGGACGGATGCTCAGCACCTACCGCGCCACCGTCGATGTCGAGCGGCCCACGATCGACCTTGCCAGCCTCGCCAAAAGCCCGCTGCCCAGCCTGCCGGAGGATGTGCTGCCCTTCATCTGGCCCAGCCGCTATTGCGAGGCTGACCGCTTTGTCAGCTTCGTCTGCGGCCATTTCCCCGATCTGGAGGGCGGCGCACTGGTCGCGGCGCTGCGCGACTGGGTGCGCGACAATCTCATCTATGTGCCGGGCAGTTCCGACGGCACGACCACCGCCGCCGATACCTTCGTTGCCCAGCAGGGTGTCTGCCGCGACTATGCCCATCTGACCGCCGCACTGATCCGCTCCCGCGATATTCCGGCCCGGCTCGTCTCGGTCTATGCCCTCGATCTTGATCCGCCCGATTTCCATGCCGTTGTCGAAGTCTGGCTCGACGGCGCGTGGCACATCGTCGATTCTACCGGCCTCGCCCCGGTCGAAACCATGGTCCGCATTGCGGTCGGCCGCGACGCCACCGACATTGCCTTCATGACCGCCTTTGGCAACGCCATGATGAACGCCCAGTCGATCCTCGTCTCGCGCGTGGACGAGGGATAGGTAGCCGATCCCCGTTCGCCCTGAGCCTGTCGAAGTGTCGTCCTGCTTGATGTAAGGACAGGGCTTCGACAGGTTCGGCCCGAACCGACAATCTCAAGAGCGCGATGCCCGCGCTCCCCTCAATAATCCTTGGAATAGCGCAGGTTCGCCGACGATCCGGCATTGGTCCCGGTCTTGGACAACAGGCTCAGCGTCCTGGACAGCGCGATCTCCAGCTGGGTGGCGGTAAAGCCCTTGGAATCGGTGATCACCTCCACATAGACATTGTTGGAGATATGCTGCCCCACCGCCAGGCTCGTGCCGCGCCCGGTCGTTTCATCGCCGCCGACAATGCCGATGCGGTCGATTCCCGACGCGCCCTGCAACTTGCCCATCGGGTTCAACCCGCCGCTGCCGCCGCGCAGGCCGTTGAGCGCCGCCGCCAGCTGCACCGCCTGCATCGCAGACAGGTTGGCGACATTATCGCCGAACAATATGCGCGACAGGATTTCGTCCTGCGGCAGGGTGGGATTGGAAATGAACGCGATGTCGGGCTGCTGCGCCGATCCGGTCACCTGAATGCCCGCCGTCACCGTGTCGATCCGCGTCTGCGCCTTGATCGCCAGCACCGGGTTCAGCATCGGTCCGTTGAAGGTGATGACCCCCTGTTCCAGGTCGAACTGCTTGCCCGAAAAACTATAGCGTCCGCGCAGCACTTCCAGCTTGCCGACCACGCGCGGGTTGGCGGTGGTGCCGGTCACCCGCATCGCTGTCTTCCATTCCGAATCCAGCCCCATGCCGGTGACATAGATTTCATTGTCGGCCCGCACCCGGATGTCGAGCTTCCAGTCAGCGGGCTTCGCCGCCGCCTGACGCGCGGCCTGGCGCTGGTCCAGAATGTCCGCGCCTTCGCCCTTGCGACGCACGCCCTGCAATTGGCGAATCTCGGTGCCACCCTGCCAGGCGACCCTGTAGCGGGTTTCGGGCAGGCTCAGGTCGCCCTTGATCAGGCCGCCATTGGCCGCGCTGTTGGTGATGGCCAGCGTCCCGCTGACGACGCTGGTGATTGCTTCGCTTCGGGCCAGCCGGGCGCGGTCGAGTTTGATGGCGATATTCATCGGGAATCCGCTGTCGGCGGCAAGGCCCACCGTGCCGGACGCCTGGACCGTGCCGTCGCCTGCCCGGCCGGAAAAGTCGCGCAACTCCAGCCGGTCGTTCGTGAAGCGGCCATCGAGCTTCATCTGGGTGACCCGCGTGCCGAACGTCTCATTTTCATAGGTCAGCGCATTGGCGCGGGCGACGCCGTTGATACGCGGATCGGCCAGTCGCCCGCTGAAATCGGCTGCTACCGCCAGCCCGCCGGTCAGTTGCTGGTCGGCAAGACCCGCGAAGGAAAAGAGAATGTCGGCCGGTCCGGCATAGCGGATGCCACCGCCCAAGGGCGCCGCCTGCAACTGCTCGCTCCAGCTGTTGCCGGGGCCGGGCGGGGCGAGCGTTGCCACGAATCGTCCCAGCGTCGACGAACCGCGCCGGATCAGCCCGCGCAGGTCGCCGCCCGCGCTGGACAGCTTGCCCTCCATGCTCATCGACACGGGATCGGACACGGCGGTCAGGCTGGAGCGCCGGAAATCGGCGATGGCGAGCCGCGTGGTCGCGGTCGGGAAAGCATTGCCGGTCTGCACATAATCGATCGTCCCGGTCGCCTTGCCGCCAATACCCAGTCCCGGCGAGGCCATGTTGATGATTGCCAGGTCAAAATCCTTGAACCGCATCTGCATGGCCGTGCTGTCGCCGGACCGCCCGGCCAGATCGACCTTGCCCTGCGGCAGGATCAGCGTGGCCGGCTCCAGTCGATAGCCCCCCGGTTCCGTGCGGATGATCGCGGGGTTGGCGAGGCGGAAGGGAATATTGCCCGCCTTGCCCTGCAACGCCACGGCATAAAGATCGGGGCGCAGCGCGGCATTGGCCGCGATCGAGAAGGGGACGCCGCTGGAGCCATCGGCCACCAGCTGCGCCTTGCCACGCCCGCCCTGATAATCGACCTTGGCGCGCGCCGTGCGCACCACATAGTCGCCATAGGCAGCGTTGGCGATCTGCACGTCGGCCAGGATGCGGGGCTGGTCGGTCAGCACCATGGAGGCGTTGACGATGGCGCGGCCGATGATCACGTCTGCGTCGCCCGGCAGCTTGGCGTTACTGGCGGTGGCGTTCACATCCACGCCCTGCGCCTTGCCGACCGCCGCCAGCCGCACCGCGCCTGTAATGCCTGACCCGTTCAGGCTCAGCTGACCGGCAAAGGGACCGGCCGCGCTCTGTCGCAGCGTGCCTGCCATATCGACCCCGGCAAAGCGGGCCTTGGCGATGTCGATCGTCAACGGGCCAGCGGCGGTACGGATCAGCACATTGGCGAAGAAGGGGCCATAGGGCGATCCGCCGGTCGCTTCGAGCCGATAGCCTGCGGCCTCTCCGTTCAGCTTAGCAACCACATCATTCAGCTGCACACCGACATTGGGCCGTGCCGCGCGCAACACCGCCTGCGGTCGCTCCATCGTCCCGCGGACGGTCAGCGCCAGCGGCCCATATTGGCGCGAGGCGGCGGTGACGTCGAACGCGATCTGGCCGTTCGTGTCGTAGCTGCCCGAACCCGACTGGATGGTGAAATTGGGCGCCGCGCCCTTCAGCCCGGCGAGCGTGAACTTGCCCTCCGGCGTCATGCCGATCCGCCCGGTGGCGATGGCGTTGCCGCCCAGGAAATCGCGTACCGACGCATTGTCCCAGCGCGCGGTTCGCACGCCAAAGCGGCCCGACAGGCCAAAGCCGCCCTTGGGTCCGGGGACCAGCTCTATATCGGTGTTGAGATTGACGATGCCGACGCCGTCGATCCGGTAGTCATTGACCCGTCCTTTCAGCGCCCCGCGATAAAGGGCGTTGTCCAGATCAGCGAGGACTATTGCGGTCGCGTCGATCTTGTCACTGTCGATCTTGAGGTTGTCGCTGATCAACCTGCCACTGGCATAGGCGAAATCGCCCTTCACCCGCAGATTGTTCATCAATCCGCCAGCCGCGGCGTTAAGGCCGGTCACCCGGCTCGCGGTGGCGTTGACCGGAATGCGGATGCGGTCGGCGTCGATCACCGCGCGGCCGGTGGCTTTCAGATTTTCGATGCCGGTGGCGTCGAACGCCAGATATTTGGCGCTGATGTCATAATCGATGAACGGCGTGGCGATCGGCCCGTCCAGAATGATGGCTGCGCGCACGTCGCGACCCCTGACCTTCTCCATGATCGCGCCGGGGGTCAGCAGCGCCGCGTTGATCTTCAGCGCGCTGAACCGGCTCGTGCCCAGATCGACCAGGCCCTGCGCATCGGCGGACAGGGCAGGGGACCGCAGCGTCGCTTTCAGGTTGACGCGCCGTTCGTTCAGGCCTGCAAACAGGTCGACGTCCAGCTGCGGCGCAGTCAGGCGATCGACCGTGCCGGCCATGACCAGGCCGGGGCGCAGCGGACCCTTGGCGGTGAACGCGCCATCACGCGCGGCGATGGCGATGTTGGCGATCTCGCCCTTGGGACTGGTTGCAACGATGCGCCCGTTCCAGGCCTGCCATGTCCCCTTGCCATCCAGCGTCGCGGTCATCCCGTCGGTCAGGCCCGACATGGCGGCAATGACACCGCCCCTGGGCGCGGTCAGTGTGCCGCTCATGGCCAGCCGATTTTGCGCCGGAACCGCGTCCAGCTTCGCCTGCAACCGGTCGCCGCTGTCGACGATCGCGTCCGCGGACAGGATCGCGCGGCCGTCGGCGATATGGGTCACGCCGTCGATCGCGATTTCGCGCTTCTGGCCGATGACTGGCTTCGCCAGCACGAACTTGCCGATCTTCAGCCGGTCGACGTCAATGTCCAGATCCGGCAGGATAGGGGCATTGGGATCGGTCGGGGTGGCGTTGAACTGCGGGCTGCGCGCCAGCACCACCAGCGGGGTTTCCAGCAGGCTGACCGAAATATGGTTGTTCACATAACGAAACGGCTTCCACACGACATGCACGCGCGGGGACACCGCGAACACGCCCTTGGGATCGCGCAGTACAAGATCGTGAATCACCATGTCGCTATAGATCGACCCGTCGATCCGTCCGACTTCGATGGCCATGCCCGATTCGAGTTTCAGCGCCGCGATTTGCTGGATCAGGAATCGCTTGCCCGGCTGGGTGTTGAGCCCCAGCAGCAGGCCCGCCACCAGCACGATCAGCGCCACGATCAGGCCGACGACCCCGATCGCGATCTTCTGCCAAAAGGGGCGACCTTCGCGCACGATCACGGCCTCGCTAGGGACGGTCTGGGCGGGGGTGTCATCCTGAGTCATTAGAAGGCCTGCCCAATACCGATATAGACGGCGAATTTGGATTCGCCCGGCTGCCGGTTGATCGGCATTGCAATGTCGGCACGGAAGGGGCCGAAATTGGTGTAGAAGCGCCCGCCAATGCCGACGCCATAACGCATGTCGGAAAATTTCGGGATCGCGCTGTTATAGACCTGACCTGCATCGACAAAGGCCACCGCGCCATAATTGCCGAAGCGATACCGGCCCTCGACCGCAAATTCATTGACCGATCGGCCCCCGATGGGATCGTTGTTTACATCTTTCGGCCCCAGTTCCTGATAGCCATAGCCACGCACTGATCCGCCGCCGCCCGCATAGATGCGCCGCGATGGCGCGACATCGTCGCGCGACACGCCGCTGATCGTGCCAAGCCGGGTGCGCGCCGCGATGACCAGCGAATCCGACACGGGATAATAGCCGGTCAGGTCGAACGTGCCGCGCACATAGGGCGAAACATTGCCCTGCAACGACGCTTCGGGCGACACGCGCACACTGGCGCGGAACCCCTTGGTCGGGTTGAGCAGATCGTCGGACCGGTCATAGCCGACCTGCACCGGCAGCGCGCCGATGAAATAGGTCAGCCGCTTGTTCTGGCCAGTCGCCGGATCGATCGTCGTCTGTTCGTTCGACAGCAGGATTTCCGCGCCATAGGTATAGGTCCAGCGCTTCTGGAAGATCGGCGTCGATTGCCGCGCCCAGCTGATGTTCAGCCCGGCGGTGAAGGCTTCATAGGCGTCATATTTCTGATGGTTGATCAGCGCGCCGGCCTGAAACGTCTTGTCGCGCTTGCCCGCGTTGGACCGGCGGAACGTGCCCGACACGCCCTGTTCCTGCGTGCCCGCGACCACGCCAGCGATCAGCGCGCCTTCGGGCGGGAACAGGTTGCGATGGGTCCATGTCCCTTCCGCGCGGAAACCCTGACCGGTGCCATATCCTACCTCGCCCGCCAGCGTGCGCGGCGGCCCGGCAGCCTGTTCAACGTGCAGGTCGACATATTCGGTCCCGTCCGGCCCTGCCTCGTTGGTGCGAACGGGATCGACCGCGACGCTGGAAAACAGGCCGGTCGCGACCAGCGCCTTGCGCAAATCATCGACCTTGCGGCTGTCATAGATCTCGCCCGGCTTGTAGCGGCGGATCACCTCGATATGATCGGCCCCGAACGCCTGCTTTTCGCCACTGGTGGTAATCTTGCGGAACGTGCCGCGCGGCCCGGTGTCCACGGGCAGGGTATAGGCGCCCGTCACCGTTGCTGGGTCGAGCAATATGTCGCGCTCCCCCACCTTGGCGAAAGCATAGCCTTGTTCGGGCAGTCGCAACGCGACATTGGCCTCCGCGCCTTCGACCGTCGTCGCGACGATATAGTCCCCGGTCTTGAGCGGCAGGCTGTCGCGCACCAGCCCCGGCGGCACGGTCGGCCCGGCCTGCACGATGATGTCGCCCAGCTTGTAGCGCTTGCCCGGCGTCACGGAAATCACGGCGGTCAACGTGCCATCGCCGGTCTGGTCGAGGCTGGCGAGGGCGGTCGCGTCATAATAGCCTTCGGAATAGAAAAGCCGTACCGCCAGCTTCTCATCCTCCTGCGCCCGTGCCTGCACCATCGCGGCGGTCTCTGCCTTGCCATCGCCGTCGATCAGTGCGGATGCATCCCGAAATTCGTCTTCAAGGCCCGTCTTGCCAAAACCCTCGATCCGGGTGGCATAACGGACGTCGGGCAGCTTTGCGTTCGGGTCGCTGTCGGCCGCGACGTTGGCGGGCACGGTTACGCTGTCCAGCGGGGGCAGCGGTTGCGCCAGTTCCTGCTCCTCAGCCGGCTCGATGGCAGGCGGCAGTTCCGCCGCCGCGCCGGTCGAGGGCATTTGCTGGTCGATCCAGCTGTCGATCGACGGCAGCGGCTTGGCGGGGTCGCTTCCCTCCATCTGCGGCAGGCGCGCCTCGAACTGGCCGTCCGGCAGGATCGGCTCTTCAGCCTGCGTCGCATCATAGGGCAGGGATGGCGTGGTGGCGGGCGGCGGCGTCTGCGCCAGCAGCGGCAGGGGGGATGCGGTAGCGATAAGAAGGCCCAACATGTGCCGGACATGATGCGCCTGTCTTATTATCATATGTCCGTCACGCCCCTCTGGTCGCCAGCCATGAAGGCGGCCACAAAGCAGCAATACGCTCAAGCAGTTGCCGCGGTTCCGTCCGGCGGGCAATTCGCCGCGACGGCCCGCGCTTCCATCCCTGCATGCAAGCGACTAGAGCGGCGGCATGACATTTGCGCTCAACATCTCCCGCTCCATCACTGGCCAGCCCTGGAAATGGCGGGGAGAGGGGGCGGATGCGCGCGAACCGGGCTATGCGCCCGACGATCTGGTGACGCAATTGCTGCTGGCGCGCGGCTGTCCGCGCGACGCGCTGGAGGCGCACCGTAACCCCACGATCCGCGCTTTCATGCCCGACCCCAGCCTGTTCCGCGACATGGATGCCGCCGCGGAACGGCTGGCCGACGCGGTGCAGCGGGGCGAGGATGTGCGCATTTTTGGCGATTATGACGTCGATGGCGCCACCAGCGCGGCCCTGCTCATCCGCCTGCTGCGCGACCTGGGACTGACGGCGAAACCCTATATCCCCGACCGGCTGATGGAAGGCTATGGCCCGTCCGGTGAGGCGCTGGTGCGGCTGGCGGGCGAGGGCGCGACCCTGATCGTCACCGTCGATTGCGGCGCACAGGCATTCGAGGCGCTGGCCATGGCACGCGACACCGGAGTCGATGTCGTCGTGGTCGATCATCATAAATGCAGCGCGGCGCTGCCCATGGCGCTGGCCCTGGTCAATCCCAACCGGCTGGATGAAGGGGACGAGGCCGCAACCCATGGTCATCTCGCGGCGGTCGGCGTCGCCTTTCTTCTGGGCGCGGCGCTGGTGCGGGTGCTGCGCGCCCGCGGCTGGTTCGCAACACGGGCCGAACCGGCGCTGATGGAGTTGCTGGACATCGTCGCGCTGGGCACGGTGGCCGATGTCGCGCAGTTGAAAGGCCTGAACCGCGCCTTCGTGGCGCAGGGGCTCAAGGTGATGGCCCGGCGGCGCAATATTGGCCTGGCCGCGTTGATCGACGCCAGCCGCCTGACCCGCGCCCCGCTATGCCATGACCTGGGTTTTGCGCTGGGACCGCGAATCAATGCGGGCGGACGTGTCGGGCAGGCCGATCTGGGGGTGCGCCTGCTGACGACGCAGGATCCTGCCGAAGCCGCGCGGATCGCCGAACAATTGAACCAGTATAATGAAGAACGGCGCGCGATCGAGGCGGCGGTGCAGGAGCAGGCCGAGGCATTGCTGGCGGCCCAGGGCAATCGCGCCATAGCGGTGATCGCCGGGCAGGGCTGGCACCCCGGCGTCATTGGCATCGTCGCCGGGCGGATCAAGGAAAAGGCAGGCCGCCCGGCCATCGTCATCGCGCTGGACGAAGATGGCGTGGGCAAGGGATCGGGCCGATCGATCAGCGGGGTCGATCTGGGCGCGGCGGTGATGGCGGCCAAGGATAGCGGCCTGCTGGTCGCGGGCGGCGGTCATGCGATGGCGGCGGGGCTGACCGTGGCGGCAGAGCGGGTCGATGCGCTGGCCGATTTCCTTGACGATCGGTTGTCAGGTGCCGTCGCCCGCGCCCGCGACGACCGGGCGCTGCTGATCGACGCCGTGCTGGCCCCCGCCGGGGTCAATCCCGACTTTATCGCCGCTATCGAGGCGGGCGGGCCCTATGGCGCGGGCTGGCCAGCCCCCCGCATCGCTGCCGGGCCGATGCGCGTGATCAAGGCCGATGTCGTGGGCAACGGCCATTTGCGCGCGATCATGGGCGGGGAGGATGGCCGCTCGTTCAAGACCATCGCCTTCCGTCAGGCCGAGACCGATCTGGGGCAGGCGATATTGGGCGCGCCGCGCGACCGGCGGCTATGGGTCGCGGGTCGGGCGAAGATCGACGACTGGGGTAGCCGCCCGGCCGCCGAACTCCATCTGGAGGACGCGGCCTGGGCGGATTGAGGGTGGAGAAATCCGACACAGGAAAAAGGGGGGTTGACCCCTGCGCCGTCTCCTCCTAATGCCCGCCTCGCTTCGCAGCGCCATCCGGTGGCGCCGCCAACGGCCCCTTCGTCTAGCGGTTAGGACGCGGCCCTTTCACGGCTGAAACACGGGTTCGATTCCCGTAGGGGTCACCATCTTGCAGGCGGGCGTTCGATCGCCGGGCCTCGATGCTGTGCAGTTGCATGTTTTCCGCGCTAACCCGTAGTTTACCGTGATTGACCTTGATGGGTCTTAGGGTGCAACATTGCTGTCATGAAAAAGGCAGAGGGTGCATTGCTGACCATCAGTGAACTGGCTGATGAATTGGGCCTGCCCCAGCATATATTGCGCTATTGGGAAACGCGTTTCCCGCAACTGCGCCCGCTCCAGCGCTCCGGCAATCGCCGCTACTACCGTCCCGCCGACGTGGCGCTGGCCCGTCGCATCCATGATCTGCTCAACATCGAAGGCTTCACTGTGAAGGGCGCGCAGAAGATGCTGGTCGATGGCAATGGGGCCGTATCGCCGGATGTGCCGGAGCCAGGGACGCACGATGATGTGCTGGCGCGGCTGGAGGGCATACGCGACCAGCTTGCCCGCGCCATTCGGCCATAGCGGTCGCGCGTAGATCAGGTCGCGGAACGGCACGTCGCCGACCATGAAGGTCAGCGATCCCACCTCAACGAAATCATGCCGCGCATAGAAGCGCCGCGCCCGGTCATTTTGGGGATAGACGGCCAGTAGCAGGCGGCTGGCCCCGCGCCGCCGGGCTTCCTGCGTAACCAGGTCCATGATCCTATCGCCATGCCCGCCACCCTGCCAGCCCGACAGCAGATAGAGCCGCTTCAATTCCCGGTCGCAGGCCGGATCGGGTGCGATCGGCAGGTCAGGCGGCGTGACCATCGCATAGCCCACCGGCGCGCCAAATGGTGTCTCGCCAATCAGGACGGTCTGCTCAGGGTCGGCCAGTGCGGCATCATAATAAGGGATGCCATGGGCGGTGCGGATATGACTGACCAGCGCCGCGCCGGGATGGTCATGGGCGAAGCTGGACAGGAAGGTCGCCCCGCCAAGGATGGAAAGCGCAGGGGCATCGTCGGCCCGCGCGACGCGCCAGATTATGGGCGTCATGGCCGCAAGCCCCGTCAGCGCGTCCCCGGACCCAGCGCCGGGTCCAGATCGCGCGGGCGGGTGAAGCTGACCAACGTGGCGACATTCTCCTGCGCCTCGCTCCAGCGGTCGATCTTGAGGTCCAGCACCGCGATGCTGGCGGTCGGGAACTTCACCTCCACATCCTCGCGCAGCGGATTGGCGCCATCGTCGGGGACGAGATCGAGGATCAACTCCTCCAGCCCCGGATTATGCCCGGCCAGCAGGGCGCTGTCGGTGCTTTCGGGCAGGTCGCGGATGACATCGAACAATGTGGGGGAGGAGGCAAGATAGATGCGCCTGTCCCAACGCGCGTCGAGCGATTCGCCAAGGCCGGTGAAAAACGTCTCCAGCGTCTGCACCACCCGCACGGCGGGCGACGCCACCAGCATGTCGAACTGCATCTGCCGCTGGGCGGCAAACTGGCCCATCAACAGCGCCGCCTTCTCGCCCCGATGATTCAAGGGCCGGTCGAAGTCGCGGGCCACCGGATCGTCCCAGTCGGACTTGGCGTGGCGCAACAGGGTCAGCCGCTTCATTCTCTCTCCAGATGGCTGTGGCCGGATTCGTGTCCCTGATGCCCTAAGGACGCAGTTTCGCCAAGGGTTTCGCGTCGCGAAGCGACACTGACCGCTATGATTGCCTCGTCCAGCGTCACCCGACGGATCGGCGTGCCGGGCGGAAAGGCGCTGAGCAAGCGACTGGGCATGGCGGCCGACAGGATGACGAAACAGCCCTTGTCCTCGGCCCGGCGGATCAGGCGGCCGAACGCCTGCGCCAGCCGCGCACGAATCAGCCGGTCGTCATAGGCATTGCCGCCATTGGCCAGCCGCCGCGCCGCGTGCAGCACAGTCGGTTTGGACCATGGCACCCCCTCCATTACCACCAGGCGCAGCGAGTGGCCGGGCACGTCCACGCCGTCGCGCAGCGCGTCCGTTCCCAACAGCGAAGCGCGCGGATCGTCGCGGAAGATGTCGACCAGCGTGCCCGTGTCGATCGGATCGACATGCTGGGCGTAGAGCGGCAGCCCCGCGCGCGCCAGCCGGTCGGCGATGCGGGCATGGACGGCGCGCAATCGCCGGATCGCGGTGAACAGCCCCAGCGTACCACCGCCCGCCGCCTCGATCAGCCGGCCATAGGCGCCCGACAATGCGGCGAGATCGCCCCGCTTGATGTCGGTGACGATCAGCACTTGCGCGCGCGCGGCATAATCGAACGGGCTGCCAGCCTCGAACCGTCCGGCGCCGTGGGGCAGGTGGACAGCGCCGCTGCGGCTTTCCGCGTCGCTCCAGTCGCCCCCGCCTTTCAGCGTCGCGGAGGTGACGATCACGCCCTGCGCGGGTTTCAATACGGTTTCGGCAAGCGGTCGGCTGGGGTCCAGCCAGTGGCGGTGGATGCCAATGTCATATTCCCGCCCCTCGACCCGGTCGACCGTCATCCAGTCGACATAGTCGGGATCGGCCGGCCCGCCGATCCGCGCCAGCAGCGCCAGCCATGCACTGATCAGGTCGCGCCGCCAGCCGAGCGAGGCCACCGCCCCCTCGATTCGCGCTCGCGCCGCGCCGTCCAGCCAGTCGGGTGCATCCTCGATCACTGCCTCCAGTCGTCGCGACAGATGCGTCAACGGGCGCAGCAAAGCATCGAGCGCCAGCGCGGCCTCTTGCGCCGCCTCGACCAGCGGACCATCCGGGGCCGCCAGTTCGGTCTCCAGTCCATAGCCCGCATCCGCCTCGCCCGTGTCCGCGGCACGCGCAAAGACAGTGCCGCGCACGGCCGTAAAGAGGGCTTCAAGCGGTCCGAACGGCTCATCGGCCACGACGCGCTTCAGCCATTCGTCGGCTGGCAGGGCCAGCGCCGCATCGGCGGCGGCGCGGATCGCCTCTCCGCCCTCCACATCATAGCTGGCGAGGTCGGACAGACGCGCCGACAGGCCGCGCCGTCGCCCGCGCGATCCACCCTCCGGCCCCATGATCCAGCGGCGCAGCTCGATCGCCTCCTGTCCCGACAAGGCGACGGAAAAGGTCGAATCGGCAGCGTCAAACAGATGATGGCCTTCGTCAAAGACGATCCGCTGGGGTCGCTGGCCGGTTTCGCGGCCGCGCGCCGCGTTGATCATCACCAGCGCATGATTGGCGATGACGATGTCCGCATCGGCGGACGCGCGGGCCGACCGCTCGATGAAGCATTTGCGATAGTGCGGGCAGCCGGCATAGATGCACTCGCCGCGCCGGTCGGTCAGCGCGGTGGAGCCGTTGCGGCGGAACAGGGTGGGCAACCAGCCGGGCAGGTCGCCGCCGACCATATCCCCATCCTTGCTGAAAGCCGCCCAGCGCGCGACCAGTTGCGCCAATATCGCGGCCCGGCCGCTAAAGCCCCCCTGCAAAGCATCTTCAAGATTGAGCAGGCAGAGATAATTTTCCCGCCCCTTGCGCACCACCACCCGCCGGGCCGCGACCGCCGCGTCGGGAAACAGCCGCAGTGATTCGCGGTCAAGCTGGCGTTGCAGCGCCTTGGTATAGGTGGATACCCACACCGTCCCCTGCGCTTGCGCCGCCCAGAGCGAGGCAGGCGCAAGATACCCCAACGTCTTGCCAATCCCGGTGCCCGCTTCCGCCAGCAGCATGTTGGGCTGGTCGCGGTGCGCGCGCGGGCGGAACGGGCCGATCGCGGCGGTGGCATAGGCGCGCTGGCCCGGACGCGCCTCCGCCCCCGCGCCGGTCAGCGTGTCGAGCCGGTCCAGCACCTGCGCCTCATCCAGCATCACGGTGCGCGGGGCAGGGCGGGGCTGCGCTTCCTCCCATTCGGGCAATTTGGAAAAGAGCCAGCGCTCGGCCTCACGCGGCTTGGCGATGCGCGGCGCGACCAGCGGCGACCATGGCCAGCGCAGCCGGTGCAGCGTTTGCGCCGACGTCCAAGCGCCTTCCCGCTCACGCCAGTCCGGCGATTCGAGCCGGTCGAGCAGGGCCTGCGTCGCATTCTGGAGCAAGGCGGGAATGTCCGCTTCCGCGCCCGGTACCGGCAGGCCAAGCGCTTGCGCCAGCCCCTTGGGCGTGGGGACAAGGAAGCGGGCAGGGTGGAGAAATGCCCAAAGTTCCAGCAGGTCGAGGCCGTTAAGGTCGGGATAGCCCAGACGCTGGCCGGTCAGCGGTGCATTGAGCAGCAGCACCGGCGTTTCTGCCGCGCGACCGATCGCCTGCCCCTTGGCCAGCCCTTGCGTCCGACCGCCTTCGCGCAACCAGATGCCGCCATGACTGGCGTGGAGGGCTGGCAGGGATGCTGGATCGATCACCCGCCCCGTTTAAGCGAGCGGGAACAAAAGGAAAACCTGTTTCAGCTGGTCCGGCGGCCAAAACCGCCACCGCCGGTGGCCGCGGCCATAACGCGCGCGCGCGGCTGGAAGGCGACGGGCGTGCGCCGCGCCGCGCGGGCCAGTTCCAGCTGGTCGTACAGCGGACCTTCGTTCAACTCATAGGGGAAGCGAATGCCCATGCGGTCTTCTTCGGACCAGCGCACCGTGCCAAAGGTGATGTGGCCGTCCAGATCGATCTGGCACGATGAACCGGCAGGCAGGGTGCAGCCGACCACTTGCGCGCCGCCTTCGCTCAGGTCGACGATCGTGCCTTCCAGGCTGTCGAGTACGGTCGTGACGACGATGGCGATGTCGACCACGATGCGTTCGCGGGTGCGCAAGATCTGCATGATGCCTCCAGAAGCCTGATTATCCCTCGATAGGGTTAATGAAGCTCTAATATGCGAACGGTTCTTAACGCAGATTTGCCCGCAAAGAGCGTTTCTTTTCGGCCTGTCCGGAGCTAGGGGCATGTCATGACCGCGACCGATCTATTCCGCACCGCCGCCCTGGCGGCCAAGGCCTGGCCCTATGAAGAAGCGCGCAAGCTGCTCAAGCGCTATCCCGATGGCGCGCCGGACAAAGGCCATATCCTGTTTGAAACCGGCTATGGACCTTCGGGCCTGCCGCATATCGGCACGTTCAACGAAGTGCTGCGCACGACGATGGTGCGCAACGCCTATCACGCCCTGTCGGATATTCCCACGCGGCTGGTGGCGTTCAGCGACGATATGGACGGGCTGCGCAAGGTGCCTGACAATGTGCCCAATCAGGCGATGCTGACGCAGCATCTGGGCAAGCCGCTGACGCAGGTGCCCGATCCGTTCGAAAAGTTCGAAAGCTTCGCCCATCACAATAATGCGATGCTGCGCGAATTTCTCGACCGCTTCGGCTTCGACTATGAATTCGTCTCCGCGACCGAACGCTATCGGGCCGGGGCGTTTGACGAGGCGCTCAAGCAAGTGTTGCGGCGGTATCAGTCGATCATGGACATCATGCTGCCTACCCTGCGCAAGGAACGGCAGGCGACCTATTCCCCGGTCCTGCCCATTTCGCCCAAGAGCGGCATCGTCCTTCAGGTGCCGGTGGAAGTCGTCGACGCCGAAGCCGGGATCGTCCGTTTCGAGGATGAAGGCGAAATGGTCGAACAGTCGATCCTGTCGGGCGGCGCAAAGCTGCAATGGAAGGTCGACTGGGCGATGCGCTGGTACGCGCTGGGCGTCGACTATGAAATGGCGGGCAAGGATCTGATCGATTCGGTCACGCAATCGTCGAAGATTTGCCGCGCGCTTGGCGCCCGGCCGCCCGAGGGCTTCAACTACGAGATGTTCCTCGACGAAAAGGGCGAGAAAATCTCCAAGTCCAAGGGCAATGGCCTGAGCCTTGAGCAATGGCTGACATACGGTCCGCAGGAAAGCCTGGCCTTCTACGCCTATCGCGAACCCAAAAAGGCCAAGCAGCTGCACATGGGCGTTATCCCGCGCGCGGTGGACGAATATTGGCAGTTCCGGGGCAATTATCCGGGCCAGCCGGTCGAACAGCAGTTGGGTAATCCGGTCCACCATGTTCATGACGGCAAGCTGCCCGACGGCCGGTTGCCGGTGACCTTTGGCCTGTTGCTCAATCTGGTCGGCGTCATGGGCGATGCCAGCCGCGATCAGGTGTGGGGCTATCTTACCAATTATGTCGCGGATGCCTCGCCGGAAACCTATCCTGATCTTGACGCGCTGATTGGCCATGCGCTCGCCTATCATCGCGATTTCGTGGCTCCCACCCTCCAGCGCCGCGCGCCCGACGCCAATGAGGCTGCGGCCTTGCGCAGGCTGGACGCGGAACTCGCTGCTCTGCCTGCCAACGCATCAGCGGAGGACATTCAGAATATCGTCTATGCCATCGGCAAGGATGAGGCGTTCGGTTTTGCCGAATTGCGGGACTGGTTCAAGGCGCTGTACCAGACGCTGCTGGGCGCGGACCAAGGGCCGCGCATGGGCAGTTTCATCGCGCTTTATGGTATCGATAACAGTCGTAAGCTGATTGCGGAGGCGCTGGCAGCCTGAATCGGCGGATTTTACCGGAAAAGCGGAACTTTTCTGGCAAGCGCGCGTTCTGCGCAACGGTCCACCCCCCTTTCGGACTGATGGTGCGTTCTGCGTGCCATCGGCCGCGCTTGTCTGGCAACGGGCGGCGCGGCCAAGTTGGGCGGAAATGCAACGAAAACGGCCCCGGACATCGCTGTCCGGGGCCGTTTCCCCATGGGCTGGCCTCTTACCAGAAGAAGCCGCGATGCACCTGGATCACGCGCCCGTTGCGGACATTGACCAGCAGCACATCATTATAATGGCGGACCCAGCGCTGGTTCACGCCCGGACGGGGCAGGCGATAGCGATAGGGGTCGTCGATATAATAGCGCGAGTTGTAATAGGCCGGGCGTAGGCGGACGCCGACATTCCACTGGTTGTAACGGAACGGCGCGCGCCAGTTGCCGCCGCGATAGACGTCGCGGTGCGAGCGGCGATAGTCGCGCCAATCCTCACGAACTTCCTGGCGGGCCTGACGGACATCGCGGCGTTCATCGCGCACGTCGCGACGATCGCCATAACGCTGGGCCTGGCGCAATTCCTGCTTCTCTTCACGCAGATTGCGTTCGCTACGGCGCGCTTCGCCATAGGACTGTGCGGACGCGACACTAGGCGCGACCGTGGCGGCCAGCAGGCCCAGGATGATCAGTTTACGCATAGCATATCTCCTATTTCCTTGGCGGCTGAACCCTGTCCGGCTGGACCGGGTTCCCTGTCGCCAACACAGGGAGATATGGCGCAGCGCGCCTGAACGGACTGAAAATGAAGCTGTCAGTTTTCAGTCATTTATGTCGCAAAGTGTATCGCTAAGGATGTTCGACAATGCGTGGCAGGGCGCATTTCGAAGCCGCATCGGCCCTTTCCCGCGCGCATGGGGGAAGGCCCATTCTCAAACAGATCTCGGCGTCCAGGGCCGTTCGCGAAACCATTTGGTGACGACATATTTGGTGCCCTGTTCGACTGGCCGGGCGGCGTGCAGACTGAAATTGTTGGGCGCGCCGTCAGCATCCATATTGTTCCAGATCAGGATCATCCCCTCGACCGGCGGCACCATGAATTCGCAATGGGGAAAATGCGTCTCGCCCCCCGCCTCGACCGGGGAAAGATAGATCATGGTCGTCCAGCTGCGCTGACCGCCGGTGACACGCATCGCTGGCCAATAGTTGGCTGTGACCGGAAAATAATCGCAATGCAGCCGATATTCCTGGCCGCTGGTATAGCGCTGTCCCTGCAATGTTTCCCCATGATCCGCAGGCAGGCCGGTGAGCGCGCATATACGGTCGCTGATCGCCTTGATCAGCGGATCGAAGGGGTCGAGATTGCAACTGTGGCTGGTCCGGTAATCGGCGTTCGCACTACCCGAAAACAGGGTCGAAGGCTGCGCGCCCGCATCGATAATGGCGCGCAGATCGGCGCATTCTTCGGGGCTGAGGAAATCCTGCCGCCCATAGATGGCGAGATGGGGCGACGCGATCCGGCTGACCATCGGGTTGCGCTCCAGCCGGGCCTGCACCTGCGCCCCGATCGCCGCGCGGGCGGGGGAGGCGATGCCGCCATCATCGTCACTGTCTGTCATTCCGTCACCTTGCCACAGCGGCCGGTGCCATGAAAAGACCCCGGCGCGTCACCGCACCGGGGCCAGTATTCCTGAAGGCCACTTCAGGGAGCGCGATTACCAGAAAAAGTCATGGATCACGTCGACGACATAGCCGTCCCGAATGTCCACCAGCAGCGCATCGTCATAATAGCGGATCCAGCGCAGTGTGCCGTAAGCGGGCGGCAGGCGATAGGCATAGGGATCGTTCAGCCAATAGCTGTTGGAATAGAGCAGGCTGCTCAGCACGATACCCACAGAGAAACGGCGATAGCCATAGTCCCAGCCACGCGGCGCGTAGTAGCGGCCCAGACGGTACTGGTTGCCATAGCGGTTGCGATAGCTGTTCCAGTCATAGCGCCTGTCCTGCCGCCAGCCCTGATTCCAGCGCTGCTGGTTGCTCCAGCGGGTACGATCGTCATAGCGGCGGCCATTGTTCCAGTTGCCCACCACGCCCCGATTGTCGGTCCAGCGCCGGTCATCGCGCCGATCCTGGCGATAATCCCGCCGGTCGTCGCGGCGATCGTTGCGCCAGTCCTGGCGATCGGCGCGTTGGCCCTGGCGATAATCCTGCCAGTCATTGCGGCGATCGCCACGCCTGTCCTGCCGCGCATCCTGTCGATCAGGCGCGGATACTACCGCAGAGTTGCCGGGATTCCGCCACGGGCGGTCGGCGCGGGGCTGCTGTACGGGGGCCTGGGGCGCCGGTGTCTGCGCAACCGCCCGGTTCTCTCTTTGTTGCCAGCGCTGCGCCTGCTGCCCTTCGCCGCCCATCGGCCGCTGCCCATTGCCGTGCCACTGATAGGCCTGACGGTCACCGCCGCCACGTTCTGCACGATCGCCGCGATTGCCACGGCCATTCTCATTGCTCTGGGCATAGGCGGGGGCGACACCGCTGAGCAGCGTTGCGGCCATGAGTCCCGTCAGCATCATCTTCCTGAACATCATCGTGACTTTCTTTGCGCGGGAACCTCCTGTCCCCTCATGCCGCCTTTCTAGGGCGCGCGCGATGTCGCAAGTCTGAACCTGTCCGTCAGCCATTTGAAAGAATCGCGGGACGTAATGAACCCAAATCCCGCCTCGCGCGTTATTTCGTTTTCGTATCGGTCTGTCCGCTAAAAACGGCCGGACCCGGATCAAATGCTGATCCAGATCAGTGCAGGGTGCTTGCCCCCTCTATAGGACTGCCGAGTGAATAAATCTCCCCATGTCAGCGGCGTCCGTCAGGCCCTGCGCGAAGCTACCAGCGACAGTCATAGCCATGTTGATGGCCTATTTTCAGCCTATCGGCTTGATTCAGAAAGCGATTACGCTGCGTTCCTGACGGCCCATGCCCGCGCGCTGGGCGCGCTCGAATCGGTTGCGCGCCCCGAATCGCCACGCCTGCCCATGATCGCGGCGGATCTCGCGGCGATGGATATGGCCATGCCCGCGCCCCTTTCGCTCGCCGATCCCGATCGCGATGGCTATCGCTGGGGGCTGCTTTATGCGCTGGAAGGGTCGCGGCTGGGTGGCGCGATGCTCGCGCGCCGGGTCGCACCCGGCCTGCCGCATGCCTATCTGTCCGCCGTCCATGGCAAGGGCGGTTGGGTCGCGTTTCAGCAGGCGCTCGATCGGGCAGCCGCTGACGGGGGCGAAGACTGGCTGGACGACGCCGTGCAGGGCGCGCAGGCCGCCTTCGCCCTTTTTGCTGCCGCAACCCGCGCTGAACTGGCCACTGCCCATGGCTGATGGCGGCGGTACAGGCGCGGACTTCGCCGTCAATCTGACCAATTGCGATCGGGAACCGATCCATGTGCTGGGCACGGTTCAACCTTTCGGTTTCCTGATCGCGCTGACCGCCGACTGGCTCGTCTCGCGCGTATCGGCCAACAGCGCTGCCTTCATTGGCCTGTCCCCGGACGACATGCTGGGCAAGCCGGTCAGCGACCTGCTGGATGCCGATGCGATCCATGCGCTGCGCAACCGCATCACCCTGCTGCGTGGCGCCGACTCGGTGGAACGCATCTTCTCCCTGCCGCTGATGTCCGGCGGCGCGCCGTTCGATGTCGCCGTCCATTTCTCCGGTCCGCTGGTGGTGATAGAGGCCGAACCCGCCAGCGCCGACGAGATGGAGGCGAGCAGCACCGTTCGCTCCATGGTTGCGCGACTGGCACAGGCCGATGGGATGACGGCTTTCCTGCGCGATGGTGCGCGACAGGTGCGGGCGCTGACCGGCTTTGATCGGGTGATGGTCTATCGCTTCGCCGATGGCGGCGATGGCGAAGTCCTGGCCGAAGCGCTGCGGCCCGGCATCGACAGCTTCTTTGGCCTGCATTACCCCGCCTCCGACATTCCGGTGCAGGCGCGCGCGCTCTATCTGCGCAACATCTTCCGGGTGATCGCCGATGTTCATGCACAGCCCGTGCCGATCGTCCCGACGCTCGATCCGACCGGCGCGGCGCTCGACATGTCGCTCTGCCTCACGCGCGCGGTATCACCCATCCATATCGAATATCTGCGCAATATGGGGGTGGGGGCGTCGCTCTCCATCTCCATCATAGTCGAAGGGCGGCTATGGGGGCTGTTCGCCTGCCACCACTACGCCCCGCGCCTGCCGACCTTTGCCCAGCGCAGCGCGGCGGAACTGTTCGGCCAGATATTCTCGATGATGCTGGAAAGCCGCGAACGCGCGGAGACAGCCGACTATGAGGGCAAGGCGAGACAGGTTGCCGACCGGCTCATGTCGGCCGTGGCGCAGGATCATGACCTGCTGTCCAACGCGCGCTGGCTGGGCGACATCATCTTCGACACGATTCCGGCCGATGGCGTTGGTGTCTATATTGACGGGCAGATCAGCCTGTCGGGGCTGACCCCTGACGAAGCGGCGTTCGCTGGCATCGTCTCGATGCTCAACCGCGTCGCCGCCAGTCAGGTCTATACGACCGATGCGCTCGGCCGCGTCCTGCCCGAAGCGACCGCTTATGCCGATCGCGTTTCCGGGCTGCTCGCCATTCCGCTGTCGCGCCGACCGCGCGACTATGTGGTCTTGTTCCGTGCCGAACAGTTGCGTGCGGTGCGCTGGGCGGGCAATCAGGACAAGCATATCGAATATGGCCCCAATGGCCCGCGGCTCACTCCGCGCAAAAGTTTCGAGGAATGGTCGGAACTGGTGAAGGGAACGGCACTGCCTTTCGCCCCCGCGCAATTGCGCGTCGCCGAAGCCCTGCGCACAGCCCTGCTGGAAGTCGTGCTGCGCCTGTCCGATTCAGCGGATGCCGAACGGCAGCGCGCGCATGAGAAGCAGGAATTGCTGATCGCGGAACTCAATCACCGGGTCCGCAACATATTGGCGCTGATTCGCGGGCTTTTGTCCCAGACGCGCAGCAGCGCCGTGTCGGTCGAGGATTTCATCGGCACGCTGGAAAGCCGCATCCACGCCCTGGCCCGCGCCCACGACCAGATCACTGCCGACCGCTGGAGTCCCGCACGCCTCTACGACTTGATAGAGGTTGAGGCGGGCGTGTATCTGGGGGAACGGCGCGACCGGGTGCGGCTGTCTGGCCCCAATGTGCTGCTGACGCCTGGCTGCTTCACGGTCATGGCGCTGGTGATCCACGAAATGCTGACCAATGCCGCCAAATATGGCGCGCTGTCGGACAATGGCACAGTGACGATCGACTGGCGCGTGGATCAGGATGGCAGCCTGCTGATCGACTGGCGCGAAAGCGGCGGTCCCGCGGTGGTCGCGCCCACGCGGCGGGGCTTTGGATCGACCGTGATCGAGCGATCCATCCCCTATGATCTGGATGGCCGCGCCGAAATCCACTACCGGCTGGCCGGGCTGGAGGCGCATTTCTGCATCCCTTCCACACATGTCGTGTCGGTGCTGCCAGACGTCGTCGGCACGGATCGTTCGCGCCCCGTCATTGCCGTGACGCCCGCATTGCTCAAGGGTCGCCACGTCCTGTTGGTGGAAGATAATATGATCATCGCCATGGACGGGGAGGACGCTCTGCGCGATCTGGGCGCGGATGTGACGACCGCCGCCACCACCGCCCGCGCGCGCGAAGCCCTCCAGCAGCATCCGGTCGATCTGGCCGTGCTCGATTTCAACCTGGGCGCGGAAACCAGCATGCCGGTGGCCGATCTGCTGGCGGAGCAGGGCATCCCCTTTCTGTTTGCGACCGGCTATGGTGACGGACTGGAACTGCCGGATCGCTTCGCCGATGTCACGCTGGTCAAGAAGCCCTATTCGGGCGCGACGCTGGCGCAGGCGATGACGCCGCTGATCGGGGACGCGGCCTAGTCTGGCAGCGCTATCGTTTGGGCGCAGGCGCTGGCCGACCAAGTGCCGGGATCGTACGGGCCGCTTCCTCCGGGGTGATGCCCGGCGGCGGCGCGGCGGCGCCCTGATCGCCCGTGCCCGTATCTTCGCCCCGCATGATCCGCCCGGCCCGGCGGATCGCGCCGCGCAGTCGGGGATAGATGCCGCACCGGCAGATATTGGTGATCGCCGCGTCAATTTCCGCGTCGCTTGGATCATTGGTCCGGCGCAGCAGCACCGACGCCGCCATGATCATGCCGGGGATGCAATAGCCGCATTGCGACACATTGTCGGCGGCGAACGCCTGCTGCAGGGGATGACCGCGATCGGGCGACAGCGCCTCGATCGTGGTGACGAAACGCCCTTCGGTCTTGCCGATAGTCACCTGGCAGGAGCGTACCGCTTCCCCGTCTATATCCACCGTACAGGCGCCACAATCGCCCGTGCCGCAGCCATATTTGGTGCCGGTCAGGTTCGATGCGTCGCGCAGCGCCCATAGCAGCGGCGTGTCCGGGTCCATGCGATACTGGACTGGCCGGTCATTGACGGTGAAGCGCGTCATTCGGCGTCCGGCTCTTCCATCTCGGCCTTATGATACAGGACTTCGTTGCGGACATGGATGATCTTTGATCCCAGCCGGATCTCCTGAATGAAGGTCGCAAAGCCGCCCGCCTGCAACAGCATCGCCAGGCTGAACAATATGGCGATCGGCGTCCCCAGATGGGCGTCAAACAAATTGCCCGCAAACAGCAGGATGACGACCAGACAGACGGCGCAGGCGGACGCAACCGACAGGAAGATCGCCATATTGACGACGCTCATTCGCTGGTCGAGGACGCGGATTTCATGCACCAGCCGGTCATGCTCGCGTCCGCGCGTGGTCAGGATCGCCGCCTCCACCGTCCGCGCCCGGTCGATGATCCGCGCCAGCCGGCTGACGGAGACATTCAGGAACGCGCCGATCCCGGCGAGCAGGAACACCGGGGCAAGCGCCAGCTGGATCGTCTGAGAGACCAGCGAAACCTGGGGAAGGGGGATCATGGCGCGACCGTGATCGTCAAGCCGCGCCCTTGGCTGGCGTATTGACGCCCATCGACTGAAGATATTTCTTCACGTTGCGGGCCGCCTGCCGCAGCCGCTGTTCATTCTCCACCATGGCGATGCGGACATAGCCTTCGCCATCCTCGCCATAGCCTACGCCCGGCGCAACCGCGACCTTGGCATGGGTCAGCAATTGCTTGGAAAATTCCAGGCTGCCCATATCCTTGAGCGCAGGCGGCAACGGTGCCCAGGCGAACATGGACGCGGGCGGGGCGGGGATGTCCCATCCGGCGCGGCCAAAGCTTTCGACCAGCACGTCGCGGCGCTTGTGGTACAGTTCGCGATTCTTCTGCACGATATCCTGCGGCCCGTTGAGCGCGGCGCAGGCCGCCGCCTGGATCGGCGTGAACGCGCCATAGTCGAGATAGGATTTCACCCGGCTCATCGCCGCGATCAGTTGCTTGTTGCCGACCGCAAAGCCGATCCGCCAGCCCGCCATCGAATAGGTTTTGCTGAGCGAGGTGAACTCGATCGCAATGTCCTTCGCGCCCGGCACCTGCAGGATGGATGGCGTCGGGTTGCCGTCATAATATAGCTCGGAATAGGCAAGGTCGGACAAGACCCACACCTTATTCTCCTTCGCCCAGGCGACCAGTCGCTCGTAAAAGGCCAGGTCCACCGTCTCGGCGGTCGGGTTGGATGGATAATTGACCACCAGGATCGACGGGCGCGGCACGGTGAAGGCCATGGCGCGGTCGAGCGAGCGGAAATAATTGTCGTCCGGCGTCGTCGGCACCGACCGGATGGTCGCGCCCGCCAGGATGAAGCCGAACATATGGATCGGGTAGCTGGGGTTGGGGGCCAGCACGACATCGCCCGGCGCCGTGATCGCGGTGGCCAGGCTCGCCAGACCTTCCTTCGATCCCATGGTCACGACAACTTCGCTTTCCGGGTCGACATCCACGCCAAAACGGCGGCCATAATAGTTGGCCTGCGCCTTGCGGAGGCCCGGAATCCCCTTCGACTGGGAATAGCCATGGGCGTCGGGCTTGCGCGCTACCTCGACCAGCTTGTCGATGACATGGGACGGCGGCGGCAGATCGGGATTGCCCATGCCCAGGTCGATAATATCCTCTCCCGCCGCGCGCGCGGCCGCCCGCATCGCGTTCACTTCGGCGATGACATAGGGAGGCAGGCGTTTCATGCGGTAGAATTCTTCGGACATTTTGGGGGCTTTCCTGAAAGCGCTCGGTAGGGAATAGTGCGTGTCGCGCCGTTGCCGCGTCACAATCTGGCTATAACCGGCCAGCTTGCGCCGCGCCAGAAAAAGCGATGCGATGAAACGATGCCAGGAACAGGAGAGTGGCCATGGATAAAGCCGACATCATGGAGCCGCATCTGCCTACGCTGGAACAGATGCAGCAATGGACCCACGCGATTGGCCAGGCCCAGCAACTGATGCTGGAACAGGCGGCGGGCGCCGCGGGCCAGACGCTCCCCTTTTCGCCCGAAACGGTGGCGCGTATCCAGACGAGTTTCGCTGACGAAGGGCTGGCGATGTGGCAGCGCTTCATCGATTCAGGCGGCATGTTCCGCGACAAGCCCGAACCCGTGCCCGCCGACAGCCCGGCCGCGCGCAAGGATCGCCGCTTTGCCGATCCCGCCTGGACCCAGCACCCCTTTTACGACCTGATCCGGCAAAGCTATCTGCTCGTTTCGGACTATATGCTGCAACTGGCCGATGCCGTCGACGGCGTCGATCCCAAGCAGAAGGCGAAGCTGCGCTTTGCGACCAGCGGCATGCTCGATGCGCTTTCGCCCTCCAATTTCCCGCTGACTAACCCGACTGTGGTGGAAAAGACGATCGAGAGTGGAGGCGAAAATCTGGTCAAGGGCTTGCAGCATATGCTGGCCGATCTGGAAAAGGGCCAATTGACCCATACCGACGGCACCCAGTTTGAACTGGGCGTCAATATCGCCGCGACGCCTGGCAAGGTCATCCACGAAACCCCGCTCTACCAACTTATCCATTATGCGCCTTCCACGCCGGATGTGCTGGCGACGCCGCTCATCATCTTTCCGCCTTGGATCAACCGCTTCTATATCCTCGACCTCAGCCCGCAGAAAAGCTTTGTCAAATGGGCGGTGGATCAGGGGATCAGCGTGTTTCTGGTCTCCTGGAAATCCGCCGACGCATCGATGAAGGATCTGATCTGGGACGATTATATCCTGCGCGGCCAGATCGACGCGATCGATACGGTGCGCGATCTGCTGGGCGTGCCGAGCGTCCATACGATCGGCTATTGCGTCGCGGGCACCACGCTGGCGGCAACGCTGGCGCTGCTGGCCGCGCGCGGGGAGGGGGGCAAGGTGGCGAGCGCGACCTTCTTCACCGCCCAGGTCGATTTCAGCCGGGCGGGCGACCTGACCCTGTTCATCGATGATGAACAGATGAAACTGGTCGACCAATTGTCATCGCAGGGGTTTCTGGACGGGCGCTATATGGCGCTCACCTTCAACCTGCTGCGCGGCCGCGACCTGATCTGGAACTATGTCGTCAACAATTATCTGTTGGGGCAGGATTATCCGCCGTTCGACCTGCTCTACTGGAATGGCGACACGACCAATCTGCCCGCCCGCTGGCACAGGGATTATCTGACCCAGCTCTATCGCGACAATCTGCTGGTGATGCCCGGCGCCATCACGGTAGACGGCACGCCGATCGATCTCACGAAAGTCACGACGCCCGCTTATGTGCAGGCGGGTAAAGAGGATCATATCGCGCCGCTGGAAAGCGTGTGGAAGCTGACCGAAAATCTGTCCGGGCCGGTCCGCTTCCTGCTGGCAGGGTCGGGGCATATCGCCGGGGTCATCAATCCTCCGGCGGCGCAGAAATATCAATATTGGGCGTGCGAGGATAGCCAGCCGACGCTCGACGCCTTCCTGACCGCGGCGCAGGAAACCAAGGGCAGCTGGTGGCCCGACTGGCGCGCTTGGATCGAACGACTCGATCCGCAGACCGTCCCGGTCAAAGGGGCGCGTGTGCCGGGCAAGGGCCGGCTGAAGGCGGTGGAAGATGCGCCCGGACGCTATGTAAAAGCGCGGTAATCGCGCTTTTTCCAGCCCTTGGAACGCCTCCTCCGCCCTGCCGCGTGACGCTTTTGTTGCAGCGCACAATAAGTCTTGCAATCACATGGCAAAGCGACTATTGTGCACTGCAACAAATGGAGGAAAGTCCATGGCCGTAACACCCAAGACCGGACGCAGCGCCCCGCGCGCTAAAAGCGCATCGACGACCTTGTCGGCCAGCGAAGCGCTCAAGGCTGCCGAAGCGGCGATTGCCCCCGCACCCAAGAAAGCGCCCCCGCGTAAGGCGGCGGCGTCCAGCGTGAAAGCAATCGACGCCAATCCCGCTGCCGTTGTTGCAGCGACGACCGCCGTCGACGCGCCGCCACTTCCGGAACCGGTTGCCGAACCAGAGGCGCAGGCGCCCGTAGACGCCACGCCGCCTGAGGCTCCGGCCGAACCCGAAATGACCAAGAGCTTGCCCGAGCAGGCCGAACCGTTCGCACTCAAGACGCTGTCCGCCATAGAAGGAACCAAAACGATGAACGACGTAATCGAAACCGGCAAGAAGTTCGCTGAAGACGCCAAGGCGAAGCTGGAAACCGTTTATGCCGACATGAACGAAAAGGCGAAGGCCAGCGTCGAAAAGTCGACCAAGGCCATCGAAGAATTCAGCGACATCGCCAAGGGCAATGTCGAAGCGATGGTCGAATCCGGCAAGATCGCAGCCAAGGGCATGGAAACCCTGGGCCAGGAAGCTGTCGACTACAGCCGCAAGAGCTTCGAAAAGGCGACCGCCTCTTTCAAGTCCTTCGCGACCGTCAAGACCCCGACCGAATTCTTCCAGCTGCAAAGCCAGATGTTTTCGAGCAGCTTTGACGATTTCACCAAGGAAGCCGCCAAGAGCAGCGAAGCGATGATGAAGCTGGCCAGCGACGTTGCCAGCCCGCTGACCGCCCGCGTGACCGTGGTGACCGACAAGGTGAAGTCGCTCGCTGCCTAAGCGATCGGACGAACAGCATCAGGGCGCGCTCTCCATATCGGGGGGTGCGCCCTTTTTGCCGTCTGCAAAATTGATGGTTACCATCGCATCCAGCCATGGCGGCCCCTTGCCATGGGCCGGCAAATTGCCATATCCTCGACCATCATGACCAGCATTTTGACAGCATCTATGATCCCCGCGACGATGACGGGGGAGGATCGGGACGATCCGGGCGATGGCACCGGTCCCAGCGTCGGCATCGCCACGCGCACCCGGACCCGCACGAAAAAGCCGTCTCTCTACAAAGTGCTCATGCTCAACGACGATTACACGCCGATGGAATTCGTCGTGCACGTCCTCCAGCAATTTTTCCGCATGGATATGGAGCAGGCGACTCGCGTGATGCTGCATGTTCACCAGCGCGGCGTGGGCGTATGCGGGATTTTCAGCTATGAAGTGGCCGAAACCAAGGTCAATCAGGTGATGGATTTCGCCCGGCAGAACCAGCATCCGCTGCAATGCACGCTGGAAAAGGCCTGATCGCCGACCTGCGCCTGATTTACCGTAAAATTCGATCAGTCAGCATGTTTTAATCAATTTCTCTGGAACCTGAGCGCCGCTTATCCTTTCATCATTCGCAATATGAGGATGATGACCATGGCCGATAAGCCCATAATGACGACCAGCGGCGGCGCGCCGATCGCTGATAATCAGAACAGCCTGAGCGCTGGCCCGCGCGGCCCCCTGCTGTTGCAGGACTATCAGTTGCTGGAAAAGCTGGCCCACCAGAATCGCGAACGCATCCCCGAACGCGTCGTCCATGCCAAGGGCTGGGGCGCCCATGGCACGCTGACCATCACGGGCGACATCAGCAAATATACCAAGGCGAAGGTGCTGCAACCGGGCGCGCAAACGCCGATGATCCTGCGCTTTTCGACTGTCGCTGGCGAAGCGGGCGCGGCCGATGCCGAGCGGGACGTGCGTGGCTTTGCGATGAGATTCTACACGCCCGAAGGCAATTGGGATCTGGTCGGCAACAACACCCCGGTTTTTTTCGTGCGCGATCCGCTGAAATTCCCCGATTTCATCCACACGCAAAAGCGCCACCCGCGCACCAATCTGCGTTCGCCCACGGCGATGTGGGATTTCTGGTCGCTCAGCCCGGAATCGCTGCATCAGGTGACGATCCTGATGTCCGATCGCGGTCTGCCGACGGACGTGCGCCACATCAACGGCTATGGCAGCCACACTTTCAGCCTGATCAACGACGCCAATGAGCGTTTCTGGGTCAAATTCCACTTCAAGACGATGCAGGGCCACAAGCATTGGACCAATGAGGAAGCAGCGCAGGTCGTGGGCCGCACCCGTGAATCGACGCAGGAGGATTTGTTTGAGGCGATCGAGCGCGGAGAGTTTCCGAAGTGGAAGGTCCAGGTGCAGATCATGCCCGAACTGGATGCCGACAAGACGCCCTACAATCCGTTCGACCTGACCAAGGTGTGGCCGCATGCGGACTATCCGCCGATTGACATTGGCGTGATGGAGCTGAACCGCAACGCGGACAATTATTTCGCGGAAATCGAGCAACTGGCGATGTCGCCGTCGAACATCGTGCCGGGCATCGGCTTTTCGCCCGACAAGATGCTTCAGGCGCGAATCTTCAGCTATGCCGACGCCCATCGCCACCGCATTGGCACCCATTATGAGGCATTGCCGGTCAATGCCCCCAAATGCCCGGTGCATCATTATCACAAGGATGGGGCGATGCGCTTCACCCCCAATAACCCCAATCCGGCGGCCTATTATGAGCCGAACAGCTTTGGCGGGCCGGTCGAGGACAATAAGTTTCTGGAGCCGCCGCTGCGGATTTCGGGTGATGCAGACCGTTGGAACCACAGGGAGGGCAATGACGATTTCAGCCAGCCCCGCGCCTTGTTCGAACTGTTCGATGCGGGCGAGAAGGACCGGCTGTTCGCCAATATCGCCGCTGCCATGGGCGACATTCCCGACTTTATCGAGGAACGCCAGTGCAAGCTGTTTGACGCCGTCCATCCCGATTATGGGGCCGGCGTGCGGGCTGCGCGCGCGAAGATCAAGGATCGCAATCCGTCCATCTCGGCGCCAACCGATGAATTGCTGTCCGACGCATCGGCCTGACGGCGCGGCCAGATTTGCATGACGATCGACCTCGGCGCCTGACACGCGCCGGGGTTTTGCGTCGCTATTACAGGGGCTTTCCTCGATCGCGGGCATTCATGGTGAGCAAATATTAAGGATGCCGCGCTAGCCTCCCCGCCAATATGCAACGGTCCGCCCTTCGTCACTCCTCCTCGATCTTCGCGCCTGTTGTCACTGGCAGCGTCTATTTCATCGTGGCGACAATGGCGTTGCTGATCTCTCGTTTTGAAGGCGGCCTTGCCTTCATCTGGGGTGCCAATGCCTTTTTGATGGCGGAGTTGCTGACGTCGCGCACCCGCTACTGGCCGCGCGCGATCATGGCCTGCGCCATCGCCAGCACCATGGCGACTGCGCTGTTCGGCATGGGTCCATTGGCCGCGATCCCCATGGCGGCGATCAACGTCGTCGAATCGCTGATCGTCGCAATCATCTGTCGCCGTTTCGTGCCGGATCGCCGGATCATCGGCGCGATTCGTCCTCTTGTGGTGTTCATCATCGCCCTATGCGGCGTCGCCAATGTCGTCGCCGGGGTTATGGCGGCGGCGGTCGCCTCCTTCATCACGTCCGTGCCGTTCGGCGCATCCTGGCTGCAATGGTATAGCGGGCATGTGCTGGGCGGGCTGACATTCGCGCCGATCCTGATCCTGCTGTTGCAGGGCGAATGCGGACGCTGGCTGCGGGATACGCCGAAGCGGGTCAAGGTCGAGGCTATCGTGCTGCTCGCGCTGTTCACGCTGGCCATCGTCCATGTGTTTTTCTGGGCCAGCTATCCGCTACTGTTCGCGCCACTCCTGCCGCTGGTCCTGATTGCCTTTCGCACCGGGCAGGTGGGTGCGGCGGCCTCCATCATCATCCTGGCGGTGGTTGGGGGAGCGGCGACCGTGCAAGGGCTCGGCCCGCTGAACCTCGTCCCCGGAACGGTCGGCGCGCGGGTGCAATATTTCCAATTCTACATCGCGCTCAGTTTTCTGCTCAGCATGCTGATCACGGCCGAACTCAACAGCCGTCGCCGTCTGTTCCTGATGTTGCACGACAGCGAGGCGCGGTATCGCGCCATTGCCGAACATAGCGGCGATGTCGTGCTCAATATCGGCGTCGACGGTATCATCCGTTATGCCTCGCCATCGGCCGCTGAACAGATTGGCTGCGCGCCAGACTTGTTGATCGGCCAGTCCGCCGCCCATCTGGTCGATCCAAAGGACCGGAGGATCGTCATCGCCACGCATCGCCGCGCGCTGGCCAATCCCGGCGTCAGCCACACCGTCGAATTCCGGTCCCTGCTGTCCGGCGGCGATCCGCAATGGTGCGAAATGGTGAGCCGCGCGGTGGTTGACGAACGGGGCGTCGCCAGTGGCGTCGTAAGCATGATCCGCGACATGTCCCGGCACAAGGCGCGCCAACAGGCCCTGCAAGACGTCGCATCGCATGATTCGCTGACCGGAGCAGATAGTCGCGGCGCCTTCCTCGAAAAGCTGGAAGCGGAAATCCTGCGTGCACGCCATGGTGCGCGGTCCTGCCTGTTGTTGATCGACATAGACCATTTCAAGGCGGTCAATGACCGCTATGGCCATGGCGCAGGCGACCGGGTGTTGAGCGCTTTTGTCGAACGGCTGCGGCCGGGATTGCGGGGCATCGACAGCATCGGACGTCTGGGCGGCGAGGAATTTGCGATTTTGCTCGTCGATAGCGACATTGACCGGGCCAGCATGATCTGTGAACGGCTGCGCGCCCGCATGGTCGCCCCGATTCCCGTGGGAGAGGCGGGGAGCGAGGCCATCTCCGTGACCTTCAGCGCCGGACTGGTCCGACTGGACGGCGGGTCAACGCGATCGGCGATGCTGGAGGCCGCTGACAAGGCGCTCTATCGTGCCAAGCATAGCGGCCGGAACTGCCTGCGCCTGGCGGCTTAGCTGCTTTTGTGGCCATCGCGCATAAATCATGATGATATGTTGTAACTTATAACGGTTTGGCCTATGTAGCCACCAGCATGTCGCAGACCATTCGCCACTTTCTGATGTCCGGCCGTCTCGATCGCTTTGCGATCGCGCTGTCGGGCCTGTGTCTGGCGCATTGCTTCATCACGGCTGTCGTGCTGGGCCTGCTGGCGACGGCGGGCGGTATTTTTGAAAGCCCGATCTTTCACGAAGCGGGACTGGTGCTGGCCATCTTGATGGGCGCGATCGCGCTCGGTCATGGCGCGCTGGTCCATCGGTTCATGATGCCCGCGGCGATCGGAGCGCTGGGGCTTGGGGTGATGGCAGGCGCGCTGACCATGGACCATGGCTGGCAGGAAAGCGTCTACACGCTGATCGGCGTCGGCATTCTGGCACTAGGGCACGATCTCAACCACCGCGCCGGGCGCTAGGCTCACAAAAAAGGGAGCCATCCGGCTCCCTTTCCCTATGTTCGGCTCGCTGTCGGTCAAACCGGCTTGTGGTTCAGCCGATGTTCGCCCTTCACCCAACGTACCGTGCCGGTGCTGGCGCGCATCACCACGCTCTCGGTCGTCAGCTTGCCACCCGGCAGCCGCTTGACCCCGTCGAGCAAAGACCCGTCAGTAACTCCGGTGGCGGCAAAGATGCAGTCGCCCTTGGCCAGTTCCTTCAGGTCATAAATCTTGTCGAGATCGGTGATGCCCCATTTGCGGGCGCGCTGCTTTTCATCCTCGTTACGGAACAGCAGCCGTCCTTTGAACTGCCCGCCGACACAGCGCAGCGCGGCGCAGGCCAGCACGCCTTCGGGCGCGCCGCCCGATCCCATATAGATGTCGATCGTGGTTTCAGGATCGGTCGTGGCGATCACCCCCGCGACGTCGCCATCGGGGATCAGCATGATGCCGCAGCCGATCGCGCGCAGTTCCGCAATCAGTTTTTCATGGCGCGGCCGGTCCAGCACGCACACGATGATGTCGGACGGTTCCACGCCCTTGGCAGCGGCGACCGCCTCGACATTCTCCTTGGCTGACCGGCTCAGGTCGATCACGCCGTCGGGATAGCCCGGCCCTACCGCCAGCTTGTCCATATAGACGTCGGGCGCGTTGAGCAGTCCGCCCTCTTCGGAAATCGCCAGTACCGCCAGCGCGTTCGGACCGGCCTTGGCAGTGATGGTCGTGCCTTCCAGCGGGTCGAGCGCGATGTCGATCTTGGGTCCGGTGCCGATCGCATTGCCGACCTTCTCGCCGATATAGAGCATCGGCGCTTCGTCGCGCTCACCTTCGCCGATGACGACGGTGCCGTCCATATAGAGGTCGTTGAAGGCCAGGCGCATGGCTTCTACGGCGGCAGCATCGGCTGCCTTTTCATCGCCCCGGCCGATCAGCTTGGAAGCGGCAATGGCCGCCGCTTCGGTGACGCGGACCATTTCCAGTACCAGAACGCGATCCAGCGTCGAACTTGCCTGTACCATCTTCATCCCTCTGCCTATTCTTATGGCCAGAGCGGATAGGCCGTTGCCCCGTCCTTGTCGAGCGACGAAGGAGGCCGGTCATCATGCGGCCATGATTGCATGATGAACAGGCAGGGCGATGAAAGCTCTGGCCAGCATCCTCCTTCTCGCCGCACCGGTAACCGCCCATGCGGCGGATGAAGAATTGATGGCCGCGTATCGCAGCAAGACCCAAGTGATAAAACCCTGTGACCGCAGCGGCGATGCGATCGTCGTGTGCGGCAACCGGGCCGAGCGCAATGCCCGCGAACGCCTGCCCCTGCCGCGCGACCCGGCGCAAAATGGCGGCATCGTGCGGGGGGATGCGCCACGGGCTTCGGCGGCGGCCGTGCGGCAGGGCAGTTGCGGCGTGGTTGGCGGGCAGGGGACAGGCTGCGTCGGCGGCCTGTCGCTGTTCAAGGTGGCGGATGTCATGGCCAGGACTATCACCGCCATCATCGATCCCGACGCGGATCTCGCGCCGCCACCGCCGCTGCCCGATCGCTTTGAGGGCGCCGGGCAACATTAGCGTCGTTCAATCCAGAATATGCATCACCATCGGCGTGCCGATCAGGCTGTCCGATCCGGCCAGGCGATCGAGCGTGTCGCGGATGCAGCGTTCCTCGCCCGCATGGGTGACGATGGCGACCAGCACGCCATCATCCTGATGCGCGCCGCGCTGGATCATGCTTTCGATAGACACGCCTGCGTCGCGCGTCGCGGCTGCGATTTCCGCCAGCACGCCGGGGCGGTCCTGCACCATGAAGCGCAAATAGGTGCGGCCCACCCGTGCGCCAGCATCAGCGGTATTTTGCGGCGTCAGCGCGGCGACCGGCATGGCGAAGGCATCGCCATATTCGTCGCGCGCGACATCGATGAGGTCGGCGACCACGGCAGATGCTGTCGGCCCATCGCCCGCGCCACGGCCCTGGAAGAAGAGGCGACCGACAAAATTGCCCTCCGCCACCACCGCGTTCAACGATCCATCGACATGGGCCAGCGGATGGTCGAGCGGCACGAGCATCGGGTGGACTCGCTGGAACAGCCCGTCCGCGCCGTTTTGCGCCATGCCGACCAGTCGGATGCGGAAACCCAGCGCAGCGGCCTCGGCAATGTCGGCGGCGATGACATGACGAACGCCGGTCGTGGCGACGGCGGCGAAATCCAGTTCGGTGCCAAAGGCCAGGCTGGCGAGGATGGTCAGCTTGTGCGCCGCATCGACGCCATCAATGTCGAAACTGGGGTCCGCCTCGGCATAGCCCAGTTCCTGTGCTTCCTTCAGTACCTCGTCAAAGTCCCGGCCTTCCTTTTCCATCGTCGTCAGGATGTAATTGCAGGTGCCGTTCAGGATGCCGTAAACGCGCGATATTTCGTTCGCGGCAGCGCCTTCGCGCATGCCCTTGATCACCGGGATGCCGCCAGCAACCGCAGCTTCATATTTGAGCGCAATGCCACCCTTTTCGGCCAGCCGGGCAAGGTCCAGCCCATGATGGGCCAGCATCGCCTTGTTCGCGGTGACGAACGGCTTGCCCGCATTCAGGCAGTGGCGCGCCAGCGTCAACGCCGGACCATCCGACCCGCCGATCAGTTCGACCACGACGTCGATATCGTCGCGCGTCGCCAGGCTGTTCATATCGTCCACCCATTCATAGGGGGACAGGTCGACACCGCGATCCTTGTTCCGGTCACGCGCCGAAATCGCGACGACCTGAACCGGGCAACCCGCGCGCCGGGCAATCAGGGCCGCATTGGTGTTGAGCAGCCGGATGACGCCTCCGCCCACCGTGCCTAGGCCGACGAGCGCAACGCGCAGCGGGGCATGGCGGTGCAGATTGGTCATAGGGGCGTCTTTCTCTATAATCAGCGCGGATGATGAAGCCCGCGCTGATAGCGACAGGTGCGCGTGGGTCCAAGCAAAAGCTGTATCAGGCGGGCGTCCGCGTCCGTCCGCACGGGCCCAGCGCGTCGATCACCACGCGATAGTCTGCGCGGGCCGCTTCGGCGTCCTGCACGGACAGGGTCCGCACCGCGCGGGCGGGCAGGGCAGGGGGCAGCGAGCAGGCCAAGCGATACCAGAGCAGGCTGCCCGGCGCCGGCGCCTTCGCCGCTTCATCGACAATCTCGCCCAGCGCCACTGCCCAGCGGGGCTGCTCGCCGGGCCGACGGAGGATCGAGAGCGAGACAGGGTCGCCATTTTCGGTACGCAGGAAAATCTGGGTCTCGCCCTCGCCAGCCACCGTGCCGGCAACATGGAAAGCATCGCCCAACCCCAGGATGCGGGGCGGCGCATCGCGTGCGACCAGCGCGGACAATATGGTTTTCACCCGCTCGATTTCTGCGGGCGTAGCCGGGATCTGCGCGTCGCGGGCAACCAATTGGATCTGGCCGGGCCGCCCGCCGGGCCGCGCGAACAGGATGACCTGCGCCTTTTTCAGCTTCGGCAATTTGCCGCGGGCGTCGACAGGCGCATCATAGAGCCAACTTACAAGGGGGGCGATTCCCGCCTCGCCGCGAATCAAACCCATGACGTCGCCTTCCACGAACAGCCGTTTATGGCCCGCCGGGACGTCCCCGGCCTGTTCGGGCTTCAACGGAATGATGTTGCGGATTCGCACATGGGCCACTAGCGGCGCGTTGTCCGCCAGGTCGACAATGTCGGCGTAGGACAAGCCGGTGGCGGCGGGCGCTGAACGCGTTGTCATCGGAAGATGTTGCGCTAAAACAGGGAAAACCGGGAGATTTACGGCTGAAATGAGGCATGGCAGCGCGAGCCGGTAAAGCAGGGTGGAGGATTTCATGATCAGCTTCGTCCTATATTTTTGGCTCGTGGCAAGGATGTCACAGGCAAGTCATTCCGCTATGAAATGGTAACCGCAAATGAACATATCGATAAAGCGTTTGCGTGCCACGATGTGCCGCGATAGGAGTTTGTGCGGTAGCAATTGGACGGACAGTGGCCGAAGGTGGCCGGGATAGCCCGGTCGGCTTGGGTCGTTTTTGGCTGATTTGTATAAACCACTGGTAAGATGAGTTAAGGAGTGTCGTTGCCGAATGGCCTATGCTGACCACTCGCAAGGATCGAGTCGGACCGTCTCGATCATCATCGTCGCCCTGATTCACGCTGTTCTTGGCTATGCCTTCGTCACCGGTCTTGGCATGAAATATGTCAAAAAGGCGGCAGAACAGCTGAACGTGATCGACGTGAAGGAAGAGCCGCCACCACCGGACGAGGAGCCGCCACCGCCGCCGCCAGACCAGCCGGTCGAGCCGCCGCCGGTTGTGGCCCCGCCGCCGATCGTGCAGACCCCGGCGCCTGCGCCGACCATGACCGTAGTTAGGACGCCGCCTCCGGTGTTCAACCCCGTCCCGGTCGCCGCCCCGCCGCCACCGCCGCCGCCCGCGGCGCCGCCTGTCGCCGCAACCCGCGCAACGCCGCGCAGTTCGCCCGGCAGCTGGCTCAGCGATGCGGACTATCCGAGCCGCGCCCAGCGCGAAGAACGCTCGGGTACGGCCGGGTTCCGCCTGCAAATCGGTGCGGACGGTCGGGTAACCGACTGCACCATCACCTCCTCGACCGGCCACCCGGATCTCGATGAGGCGACCTGCCGCCTGCTGCCGCGTCGTGCGCGGTTCAAGCCGGCCAAGGGGTCTGATGGTGCGGAAATGCCCGATACGTACAATGGCCGTATCACCTGGCGTCTGCCGGAATAATCCAAACGGGCAAGGCGTGCGCCCGGCGCCGCCTCGCTCTAGCTTGATCTCATTGAGAGGGAAGTCTTGAACATGTTGATGTATCTCGCAGCTGCGGCGCCGAAGCCGGAAAACCCCTATGGCCTGATGGAAGCTCTGGAACAGGGCGGTACCATCGCCTGGACCGTGTTCATCATTCTGTGCGGCATGTCGGTCGGCACTTTCTACATTCTGTTCACCAAGCTGATCGAACAGCAGAAGGTGATCAACCAGGGCAAGAAGGTCCGCGCGACCTTCTGGCGCGCCGCCAACATCAAGGAAGGTTCGGCCAAGCTGGAAAAGAACTCTGCCTACAAGCAGATCGTCGATGACGGCATCAAGGCGCAGGAAGAACATACCAAGCTGACCGATCCGGTCGAAGCTCATGACTGGCTGCACGGTTCGCTCGGCCGTTCGGAAGCCGCGATCAACTCGTCGCTGGGCGGCGGTCTCGCCTTCCTCGCAACCGTTGGTTCGACCTCGCCGTTCATCGGTCTGTTCGGTACGGTTATCGGCATCTATCGCGCGCTGATCAAGATCGGTGCAGCCGGTCAGGCATCGATCGACGCGGTCGCCGGTCCCGTCGGTGAAGCGCTCATCATGACCGCCCTGGGTCTGGCCGTGGCCGTTCCCGCGGTGCTCGCCTACAACTTCCTGCAGCGCCGCAACAAGTCGATCGCCGAACAGCTGAACGGCTTCACGGTCGATCTGCTGGCCTATCTGGTGTCGAACGGCGCGGTTAAGCCCAGCGTTGCTCCGGCTCCCGCCGCACCTGCTGCCAAGCCGGTTGCTGCGCCGACCAAGGCCTGATTGTCTTGAGATGCCGGCGTGGGAACCGGGTGGCCGCTGCGACTACCCGGTTCCCCGCCGACCATGGCCCTCGCGATGGTGAGGCGCCATCGACACCAATGTTAGGATATTATCAATGGCAATGAGTGTTGGCCCCGGCGGCGGTGACGACAAACCGTTGTCCGACATCAACACGACGCCGCTCGTCGACGTCATGCTGGTGTTGCTCATCATCTTTCTTATCGCGGTTCCGGTCGTCGTTCAGACGGTCGAACTGCAACTTCCCAAGGTGGCGTTCGAGCCGACCACTACGAAGCCGGAAAATGTCTCCCTCTCGGTCACGACCGGTTCGGACGGCAGCTGCGCAGTGTATTGGAATTTGACCAAGGTTGATTCCAGCGATCTGCTCAACCGCGCGGTGGCGAAGCTCGAAGCGGACATCAAGAAGGCAGGCGGCGTCGAAAATATGACGCCTGAAGACATGCCCGAAGTGCATATCCGTGGCGACATCAACACCCCCTACCGGTGCATCGGCGGTACGATCTATACGATGCAGCGCGCCGGTTTCCCCAAGGTGGGCTTCATCTCCGAGCCGGAACCCGGCACGACGACGACCCGCCTCTGACCGGCTGATTAAGGAGATTTCGCTATGGCCATGAGCATGGGTTCCGATGAAGGCGAACCGATGATGGAAATGAACACGACGCCGTTGATCGACGTCATGCTCGTTCTCCTCATCATGTTCATCATCACGATTCCGATCCAGACCCACGCGGTCAAGATCGACCTGCCGCAGAACGCACCGCCGACGAACAGCCCGGTCGATCCGGTGAAGAACAAGGTCGCCATCGATTCTGCCGGGGTCATCACCTGGAACGGTTCGGCGATCGATCTGCTGACCCTGCGTCAATATCTGCAGCAGTCGCTGCGCCTGCCGGTCGAGCCGGAACTTCAGTTCCAGCCGAACGCGCAGACCCGCTATGTCACCGTTGATGAGGTGCTGGCGGAGATCAAGCGCGCGGGCGTGACGAAGCTGGGCTTTGTCGGCAACGAACAATATGGCAACTTCTAAACGCTGATTGCCTGCGTCTGCCAGCCTGCACTAAGACTTCCCGTTTTTCCGGGCGGGCAGGGCGGCATCCGGGTTTTGATATTGTCCATGTTTCAGGGGTCGCCTTCGGGTGGCCCCTTTTTTATGCGCTCGACCCCGCCCGGCGGACCGGCCAGCACGCCCGCTTCAAGGCTGACTTATTAACGCTTTGCTTACGCCGATCGTCGATAATGGCGGTGGAAGGGCAGGCGATAGCGAACCATGAGCGCCGACAGACAGACTGATGTGGACCGAAAGGCACGGCTGGCAGAGCGCAGCTATGTGCAGATCGGTGTGCGTATTCGTCGTCCTGGCGAAACCTGGTTCAGCAGCCGCATAGCCGACGTATCCGTCACTGGCTTTCGCCTTCAAAGCTTCATGAAACTGACCTGTGGCAGTGAATTATGGGTCATGCTGCCGGGCTTTGAAGGGCGTCGTGCCCGCGTCTTGTGGACGCGCGGCCATGAAGCGGGTTGCGCCTTCGAACGCCCGCTGCATCCCGCAATCCTTGATCATATCGTCAAGCTGAGCAGCGGTTCCGCCCTCGCCTGAGCAGGGCGCCCCGGATCAGGCCGAGGGCGCATCCTGAAACTGCAAGCTGGCCAGACGCGCATATAGGCCGCCCTGCGCCACCAGCGCGGCATGACCGCCCTGCTCCACGATCCGCCCTTCGTCCAGTACGATGATCCGGTCGGCGGCGCGCACGGTCGCCAGCCGATGGGCGATGACGATAGTCGTGCGTCCCGCCATCAACCGGCCGAGCGCATCCTGCACCAACCGTTCCGATTCGGCGTCCAGCGCAGACGTTGCTTCGTCCAGCAGCAGGATCGGCGCGTCGCGCAGCAGCGCACGTGCGATCGACAGTCTTTGCCGCTGCCCGCCAGACAGGCGCGTACCCGCTTCCCCCATCGGACTGTCCAGCCCCTGTGGCAGCGCGCGCAGGAATCCCTCCGCATTGGCGGCGCGCGCCGCGTCCCAGATCTGATCGTCGGTCGCGTCCCACCGCCCGTAACGCAGATTGTCGCGGGCCGATGCCGCAAAAATCACGCTATCTTGGGGCACCATTGCCATCATCGCGCGCAATGCGGCCGGGTCGGCCTGCGGCAAGGGGACATCGTTCAGCCGGACAGTACCGGACGTGGGATCATAGAATCGCAAAGCCAGCTGGATCAGCGTCGATTTGCCAGCGCCAGAAGGCCCGACCACCGCCACCGTCTCGCCCGGCGCAACGTCGATCGACACGCCATTCAGTGCCGCTTGGTCGGGCCGGGTGGGGTAATGGAAGCGCACATCATCAAATGTCAGCCGTGCGCCGGACGCGGCGGCCGGAATGATCGTCGGGCTTTCGGGGGGCAAAATGTCGGGCGTCGCTGTCATCAGCTCATGCAGGCGGCTGGCCGCCCCCGCACCCCGCAGCAGATCGCCCCAGCTTTCCGACAAGGAGCCGAAGGCGCCCGCCACTAGCCCGCCAGTCAGGACGAACGCAGCGATGCTGCCCCCCGATAGCTTGCCTGCGGCAACATCCAGCGCGCCCTGCCACATGACCGCCGTGATAGATCCGAACACCAGCGATATCACCACCGCCGTCATGATCGCCCGCAACCGGATGCGGCGGCGCGCAGTGTCGAACCCCTTTTCGACCGTCGCGTCGAACCGCGCCGCCTCGCGCCGTTCCTGCCCGAATGCCTGAACGATTTTCATCGCCGCCAGCACTTCATTGGTCACGCTGCCGACGTCGGCGAGCCGGTCCTGGCTGGCGCGGGACAGGGCCCGCACCTTGCGGCCCAGGCTCAGTAGCACCAGCAGGATGACGGGGATGCCCAGCAGCAGCATCGCCGCCAGCTTGGGCGCAAGCGCGAATAGATAGATGAGGCCGCCAACGCCGGTGACCATGTTGCGCAGCGCGATCGACACGGTTGATCCGACCACCTGTTCGACGACAGCCGTATCGGCTGTCATGCGCGATGCGATTTCGGAGGGACGGTTTTCCTCGAAGAAGCGCGGCGCCTGTCGCAGCAGATTGGCCTGTGTCGCGCTGCGAATATCCGCGACCACCCGCTCGCCCAGCCAGGACACGAAGTAAAAGCGCAGCGCGCTCGCCACCGCCAATATGATGACGATCAGTAGCAGATATTCAAACCAGCGGCTGATGTCGCCGCCCCCCATGAACCCCCGGTCGATCACCAGCCGGAAGCCGCTGGGGATGCCCAGCGTCGCCGCCGACGACACGATCAGCGCGATCAACGCGCCTGCAATACGCCCCGGATAGCGCTTCGCGAAACCCCACAGCATTGTCAGGCTGCCGAGCGCGGGACGGGCGCTGGTGCGCGGCGACGGGGTGGGTGTGTCCTCCATGCGCGGCGCTTAGCAGGCTGCCCGCAATGCCTCAATGGGGCGGGGCTGGTGGCGCGCGCGGCTTTCGCGCATATGCGGGCGATCCGTTCACGCATTGGAGCCGCCAATGATCCACCTATTGTCCGCGACCGTCGAACGCTGGCCAGTCGCAGGCGCGTTCATCATCAGTCGTGGGGCCAAGACCGATGTTGACGTGGTCGTCTGCACCGTTGGCGATGGCACCTATGTTGGCCGGGGCGAAGGAACGGCAATCTATTATGAGGGCGAAACGGCGGAAGGGTGTGCGGCGGCGATCCGCGCCTATGCCGGGCCGCTCGACCGGCAGGCGTTGCTGAAGCATATGCCACGCGGGGCGGCGCGCAATGCGCTCGATTGCGCGCTATGGGATCTGGAGGCAAAGCGCGCGGGTGCGCCGGTCTGGCAACTTGCCGGCCTTCGCCAGCCCGCGCCGCTGCCGACCGCCTTCACCATCAGCCTGGGCGATCCGGCAACGATGGAAGCCGCCGCGAGGACAGCGGCCGGGCGCGGTTTTGCCCTGCTCAAATGCAAGCTGACGGGCGAGGGCGACCGGGCGCGCATCGCCGCCGTCCGTGCGGGCGCACCGGACGCGCGACTGATCGTCGACGCCAATGAAAGCTGGCATGATCTCGATATTGCGGCGGAGGCGCAGGCGCTGGCCGACCTGGGCGTCGAAATGGTCGAACAGCCCGTGATCCATGGTCAAGAGGCGGCGCTGGCCGGGGTCCGTGCGCCCTTGCCGCTGTGCGCGGATGAAAGCTGCCATACCAGCGCGGACCTCGACCGGCTTGGCGACTTCGACGCGGTGAACATCAAGCTGGACAAGGCCGGTGGCCTGACCGAAGCGCTGGCGCTGCGTCAGGCGGCGCGGGACCGGGGGTTTCGCGTCATGGTCGGCTGTATGCTTGGCACCTCTCTTGGCATCGCGCCCGCTGCGTTGGTGGCGCAGGGGGCGGACTGGATCGACATTGATGGCGCGCTGCTTCTGGCGCGGGATCGCGACGGGGCGCTGACGCTGGCCGATGGCCTGCTTCAGCCCGGCAGCCTGTGGGGTGAGGGTTGACGCCCCAGTTCAGACACCACGTACCGGCTGCACTTCTGCATAGGGCATGATCATCTGCCCGTCGGGCGCGGCGGTGAAGGTCGTCTGGGTCGGATAGGCAAATTCCAGCCCGGCGTCGTTGAACCGCTGCAATATGGCGAGGCCGACCTTGTGCCGCACCTGATAGATCGAATCCCAGTCCGGCAGATACACGTCGAATTCGACTTCGAAATCCAGGCTGGATGCGCCGAAATTGACAAAGCCGGATCGGACGAAATTACCACCATGGGCTTCGATGATCTCCTTGAGAATGTCGGGGATCTGCGCAGCGAGTTGAGGCGGGGTCTGGTAGATGACGCCGATGGCAAATTTGATGCGGCGGTGATCCAGCGTGAAATAGCTGGTGATTTCCTTCTGCAACAGATTGGCGTTGGACATCACCTTCTTTTCGCCCGTGATAGCGCGCATCCGCGTGGATTTCAGGCCGATCTTCTCGACCGTCGCGGTTGTGGTGTCATAGGTGATGGTCTCGCCCCGGCGGAACGGCTTGTCGAAAATGATCGACAGCGCGGCGAACAGGTCGGAAAAAATCCCCTGCGCGGCCAGACCAATGGCGATACCGCCAATGCCAAGGCCCGCGACCAGGCCGGTCACATTGACACCCAGATTGTCCAGCACGACGATGGTGGCGATCGCGAACAGGGCGAATGTCACCAGAACGCGGATCAGGCCCATCGCATTGGCCAGCGTTTCGCCCTGACCATCCTCTGCCAGCGTCTTGCGCTCGATCAGCCCCAATATGATTTCCCGCGCCCAGATCGCACCCTGCAACACGGCGGCGATGGTGAACAGGAAGGCGATGGTCTTGAACAGCGCGGCGGGCGGATCGGCATAGCCGGCTACCAGCTTGGCCGCGACCATCAGCATGAAGAAATGGGTGGTGCGCGCGACAGCACGGCCCAGCACATTGGTATAGCCAAGCGGGTCACCAAAGTCGCCGCGCCACCTTTTGCCGAACTGGCGCAGGGCGGTCAGCGCGAGATAGATGAGAATGCCTGCGCCAATGGCGATGGCGATCTGGACATAATGGACCGACAGCCATTCGCTGGTCGATCGCCACATCTCGACAAGATCGGGGGTATGCACTTTTACGGCGGCGGGTTCAGTCGTGTTGGCCATGTCGGTCCTGTTAGCGTTTATCCGGCAAGCGTGTCGAGAAATGCGATGAGTCCGCGCTCTTCGCGAGACAGATAGCGTGTACGGCGCGGCAGGCGAAGCCCGGCGCGCCATTCGTCCTGTCCATCCTTGCACAATTCCAGCAGCGCAGGGTGGACATAGCTTTTGCGGCTGATCGCTGGCGTGTTGCCGAGTGCGGCGGCCACTGGCTCCAACAGGGCCTTCATCGACACCGGCCCTGCGGCCAAAGTGGCAAAGGCAATGGTCGATGCGCCCCAGGTGCGGAAATGCTTGGCGGTGAAGGCACCGCCCATGGCCTGCGCAATATAGGCGTTCACATCGCTCGACGTGATCGGGCGGACATCGCCATCCTCATCCAGATATTGGAAGAGATGCTGGCCGGGCAAATCCTGCACATTCCGCACGAAGCGCACCAGCCGCCTGTCGGTCAGCGTCACCAGATGCTGCTTGCCCGACTTGGCGCGATAGCGCAGCGTCAGCGCCTTGCCGGTCAGGTCGACATGACGGCGGCGCAGCGTCGTCGCGCCGAAACTCTTGTTAGTAGTGGCATAATATTCATTACCCACGCGCAACCGGCCCAGATCCAGCAGCCGCACGACCGCGGCGATGGTCCGCTCCTTGCGCAATCCGCGCCGCGACAGGTCCGCCTCCATCTGCGCCCGCAATTTCGGCAGGGCGCGACCGAACGCGGCGCAGCCTTCATATTTTTGTGCGTCCCGCCCGGCGCGGAATTCCGGGTGATAGCGATATTGCTTGCGGCCCCGTTCGTCATGCCCCGTCGCCAATATATGGCCATGGGGCATCGGGCAGAACCAGCAGTCGCGATAGGCGGGGGGCAGCGCGATGGCATTCAGCCGATCAATCTCTTCGCGGTCGGCAATGCGGCATCCGTCGGGCTGATAATAGCCCCAGCCATTTTTGAGAGCGCGTCGCGAAATGCCGGGGATGCTGTCATCCACATGGATGAGGGGTTGGCTGGCCATATTTTCCTTCTCATGGCCAAAAACCCACCTTTCATCGCTTCGTTCCGCAACGTGTCGGGCCGTGGTCCGTTTGCCTGTTTCCATACAGGTGCAAGGAGAAGCCCCATGCCCGCCATTAATAACAGCCGCATCCTCATCATCGCGACCGACGGGTTCGAGCAGTCCGAACTGTTCGACCCCCGCGACACCTTGATCGAGGCGGGAGCCAGCGTGACCCTCGCTTCGCCCGATCTCGATCCGATCCAGGGCATGAAGCATGATGAAAAGGGCGACACCATAACCCCCGACATCCGCCTCGACGCCGTCAGGATGGAGGAATATGACGCTCTGCTACTGCCCGGCGGCGTCGCCAATCCCGACACGCTGCGCACCAATGCGACGGCAGTGTCGGCGGTGCGCGCCTTCGTGACTGCGGGAAAGCCGGTCGCGGCCATTTGTCACGGCCCATGGCTGCTGGTGGAGGCTGACGTCGTCAACGGACGGACGGTCACGTCCTGGCCATCGGTGCGTACGGACCTGCGCAACGCGGGTGCCGAGGTCGTCGATCATGCGGTCGTGGTGGACGGCAATATCATCACCAGCCGCAAGCCCGACGACATTCCCGCCTTTGTTGAAGCCTTGATCAAGGCCGTTGTGGAAACTGAAGCCGTTACGGCCTGACCCGCAAGCCGCCGCCCACCCGCCACGGGATCGGGCGGCGGCGCAGCGTTGAAATGTGCGCCAGCGCCAGCGTCGCGCAGACGATGGCGGCGGGCAAGGCTACCGGCATAGCGGCAGGTAGCAGAACAGCCGTGACAGCCGCCGCAACCAGTCCGGTCAGCGCCAGTCCCAGCGCATGTGCCTCCCCATCGGGACCGCGCAACCAGAACAGACACGCGCTGATCCCGGTCATGAAGCCGATCATGTAACGGATCGCTTCCCCCGCAGCGCCAAGGCCGACCATCACCAGCAGCACAAGCACCGCGCCAGCCGAGCGCCGCGACAGCCCCGCCAATATGTGGGTGCAGACCGGATATATCAGCAATTCGCACAGCGAAGCGGCGATCAGGATCGCCTGCGCCCGCGCGCCATCGCCTGCGATCAGAGCCACCGTCGCCGCCGCTGCCCATGGAATGAGCCGCGCCGGCGCCATGCGGATATGGCTTATCCAGTTGCTCCAGCCGTTGCGCATGGACCATCGCCGGTCCGCCAGCCTTAGCTGAAACCCGCCGATGATGAACAGGGCTTCAACCCCCCATGGCATAAGGTTGGGGGCGATTAGCGGCGACGCCAGCAGCAGGCCCAGCAACAACCCATGGACCAGCCCCAATGCGCGCAGCTCGCCGCTCATGCGAGCGCCCCGCGCGGCCGGTTCATCGCCGCGTTCAGGTCCGCTCGCGCTGCGGCCTTGCGCCTCCGGCTCAGATAGGTGTCGAGGCCGATCTGGAGCGCCAGCATCATGAAGATGAAGGGTTGATAGGCGATGCCCACGAACAGCGATCCGACCATGTAGACGATATGTCCCTGTTGCAGCGCCAGCGCGAATGGCGCGATCCAGACTTCGTCCGGACCCGTCCGTTTGCGATACAGGCGGCGGATCATTTCGGTGCGGATGAAGCAGATGCCGTGGATCAACGCCCAGAGCAGGAATCCGAAATAGCCCTGCTCGCCCAGCATCTCGAAATAGGCGCTGTGATAGGCGCGGCCCTTGTCGGTCACCAGCCGCCGCTCGATCCGCTTCGTATCGCCGTCACCCACTTCGCTCTGGGCGAAATAGGTAAAGCTGTTCTGCAGGTAATTGTCGAAGCCGCCGCCGCCCGGATGGGTTTTCACATAATCGAGCGTCCACATCCACACCGCCACGCGGGTCGATGCGCTCTCGTCGCCCTGATGATTCTCGATCGTCTGCATCCGCTGGGTGAAACTGGCGGGCAGGAAGGGGATGGATATGAGCGCCGCCAGCAGCATCAGCGGCCCATAGACGAAGCGGCGCGGCGAACGCACCAGCATCAATCCCGCCAGGATGACGATGCAGACCAGGCCCGTACGCGCTTCGGTGCCGATCGGCATCAGCATGCAGGCCAGGCACAGGCAGTAGCAAAAGGCTTTCACCCGCCAGTCGTCCGGCGCGAATATGGTGCCATGCCTGGACAGCCAAAGGATCAGCGGGATCAGCGAAATGGCGACGCAGCTGATGATCGATCCTTCATACAGGCCGCTATTATTCTCGACCATCAGGTTCAGCACGCCATAGCCACCGCCCGACAGCGCGGTTTTCATGCCGCCATTGATGATGATCGTGCTGGCGCACAGGATCATGAAAACGGTCATCGCCTCGATTCGCAGGCGCGTGCGCAGGGTGAGCGGCAGGAAGATGCCCGCAATGATCGCCTTCCACACCCAGTTCCATTTGGTCATCGCCTCGACCGGGAAATCAGCGGTCGCGGTGGTATAGCCGCACCAGAGCAGCAGGATCAGCAGCAGCGCCTGCCGCGCGGAAAAGCGGCAATCCTTCTTGTCGTCGACGACCAGCCAGGCGCCCACCATCGCGGCGAAGGCAATGGCGGAGATCGGGATCGAATTGAGCAGGAAATAGGACAGGCGCTGGGGCGAGACGATGTCGATATAGGCGTAGACGGCGACCAGCAGAAACGGGCGCTTCAGCCCCATCAGGAAAAAGACGCCCAGAAAGGCGACGAAGAACAGGTCACGCATCGCGCGCGCCTTCCTCTGCTGGCGGATCGCGATCCAGATCCGCGCGCGGCAACAGCCGCCACGCGGCGAGCAGGATCACGCCATGGCTGATCAGCAGGGACAGGGTGTCGATCATTACGTCTTGGTGGTTCCACTGGCTACCGCTCCTCCCTAACGCGACACAGTTGACGGGCCGTTAAACCTTTTGCGCCTAAGTATATGGGCTATGACCCATATTCTTCATGTGCTGGATCACAGCCTGCCGCTGCACAGTGGCTACACCTTCCGCACGCGCGCCATCCTGCGCGCGCAGATGGCCAGGGGTTGGGAGGTGCGCGGCATAACCGGGCATCGCCACAGCGCATCGGGTCCGCTGGAGGAACTGGTCGACGGCCTTCACTTCCACCGCACCCCCGGCAAGCCCGCCACAGGCAATCCGGTGCTGCGCGAGTGGCGCGACATTGCCGCCCATGCCGACGCGATCGAGGCGCTGGTGCAGCAATGGCGGCCGGACATCATCCACGCCCATTCGCCGGTGCTCAACGCCATCGCCGCGCAGCGCGTGGCCAAACGCCACGCCATTCCCCTGGTCTATGAAATCCGGGCTTTCTGGGAAGACGCAGCGGTCGGCAACGGCACCGGGACGGAGGGCAGTCCGCGTTACTGGCTCACCCGCCAGCTTGAAACCCATTCGGTGCGCAATGCCGATGCGGTCGCGGTCATATGCGAAGGTCTGCGCGCCGATCTGGCCACGCGCGGCATCGACCCGGCCAAGATCATCGTGTCGCCCAATGGCGTTGACATGGACCAGTTCGGTACGCCCGTGCCACGCGACCCCGCACTCACAGCGCAACTCGGTCTTGAAGGGGCCGACGTCGTCGGCTTCATCGGCAGCTTCTACGATTATGAAGGGCTGGACGATCTGATCGCAGCCATGCCGCGACTCGTCCGCGCCCGGCCCAGGGCCAAGCTGCTGCTGGTTGGCGGCGGCCCGCGCGAACAGGCGCTGCGCGATCAGGCGCTCGCTTCGCCCTTTGCCGACCATATCGTCTTTGTGGGCCGAGTGCCGCACGATCAGGTCGAACATTATTACGCCCAGATCGACATATTGGCCTATCCGCGCAAGGCGATGCGGCTGACGGATCTCGTAACGCCATTGAAGCCGCTCGAAGCCATGGCGCAAGGTCAACTGGTCGCCGCCTCCAGCGTTGGCGGCCATCGTGAACTGATAGAGGATGGCGTCACCGGAACCTTGTTCCCGCCCGACGATCCGGCAGGCATGGCCGCCGCGCTGGCGGGCCTGTTTGCCGATCGCGGCATCTGGGAAGACCGGCGGGCGGTTGCCCGCGCCTTTGTCGAGCGTGAGCGTAACTGGTCGTCAAACATTTTGCGTTACGAACCTGTTTACCAGCGGCTGCTGGCGCGTCCCGCCCGGACGCGCGCGGCCGCCTGAGGCAAGGTTGGACAATCGAAGTGGCCATCAGGGCAGCACGGACAAGAGGGATCGCCATCATGGCGCTGGTCGGCCTGGCCGCAGCGCTGCTGGTGTTATGGATTCCGGTCGGGCTGATCGAAATGGTCGTAGCGTCAAGCGGCCTGTCGGAAACCTTGCCCGCTGCCGCCCCGCCGCTGGGGCTGAAAGCCCGGCTGCTGCTGGCCGGCTTTACCGCGCTGATGGCCGTGGGATTTGTGGGAATGATGCGTCGGCAGGACCGGCAGGCTGAACAGGAAGGACGCATGGTGCGCGTCCAGGGAGCAAGAAAAATGGGTTTCGCTTTTTCAAAACTGACCGCGCTGGCGCGGGGACGTATTGCCCCTGTCGATGACGCTACGCCGTCGCTGCGTCGCGCCGATGCCCATCCCGACGCACCCGCCCGCGCGCCCATTTTTGCGAGTCGCGATTTCAACGGCCTCGACATTTTCGGCCGTACCGATGCATTGCGCAGGCCGTTGGCGACGCGCGCCGAACCTGAACAGGATGCTGTCGTCCCGTCCGAGGGTCTGGTCATGCCCAGTGCGCCCTTGCCGATGGCCGATGAAGACCTGCCCCAGCCGACCTTTCAACGCCTGGCCGCCCCTGCCGTCGAGCCGGATGTCGCCAAGGAAGCATCGCAGGATACCGCGCCGGTCATGCCCGCGCGGCTTGATCCCATCCCGACCCAAGGCTTGTCGATCACCGAATTGACCCAGCGGCTGGAGCGCGGCCTTGCCCTGCGCAGCCGCGCGCCGGCGGCGGATGCCGGCACGGTGCGGGTTATCGCCGATATGCCGGTTGCGCCGGCCGTGCCGGTGCGGGACATGGTGGCGCAGGATGCCGACGATGCCCTGCGCGCGGCTCTGGGCGCGTTGCGCAGCATGGCTGGCCAGGGGCGTTAAGCCCCTACCAGTCCTCGATCGTCAGCGCCGACAGTTCCACCCACCATTCATCGGCTTCCTGTCGCGAATCGTCGATCGTGATGTCGGCGACGAAATGGCCCGGCACCTGCCACTCCGCGCTCTCTATGCCCTCGGCAAAGGCGCGGAAGCGCGTTGCCGCTCTGGCGCCGGACAGGCGTAGAGTGACGATGTGGCGGCGTCCTTCGAACAGGGCGCTCGCCCAGGGGCGACTCACCGCACGCTCGATCATCGTCGGCGCGCCCGCTCGTTGGAGCAGCTGCTCCAGCAGCCGGGGCAGGGGATCGCGATGGGATTTTCCTATCGGTTTGTTTTGGATCAGATTCTTGATGCCAAATCCATGATGCACGCTTGTCATTGGCTGATGCTCCTGCGATATGTGTTCATGAAATGTTCTACTCGTCTCCTTACGCGGTCGCCCGGCTCGCGCCCCTGGCGCAGGTCGAAAACCAGCCGTGGATCGCGCGTGCTGGCGCGGCCAAAGGTGGTTGGCGGCATGTCATGTTGGCGAAGGAATCGTTCGATCGCATGCAACAGCATCGGCTTCTTTCTCCTCTTTCGGTCCGACTCACCCGCTGCAAGTCGATAGGCATATTCCTATCTCTAAGCCATTTTCCTACTTGTCTAGGAAAATTCCTATCATTATGGATTGGATATGGATGAATCGCAGAACGCCCGGATTGCGCTGGATCGGCTGATTGCCGAACGGGGGGAAAATTATGCCGATCTGTCCCGGCTGATCGGTCGCAACCCCGCCTATATCCAGCAGTTCATCAAACGTGGCACGCCGCGTAAACTGGATGAGGCGGACCGGCATGTGCTGGCCCGCTATTTCGGCGTCGCTGAACAGATGTTGGGTGGCAACGCCGCGCCGGTGACGGTCCCCGCCCGCACGCGCGGCATGCCCGCCGTCGTGGCAGTGCCGCGCCTGGCGCTGGGCGCGTCGGCAGGCGTCGGCACGCTGGACGAAGATGAGCGCACAGCCGGTGTGATGGCGTTCGACGCGCATTGGCTGCGTCATCTGGGGGTGCGGCCGCAGCGCGTTTCGATCATCCGGGTCGATGGCGAATCGATGGCGCCCACGCTCAGCGATGGCGATGACATCATGGTCGATCATGATGATGACGCCACCCGGTTGCGCGATGGCGTCTATGTCTTGCGGCTCGACGGTGTGCTGATGGTCAAGCGGATCGCGATGGGGCCGTTGCGCGGGCGCTTCAGCGTCGTCAGCGACAATCTCCATTATCCCGACTGGACTGACATCGATCCGGCGCTGGTGGATATTGTCGGTCGCGTCGTCTGGACTGGCAGGCGTCTGGTCTAGCGCGGGCAGCCTACCTATCTTGGTGCCAAAGGAGTCCCGATTTGAACGACAATGGCGCGGTGATCCGCAAGGGCGTCGAATGGCGCGGTGCAAAGCTGGCGCTGGCGACGGTGGTATCGACCTGGGGGTCCGCGCCGCGCCCGCGCGGCAGCCACATGATCGTGCATCAGGATGGCCGCTTTGAAGGCAGCATTTCCGGCGGCTGCGTCGAAAGCGATGTACTGCACCGCGCTGCCGAAGTGATTGCCGGGCGCGCCGCCCATGTCGCCACCTATGGCGTGGCCGATGGCGATGCCTGGGACGTCGGTTTGCCCTGCGGCGGCGAAATCGCGGTGCTGATCCAGCCGGTGGGCGCAGACGGTTTTGCGCCCGACCTGTTCGACCGGATCGAGGCCGCCAGCGCGCGGGGCCGGGCGCTGACTTTGGCGACCGACCTTGCGACCGGAATCACCCGCGAACAGGCGGGCGAGGGCGATTTCCTCAACCGCTATGACCCGCCGCGCCGCCTGCTGATCGTCGGCGCGGTCCAGATCGCCCAGTCGCTGGTCCCGCTGGCGCAGGCGATCGGCGTGACGCCGGTGGTGATCGACCCGCGCGGGCGGTTCCTGACGGCCGAGCGCTTCCCAGGCGTCGAACTCGACGATCGCTGGCCCGACGAAGCCATCACCGCGCGCTTCCCCGGCGAATCGACCGCCATTGTGACACTCAGCCACGACATCAAGATTGACGATCCGGCGCTGGAAGCGGCGCTCCGCGCACCGACCGGCTATGTCGCGGCGCTCGGATCGCGCAAGAGCCACGCCGCGCGGCTGGAACGGTTGGCGGCACAGGGGTTTGATGCAGGCGATCTGGCGCGCATTGACGGTCCGGCGGGGCTGGACATCGGTGCCATCGGCGCGGCGGAAATCGCGCTGTCGATTACCGCTGGCATGGTCGCGGGCTTCAACGCGCGCCGCTGAAACAGAATGCCCCCTGCCGCAAGGGATGGGGCAGGGGGCATATCCCTCAAGCTGTCGGGCACAAAGGACGTCGCGCCCTAGCAAGCTGACCGTACAGATCAATCATAATATATAATCAATCGGTAACTTTATGTCCCATATTGAAATTTTACAATAGTATTATTACTCGCCCTAGCAGCATTTTCCGCCATTTTTGCCGCCATACCGCGCTTCCTGCCGATCGCGAAAAAACTGCGTCCGGTCCATCACCGGCTGGTCGGGATGGTGGGTCAGCATGTGGCGCAGATACGCGTCATAGTCGGGCATGCCGACCATCAGCCGCGCGGTCTGTTGCAACAGGCTCAAAAACCCGCTCATTCCGCGGGTACCAGTTGCGCCGGAATTTCGCGCGCCGTCGGCGCCGCGATTCGCCGCGCGGCGATGCAGGTGCGGATGGTGAAGAACAGCAGCGCCAGAACCACCGCCAGGAACAGCGCGACCAGCGCCGCATCGATCCGGTCGTTGAAGATGATTCGCTGCATTTCCTGCATCGATTTTGCCGGGGCCAGCACTTCGCCCGCCTGCGCCGCTGCGCTGAACTTGGCGGCATGGGCCAGAAAGCCGACCTTGGCGTCAGCGGAAAATAGCTTCAGCCACCCCGCCGACAGGGTGCAGACCAGCAGCCAGGCGGTCGGGATCATCGTGACCCAGGCGAACCGGTCGCGCTTCATGCGGAACAGCACCACCGTCCCCAGCATCAGCGCGATGGCGGCCAGCATCTGATTGGAAATGCCAAACACCGGCCAGAGCGTATTCACCCCGCCCAGCGGATCGGTGACCCCCTGATATAGGAAGAAGCCCCAGGCAGCGACCGTCAGCGCGGTGGCGACGATGCCGGGGACCATGCTCTTGCTTTCCTTGAAGCTCGGCGCCGCCAGCGCGATCAGATCCTGCAACATGAAGCGCCCGGCGCGGGTGCCTGCGTCCACGGCGGTCAGGATGAACAGCGCCTCGAACAATATCGCGAAATGATACCAAAAGGCCTTCATCGCCGGACCGCCGACGACATGGCTGAATATCTCCGCCATGGCGACGGCCAGCGTCGGCGCGCCGCCCGCGCGGCTGATGATGCTATGTTCGCCGACATCCTTGGCTGTCTGGGTGATCAGGTCGGGCGAGATCGGAAAGCCCATCGCTGTTACTGCGGCGGACGCGCTGGCGGCGTCGGTACCGATCAGCGCGGCCGGACTGTTCATCGTGAAATAGATGCCGGGGTCCAGGATCGATGCGCCCACCAGCGCCATGATCGCCACAAAGGCTTCCATCAGCATCGCGCCATAGCCGATCATCGGCGCATGCCCTTCGCTGGCGATCAGCTTGGGCGTCGTGCCACTGGAAATCAGCGCATGGAAACCCGATACCGCGCCGCAGGCGATGGTGATGAACAGGAAGGGGAAAAGGCCGCCTGACCAGACCGGCCCGCCGCCCTCCACAAACTGCGTCAGCGCCGGCATTTTCAGCGGCGGCGCCATGATGACGATGCCGACCGCCAGCGCCGCGATCGCCCCGATTTTAAGGAAGGTGGACAGATAGTCGCGCGGCGCCAGCAACAGCCATACGGGCAATATGGAGGCGACCGCGCCATAGCCGATCAATATCCAGCAGAGCGTCAGCGGCGTGAAGGTGAAGATCGGCCCCCAGAAGGGCGACGCGGCCACCGACTGGCCATAGACGATCGCCGCCAGCAGCCCGACCAGCCCCAGCAGCGACACCTCACCGATCCGCCCCGGCCTGATCCAGCGTGTATAGGCGCCCATCATCATGGCCAGCGGCACGGTAGCCGCGACCGTGAACATGCCCCAGGGACTTTCCGCCAGCGCCTTGACCACGATCAGCGCCAGCACCGCCAGAATGATGACCATGATCATGAACGCGCCGAACAGGGCGATCGTCCCGGCCCATTGCCCCATTTCCATGCGGATCAACTCGCCCAGCGATTTGCCGTCGCGGCGCATCGACACGAACAGGATCATAAAATCCTGCACAGCCCCTGCCAGGACGACGCCGACGATGATCCATAATGTGCCGGGCAGATAGCCCATCTGCGCCGCCAGCACTGGCCCGACCAGCGGTCCCGCGCCCGCAATCGCTGCGAAATGATGACCGAACAGGACCGTGCGGTCGGTCGCGACATAGTCCAGCCCATCGGCGCGGCGCAGCGCCGGGGTAGGGCGCGAAGGATCGAGCCGCATCACCTTGCTGGCAATGAACAGCGCATAATAGCGATAGGCGACCAGAAAGCAGCTGACCGCCGCGACGACGATCCACAGCGCATTGACGGCTTCGCCCCGCGACACCGCGACGACGCTCAGCGCCACCGCGCCGATCACGGCCATCGCTATCCAGGGAAGATGCCGGGTCATCATGCTCTCTCACGCTCGTCTGCAGGAAAAGACGACAGTAGGGCGCTGGACCGGAAAGACAATCTTTCGCTAATGCCGCCGGGCAAAGGGCCAGTCGATGACATGGGCCGCCCACAGCGCCCACCAGATGATGACCGGCTGCAACGCCAGGCGCGGGGCATGATAGGCCCAGCCCAGATGCACGCCGCCAATGGCTATATCATGGACGGCATGGTTGATATTGGCGGGCCAGACGCACAGCGCATAGAGCGCCAGGCCGATCCCTGCCGCCTTGCGCAACGCCGGCACCATCAATCCGGCGGCTCCCGCCAGTTCAGCCAGTCCCGTCAGGAAAATCACCGTGGCGGGGAAGGGCACCCAGCCCGGCGTGATCGCGATGAAGCCGCCGGGCGACCGCAAATGCGCGATCCCCGCGACCATATAGGCCAGCGCCAGCACCCATCGTGCGATCCGCCGGGGGCGGCTTTCACTCACCGCTTGCGGACAAATTCGGCGCGCAGCACCAGGCCCTTGATCCCGTCAAACTTGCAGTCGATTTCCTGCGCATCGCCCGTCAGCCGGATCGACTTGATCAGCGTGCCGCGCTTCAGCGTCTGGCCAGCGCCCTTGACCGTCAGATCCTTGATCAACGTCACCTGATCGCCGTCGGCCAGCAGATTGCCGACCGAATCGCGCACTTCGACACTGTTCGGCTCACTGTCGGCCTGCTTCACATCGGCGGCGCTGATCCATTCGCCGGTCGCCTCGTCATAGACATATTCATCGTCGGCCATGGTCATGCGCTCCTGTTCGTTGCGCCGTCCATAGGCGCTCGCGTCATCAAGCGCCAGCGATCAGCCGATCGTCACGGCTTCCAGCACTGCCGCGCGCAGTTCGGGAATGCCCATGCCCTTCTCGCTGGACGTGGCGATGATGTCGGGATGGGCGGCGGGACGCTTGCGGATCGCTTGCGCAGTCTGCTCGGTCACGGCGGCCAGTTCGCTCGCCTTGATCTTGTCCGCCTTGGTCAGGATGATGCGATAGCTCACAGCCGCGCCGTCCAGCATGTCCAGCATGTCGGTATCGACTTCCTTGATGCCATGGCGGCTGTCGATCAGCACGAGCGCGCGCTTGAGCGCGGCCCGCCCGCGCAGATAGTCGTTCACCAGGAACTTCCATTTGCGCACCACATCCTTGGGTGCCTTCGCATAGCCATAGCCGGGCATGTCGACCAGGCGGAAGCGCAGCGGATCGCCCACGTCAAAGAAGTTCAGTTCCTGCGTCCGCCCCGGCGTATTGGATGTCCGCGCCAGATTGTTGCGGTTGGTCAGGGCGTTGAGCAGCGATGACTTGCCGACATTGGACCGGCCGGCAAAGGCGACCTCATTGACCGCCATGTCGGGCAGAAATTCCAGCGTCGGCGCGGACTTCAGGAAGGTGATCGGCCCGGAAAAGGTCTTGCGCGCTTCCTCGATCAGGTCAGGGGATTCCATGTCGTTCACCTTTCAAATCCTCCCCCACAGGGGGAGGGGGACCGCGCCCGAAGGGCGTGGTGGAGGGGTGTCACCCGCGCGATAGGGGGACATCCCTCCGTCCGGCCTGCGGCCAGCCACCTCCCCTTGCAGGGGAGGATGATACTTACTTCACGACTGCCGTGCTCAGCACGGGGTGGCGGCGGTACAGCCACCATTGCTGGGCCATCGACAGGCAGTTGTTGGTGATCCAGTACACCAGCAGGCCAGCCGCGAACGGGGCCATGATGAACATCATCATCCACGGCATGATCGAGAAGATCTGCTGCTGCATCGGGTCCATCTGCGCGGGGTTCAGCTTGAACTGGAAATACATGCTGATGCCCAGCAGCAGCGCCAGCACGCCGATCCCCAGGAAGGATGGCGGGGTGAAGGGCAGCAGGCCGAACAGGTTCAGGATATGCAGCGGATCGGGCGCGGACAGATCCTTGATCCACAGCACGAACGGCTGATGCCGCATTTCGATCGTCAGCATCAGCACCTTGTAGAGCGCGAAGAAGATCGGAATCTGGATGAAGATGGGCAGGCACCCGGCCAGCGGATTGACCTTCTCCGTCTTGTACAGCGCCATCATCTCCTGCTGGAGACGCGGCTTGTCGTCCTTATACTTCTCTTGCAGCGCCTTCATTTTGGGCTGCACAGCGCGCATCGCCGCCATGCTGGCGAACTGGCGCTGGGCGACCGGGAACATCAGGCCGCGGACCACGAAGGTCAGGCAGATGATCGCCACGCCGAAATTGCCCAGCGTTTCAAACAGCCAGTGCAGCAGGGCAAAAATCGGCTGCTCGAACCAATAGAACCAGCCCCAGTCGATCGCGCGGTCGAACAGCTTGACGCCACCACGCTCATAGGCCTGGAGCGTCTTGACCTCCTTGGCCCCGACGAACAGGCGCAGCGTCTGCGTGACCGACTTGCCGGGCGCCAGCATCGTCGAATCAAGCGCAACGTCGGCCTGATATTGGGTGCCAGCACCCTTGCGGAACTGGGCTGCGACATCGGCATCCTTGCCAGGCACCAGCGCAGACAGCCAATATTTGTCGGTAAAGCCGATCCAGCCGCCCTTGGACTGGAAATCGCGGGTGGACGGACCTTCGTCGAGATCCTTGTAATTCACGTCATAATTGGCCGCGTCGTTGAACACGCCCATCGGCCCGATATGGATGGTCCAGGTATCAGGGTCCTTGGGAATGCTGCTGCGGCTGATATAGCCATAGGGCTTTACGCCGACCGTACCGGCGCCGCTGTTCGACACTTTCTGCGCGGCGGTGATCATGTAATTTTCATCGACGCTCAGGCGAATCTCGAACGTCTGGCCAACGCCATTATTCCAGGTCAGGGTAACGGGGCTGGTCGGGGTCAGTTCGCTGCCCTGCGCGGTCCAGACCGTATCCTTGTTCGGCGTTTTCAGCCCTTCGCCCTGCCATCCGAAACCGGCGAAATAGGCGTCCTGCGTACCGGCGGGCGAATAGAGGCGAACGTCGGGCGAATCCTTGGCGATGGTTTCCTTGTAGGTCGGCAGCACGATGTCATCGATGCGCGCACCTTTCAGGTTGATCGACCCGTCCAGCTTGGGCGTGCGGATGGGGATGCGCGGGCTTTCCTTCAGCACCACGGCGCGATCGCGAATCGCGGTCACGCTGTCGGCGGCGGGATCGGCTGCCGGGTTGGCGACAGGCGTCGTCTTGCCACCTTCGATCTTCGTTGCGGGTGGATTGGCCGCTGGAAAGAAATAGGTGGACACATAAGGCCAGCCGAACAGGATCGCAGCGGTCAGCAGCACCGCCAGAACAATATTTTTCTTGTCGTCCACGTTGTTCGGCTCCGCCGTCTTATATCTGTGTCAGGGGACCGGGTCGTAGCCCGAACCGCCCCATGGGTGGCATCGCATTAGCCGCTTCCCTGCCAGCCAGCTACCCTTGATCGCGCCATATTTGCGCACGGCCTGGATCGCATATTCCGAACAGGATGGGGCATAGCGGCAGGAAGGGGGCAGGATGCGCGAAGGGCCGATCTGCCAGAAGCGCGCGATCAGGATGAGCAAGCGGGCCATCATGCGCCGACCTTGCCTTTGCCCCGGCCATGACCGGCCCGCGCGCCATGGCGCGGCGGCGCATCACCGGCCTGCGGCGCGCGCGCAATCTTGCGCAGCGCCTTTTCCAGCTCGGTGCGCAGCAAGGCGAAATCGCGTTCCTTGCCGCCATCGCGGCCAATCAGCACATGGTCGGCACCGGCATAGCCATGCAGCGGCAGCAATTCCCGTGCGAGAACGCGAAAGCGGCGCTTCATCCGGTTACGGATGACGGCGCCGCCAATCTTTTTCGTGACCGTGATGCCGAATCGCATCGCCGGATCGCCATCGTCGCGGTCGCGCACCAGCAGGACGAATCCCGGCATGGGTGCGCGCTTGCCGCGATTGGCCGCCAGGAAATCGGCCCGCTTGCCCATGATGGCAGGCGCAGCCGAAGGCGGCCCTTCGATCAGGCGCTCAGGCTCTTGCGGCCGCGCGCACGACGGGCGCGGATGATGTTGCGGCCGCCGGGGGTCGCCATGCGGGCGCGATAACCGTGACGGCGCTTCCGAACCAGATTGCTCGGCTGAAAAGTGCGCTTCATCGTTCATTCCTCAAAAAACAACTAGAGAATCGGGCGTGACAAAAAAGGGCCGCCAAAGCAGCGGCCGCATGGTCAGGGGGCGTCCGATAGGCAAATGGGGGTGGGAAGTCAATGGGGCGAAGCCCGATCTTGCGGAACCGAAATCCTCCCCTGCAAGGGGAGGGGGACCGCTGGCGTAGCCAGTGGTGGAGGGGTATCACCCTCTCGATAGCGCGACACCCCTCCGTCTGGCCTACGGCCATCCACCTCCCCTTAAAGGGGAGGATGGCCCATTACTTCCCCCGCGCCGCCGCCACGCCGCTCTTCAGCGCGTCGAAACCGACCGCGCCATTCAACACCTGGTCGCCGATGACGAAGGTTGGCGTGCCGCTCGCCTGCAATTTCTGGGCGAGCGCGATGTTGGACTGGATTTCGGCGTCATATTTGCTCGACGCCATCGCCGCTTCCGCGTCCACCTTGCTGATGCCGGCCTTCGCCGCCGCCGCGACGATCGTGTCGCGCGTCACTTTGCCAGCGCCATAGAGCGCCTTGTGATAGGCCATATATTGGCCGCGCTCGGCCGCCAGCAGCGATACTTTGGCCGCGTCGCTGCTTTCTTCCGACAGGATGGGCAGTTCGCGATAGACGATCTTCACCTTGGCGTCCGACCCCACCAGCTTGGCAAGATCCGGCAGCGATGCACGGCAATAGCCGCAAGCATAGTCGAAAAATTCGACCACGGTGACATCGGCATTGGCCGCGCCTTCCCACGCCCCGGCATAGGGTTTTTCCAGCGCCATGCGATTGTCCGCGATCGTGCTGGACATGCGTTTCGCCTGCAATCTCTCGATTGCCTGCGGGATGATTTCGGGATGCTCCAATATATAGTCATGAACGATCTTTTCGATCGCGCTCTTGTCCATGGTGGTCACGGCGGCGGGGGCCTGCACGGCCAGAGCGGTCCCGGCGGCTGCCGCGATAAAGGCGAAAGCGCCAAGGGTCATCTGGATCATCCTGTTGGAAAGGGCCGTGCGGAATGTCGGCCGGTTGTGCTGCGTCATTTTATCGTTTCTTCCGCTGCTGCTCGATCGCGGCGCGCGATACCATCGCGATATCCTGCGCCCGCAGATAGTCAACCGTGCCCGGCTTCAACCCCTGCATCGCCGCATCCGCACTGCGCAGCGCCATCGGATGCTGGCCCATCATCGCGTATCGCTCCGCCGTCGCCAGCGCCGCGCGTGGCGTATCGCCCCGCCGTTCATAGACGACGCCCAACTGATACCAGGCGAAGGGATTTTCCCGGTCGCGGGCCACTGCCAGGCGCAACACCTGCTCGGCCTCGGCAAAATTCGCCTCATCCTCGGTCGCGATCAGCGCATGAGCCAGCAGCACGGAAATCAGCGGCTGGTTGGTCAGCCGCACCGCTTCGCGCAGCGGTGCAATCGCGTCCTTGGGGCGGCCGCTTTCCAGCAATATCTGGCCTTTGAGCTCCAGAAAATAGGGATCGTCTGGCATCGCCGCCAGCAATGCGTCGGCTTCATAGAGCGCGCGTTGCGGGTAGGCGCTTTTGTGCCAGGCATAGGCCCTGGCATAATGCGCCGGGATCGACTGGTCGCTTTCGGGATATTTGATCAGGGTCTGGGTGGGTTCCGACACGAAGCCGACCAGCTTGGCCTTGATCCGCTCGAACCGCGCCTCCAGCGCCTTGTCGACCGGCTTGTCCCACGCCGGATCGACCGTATAGACCTCGCGCAGCACATTGATGCGTTCCCCCGACAGGGGATGGGTGCGGCCATAGCTGTTATCCTGCGGTATCGCGAGGCGATATTCCTGATTTTGCAGCTTCTTGAAAAATTCCAGGCTTCCCCGGCCACTGATGCCCGCCGTGCTCAGATAACGCGCGCCCGCCAGATCGGCGGAGCTTTCCTGACCGCGCGAAAAGGCCAGGAATTTGGACATCGCCGCCTGCTGGCCGAGGCCCATAATCCCCATGCCCGCTTCCGCGCCGCCCGCCGCGATGGCGGCGGCTCCCAGTACCAGGCTGAGCAAAGTCACGCCGGTCGCTTCGCGAATCCCTTCGCCAAAGCGGACGATATGGCCGCCCTCTATATGGCCCAGTTCATGCGCCACTACGCCCTGCAACTGGTTCACATTGTCGGCCTGCGCGATCAGCCCGCTATGCACCCACACATATTGGCCGCCAGCGACGAAGGCGTTGATTTCGGGATCGTTGATGACCAGCACCTGGACATTGCGCGGGGCCATGCCCGCCGCCTTGACGAGCGGCGCGGACATGTCGGCCATGAACGCCTCGGTCTCGGCATCGCGCAAGATGCTCTGCGCCAGCGCCGGGCGTGCCATCAGCATGAACACGCCCAGCAGAAGGGCAAGCCATCGGATCAATCGGACCATCACGCGCCGCCCATGCCATGCAGGCCATGAACCGCCGGTGAAGCGGCGCGCCAAACGAAAAACGCCGCTGCCGACCGGGCATGACCGGATAAGCAGCGGCGTTTGTTCATGGGCGAGCGATCCGGCTTTTATTGGCCGAACGTACGCTGCCACCAGCCGCGACGCGGCGTGCCATCGTCATTGACGCCTTCGGATTCGCTTTCCGCCGCGACAGGCTCGGCGGCATGCGCTTCCTCGGCCGGAGCCGGTGCCTCGACGGCAGACGCGGCTGCTTCGGCTTCCGCTGCGACATCGGCCTTCTTGCGACGGGTGCGCTTGGGCTTGGCGGGGGCTTCTTCAGCAACCGGCGCCTGGGCCGCGGCCGCTTCCGCCGCAGTGGCATCAGCCTCGATCTGCGCCTTGGTGCGACGACCACGGCGGGGCTTGGCTGGCGCCTTCTCGGCAACGACCTCTACCGGAGCTTCGGCTGCAACCTCGGCAGGCGCGTCCTCGGCGACGGCTTCGGCCGCCGGCGCGCTGTCGGCCTTGGGCTTGCGGGCGCGGGGGCGACGACGGGTCTTGGGCGCTTCCTCGGCGGGCGCTTCCTCGACCGCAGCCTCTTGGGCCACGGCGTCTTCGGCGACAGGTGCGTCCTCGGTCACCGCCTCGGCGGTTTCCGCGTTCGCATCGGTTGCCGCTTCACCGCCTTCACGACGACGGCGACCGCCACGGCGACCACGGCGGCCACGACGACGGGCAGCGCCTTCTTCCTCGGCTTCGACGGGAGTGACGGCGGCTTCCGCCTCGCCATCACTATCCTCGTCCGCTTCATCGGCGCCCGTTTCCTGTGCCTCACCGGCGACATCCGCAGCTTCGCCCTCGACGCGATTTTCATCGCGCTGGCCGCCACGACGGCGACGGCGGCGACGGCGACGGCGGTTGCCATCGCGATCCTCGCCCCGGTCGCCCCGTTCGGAACGGTCGCGCTCGGCGGCGGCCTCTTCCTCTTCCTCGGCTTGCGGCTCTTCTTCTTCCTCTTCTTCCTCGATCAGGTCGAGTTCGTCGTCATCCTGATCCATCGGCGCATAGGTCACGACACGTTCGGGGCGCGGGCCGCTCGGCTCGACCGACATGCGTGCGCCCTCCACCTCGCCATCGGGCAGGACGATGATGCTGACGCCGTAGCGCTGCTCGATCTCGTCCAGTTCGCGACGCTTGTTGTTGAGGACGTAGAAGGCGGCTTCCTGGCTGGCGCGCAGCGTGATGATGCTGCCGCGACCCCGCGCCGCTTCCTCTTCCAGCATGCGCAGCGCGGACAGGCCCGCCGACGATGCGGTGCGGACCAGCCCGGTGCCTTCGCAATGCGGGCATTGGCGGGTCGATGCTTCCAGCACGCCGGTCCGCAGGCGCTGGCGGCTCATTTCCATCAGGCCAAAGCCCGAAATCCGGCCGACCTGAATGCGCGCGCGATCGTCCTTCAGCGCTTCCTTCATCGCCTTCTCGACCTTGCGGATGTTGGAGTTCACCTCCATGTCGATGAAGTCGATGACGACCAGACCCGCCATGTCGCGCAGGCGCAACTGACGCGCAATCTCGCGCGCCGCTTCCAGATTGGTCGCAACGGCGGTCTGCTCGATGCCATGCTCGCGGGTCGACCGGCCGGAGTTGATGTCGATCGACACCAGAGCTTCGGTCGGGTTGATGACCAGATAGCCGCCCGATTTCAGCTGCACCACCGGGTTGTACATGGCGGCCAGCTGATCCTCGACACCGGCGCGCTGGAACAGCGATACCGGGTCGGCATAGCCCTTCACCTTGCGCGCATGGCTGGGCATCAGCAGGCGCATGAAGTCCTTGGCGGCCTTATATCCATGCTCGCCCTCGACAATGACTTCCTCAATATCCTTGTTGTAGATATCGCGGATCGCCCGCTTGATCAGGTCGCTGTCATTATGGATCAGCGCCGGGGCGGCCGACTTCATCGTATTTTCGCGGATTTCGTCCCACAGCCGGGCGAGATAGTCGAAGTCGCGCTTGATCTCGACCTTGGTGCGCTGAAGGCCGGCAGTCCGCACGATGCAGCCCATCGACGAAGGCAGCGCCATGTCGGCGATGATCGACTTCAACCGCTTGCGGTCCGCCGCATTGCTGATCTTGCGCGAAATGCCGCCGCCATGCGACGTGTTGGGCATCAGCACGCAGTAACGACCGGCCAGCGACAAATAGCTGGTCAGCGCTGCGCCCTTGTTGCCGCGCTCTTCCTTGACGACCTGGACCAGCAGCACCTGGCGGCGCTTGATGACGTCCTGGATCTTGTAGCGGCGGCGCAGCGCCATCCGCTTGCGGCGCAGTTCGTCGGCGGCATCGTCGCCACCCCGGCTACGGCCACGCCCGCGACCATTGCCGCGCCCGCCTTCGCCTTCGGCCTGTTCGCCGCTCTCCCGCTCGTCATGCGCATCGTCATCATCATGATGATGGGTCGCCTCGACGGTTTCGACGCTACCGCCTTCGCCGTCCTCGTCATCCTCATCGTCCAGATCGGCGCGCAGCGCAGCCTCTTCCTCGGCATGGGCGCGTTCTTCGCGCAACAGCGCTTCGCGGTCCTCACGCGGGATCTGATAATAGTCGGGATGAATTTCGCTGAAAGCGAGGAAGCCGTGACGGTTGCCGCCATAATCGACGAAGGCGGCCTGCAACGAAGGCTCGACCCGCGTTACCTTGGCCAGATAGATATTGCCCTTGAGCTGCTTGTGCTCAGCGGACTCGAAGTCGAATTCCTCGATCCGGTTACCCTTGACGACCGCGACACGGGTTTCTTCCCGGTGGCGCGCATCGATCAGCATACGCATTGTCATGTAATAGTCTCCGGCGTGGACGGGCTGCGGCACTTGGCCGCGCCGCCACGCGATAGTGAAGGGACGGCCGCGTGCGCGCCGAAAGGGGCGCAGGTTGCGACATCGTCCAGGTTTGAAGGAAATATTGCGCGTCTGCTGCGTCGGCAGGGCCGGACAATTCGCCGGGCCGGACCATCCACGCCGCATCGCCCGTTACCGGGGCAAGCGTGGAATGGAATTCATGCCTCATGCAGCGTCAACCTGTTACTGGCATCCTGTGGCGCGCAGGGTGCGCGCCGATGCCGCTCTTGTTTCCCCGCATCGCCACCGTGAAACAGGCTAGTCTTGCGGGAATATGAATGGGTAGCAGTCAAAGACCCACGGGGCAACGGCTGCCTGAAATATTATGTCGTGTTCGCGTCTGTTCAAAAATGGGCGGAGCAAAGCCCGTTCCAAACCAGCACCCGTATCGCCGCTCGTGCTGAAAATCCCGTTAACCGTCTCATTTTACGGAGCCACAACAGGCTTTGCTTAATCCGGGGTTTAGCGTGGGGACGCTGAACGGATAAGCGCATGACATTTGGCTGGACGGCCCGCATCCATGCGATGCACAAGCGGCGCATGTTACAAAGCCTTGCCCTTGCAAGCACTCTGACGATGGCGGCGCCCGGCAGCGCCGGCGGCATCTATGCCGTCGATGTACGCGACGATCGCGTCATTGTCCGCTTCGACGATCGGGTCGATGGCGCCTCAGCCTTCCTGCTTGATACGCCGCGCCGTATCGCGCTCGACATCAGCGGCGCGCAGATCAGTCGCGGCCAGTTCGCCCCCGGCAATGGCACGATCGCCGCAGTGCGTCAGGGCCAGTTGAGCGAAAGCACCGCCCGCGTCGTTCTCGATCTCGCCAGCCCGGCGACGCTGGGCGATGCGCAGATCGCGCCCGACGGCAAATCGCTCAGCTTCTCGCTCAAGGGCGCGACCGACAGCGTCTTTCGCACGGCGGTGGGCAGGGGCCGCACCAATTTCGACGCGCCCGCCAATATGAGCGCCCGGCCGCGAAAGCGGCTCCATTCGATCACCGTGCCGATCCCGTCCATGGCGCGCGGCGTCGCGCTGCCGCCGATCGAGGGCGCGCGTGACGGCACCCGTCCCCTGATCGTGATCGATGCGGGCCATGGCGGCCATGATCCGGGCGCGATCAACAAGGACAATGGCAAGCGCGAAAAGGATGTGACGCTGGCCATCGCCCAGGCGATCCGCGACCAGTTGGTCAAGTCGGGCCGCGTGCGCGTGGCGCTGACGCGTGACGATGACAAATATCTCGTGCTTCAGGAACGCTATGGCATCGCCCGCAAGCTGGGCGCAGACCTGTTCATTTCGATCCATGCCGACGCAGCGGAAAATGCCGACGCGCATGGAGCGACCGTCTATACATTGTCCGAAACCGCTTCCGATCGCGAAGCGGCGCGTCTGGCGGCGCGGGAGAATAAGGCGGACATCATCAATGGCGTGAACCTTGGCGGCCAGTCGGGCGACGTCTCCTCGATCCTCATCGACCTGACCCAGCGCGAATCGATGAACATCTCGGCCAATTTCGCGCGCCTGCTCCAGCGCGAAGCATCGCCTTATGTGGCCTTCCGCAGCGCCTATCACCGCTTTGCTTCCTTAATGGTGCTAAAAGCGCCCGATACGCCATCGGTCCTGTTTGAAACCGGCTATATCAGCAATGCCGAGGACGCGGCCTTTCTCGCCTCGCGCGAGGGGCAGCAGAAAATCGCCCGCGGCGTCGCCCGCGCGATCGAGGTTCACTTCGCCCGCAAGCTTGCGATGCACGGCGGCGCGGCCGGGGGCTGATCGCGCCAAAACGCGTCGCTGGCGGGGAAGGGGGGCAGGTTCGACGATCTGCGCTGGCCTTGGCGGCAATTTGACCTTAGAGCCTGATCCGTCATGGAAGAGGCCCGTTCCAATCCGCCCGCATCGTCCTTTGCCTATCGCCTGCGTCGCGACGCAGGGGGCGTGCTGGATCGTCTGCGCCCGCTCTGGCAGCGCCGCCTGTTTCGCTGGAGCGCGATCCTGCTGGGCGGCTTCCTGCTCTTTTGCGCGCTCTTCTGGCTGATATTCGCGCGCGGCTTGCCCGACGCGGCGACGCTGCTAGAATATGAGCCGCCGCTGCCTACCATCGTGCGCGACATTAATGGCCAGCCGGTTCACAGCTATGCCCGCGAACGGCGCGTCCAGCTGCAATTCAGCGACTATCCCCCGCAACTGATCCACGCCTATCTGGCGGCGGAGGATAAGACATTCTTTGACCATCATGGCGTCGACTTCCCCGGTTTCGCTGGGGCCGTGCTTGATTATGCCAGCAAATTGGGGTCCGGCCAGCGCGCCCGCGGCGGATCGACCATTACGCAGCAGGTGGCCAAGAATCTGCTGATCGGCGACGAATATTCGCCCACGCGCAAGGTGAAGGAGATGATCCTGGCGTGGCGCATGGAAAATGTGCTGACCAAGCAGCAAATCCTCGAACTCTATCTCAACCAGATATTTCTGGGTCGAAACGCCTATGGCGTACAGGCTGCCGCGCGCGCCTATTTCGACAAGGACGTCGCCGACCTCAAGCTCCACGAAATGGCCTATCTGTCGATCCTGCCCAAGGGGCCGGCCAATTACCGCCCCGAAAGCCCGACCGGCCATGCCCGCGCGATCGAACGGCGCAACTGGGCGCTGGGCGAAATGGTGAAGAATAATTGGATCACCCCTGCACAGCGCGACGCGGCGGTGGCCCAGCCGCTCGGCACCGTTGCCGCGCACGGCTCCGGCTTCGACGCGCGGGCAGGCGGCTATTATATGGAAGAAGTGCGCCGCCGCCTGATCAGCCTGTTCGGCGAAAAGGCGAGCGATGGTCCCAACAGCGTCTATGCCGGTGGCCTGTGGGTGCGCAGCCCCTATGATCCGGTGGTGCAGGAAAGCACCAAGAATGCGTTGCGTGGTGGGCTGTTGCGTTTCGACGCCGGGCGCGGCTGGTCCGGTCCGGTCGGCCATATCAAGATAGACAATGGCTGGGAGCGGGAACTGGCCGCCAGCTATATCGACGTCGATTATGCCGACTGGCGCGTCGCCGTCATCGTCAGCCGCACATCGACCGACGCGCAGCTTGGCTTTGCCGACGGCAGCACGGGCACTCTCCCCGCCAGCGCCGCGCAGAGCCCCTATCGCAAAACAGGTGGTCCGGCCTTCTCTGCAATGAAGCCCGGCGACCTGATCGTCGTTGCGCGCAATGGATCGAACTGGGCGCTGCGTTCCATTCCCGAAGTGTCGGGCGGCATGATGGTGGAGGAAGTCCATTCGGGCCGCATCCGCGCGATGCAGGGCGGCTTTGATTCGCGCCTGTCCTCCTACAACCGTGCCACCCAGGCGCTGCGCCAGCCCGGTTCGACCATCAAGCCCTTCGTCTATGCCGCCGCGCTCGACAGCGGCATGACCCCGGCCTCGATCATCGTCGATGGGCCGCTGTGCGTCTATCAGGGCGCTGGCCTTGGCCAGAAATGCTTTCGCAACTTCTCCGGCGGCAGCGCGGGGCCGCAGACGATGCGCTGGGGCGTCGAACAGTCGCGCAACCTGATGACCGTGCGGGCCGCCAGCCAGACCGGCATGGAGCGGGTCGTCCGCACCATCAAGGGCATGGGGATTGGCGACTATCAGCCCTATCTGTCCTTCGCGCTGGGCGCGGGCGAAACCACGGTTGAACGCATGGTCAATGCTTATGCGGCGCTCGCCAATCAGGGGCGGCAATTCCCCTCGCGCGTGATGGATTATGTGCAGGACCGGCGTGGCAAGGTCATCTGGCCCGAACGCTGGCGCGCCTGCGATGGCTGCAACATGGCCAATTGGGATGGCAAGCCGATGCCGCGCTTCGGTTTTGAGGGCAAGCAGGTGATGAACCCGATGACCGCCTATCAGGTCGTCCACATCGCCGAAGGCGTGGTCCAGCGCGGTACCGCCACCGTGCTGGCCGACCTTAAGCGTCCGCTCTTCGGCAAGACCGGCACCACCAACGGCCCGACCAATGTCTGGTTCGTCGGCGGATCGCCCGATCTCGTCGCTGGCGTCTATATCGGCTATGATCAGCCGCGCAGCCTTGGCGGCTGGGCGCAGGGCGGCCGCATCGCCGCGCCGATCTGGAAGGCGGCGATGGCCCCGATCCTGGAAACCATGCCAAAGACGCCCTTCATCGCCCCTGCGGGCATCCGCATGGTCGCGATCGACCGGCGGTCGGGCAAGCGCGTGTACGGCGCCTGGCCGACCAGCGAACCCAAGGCGGCGGTCATCTGGGAAGCTTTCAAACCTGAATCCGAACCCCGCCGCACGATCCGCAAGGAAGAGGCCGAAGAGCAAGCCAAGGTCGCCGCCACCCGCGCCGCCAGCCGCACCAGAGCGCGCACCGACAGCGAATTCCTGTCCGATCAGGGCGGGATTTATTGAGGAAAGATTAGAAGATCTGGCGTAGCCGTAGCCAATGATGATCTGCCATCAACCGGGCAGGAACATGAAGATGTAAGTCGGCGCTTTATACTCAAAATTCGGGGAAAGCGCGCAATCTTGACGTGCCACGCCATAGGCCGCCCTGTCGACGCAGTTCAAGGCGGAGGCAATGTTGGTCATCAATGCGACGCGTCCGACTCCGACCATACGGTCGGTGCCGTTTCCGCCCTTGGACTGAGCAGCGGTCGTTATATCTCGCTGGAACAGAAGCTGGCCGTTGTCGATTCGGGTTAAGCTCCATCCCATCGTAACGCTGGCACGGCTGGAGAAGGAAATCTTGAACGGCGCATCCATGTCAATCCAGCGCGGCGACAAGCGAACCTTGGCTTCGGCATTCGTAGTGGCCAGCATGTTCAGCTTATTCATTGTTTCGCGCAGTGCTTTCTCAAAGCTGGACCGCTTTGCTGCCCCTGCCAGGCCGAGCGTCGCTTTTCCGCCCACGACACCGGGCATATCCGCCACTTGCTCCAATGCTATGCGACGATATAGCGGATGGTCCGGTTTCAATGGTGCGGGAGCCGATGGAGAAAATGAAAATCCGATAGGCGACAACGGTACACCGCCAGATGCCAAAGCCGATTGCGGAGCCAAAGCCAGAAGGGCGGACATGGGAAGAATGCGCATTCGGCAGCGACTATCGTTGAGGCATTGCTATCCTTTTGCGGAACATCCTTAATGCGTCCGCCCGCAGCGCTTTTTGACCCTCTTGCGACGAAATGCACCGGAACCGTTCGGGCTGAGCCTGTCGAAGCCCTGTTCTTCTTGACGAACAGCGATTTACGCAAGAAAGGACGGCCCTTCGACAAGTTCAGGGCGAACGGCTAGAGAGCCTTCCCTTTTGGGCCGAGTTTTTGGAGACCACCCATGCGCGCCGAAGCGCTGCAATATATTGACCGCATCGACGCCGCGCTTGCCCTGCTGCGCCAGTCGCTCGACTGGGACCGCGCGCTGCGTCGCCTTGACGAGTTGAACGCGCGCGTCGAGGACCCGACCTTGTGGGACAATGCCAAGCTGGCGCAGGAGGTCATGCGGGAGCGGACCAGGCTGGACAGCGCCATCGGCGCGACCCGTGCCATTGCATCGGAAAAGTCCGACACTGCCGAACTGATCGAAATGGCGGAAGCCGAAGGTGACGAGGACATGGTGTCCGAAGCCATCGCGTCGCTGAAGGCGCTGGCCGACCGCGCGGACGAGGACAAGATCAAGGCGCTGCTGTCTGGCGAAGCCGATGGCAGCGACACCTATTTGGAAATCCATGCCGGTGCTGGCGGTACCGAAAGCCAGGACTGGGCCGAAATCCTCAGCCGCATGTATCGCCGCTGGGCCGAGCGGCGCGGTTACAAGGTCGAACTGGTCGATTATCAAGCGGGCGATCAGGCGGGCATCAAGTCCGCGACCTTCCTGATCAAGGGCGAGAATGCCTATGGCTATGCCAAGACCGAAAGCGGCGTCCATCGCCTGGTCCGCATCAGCCCCTATGACAGCGCCGCGCGCCGCCATACCAGCTTCTCGTCGGTCTGGGTCTATCCCGTGATCGACGATGATATCGACATTGAAGTCAAGGAATCCGACCTCAAGATCGACACCTATCGCGCGTCCGGCGCGGGCGGGCAGCATGTCAATACGACCGATTCGGCCGTCCGCATCACCCATATTCCGTCCGGCATCATCGTCGCGTCGCAGAATGACCGTTCGCAGCACAAGAACCGCGCAACCGCGATGAACATGCTCAAGGCGCGCCTCTACGAAGCGGAACTGGCCAAGCGCGAAGCTGTGACGGCTGGCGAATATGCCGCCAAAACGGAGATTGGCTGGGGCCACCAGATCCGGTCCTATGTGCTGCAACCCTATCAGCTGGTGAAGGATCTGCGCACCGGGGTCACCTCGACCGCCCCCGACGACGTGCTGGACGGCGCGCTTGATCCCTTCATGGCCGCAGCGCTCAGCCAGAAGGTGACCGGCGAAAAGGTCGATGTCGAGGATGTCGACTGACATGAGCATGCGGGCGGTTCTGGCGGGCGTGCTTGCCTTGCTCACCGCCTGCGACCGCCTGTCGCCCGGTAACGAAACGGAGCGTTCCCCCGCTGCCGCGCCTTTCCCGCTCGCGGACCGCCCGGTGGCCCCGATCGTGTCGACCCGCTGGTCGAGCGAGGAGGCCCGCGACCGGGTGAATGAGGCGGAGGATATTATGGACCGCGCCGGGATCCGTCCCGGCATGACCGTCGCGGATATTGGCGCGGGCGAGGGCTATTATACCGTGCGGCTGTCCGCCCGCGTCGGCAAGAACGGGCGGGTGCTGGCAGAGGATATCATGCCGGAAGTGATCGAGGCGCTGTCGCGCCGCATCACGCGCGAAAAGCTGGACAATGTCAGCGTCAAGCTGGGCGCGCCCGAAGATCCCCGCCTGCCGGTCAACAGCTTCGACCGCATCTTGATGGTGCATATGTATCATGAGATTGCCGAACCTTATGCCTTTCTCTGGCACCTCAGCCCGGCGCTGAAAAAGGATGGCGAACTGATCGTTGTCGATTCCAACAGGCCGACCGAACAGCATGGCACGCCGCCGCGCCTGCTTGCCTGCGAACTGACGGCAATGGGCTTTCGGCTGGAAGAGGTCATCCCCAAGCCGAGCGCAGGGGGCTATTTCGCCCGTTTCCGCCGCATCGCGGCTCGGCCCGACCCGTCCAGTATCGTCACATGCGCCTATCGCAGCGAAAATTAGGGTTAACGCCGCCCTGATCCTTTCTGGTGATTGGCTGTTGCTCGCAACTGCAATATGACGGTGTCGGGGAGATTCCAATCATGACCGACCATGCATCGCTCGCCCCCTCCGGGACCAAACCCCGCATCGCCGCGCGGCACAAGATGTTCGAGCCGGTGGTGCTGCACCTGCGCGGTATGCCGCTGCGCGCGCATATATTGGATCTCTCGACGACCGGCGCGCTTGCCCATTGCGATCGTCCCCCATCCACGGGGGATCGCGTCATGATAGAGACGAAAGGGATCATGGTCGTCGCCCATGTTGTCTGGGTCCGCGCCAAGCGTTTCGGCGTGCATTTCGACATCGCCTTGTCCGACGCCATGGTGGCCGGCCTTGTAAACGGCCTTTAATCCCTGCGCCGCCAGCGCCGGAATAGCGAAACCCCCAATATCCCGCTGCCCACCACCGCCGCGATGGCACCCCCTGCGGACGCCAGCGCCCATGCGCCTGCCGCCAGCAACCCGGTCAGGAAATCGACGATGATAAGGGTTAAGTGGATCATCCGGGGAAGGATCGGGCTATTGCCCCAATTCCTTCGCCTCCTGATATTTGAGCTCCAGAAAGCGGTTTTGCGTCGCCAGCTTGTCCAGATCGCCGCTGGCCAGGCTCTCGCTCATCCGCCCGATCTCCGCGTCGATTACCGCCAGCCCCTCGACCAACTGCTTTTCGGGCACCCGGCCATTGCGTTCCTCCCGCCGCAACGGTTGCGGGATCGACTGATAGCCTGTCACCAGTTCGGGCAGATGATCCGCCAGCAGCCTGCGCACTTCCAGGGCAGCGGGGTCTTGCGGTCCCAGCTTTTCCAGTTGTGGCGACAATATCTCCAGCTTCGTACCGATACTGTCGACCAGTGTTACTGCTGGGGCCGGCAGCGCCTTGCATTGATTTTCCAGCCAGATTTCGGTCTGGAGCGGCAGGGCGGTGAGCGGCGTTTCCGCCAGTGCCTCGGTCCGCACGCGGGTTTCCGTCGGCAGCAGGCCGATCAGCAACAATGCAGCGATCACCACCCCCAGCGCGATCATCACGCCGGTCGTCCCCAGTGGCACGACAAAGCCCGCGACCGCGCTGCCCAATATCACCGCCAGCACCGCCCAGAAGGCATATTTGACTTTGCGGATCAGCCCCGCATTGCGCCGCTGTCGCGCCCGCGCGGTCAGGCTCTGCCCGCGCTCGCTATGACGCCGCAGCACCGCTTCGGCATCGGCCAGCACGCGATCGGACCGGCTCATAACGGCCACCGGGTGTTGCTGGTGAACATCCTCATCCCTCGATCGCACTCAGCAGGGGATTGTCGGCCCGCGCTTCCTTCGACGCCTGCGCCTGACCCTCGGCCCTTGCGATATAGCCCTTGGACTTTTCGACCTCGTTCGACAGCGTCGTCACCGTCGTTTTCATATTCTCCAGCGCCTTGAGCTTGAACGTGTCGATATTGTCCATCGTGTCATAGATATTCTGGAACGCGCGCTGCAACGTCTCGATCGGGATCGTGCTCGATGCGGCCTGCTCGTGAATCTGGGCGGTCTGGCTCTTGAGCAATTCGCCGGTCGAATCGATCATGTTCGCAGTCGTCGTGTTGAGCGCGCTGATCTGCTCCAGCACCAGCCGCTGACCCACCAGCGCCTGCGCCACCGTCACAGCGGTGCGCAGCGCCGCGACCGTCGTGGTCGACGCGCGATCGACGCCCTTGACCAGTTCGACATTATTCTTCTTCACCAGATCGAGCGCCAGATAGCCTTGCACCGTCACGGCCATCTGGGTCAGCAAATCCTGCGTGCGCTGGCGAATGTAGAACAGCGCGCTTTCGCGGATCGCCTTCGCCTTGGTCGGGTCGGTCGAATCCAGTTCCAGCGCCTTGGCTTCCAGCCGCGCATCCATCGTCTTGCTGATATGGATCATCTGTTCCAGACGGCCCATCGTCGCCCACATATTCTGCCGCTCGACATCGATCGCGGCATTATCCTTGATCAGCGTGTCCTTGCCGCTGGCCAGCGATCCCAGGATGGAATTGATGTGGCTCTGCGCGCTTTTATAACTGTCGAAATAGTCGCGCATCTTGTTGCCGAACGGAATGATGCCGAACAGCTTTTTGCGGCTGGTCAGGCTGCCGCGCTTGCCGGGGTCCAGATCCTCGACCGTGCGGCGCAGTTCGGCCAGGTCCGCGCCGACCTTGCTGTCGCTGTCCATCGCCCGCACCGGCCGGTCGAGGAAGCGGTTGCTATGCCCCGCGGCCTCGGCAATTTCCTTGCGCCCCATATTGGTCAGCTGGTCGACCCGCGCGCCGAACGCGGGCGAATTGGAATCCTGCGCCACAAGATCGTCGATGAAGGCGTCAACCTTCTCGTCCAGCTTGGATTTCTTCTCCGCATCGATCGGCACCAGCCCCGCTGCCCGCTCGGCGCTCACGACAGGCACCGGATCGGGCGGAGTCAGGTTGAACGGATCGCTGGAGGATGTCGTTGTCGTGGTGGGCGCGGTGCTGGCCATGCTATCTCCTTGCGGCTGTTATATGTAACTATAACACTGCATCTTCAATGCGAAACAGGCGCGAAATATGGCCCGGTCCAACGCGCGATGCAAATGGATCGGGGCATCGGGACGGAAAAGCCGGGATGTAGGTCGATTGGCCATGGCAGGGTATCTGGCGGGGCATCCGTCGCCGCAAATCCGGCCTGAATGCAGCGGCTAACATATTGATTTCCAGTCGTCGGCGTGCGCAGAATGTCGATATGACGAAGAGTGGTCTTAAAATAATTATGGTAAACAAAATTAAAGTTATCATTAAAATTGTTAGCATAGGTCAAACTTGATAATAGTTGATTCGCCAGCAAAACGGTAGCGGTCGCTCCATAACATACCACATCGTCACTATTTGACTGATCTTCGCGTATATTCGTCGGGGAGGGTATGGTTTTGTCACAATATGAAGATTTGCGAGAATGGTCCGCCATTCTTGAGAAGGATGTTCTCGTCCTCAACACAACAATGACATGCCCATTGTCATGTGATTTCTGTTGTTATGCCTGTCACCCCGGACGACAGGAAAAGATGCCGATCGACCAGGCGTTAAGCCTGATCGATCAGGCAGCGGCGATCGAGCATTTTTCCTCGGTCGGCTTCACTGGCGGCGAACCGATGGTGCATCGCGAAGATTTTCTTGCCATGATCGAGCGCTGCGCGCTGCATGGTTTGCCCTTCACGGTGGCCAGTTCTGGTTACTGGGGCGAAAGCGCGGAGGAAGCGCAGCAGCTGGCGGCGCGCATGGCGGCATGCGGCTTGCGCCGGATGAACATCAGCTGCGACCCTTCCCATGCGGAATTCGTCACGCCTGACGCTGTGACACGCGCCGCTCATGCTTGCGCGGAACGCGGCATTCCCGTTTACATCGTCGGAACTTTCGACATGCCCGGTGGCACCTTGCGCGACTTCGTGCCGGGTCTGGTCGATGTGCCCAATGTCCATCTGATCGACAAGATTGTGGCCAAGACCGGTCGCGCCACCAAATGGGATGTGGATTATGCCGCGCTGACGGGCCCGAAGGTGAAAACCTGTTATCGGCGCGTGCATCACGATATTGTCGTGTTCTGGGATGGCAAGACCTATCCCTGCTGCTCGACCTTCAACCGCGCGACGCCTGGGCTTGTCATGGGCAATGCATTTGCCGAGCCATTGGCGCTGATCCGGGCGCGAATCGAGGCATCGCTGCTGCTGCGCGTCATCAAGCGCGAAGGCTTTCCGGAATTTTACGACATCATCGAACGGATCGACCCGGCGCTCCATGCCGACATGCCAAAATTCGAAGATTATCCCGGCGCCTGTAGCACCTGCCACGCGGTGCTCCGCAAACCGCACATCGCCGACCGCGTGCAGGCCGTGTTCGAAACCTACCGCACGCAGGAAATCATCAAAACAATGGACCGGGTCGAAGGCGTTTTGGGGAAGGAACGCGCTGCAGCCTTCTTCGGAAACATGCTTGAACACTGCAGCTGAACAGAAAGGAATATGGATATGGGTACGGCAAGAGCTACTCTGACGACCAAGTTGCAAGCCAGTCCTGCGGCGCGCGTGCGCTTCATGAACAGCCTTCTGGGTCTGCTCAAGGATCAGGGCGTCGATATCGACGATGCCGCCGCGATCAAGGACCTGGGCCTGCATCTCGACCTGACGGACGGCAAGGCGTGGTTTGACGGCAGCGTTGCGTCGACGAACATCATCACCATCAATCACTGATGCTGCGCGGGAGCGGAACGGCCGGCCGCTCCCCGCCTCACGTCCCCCCCAACCCTTGCCGCGGCGCATCATTTCCTGTAGGGGCGCGCCCGAAGCCTCTGTGTGACCTTGTGTCGGCCAGGGGAGCCCATATCCCAAAGGCAAGACATGTCCCTGCGTAATATCGCGATCATCGCGCACGTCGATCACGGCAAGACCACCCTCGTCGATCAGCTTTTCCGCCAGTCCGGTACGTTCCGCGATAATCAGCGCGTTGAAGAGCGGGCGATGGACAGCAACGATCTCGAAAAAGAGCGCGGCATCACCATCCTGGCCAAGCCGACCTCGGTCGAATGGGAAGGCACCCGCATCAACATCGTCGACACGCCCGGCCACGCCGACTTTGGCGGCGAAGTCGAACGCATCCTCTCGATGGTCGATGGCGTCGTCCTGCTGGTCGATTCGTCGGAAGGCGCGATGCCCCAGACCAAGTTCGTCACCGGCAAGGCGCTGGCGCTGGGCCTGAAGCCGATCGTCGTCGTCAACAAGGTCGATCGCCCCGACGAACGGATTCAGGAAGTGCTGGACGAAGTGTTCGATCTGTTCGTGTCGCTCGACGCGACCGATGAGCAGCTTGATTTCCCCGTCCTCTATGCGTCGGGCCGCAACGGCTACGCCAACGAAGATGCGTCGATGCGTTCAGGCACGCTGACCCCGCTGTTCCAGAAGATCGTCGACCATGTGCCGCCGCCAGCGCTCGACGTCGATGCGCCCTTCACCTTCCTGGTGACCCTGCTCGATCGCGACAATTTTCTTGGCCGCGTGCTGACCGGCCGCGTCACCAGCGGCAAGGTGCGCGCCAACCAGGCGATCCACGCGCTCGACATGGACGGCAAGATCATCGAAACCGGTCGCGCGTCCAAGATCATGGCGTTTCGCGGCCTCGATCGCGTGCCTGTCGAAGAAGCGCAGGCCGGTGACATTATCAGCCTTGCCGGGCTGGCGGTCGCAACCGTGGCGAACACGATTGCCGACGTTTCCGTGACCGAACCGATCCAGGCCCAGCCGATCGATCCGCCGACCCTGTCGATGCGCTTTGCCGTCAATGATTCGCCCATGGCCGGCCGCGAAGGCTCCAAGGTGACGAGCCGCATGATCCGCGATCGTCTGGAGCGCGAAGCTGAATCCAACGTCGCGATCAAGGTGACGGAATCGGAGGACAAGGACAGTTTCGAAGTGGCTGGCCGCGGCGAACTTCAGCTTGGCGTGCTGATCGAAACGATGCGCCGCGAAGGGTTTGAACTGTCGATCAGCCGCCCGCGCGTGCTGTTCGACACGGACGAGGACGGCAACAGGACCGAGCCTTATGAAACCGTCATGATCGACGTGGACGATGAATTTTCCGGCACGGTTGTCGAGAAGATGAATCTGCGCAAGGCGGAGATGACCGACATGCGCCCGTCGGGTGGCGGCAAGACCCGCATCACCTTCTCCGCCCCGTCGCGCGGCCTGATCGGCTATCATGGCGAATTTCTGTCGGACACGCGCGGCACCGGCATCATGAACCGCCTCTTCGAAAAATATGGTCCGCACAAGGGACCGATCGAAGGCCGCAAGAATGGCGTATTGATCTCCAACGGATCGGGCGAGGCCAATGCCTACGCCCTGGGCCCGCTCGAAGAACGCGGCATCCTGATGGTGGGCGTTGGCGAAGCGCTGTATGAAGGCATGATCATCGGCCAGAACGCCAAGACCGAAGATCTGGAAGTCAATCCGATGAAGTCGAAGGCGCTCACCAATTTCCGCGCCAGCGGCAAGGATGACGCGGTCCGCCTGACGCCGCCCTGGAAGATGACGCTGGAACAGGCCATCGCCTATATCGACGACGATGAACTGGTCGAAGTCACGCCCAAGACCATTCGCCTGCGCAAGCGCTACCTCGATCCGAACGAGCGCAAGCGCATGAGCCGGTCCAAGGCAGCCTGATCAAGCCTCCCCCTTTGCGGGGGACCGACCGGCCAGACCGGCACGGGGGCGGGCGGCAACGCTCCGCCCCCATATTTTTGAAGGAGCCGGAACATGGCCGACCTCTATCTTAAAGCCCTGACGTCCGAGCGCCGCGCTCTGTGGGCCGAATGCCGCCTCAAGGGATTGGCCAAGGACACGCCCCAACGTCAGCGAATCGTCGAGATCGATGCGCTGCTCGCCGCGCACAAGGCGAAACAGGACGGCAAGCCGCGCGCCTGATCGTCGGGATCACGTACCTACGTACGTAACTAGATTGCATATCACTACCCTCTCATGTCACTTTAGCCACTAGCGCAAACCGAATCGCAACCTTGCGGGTGTGATATGCTTTGGCTGGACCTTGTGATGCCTGTAGCTTGTTGACGGGCAAAAGCGTCCACGCAGGAGGAACGAAGGAGTGGCCGAAACCCTGCCAGCCTTGAGCGAGGGTGAAAAGCAGTGCCTGCGGCTGGTGTCGCAGGGCTTCAATTCCAAGGAAATCGCGCGACAACTGCATGTGTCGGAACATACGGTGGATCAGCGTGTCCGCACCAGTTTGCGCAAGTTCGGCGTCCCGTCCCGCAAGGAAGCAGCCCGCCTGTTTGTTTCGATTGAGCAACCACAGCCCCAAACTGGCACATATCAGCCTTTGATACATCAATCGCAGCGGCTTGCGTCCGATGCATCTCCTGCGTCATCCATCGCTCAGCCGGACAGGCCGGATGAGCAGACGGAACGGAAAGGGTTCCTGCGACGCATCCTCGCCTTCGGCCCACCGCTAGGGGGATCGATCAATGAACTGAGTATCGATGGCCGCATATTGGCGATGATCCGCGCCGCCGTACTGACCGGCGTTGGTGTCGTCACTTTGCTGCTGCTCATTGCCGGGGCCTTCAAGGCACTGGCCTGATCCTTCCTGTATCGCCACGCTGAAAACGCACCGCCTCGCATGGCGCCGTGCGAAGGAGATGACTTGTGCTCAATCTTGATCCCGCAAAGACCCAGGCCGTCGCCGATCAGACCAAGCAGGCTTTTGCCTCGCTGGACGGCGCGCTGGTCGATACCGCGCACCTCACGACCGCTTTTCTCGCTGCCGCTCAGGATTCAGGCCTTACCGCCGCCGAAAGCCAGCGCATCATCCTGCGCATCCATGAAAGCGCGACCAAGATTATCGAAGGGCGCAGCGACATGATCCGCGCGACGGCCCTGCTGACCCGTTGCATCGAACAAAGCCAGCATGCAGTCACCGCCTTCGGATGCCCGTTGGGAATGGACGCGCCCGCTCAGGACGATGTGCAGCGCCACCTGACCCTGGTCGCTTGACCAGGTGGAGCCGTCGGCATTGGATACACGTTTGATTTCTCCCCCCTCTCAACGGTGATCAAATGCTGGCGGCTTCTTTTTGGCTTTTGATGCTTTTAACCTGCGCGTTCGCGCTGGCCTTTGGGGGGCGGGACGGGCGGCGCTTCGTTGTCATTTCGGCGGCGGCGGTGCTGCTCACCATTCCCGCCCAGCTCGCCGGGTCGTGGCAGGCGACGCAATATTGGCTGATGACGGTCGACCTCTTGGCCTTTGTCGCATTGCTCTGGCTGATGCTGCAAAGCCAGCGCTACTGGCCGGTATGGGTCTCGGCCTGTCAATTGATGACGGTGCTGTCCCATGTCGCGACGCTGCTGCTGCAAAGTTTTTCAGACCGCATCTATGAAGGGCTGAGTACGGTCTGGATCATTCCCCTCATGCTGTTTGCCATCATCGGCATCGAACTTGATCGAAAGTCGCTCCATGACCGCGCATATTCCGCCTGAGAGCATCGTCCCCAGCCAGGAGGCGGCCGACCTGATCGTCGCGCTGCAACGCTGTCTCTCCAATGTGCATGCCCGGCAGGAGGATGCAGCGGTTCTGGATGGCACTGGGGAGGGCCATTTGGCCGCGCTTTCGCGCTATATCGAAGCACGGCGCGCGCGTGCCACGCTGCTAGGTCCGAACCTGTTCAGCGATCCCGCCTGGGACATACTGCTCCTCCTCTATCAGTCCGGCCTGAACGGGCGCGCGCTGACGCTGGAGCAACTGAGCGAACAATCGCGCCTGTCGATGAGCGTCATCGTCGGGCAAGTCGGCGTTCTGGAAAGGCGCGGCCTTCTGGAGGAACATCAAACCTCGCCCAACAGCCGCCGGCGCCGCGCCGTGCGTCTTTCGCCGCTGGCGGTAGATGCCATGTCCTCCTGGTCGTCGCTCGCGTTCGACGCAAACGGCTGACCCGCCCACCGGCGCCATTCGCCCGGCATCGCGAGCGTGCCTGCCGCCACCGGGGCGATCGGGAAGAACAGCTATCCCGCAACTCAGGCTGGCCATGCCCGCGCTCCGCTCATATAGTCGCGCGCAACATCCTTCCCGCGAAAGCCTTTCATGCATCTTCTCATCGGTCTTGCGGGCATCCTGCTCATCCTTGCCATCGCCATTGCCCTGTCGTCCGACCGTCGCGCCATCCGGCTCCGCGTCGTCGGCGCGGCCTTCCTGTTGCAGGCGGGCATTGCCCTGATGGTTCTCTATGTTCCTGCCGGGCGCGCGGTCATTGCGGGCATGTCGAAGGGGGTGTCCAATCTTCTTGGCTATGCGCAGGCGGGCACCAATTTCATCTTCGGCCCGCTTGCCAGTCCCGAAATCGGCGGGGCCAGCTTCGCCATCGCCGCGCTGCCCGTCATCATCTTCTTCGCCAGCCTCGTGTCGATCCTCTATTATCTGGGGGTCATGCAGTTCATCGTCCGCTGGGTCGGCGGCGCGATCGAGGCGGTGACCGGCGTGTCGAAGGTGGAAAGCCTGTGCGCCGCCGCCAATATCTTCGTGGGGCAAAGCGAAAGCCCGCTCGTCATCCGTCCCTATCTGGCGGGCCTCACCCCGCCGCAATTGTTCACGGTGATGACCAGCGGCATGGCAGGCGTTGCCGGCACGATCCTCGCCGCTTACGCTTCCATGGGGATCAAGATCGACTATCTCCTCGCCGCCAGTTTCATGGCCGCGCCCGGCGGGCTGCTGATGGCCAAGATCATGATGCCGGACGTGCGGCTTCCGGTGCAGGGCGAATTGCCGCTGGGTGACGATCCCGACATTCATCTGCCCGAAACCCGGATCAGCGGGGCAGGGCCTGCCGCCTTGCTGCCCGAAGTAACGCCGGGCGAACCCATGCCGGTCGCCAGCCATGACGAGGAAAAGCCTGCAAACATCATCATGGCCGCCGCGCAAGGGGCGCAGACCGGCGTGAAACTCGCCGTCGCGGTCGGCGCGATGGTGCTGGCCTTCGTCGCGCTGGTGGCGCTGGCCAACGGCATATTGGGCGGCATTGGCAGCATGTTCGGCTACCCGACGCTCAGCTTCCAGCAACTGCTGGGCTATGTCTTTTCGCCGGTCATGTATCTGCTCAATATCCCGTGGGAGGAAGCGCAGGTCGCAGGTGGCCTGTTCGGCACGAAGGTCGTGCTCAACGAATTCGTCGCCTATATCAATCTGGGCCAGGTGCAGGGCGCGCTGTCCCCGGCCAGCATTGCCATCGTCACCTTCGCCCTGTGCGGCTTTGCCAATTTCAGCTCGATCGCGATCCAGATGGCGGTGACCGGCAACCTCGCCCCCAACCAGCGCCCGATGATCGCCAAGCTTGGCCTCAAGGCGCTGGTCGCGGGCAGCCTTGCCAACCTGATGAGCGCCGCGCTGGCGGGACTGATGCTCAGCCTGCGCTGATCGGTCATTATCTACCCGCAACGTTTGACTCTATCGCTGCCCCCATAAATCCATTATGGTTAACCCCATGGGGGCAAAGACAGTTTTCGCGGCCGCGCTGGCGGTTTCGCTCGGATCGCCAATGGCCGTGGCGCAGGCGCCAAAGCCGGGCCGGTTGGAAACCTATAAGGACTGGACGATCGGCTGCGACAATCGCAACCGATGCGAAGCGGTCTCGCTGCTGCCCGAAGGCGGCGATCTGCCCGACATACCGTTGATGATCGGCATCGTCCGCGCCGCCGGACCCGATGCCCAGACCGAAGTCTGGATCAGCCGGGAAGGCAAGGGCCAGGCCGACGTCACCCTGTCCGTCGATGGCCGCAAGATCGCCAGCGCCATTGCCCGCGACGGCGAAGCCACGATCCGCGGGCCGCAGGCATCTGCGCTCGCCATCGCCATGGCGCGCGGCACGAGCATGGAGGTGCGCGCGGGCGCAAGGCTGCTTGGCCGTCCCTCGCTCGCCGGATCAGGCGCGGCGCTACGCTATATGGACGCGCGGCAGGGCCGGGCAGGGACCACGACCGCGTTGGTGGCGACTGGCACGCTTGGCCCGACGGCTGTAAAGCCCGCGCCCGTAGCACCCGCCATTCGCCGCGCGCTCGTCCCGGCCGGTCCAGCGCCCGCCGCCCTGTGGCGTGAGGAACTGACCGCGCTCGGCAAATATACCGGCTGCACCGATGACATGCGCAGCGATCAGACGCCGGACCTGCAACGCCTCTCCAAAACCGAAACCCTCATCCTCGTACCCTGCGGATCGGGCGCCTATAATTTCTCGTCCGTGCCGGTCATCGCCACTGGCGTTCCGGGCCGCCGATCCTTTCGCTTTGCCGCTTTCGATTTCAAGCCGGGCTGGAGCGAGGAGGCGGGCCATCCCATGCTGGTCAATGTCGGCTGGAGCCCGGAAAAGTCCCGGCTGGACAGTTTCGCCAAGGGCCGTGGCCTGGGCGATTGCGGCGGCAGCGAAGCCTATGTCTGGGACGGCCAGCGCTTCCGCCTGATCGAGGCGACCAGCATGGGCGAATGTCGCGGCGCATGGCACTGGATCACGACCTGGACCGCGCGCGTCGTCGAATAGGCGGCGTCATACCATCTGCACGACCGGCCCCGCGCGACAGATGCGGTCGCGCCCGGACTGTTTGGCGTCATAGAGCGCCGTGTCCGCCGCGCTCAGTGCGCCGTCCACCGCATCCCCGGCCCAGCGGGACAGACCGGCGGAAAAGCTGATCGGGCGGCCATGAATCCGGCCGATCGGGTTCAGCCGCATCTGGTTGGCGATACGCGCCAGCGACCAGCAGGCTTCATCCTCTGCCGCGCCATGAAAGAAAACCACAAACTCCTCGCCACCCCAGCGCGCGACCCGATCGACGCGGCGCAACTGCGCGGACAGGCGGTCGGCAAAGGCGGCCAGCACCCGGTCGCCCTCATCATGGCCCAACTGGTCGTTGACCTGCTTGAAATGATCAATGTCGATGATCGCGACACAGCCGCGGCGCTGGTCGTGGGGCAGGGCGTCGAGCTGCGCCAGAAAGCCGCGCCGGTTGGCAACCCCCGTCAGCGGGTCTTCATGCGCGGCGACATGCAGGTCGTCGATCTGCGCCCGTGTCGTGCTGGCGGCGCGATGGACCCCGGCATAGAGTGTCTGGATCACGTCGCCCACTTCCGGCAGCGCCGCATCCGCCTTGCCATTGAACGTCTCCGCCAGCGCATGAATGGGGTTGAGCAACGCCCCCATGCCAATCAGCGCGATCGCTGTGCCAAACAGCGTCATCAGCGTCAGCACGGCAAATTCGGTCAGCGCGATCCGTCCGGTCGCCAGTCCCCAGCCACAATAGCCCAGCAGCGGCAAATGGGTGGCGATGAAACAGAGGGTGAAGAGGCGCAGGCGCAGCGAGCGCGGAAAAATGAATGACGTCGCGAGATAGAAATGCATGAAAGGCCCCGTAATTGCGAATGGTGCGCAAAGTCAGGGGGGCGACTGAATGCTTTCCCAACAAACAGGGTTAATTTGGCCAGGTGGGACGAGCCGTGCCGTAGCTGAGTCAGACGGGGGCGATTGTCAGCGCGATCCGCCCGGCACCCATTTGATATCGGTAGCGCCATTATCATTCACGCGGCGCGCCAGCACGAACAGCAGGTCCGACAGCCGGTTGAGATAGGCCAGCGCCTGCGGGTTCAAGGCCACGTCCGTCGCGGCTGCGGTTGCGGTGCGTTCGGCCCGGCGCGTGATCGCACGGGCCAGGTGGATGGCGGCGGCGGCAGGCGATCCGCCGGGCAGGATGAAACTGTCGAGCGGGGCCAGATCGGCATTCATCGCGTCGATATGGTTTTCCAGCCGCTCGACCTGGCTGGCAATGATCCGCAATGCCCATGGTTCGTCCGCACCGTCGGGGACAGGCGTCGCGAAATCCGCGCCCAGATCGAACAGGTCGTTCTGGATCGTCGTCAGCCAGGTTGCTTCCGGCCTGTCGCCCATTGCAATGATCGCCAGCCCGATCGCGCTGTTGGCCTCATCGACATCGCCCACTGCCTGCATGCGCGGCGCATGCTTGGGCAGTCGCGATCCATCGACAAGCCCGGTCGTCCCCGCATCGCCGGTACGGGTGTAAATCTTGTTCAGCTTGACCATGGAATCGGCTAGTTGCCCTTGGACAAGAGCAGGATCGCGACGATGATGATCGCCGCCGCCTGAAACAGCACGCGGTTCAGCATCATCTTGTTCTGTTTGAGCCGCGACGGGCTTGGCCCGCTGCCTTCGGGCGCGTTCAATTCCTCCTTGGTGACCTGAAGGAAGGAGATGATGCCGCGGATCAGCGCAAACAGCGTTGCGCCCATGGCCAGGATGAGGGCGATGACAAGGACGGTGTTCATGGCCTGTAACCTAGGCGCTTGCAGGCCCGATGCCAACCGGAAAGCGTCCACCCCTAAGGTCAGTCACCAGTGCCGCCGCGTCCATGCCCTGAGCGCGCAGGTCTGCCAGCGCAATCGACCCGCTTCGCTTGGCCAGGCGCCTGCCATCGGCATTCACGAGCAAAGGATGATGGATATAGGCTGGGGAGGGCAGGTCGAGCAGCGCCTGCAACAGGCGATGCACATCCGTCGCCCCCAGCAGGTCGTCGCCGCGCAGCACATGGCTGATCCCCATCGCGGCATCGTCCAGCGTGCAGGACAGATGATAGCTTGCCGGCGCGTCCTTGCGCGCCAGCACCACGTCGCCATGGGCGAGGGGCGCGGCCTTGTGCAAAACCTGTGCGTCCATCTGCGGGCATGACAGCGGAGAAAAGGACATCGCCTGCCATGTCACTGTGCCTGCCCGCGTCACGGCTTCCTGCATATCGATCCGCCACGCATGCGCCTCCCCCGCGCCAATCCGCCGCGTCCGCTCCTCCTCGCTCAATCCCCGGCACGTCCCCGGATAAACCGGCCCTTCCGGCCCATGCGGCGCGCTCGTGCTGGCGGCAATGTCCGCCCGCGTACAGAAACAGGGATAGAGCAGCCCCATGTCGCGCAGCCGTTCCAGCGCCGCGTCATAAGTTGGCAGCCGCCGCGACTGGAAAACCACCTCGCCATCCCAGCCTATTCCCAGCCAGGTCAGATCCTCGATGATCCCCGCGACATGCTCCGCCCGGCTGCGCGTGCCGTCAATATCCTCGATCCGCAGGCGGAACGTGCCGCCCGCCGCTCGTGCCATGTCATGCGCCAGCAGCGCCGACCAGGCATGGCCGACATGCAGCCGCCCGGTGGGGCTTGGCGCGAAGCGGGTAACAACATGCTGTGGTGCGACGGATGATGTCATACAGGCTCTTGACGGGCGATATTGGTTAATGCTGTCATGCGGGTGTCATGTTGCTGGTTGATCAGCGACGTCGGCAAGGGGGTAGAGGCTTTCTATGTACCATCCCGACCTTATACGGCATCCGGAAAACTGTCCGGCATTGGTTTTGAACGCAGATTACACGCCGCTCAGCTATTATCCGCTGAGCCTGTGGCCGTGGCAGACCGCGATCAAGGCGGTCTTTCTCGACCGGGTCGACATCATCGCCTCCTACGCGCGGCAGGTGCACAGCCCCAGTCTGGACATGAAAATCCCGTCGGTCATCGCGCTCAAACATTATGTGAAGCCGTCCGAACATCCCGCCTTCACCCGCTTCAACCTGTTCCTGCGCGACAAGTTCGCCTGCCAATATTGTGGCAGCACCAGCGATCTGACCTTCGATCATGTCGTGCCGCGCCGCGCCGGTGGGCGCACCACATGGGAAAATGTCGCGACGGCCTGTTCGCCCTGCAACCTCAAAAAGGGCGGGCGCACACCCAAAGAGGCGGGGATGCAGCTCCACGTCCAGCCGATCCGCCCGACCAGCTGGCATTTGCAGGAGCATGGTCGCGCCTTCCCGCCCGGCTATCTGCACGAAAGCTGGCACGACTGGCTCTATTGGGATGTCGAACTGCTGGCGTAACGGCACGGCATTTGCCGCGCTGCCTGTTTTTACCCGACCGGCAACCAGTCCAGGTCCATATCCTTGTGCCGGTTGGTATAATGGCCGATTTCCTCCAGCCGCCCCATCTGGTGCAGCGTGATGCGACCGTTGGAGCGGCTGATCAGCCCTTCCTGTTCCATCTGGCGGATCATGCGGTTCACATGCACCGATGTCAGGCCGATCGAATCGCCAATCTCCTCCTGCGTCAGCTTCAGGTCGAAACTGTCGCTGACGCTGTCGTCGGTCACCCGCAGCCGGTCGAACATGTCGAGCAGGAAGGAAGCGACCCGCGCCTTGGCCGATGTGCGGCCCAGCGACGCCAGCCGATCGGTCATCGCCACCCGCTCCGCATTGGACAGCAGGAACAACAGCGCGGCAACCCGCGGATATTCCTCCAGCAACCGGCGCAACGCATGCTTGTCGAACGGGCACACCACCACGTCGGTCAGCGCGACCAGCGATTCGGGGGCCTTGCTGTAAATGGTGCTCGCCGACCCGATGAAATCGCCGGGGAAATAGACGCGCAATATCTGGCGGCTGCCGTCGGGCAGGATAACAAAACTCATCACCCGTCCTTCGCGCAGCACGAACAATTCGGTAACCGTATCATTGACACGCTGGATCATCCCGCCTCGCTTCATTTTGCGAGGATTTTCCTCCAGCCGGGCCACGGCCGCCTTTTCCGCGTCGGACAGCGGCACATGCTTGGCCAGCCTTTCTGCGAAACAACTCGTTACCACCAATAAACCTCTTAAAAATTCTCGTTACGATGGCAAAACGCCCGAAGCGCCTTTTGGCTGCATTTTGGTTAACCGCACTAAACTCGATCAAGGTCTGATTAATTGTTTCCGGTTTACGGCAGGGCCCCATAATTCGGCGCCGGGTTACCTTGCACGGCGCGCGTTTGCCGCTATTAACCCTGACCTAATGGACCGCATCATCATCCGCGGCGGCAAAGTGCTCAACGGCCGCCTTCCCATCTCCGGCGCGAAAAACGCAGCGTTGACATTGCTGCCTTGCGCCTTGCTGACTGACGAGCCGGTGACGCTGCGCAACCTGCCGCGCCTCGCCGACGTCGACAGCTTTGGTCATCTGCTCAACCAGTTGGGCGTTTCGACCATGATCGAAGGGGCAAGGCCGGAAGATTTCGGTCGGGTCATGACCATGCGGGCCGGGCGCGTTACATCGACCGAAGCGCCCTATGACATAGTGCGCAAGATGCGCGCCTCGATCCTGGTGCTTGGCCCCCTGCTGGCGCGCGCGGGCGAAGCGCGGGTATCGCTGCCCGGCGGCTGCGCGATCGGCAACCGGCCGATCGACCTGCATCTCAAGGCGTTGGAAGCCTTTGGCGCGATTATCGAGATTGCGGCGGGCTATGTCCGCGCCAGCCTGCCCGATGGCGGCCTGCCCGGCGGCATCTACACTTTCCCGGTGGTCTCGGTCGGTGCGACCGAAAACGCCTTGATGGCCGCTGTTTTGGCCAAGGGCACCTGCATTCTGGAAAATGCGGCGCGTGAGCCTGAAATCGTCGATCTGTGCCGCCTGTTGCTGGCCATGGGCGCGGATATCGAAGGCGTCGGGACCGACAAGCTCGTCATCCATGGTCGTGAGCGGCTCCATGGCGCGACCTACCGCGTCATGCCGGACCGGATCGAGGCGGGCAGCTATGCCTGCGCTGCAGCGATCACCGGCGGGTCGCTCGACCTGATCGGCGCCAATGGCGAGGATATGCACGCGATCATCGCCGCGCTGCGCGACGCAGGCGTGCAGGTGGACGTTCACAAGGATGGCATTCGCGTCTCTTCCGACGGCAAGCTCAAGCCGCTGACCCTGTCGACCGCGCCGTTCCCGGCCTTCCCCACGGATATGCAGGCGCAGTTCATGGCGATGCTGACCATGGCGGATGGCGCATCGGTGCTGACCGAAACCATCTTTGAAAATCGCTACATGCATGTGCCTGAACTGGCGCGCATGGGCGCGGACATCGCGGTCAACGGGCGCACGGCGGTCGTGCGCGGCGTCGACAGGCTGGTTGGCGCGCCGGTGATGGCGACCGATCTGCGCGCGTCGATGAGCCTCATCCTGGCGGGTCTTGCGGCGGAAGGCGAAACCCAGGTCAATCGCGTCTATCATCTCGATCGCGGTTATGAGCGGCTGGAGGAAAAGCTCTCCGCCGTCGGCGCCGATATCGAACGCGCCAGCGATGGCTGACCATAGCGGTCTGGGCACCGATCGTGGGGCGCTCCTGGCGCTCTATGATCTGGATGCCGGCGGGTTTCGTCATCTGGACGAGATTACCGCCTTCGCCTCCACGCTTTGCGATGCGCCCATCGCTCTGGTCAGCATTGTGGAGGAAGCGCGCCAGCGCTTTCTGGCGCGCACCGGCCTCGACGCGGAAGAAACCCCGCGCGACGTGTCCTTCTGCGCACTGGCCATGCTTGGCGACGATATTTTCGTCGTGCCCGATGCCTGCGGGGATCCGCGCTTTGCGGACAATGCCTTGGTTACCGGCCCACCGCATATCCGCTTTTACGCCGGCGCGCCGCTGATCGACAGCGCTGGCGTGCCGCTGGGCGCCCTGTGCGTCATCGATACGCAGCCCCGCGCTGATCTGACCCCGTTGCAGCGGCAGGGGCTGACCCTGCTGGCGCGGCAGGTGATGGTCGAACTGGAGGGGCGCCGTCGCGACCGCGATGTCATAGCCCGCCAACGCCAGGACGCAGCGGCCATTGCCGACAGCGACCGCATGTTCCGTACCTTGGCGGACACCATGCCACAGATGGTCTGGTCGACCCTGCCCGACGGCTATCACGATTATTATAATGCCCGCTGGTATGAATATACCGGCGTCTTGGCCGGATCGACCGATGGCGAAGGGTGGAATGACATGTTCCATCCTGACGATCAGGAACGCGCCTGGGGCCGCTGGCGCAAATCGCTGGAAACCGGCGAGCCTTATGAAATCGAATATCGGCTGCGCCATCATAGCGGCGACTATCGCTGGACGCTGGGCCGCGCCCTGCCGATCCGCGACTGGGCCGGCACCATATTGCGCTGGATCGGCACCTGCACCGACATCCACGAACAGAAGTTGATGATGGAAGAGCGCGAGATGATCGCGCATGAGCTATCCCATCGGATCAAGAATATCTTTTCGGTGATCGCCGGGCTGATTGGCCTGTCGGCGCGCCAGCACCCGGAAATCGGCGCCGTTGCCGAAGATTTGCGCGATCGCATTCTCGCGCTTGGCCGCGCCCATGATTTCGTCCGCCCGCACAGCGCCGAATCCGCGCCGCAGGTCGGGCAGGGGCAGGGGCTGCTCTGGGGCATATTGGACCAGATTTTCGCGCCCTATAATGCGCGGGATCGCTCGCGCATCGCGCTGTCGGGCGACAATGTGCCGATTGATGATCGCTCGGCAACGCCTCTGGCGCTGCTGTTCCATGAACTGGCGACCAATGCCGCCAAATATGGCGCGCTTTCTGTGCCGGATGGCCGGATAGCCCTGCATATCGCGCGTGAAGGGGCGGATGTGCGTATCGACTGGCAGGAATTGGGCGGGCCAGCGGTTCAGTCGATGCAGCCGGACGGTTTTGGCAGCCGCCTCATCACCTTGAGCGTGGAGCGGCAGCTGGGTGGGCGGATCGCGCGGGACTGGTCTGCTGACGGGCTGAAACTCAGCCTCTGGATACCAACCCGCTCGATGAGCCGCTCTGTAGGAACGGAATAAAGCCTGCAATCTCTGCGGCGTGCAGTTCGGGCTCTTCCGCCGCGGCCAGTTGCAGCGCGGCGGAAATGCTTTGCGAACGAAACGGCTTCGTGATCACGCCGAGCGCCGCGACCGACGCCTCACCGATTTGCGACGGATTGGCGGTCACATAGATAACACGAATGCCATAGCGGCTCGCCAGCTCCATGCCGATGATCGGCCCGGTCGGCCCATCGCGCAGATTGAGGTCGACCAAAGCTATGTCGCAGGATTCCGCGCAGGCCAACGCAGCCGGACGATCGGCAGCAATCGCGCTGACATCGAATCCCGTCTCCTCGACAATCTGTTCAATCTCCAAAGCGACGAAAATCTCGTCCTCAACTATCAAAACTCTCTTGCTCATTCCTGGGGCCTGTATGATTTAGGACAAGAAATGCTCCGCTGCCCGCGCGGTTCCCCCCAGGCGACAAGAATCCCTTGGCGATGGGCCGACAGGCAGCATCACCCCTGCACGCTGCTCCAGATGGTCTCGAAGTTGGTGGCGTCCTTCATCAGCAGGACAGAGGCTGGATAGCCGCCCTCGCTGGCCTTGCGCGCGGTATCCGTCGCACTCTCCACTGCCGCTGCCTGCGTGTCGAACGGGCCATAATAGGTGTTGTTCAGGTTGATTTTCCACACGCCCTCATGGGTCAGGACGATGTAGCGGGCATGGGGCAGGGTGGGGGACATGGATTACAAAACCTCTGTATTATAATGATGCCACGCCATGATGGCGGCGGCGCCGCGATGCGGACGCCAGGCTTCGGCAAGCTGGCGGGTTGCCTTTTCGCTTGGTCGTTCGGGCAGGCCCAATATCCGGCCCACCTCTATCTGCACCGCCAGATCACCCGCAGGCCAGATGTCGGGCCGTCCTTCGGCAAAGAGCAGATAGATTTCCGCCGACCATCGGCCAATCCCCTTGATCTGGATAAGCTGCGCAATCGCTTCCTCATCGTCGGCGGGCAGGGCGTTCAGGTCCAGCGCCCCGCTCAGCACCATTTCCGCCAGACTGCGGGCATAGCCCTGCTTCTGGCGCGACAGGCCGCAGGCGCGCAGCGCGTCATGATCGCGCGCCAGAAGCGCATCGGGCGCGCAGCCTGCGCCAAGGTCCGCCTCCAGCTTGCGCCACACCGCCGCTGCCGCCGCCACGCTGACCTGCTGGCCAACGATCGTGCGCAGCAGCGTCTCATAGCCCGGCTCCCGCAGGCGCGGCTCAGGATAGCCAACCCGCGCCAGCGCCGCGACAAATCCCGGCTCGATCGCGGCGATGGCGTCCAGACTGTCGCGCAACGTCTCTGCTGTCGTCACCATCTGTTGTTTCCTTCCACCCTTGATTTCCCGACGTCTGTCCGTCAGAGCGGCGAAGAAAATTCTTGGGGACTGGATAGATGCCGAAACTGATTGTGGTCAACCGTGCGGGCGAAGAACAGGCTGTCGATGGCGACAATGGCCTGTCGGTGATGGAAGTCATCCGCGACAACGGCTTTGATGAACTGCTGGCCCTGTGCGGTGGCTGCTGCTCCTGCGCGACCTGCCATGTCTATGTCGACCCCGCCTTTGCCGATTCGCTTCCCGCGATGAGCGAGGATGAAAATGACCTGCTCGACAGTTCGGACCATCGCAACGACACCAGCCGTCTGTCCTGCCAGGTCGTTCTGACCGACGCACTGGACGGCCTGCGCGTCACCATCGCGCCGGAAGATTGATTTTAGACCGCACCGGCCCACGCCTCCACCCGGCCTCCCGCTCAGCATATATTGCGGTAGGTCGGGCAGACGTGCGGGCCGGTGCGGCTCCGTTCAGTAAAATTTACCGTTGCAGGCGCAGCGTGGCGGCGGGCGCCTCGCTGGTCAGCGGGGTAACCCGCCAGACGATACGCTTGCCATTGGCCGCCGTCTGCGCGCCATCCTCCTGATTCTGGCTGATAATCTCCGCATCGCTCGTTAGCGTGAAGCTGCCGTTCAGCGCCTTGGCCGCTGCTTCGCCCGGCCCGCCAGCGCCCAGCGATGGACCCTGGCTCTTGTCAAATCCGTTGGCAAAGCCCGGCGCCTTCACCCGCACCCGATCATCCCCGCGCAATTCCACCGCCACGAAGGGCAGCACGATCTGCGCGTCGATGTTGAAGGGAAACAGGAAGGCATGGGTCAGCCGACCGCTGATCGCATAATCGATGTCGAATATGCGATTCCCCATATAACGTACTGATTTAAAACCTTTTTCTTTCGTCAGCGCCTCGGCGATCGCGCGCATTTGCGCATCGTCACCATTGTCGGCTTCACTGTCGAACTTCTCCGTCGCAATTTGCAACAGCTGCGCTGGCGCGGCCTCTTCATCCTCGCTCGCCGGTTCAGGGATGCCCATCGCCCCCTTGCCGCTGTCAGACGCGATGACCTCGCCCTTATAGGCAAAGCTGAAACTGCGGTCGGCCCGAATATCGAGCGAGGAATCGAACTTGCCCGGCGTCACCAGACACGCCGACAGCGCCATCACCCCCGGCAATGCCAGCATCCAACGCAACAGACGATTCATGGCGACGTCCCCCCAGACTTGGCCGCCCGGTCGGCTACCTACCGGCTGGCGGCGGCGTACAGGGCGATGGCCGCGGCGTTGGATACGTTCAGGCTCTCCATCCGCGGACTGATCGGCAGTTTAGCCAAAATGTCGCAATGCGCCATGCTGTTGTGGCGCAGCCCTTCGCCTTCGGCGCCGAGCACCAGCGCCACCCGCGATTCGCCGATCGCGTCGCCCAGATTGGTATCGGCCTCGCCATCCAGCCCGATCCGCCAGTAGCCCGCCTCGGCAATTTCGTCCAAAGCGCGCGCCAGGTTGACCACCCGCACCCATGGCATGATTTCCAGCGCGCCGGAGGCCGCCCGCGCCAGCACCCCCGATTCGGGCGGTGCATGCCGGTCCTGCGTGACGATGCACAGCGCATCGAACGCAGCGGCGGAGCGCAGGATGGCGCCGACATTATGCGGGTCGGTCACCTGATCCAGCACCAATATGGGCCGCGTGTCATCACGTCCTTCGTCCAGCACGTCGCCCAGCCAGACATCGTCCAGCGGCTCGACCTCCGCGACGATGCCCTGATGGGGGGCGTCGGACGGGACCATGCGGCCCATGTCGGCCACATCGGCATAGACGATCGGCAGCACCGGGGGCAGATCCAGCGCGCTCAGCGCTTCGCGGGTGCCCCATATCTTGCGCACGACGCGGTTGGGATTGGCCAGCGCCGCGGTGACGGCGTGACGACCATAGAAGCGCGGGAACGCGCCCTTGGGCTTGGCGGAACGATGACCTCTTTTCATGGAAGCGCTCTTTTCACATCCGACCATTGACAGGCAAGCCTCCTTTCGCCATTGAGCCGCCTCCAGCGCGGGAAAGAAGCTTTTTCCTCACCGCGACGGGTATGGACAGGTGGCCGAGTGGTTAAAGGCAGCAGACTGTAAATCTGCCGGGCTACGCCCTACGTTGGTTCGAACCCAACCCTGTCCACCACCCTTTTCATCGGGTGGCGCGGATCAAGCCTCTCCCTGCAACAGCTTTATCTTTGGTGCCGCACGGTCAGCAGATAGTTGATCGCCTTGTTCTCTGACAAAGTGAAGCCGCGCCCCGGATCGAAGCTCAGGCCGCTACTGTCGATCACCTCCAGCCCCGCCTGCTCCAGCAACGCGGTCAGTTCGTCCGGCGTGATGAACTTGCCCCAGTCATGCGTCCCCTTGGGAATACCGCCAATGCTCTCGCCGATCGTGATCATGGCCAGGCGGGAGAGGGGGGTACGGTTGGGCGTGGACAGGATCATGAGGCCATCGGGCGCCAGCTTGTCCGCCAGTGCGCGAACGAACGCGGCGGGATCGGCGACATGCTCGATCACCTCCATCGACGTCACCAGATCAAATCCCGCGTCCGCCACCGCTTCCACTGGCGTCGCACGATAATCGATCGCCAGACCCTGCGGCGCGGCATGGGCACGCGCCGCCGCGATATTCTCCGGCGCGGCGTCCAGCCCGGTCACGCTTGCCCCCAGCCGCGCCAGCGGTTCGGCCAGCAGCCCCGCACCGCAGCCCACATCCAGCGCGCGCTTGCCGGCAAGCGGCTCGAAATCATGCGTTTTGCCGGGCCAGTGCGCATCGATCGCGGCGCGAATATAGGCCAGCCGCACCGGGTTCAGCTTGTGCAGCATCGCGCTGCTGCCCTGCGGGTCCCACCAATCGGCCGCCATCGTGCCGAAATGGGCGGCCTCTTTGGGGTCGATGGTCGATGTCGCGTTGCTTGCCATATCCGTATCCGCTGCTAAAGAAGCGCCGTTTCGCCCTTCTGGGACATTTTCTGTCTCACTCCTATTCCTTTTGACAGGCAGGTTCGACAAGCAAATGGCGCGCATCGTGATGAAATTCGGCGGCACCTCCATGGCGGGGATGGAGCGAATTCGCAACGTGGCCGCGCGGGTCAAACATGTCGTGGCCCAGGGCCATGAAGTCGCCGTCGTCGTGTCCGCCATGGCGGGCGAGACGGACCGGCTGGTCGGCTTCTGCAAGGAAGCGTCCGCCCTTTACGACCCGGCCGAATATGATGTCGTGGTCGCTGCCGGTGAACAGATCACCAGCGGCCTGCTGGCGATGACATTGAAAGCCATGGATGTCGACGCGCGCAGCTGGCTTGGCTGGCAGCTGCCGATCAAGACGATCGAGGCCCATGCCAAGGCGCGGGTCAGCAGCATCGACACCGACGCGCTGCTCGCCGCGATGGGCGCGGGCCAGGTGGCCGTGATCCCCGGCTTTCAGGGCATGATGGCCGATGGCCGCGTCTCGACGCTGGGCCGGGGCGGCTCGGATACCTCGGCCGTCGCGGTCGCCGCCGCGATCAAGGCGGATCGCTGCGACATCTATACCGATGTCGATGGCGTCTATACCACCGACCCGCGCATCGTTTCGCGCGCACGCAAGCTTGACCTCGTCACCTATGAGGAGATGCTGGAACTGGCCTCGGTCGGCGCGAAGGTGCTGCAAACCCGGTCGGTCGGTCTCGCCATGAAGGAAGGCGTGGTCGTGCAGGTCTTGTCCTCCTTCGATGATCCCACCCAGACCGACCTGCCCGGCACGCTGATCGTCAGCGACGAGGAACTGGAAGCCAAGCGCAAGGAAAACAAGATGGAACGTCAGCTCATCACCGGCATCGCCCATGACAAGAATGAGGCGAAGATCATCGTGACCCGCGTACCTGACAAGCCGGGTGCGGTCGCCAGCATCTTCACGCCGCTGGCGGACGCGGCGATCAACGTCGACATGATCATCCAGAATGACTCCAAGGATAATGAAGAGACGGACGTCACCTTCACCGTCCCGCGCGCTGACCTGGCGCGCAGCGTCGACATCCTTGAAGCCAACAAGGACGCGATCGGCTTCCGCCGCATCATCACCGACACCGAAGTCGCCAAGATCAGCGTCGTGGGTGTAGGCATGCGCAGCCACGCCGGTGTCGCCGCCACCATGTTCAAGACGCTGGCCGATCGCGGCATCAATATCGAAGCCATCTCCACCAGCGAGATCAAGGTCAGCGTGCTGATCGACGAGGATGAAACCGAACTGGCCGTCCGCGTGCTGCACACCGCTTATGGTCTCGACGCGCCGGCAGCGTAAAATTTGTTCCCCTCCCGCTTGCGGGAGGGGCTAGGGGAGGGCGTGTGTCGCCGTCTCCTTTACAGGCCCTCCCCCGACCCCTCCCGCAAGCGG